>SXGQ01471887.1_pt1 | contig 12456 bp, 12 predicted proteins | sample 3178371 | NCBI WGS metagenome assembly SXGQ01 (sample SAMN11356859, study PRJNA531348) | freshwater metagenome | isolation source: freshwater sample F1-20 | place: China: Fuxian Lake, Yuxi | collected 2017-12-25
CAACCTCAAACGCATGTTGGCCTATTCCACCATCGCCCAGATGGGCTTTGTCTTGATTGGCCTGATGTCGGGCGTGGTCAGTGGCAACGCCGCCATGGGCGCCAACGCCTACAGCTCAGCCATGTTCTATGTCGTGGGTTATGTGCTCACCACCTTGGCCACTTTTGGCATCATCCTTCTTTTGGCCCGCCAAGGGTTTGAGAGTGAAGAAATTACAGATTTGGCAGGACTGAACAACCGCAGTCCTTTGTACGCCGGCGTGATGGCCATCTGCATGTTCTCCTTGGCCGGCATTCCACCCATGGTGGGCTTCTATGCCAAGTTGTCTGTGCTGCAAGCTTTAATTGCTTCAGGCCACACAGCTGACATTGCCTTGGCCGTGTTTGCAGTGGCCATGTCACTCATTGGCGCGTTCTACTACCTGCGGGTTGTCAAAGTGATGTACTTTGACGAAGCCGTGACGGCCACAACCGTCACAGCCGGTACCGATGTCCGCATTGTGCTGTCTCTCAATGGTTTGCTGGTCTTGGTGTTGGGCATCGTACCGGGTGCATTGATGTCATTGTGCGCCAGCTCAGTGACCCAAATGTTGGCCAATTGAGCAGGGTCAATCAGATGGATTCACATCTGATTGAATCCAAGCTGAAGAGTCAGGAACTCTTCAGGGGTTCTTTTCTTCATGCCTTTCGCGATACAGTGGCTTTGCCCGATGGCACACAGGCCTCGCGTGAATACGTCATTCATCCTGGGGCAGTCATGATTGTTCCTTTGCTGGAAGTGCCAGGCCAGCCCTTGCAGTTGGTCATGGAGCGTCAATACAGATACCCCGTGCAGCAAGTGATGCTCGAGTTTCCAGCCGGCAAGCTCGACCCCAATGAATCAACCCTTGAGTGTGCCCAACGTGAACTGTTTGAAGAGACAGGTTACAGCGCCAAGCAGTGGGCGAAGGCGGGTGTGATGCACCCGGTTATTTCTTATTCAACCGAGTTCATAGAAATTTGGTTTGCCAAAGATTTAAGCTTAGGTAAGCGTCAGCTTGACCCGGGTGAGTTTTTGGAAGTGATCACGCAAACCCCTGAAGCTTTGAAACAAGCTTGCTTGAAGGGCGAAGTGACCGACGGCAAAACCCTCACCGGCATGTTTTGGTTGCAGAACTATTTGTTGGGTCAGCATGATTTAACTTGGGTGAATGCCGCATGAAAGTCTTGAACCTTCAGTGCGCTGGCATGCACACCTTTGAGGGCTGGTTTGGCTCAGAAGACGATTACCAATCGCAGCGCGAAAGAAATTTGGTGGCTTGCCCCTTGTGCGCCAACACCGAAGTGCGAAAGTTGCCTTCTGCGCCGCGCTTGAATTTTGGTGCAGAAGAACCTCGTCAGGCCAAGTCGACAGCCAAAGAAGAGTCGTCTACAGCAGCCGGTTCTGTCGCGCCAAATAGCGGTTCGACTGGTTTGCCCGCAGTGTCTGCAGTACCCTCCCCAGAAGCTGTGGCCTCAAGCCTGGCCCAAGTTCACCCTGAAGCGGCAGAAATGGTGCAAGAAGCTTGGATGAAGATGGTCAAGCACGTCATTGCCAACACCGAAGACGTCGGTCAAAACTTTGCAGAAGAAGCGCGCAAGATGCACTACGGTGAATCGGAAGAGCGCAACATCCGTGGGCAAGCCTCGGTGGAAGAAACGCAAGACTTGCTGGAGGAGGGCATTGAAGTCATGCCCTTGCCAGTACCTGATGCGCTGAAGGGTGGGCTTCAGTAGGCGCTGTACCAATCTTGCACAGCCGCTACATACCGCTGCACACCTTCAGCCACACTCGCTGCCTCCAACGCACCATAGGACAAGCGTTGGTAGTTGGCTTCGTGTGTTTGCGTCAGACCAAATGCGAAGCCAGGAATGGACGCCACTTTGAACTTCTCTGTCATGGCGCGATTGAAGGCGATGGGCTCGATGCCTTCTTTCAAACCGGGTAATTTCATCAACACATAAAACGCACCTTGCGTTTTGGGGAATTGCACCAAGTCACCCAAACCCTCTAGCGCTTGATAAACCGTTTGACGCACATGGCTTAAGGCTGCCACTTTTGGTTCGACCCATTGGCGGCCTTTTTTCAATGCTTGCAGGGCCAACAATTGAGAAGGCATGGGCGCACAGATGAGGTTGGTGTCTTGCACCTTGTTCATTGCATCAAACAAGTTGGCTGGAAACACCACATAGCCCACACGCCAACTGGCCATGCCGTAGTTCTTGGACATCGAGTAAAACGACAAGGTGTGCTTCATGGCCCCAGGAATACTGGCTGGCGAAAAGTGCTTCACACCTTCATAGGTAAAGTACTCGTAGGCTTCGTCGCTGAAATGGTAAAGGCCACGTTGGGCGCACAGAGCGTTGATGGCACGCAGCGATGCTTCTGAGTAAACAGCGCCGGATGGGTTGTTGGGGGATACCGTCAAAATAGCGCGCGTGCGCGGTGTGATGGCCGCTGCCATGGCTTCGATGTTCAAGCTGAAATCGGCATGGGTGGGAACAGGCACAGGCATGCAACCGCACATCCGAATGGCCATTTCTTGGTTGAAATAAAACGGCATGGGCAAAATAAACTCATCGCCAGGATCGGCCACGGCCAAGACCGAATTCAAAAAAGCCATGTTGCTGCCTGCTGTGACCATGAGCATGGCGTCGGAGCCCAGTTGCACATGGTTTTCTTGTGCCAATTTGGCTTGGATGGCTTCGACCAAGCCAGGATGTCCGCTAACACCCAAGTATTTGTGCAAACTGCCATCACCCATCATGCCGGGCAGGGCTGCAATGGCTTCTGCGGGTGGGCCGTAATTGACCACGCCTTGACCGAGGGAAATGGTGCCTGGGTTGTTTCTGACCAAAGCTGCAATGGTGGGGATGATGGGGGTGTCGACCCCGTCCATGCGATGTGAGTTAATTTGCATTTTTAAATCAAGTGACGTTGAATCAAGGCCGAGTTTGCTCAGTCAAAACATTTGGATTATCTCTTGCCAAGAGCAGCCTTGCTCAGATGGCAAAAATCGCTAATATGGCACTGAAGGCCAACCATCCAGGAAGGCTTGTCCTATAAAAAAGGGGAGACTGGTTTGAAATACAAGGTCAATGAATTAAGCCTTTTTGCAAGATCGCTGCTGGCGGCCACTGGCTTGGACGCGGAGAAATCACAAGCTGTTGCAGATATCTTGGTTGAAGGTGATTTATTGGGTCATACAACCCACGGTTTGGGTTTGTTGGCGCCTTATTTGACGGAACTGACCTCTGGAAAAATGACTCAAAACGGCCAACCAGAAGTAGTGTCAGATTTTCCTGCTGCCATCACTTGGGATGGCAAACGATTGCCTGGCCCATGGCTTGTATTGCGTGCCATGGATCTGGCAATCGAACGCGCTAAGCAGCAGGGCACTTGCACCGTTGTGATCAAACGCAGCCACCACATTGCTTGTCTTGCGGCCTACCATCAGCGTGCAACGAAGCTTGGCATGTTGATGGCACTGCATTGCTCAGACCCCAACTCCAGCAGTGTTGCGCCCTTTGGCGGCTTAGACCCCGTCTTCACGCCCAATCCTGTTTCTTTTGGTATTCCAAGCTCGAAGCAAGCCATCGTGGTCGACGTTTCAACCTCGGCCACGACCAACGGCATGACCAATCGATTGTTCAATGAGAAAAAGTGTCTGCCTGCTGCATGGGTCATGGACGGCCATGGCCAAGCCAGTGCCGATCCGGCAGTGTTGTTTGCCGAACCCAAGGGCACGATATTGCCTTTGGGAGGAATGGACTCTGGCCATAAAGGTTACGGCCTCAGTTTGATGGTGGAGGCCATGACAGGTGGTTTGGCGGGACATGGTCGAGCCGATCCTGCAGAGGGGTGGGGCGCCACAGTCTTTTTGCAAATCATCGATCCTCAAGCGTTTGCAGGTTTGTCAGCGTTTGAGCGACAGTTGGATCATGTGATTGAGCGCTGCCACAATTCAAGAGCTGCAAGGCAGGGTGAGAAGGTTCGGTTGCCGGGTGAGCGTGGTTTGCAACACCAAACCCAGAGCCAATTTCAGGGTTTGCAACTTTATCCCAGCATCATGCCTACCCTTGTACCTTGGGCAGAAAAATTCAATGTGGTTTTGCCTCAGGCGGGTTGAGTTTTTCCTGATTTGAGCAGCAACTTGGCCACCAGAGGCCAAGTCCAAACCAGTAGACAAACCATTGCCAAGCCCAATGCAATGGGTCGTGCCAAGAACGCGCCCAAATCACCGTTCGACTTGATCATGGAGGTGATGAAGTTTTCTTCCAACATGCCTCCCAAAACCACGCCCAAAATAGCCGGTGCAATCGGGAATTTGTTGGCCTCCAAAATATAGGCCAGGATGCCGGCGACCAACATGATGCCCACTTCAAACATCGAGTTGTTGATGGCAAATGTACCCACCACACAAAACAGCAAAATCAGTGGCATCAATATCTCACGAGGCACCAACAAAATTCTCTTGGCTACTTTGATGCACAAGATGCCCAGAGGAATCATGATGAGGTTGGCAATGATGAACAGCAAAAACACCGCGTAGATATTTTGAGGGTTGGTTGTGAACAGTGCAGGCCCTGGGTTCATGTTCTTCATGTACAAGACGCCAATCACAATGGCTGTGATGGAGTCGCCTGGAATGCCAAACACCAGCGCTGGAATCCATGCGCCCGCAAGCGCGCTGTTGTTGGCAGAGCCCGATTCGACAATGCCCTCGACATGGCCTGTTCCAAACTTTTCGGGTTCCTTCGAAAACTTCTTACTCATGGCATACGACATCCAAGCTGCAATGTCAGCGCCGGCGCCTGGCAATGCACCTACAGCCGTTCCCAAAACGCTGCCGCGCAAAATCTGCTTAGGGTATTTTTTAGCCAAGGCCCACTGACCCGACAGGACGCTGCCTACTTTTTCAACCACCAACTCGGCGGGCGGACTGGTATCGACCACAAAGCGAATGATCTCTGAAATGGCAAACATGCCAATCATCATGGCGATCATGCCAATGCCACCGGTCAACTCGGCATTGCCGAAAGTGAAGCGGGGAAAGCCGGCTGGATTGCCAAGGCCCACGCAGGCCACCAACAAACCAAGCAGCAAGGTCACAACGCCTTTGAGGGGTTGATCAGTGGTAATGAACACGGCACAAGTGAGGCCTAGAAGTACCAACCAAAAATACTCGAAGGAACTGAAATTCAAAGCAAAATCGGCCAGTGCTGGCGCTGCCAAAATCAGTACCACAGTGCCAAACAAACCCCCAACGGCAGAGAAAACCAAGCCAGCGCCCAAGGCCATTTCGGCTTGACCTTTTTTGGTCATGGCAAAAGCTTCGTCGGTGTAGGCAGCCGAAGCTGGGGTGCCTGGAATTCTCAACAAGCATCCTGGAATATCTCCCGAAAAAATGGCCATGGCTGTGGCCGTGACCATGGCCGCGATGGCAGGAATTGGCGGCATGAAAAACGTAACTGGAACCAACAAGGCCGTAGCCATGGTGGCGGTGAGTCCGGGCACTGCCCCTACAAAAAGGCCATAAAAAGCGGCAGCCACCATCACCATGAGGGTGTAAGGTTCAAAGACCATGGAGAACGCTTGACCGATGGCTGTCCACATAAAGAGGTTCCTAATTCATGCGACTGACTGAATAGGCGATGTGAACAATTTCACCAGGCCCAAGGGGTAAGAACGCCCCATGGCAGGGGGACGCGCAGAAGCTTGTAGAAAGCAAAATGAACAAGCAGCGTTGCGATCGCGGCCACCATCAAGGTTCGACGCCAATTGACACGAAGAGCCTTGAACAATGCGACCAACATGATGAAACTGGTGGCAAAGAATCCCAACGAATTTGCAAATGCAATGTAGAAAACCACGGACCCAAGCAGCACAAACAAGGCTAGAACATGTCTTGGAGAACTTACCCAGTCCTCCCATGCGAACCATGCTGTGGGGGTGCGATTTCGAAGACCTTTGAAAACCAGTAAGACACCAGTGACGCAAAGACCTGTGGCAATTAAGCTTGGGAAAAGTGCCGGGCCCACAGGTTGGCCCGGTATGTTTGGAAAGCCTTTGACGGCATAGAGCACCAAGGTGCCCAATGCCAAAAAGAACAGCCCAAAGAGCGTGTCATGAATTTTCATGGTCTTATTTGACCAAGCCGACTGCTTTCATGGTGGCGCCCAATTCTGTATTTGACTTCACCATGAACTTGGCAAAATCGTCGGGTCCTGCATAGATCACGCCAAAGCCACGGCTGGCCATGAAGTCGTTGTACTCTTTGCTGGCGGCAACTTTGCGCACAGCTTCAGCCAATTTGTCGCGCACGGGTGCGGGTAAACCTTTGGGCGCCACAATGCCGCGCCATGCGGCCATGGTCCAATCACTTCCAATGGCGGCCTTCAGAGTGGGCACATTGGGGTACAAGGCAGAAGGTTTGTCATTCATGATGGCCAGGCTTTTAACTTTGCCAGAGTCAATCAATGAGCGCGCTTCGGGCAATGACACGGGGGCAACTTCAATACCTCCCGCCACCATGTCTTGCAAGCCTGGGGCAGCGCCATTGCTGGGGACCCAAGGCAAAGCCGCTGGGTCAATTTTTTGGTCGCGCAAAAGGCCCGCAATGGCCAAGTGCCAAATGCCACCTTGTCCTGTACCGGATGCCTTGAATTTGCCGGGATTGGCCTTGATGGCTGCCAACAGTTCGTTCACTGTTTTGTAGGGTGAATCGGCACGCACTTGAACGCCCGCTGGGTCGGCATTGACCAAGCCAATGGGCGTGTATGAGGCGCTGGTCAGATCGGTTAGACCTTGCCAATGCATCATGCCAATTTCGACGGTTGCCAAGCCGATGGTGTAGCCGTCGGGCTGTGCAGAAGCAATGGCGGCATGGCCCACCACACCGCTACCGCCAGTGCGGTTCACCACGTTGACGGGTTGGCCCAAGTCTTTTTCTAGCAGGCTTCCAATGATGCGAGCTGTTGCATCGGTGCCGCCTCCAGCACCCCAAGGCACGATGAGCGTTATGGGGCGAACGGGATAGTTTTGAGCCGCAGCGGGCAGGGCGCTCAAGACACCCAACATGCCCAGCATGGCAGTGGCCAACAAACGACGACGGGGTAATGCAAACATAACTCACTCCTCAACTAGGGTTGGAACAAAAAAGTTGCTGACCAACGCAAGTTACGCTCTTTTTTTCTTTCAGGCATTAGGGTGAACCCAAAGAAGTCAGGCTGTTTGGGAACTCAATTGAGTCACAGGTGCATTAAAGTCAGGGCATCATGAACAGTTTTGAAACTTGGGGTTCGACCCTGTTGCCAAGCATTGAATTGTTGGCCACTCTGGCCATTTGGAATAATTGGGTTTTGCCAGCTTGGCGCAAAGATTGATTTGAATCTTTGGCTCAAGCCATGCGTACCAATCGTCCTGGTCGTGCAGATGTGATCTTTCCATGGCGCTGTACCTGCTCACCTGCTACCCATGTGGCCACATAGCCCTCAGCCTTTTGCAAAAAGCGTTTGCCACCCGCGGGTAAGTCGCGAACCAATTGAGGTAAGCCCACGCTGAGCTTTTGAGGGTCAATAGCGTTGATGTCTGCACGCATGCCAACCGCCAACACGCCGCGATCTTTGAGGCCTAAGTAGTTGGCGTTGCGACGCGTCAACATTTCAATCACAGTTTCCAGTGGCAGTGCGTCTTTGCCACGACCTTGCACCCAATGCGTCAACATGAAGGTGGTGAAACTGGCATCACAGACCGTGCCCACGTGGGCACCAGCATCGCTCAAGCCACTTAAGGCGCGGGGGTGGTCGAGCATTTTGCGTACGGTGTCTAGGTTGCCTTCGTTGTAATTGAAGATAGGGAAGTAAATCAAGCCTTCACCATGGCCAGCGCTCAAATGATCATAAATGACCTCTAAGGGAGTGACACCTTTTTGTTTGGCCCGCACCAAGAAGCTCTCCATCACAGAGGGCTCGTAGTTCAAGTTGGCTTCCAGCGGGAACATGCGGCCACTGATCATGTCAATCTTGGCCAACAAGATGTCGACCAAAGGCGGAATGGAACTGCCATCGCCTGCCAGTCGCTCAGATTTTTCTGAAAGGATGCGGGCTTTACGGGCTGGGTTGCGCAGCGCTGCAGCACGTTCAGCCAAAGGAAGGTGTGCTACTTCTTTGTAGGAGGGGAATCCCATGAAAGGATGGAAGCTGGCATCGAGGCCATTCAGCACACCAATGCCGCGTGCACCTGTTTGCATAAAGAGGGGTAAGCCGCTGGTTACCGCTTTTTCAACGCGTTCCTGAATACGCAAATATTGTTCGCCTCCGGGGTCACGTTGAAGCCAGGTCAGCGACAGGGACTTGCCGCTGGCCTTTGCAATGGCTTCTACCAAATCGAATTCGGCTTCAAATTCGCTAGGTCCCTTTAGCAGGTTGTAGTCACTCACCATTTGCACAACACCATGTGATAAGCCTTGGAAGGCTTGGGCCAAACCAGTCAGTTCGGCATGGCTGGCCTCTGCTGCAGGGGTTTCTTTGCCTTCTGAGGTGCGGTGGTTGTCGCTGCGCCCTGTACTAAATCCTACGGCACCCGCTTCCAAGGCTTCACGTAAAAGAGCACGCATTTGTTTGATGTCTTGGGGCGTAGCCACTTCGTGGGCCAAGGCACGCTCTTTCATGACGTACATGCGCAGCGGATCGTGCGGGACTTGCACCAAAAAATCGAGGCTGTGAGGCGTTGCCTCCAACGCTTTCATGTACTGTGGAAAGCTTTCCCAGTTCCACACAATGCCTTCGTGCAAGGCGGCGCCAGGAATGTCTTCAACGCCTTCCATGAGCTTGACCAAATCATCCTCAGCACCTGGGCGCTTGGGTGCAAAACCCACACCGCAGTTGCCCATGACCAGCGTGGTCACGCCGTGGTAGATGCTAGGGGTGAAGCACGCGTCCCAGGTCACTTGCCCGTCATAGTGAGTGTGCAAATCGACAAACCCCGGCGTGATCCAGAGGCCAGTGGCATCGATGGTTTCTTTGGCAGCTTCGTTGATCTGGCCGATTTGAGTGATGCGCCCACCTTGAATGCCAACGTCTGCAACGAATGGTTGTTGGCCAGTGCCGTCAACCACGGTGCCATTTTTAATCAAGCAGTCGAGCATCTTTTCTTCTCCAAACATACGCCAAAGACATGCCACTCACAATGTGCCAAATACCCCACAAACTGGCCAAGGTCACCATGCCTAAATCACTGTTGAATTGCACCGCAATGATGCCCAGGGCCAAGCCAGAGTTTTGCATGCCGCCTTCAATCATCACGGCACGTCGATTGCGCTCATTCAAACCCATTGTGACGCTGGTGAGCCATCCCAAAAACAAGCCGCTGGCGTTGTGCAAAACCACCAACAGCAGGGTGGGCAGCAAACCCAAGGTGAGCAGTTGACGCTCTTTGATGAGGCCTGCCACGATGAAAAGCAGCAGCGCAATCAAAGAAAAATGGCCAAGGGGTTTGCGAATGCGCTCGGTCAAAGCAGGTAGTCGGTGCGAGGCCAGCAAGCCCAATGTGAGCGGCACACCCAGCAGTAAAAACAAACTGATCCAAATGCCGGAGGCGTCGATTGATAACTCTTTCAACCAAGACGCCGTCTCTGGATTGGCGGCCATCATCCAGCTGAAGTTGAAGGGTGTGGCAAACAAAGCAATGATGCTGGCCACAGCGGAGATGCTGACCGACAAAGCGGTGTTGCCACGTCCCATATGGGTCACCACATTGCTGAGGCTTCCACCTGGGCAAGCGGCCACCAAAATCATGGCGGCCTCTACGTTGGGAGGCAGGTCCAAAAGGAGTGTGGCGGCCCATGTGCCTACGGGCAACAAGATGAACTGCGGGATGAGCCCACAGATCACAGCCTTGGGCTCTTGGGCCACTCGCTTAAAGTCGTCAATTCGCAGCTCTAGGGCCACTGAAAACACCATGGTCGCCAAGACCATGCTTAAGATGATCTGGGATGCATTCATGTTCACGACCTTCGTGCAAGCGGCAAATTCAAGAGCAAGTTTTGGGGTTTGATTTTGAGCAGATTTTGCGGGTCCATGGCCATGGCCAGGTACACCGGTTTGCCGCTCACTTCTTGCAGCATGTCGCTGGCGTTGTCAAAGTTCAAGACAAACAAACACAACATGCGACGCTGGCGATCTTCATCAATGCTTTGACCGTTGTACAGGTCGTTCAGCATGCTGCTGGCCTGGGCATCGAGGCCCACGTGCCAAACCCAATGTGCATCCTCAATTTCGCGCGCCGTGACAATGCGCACACTGGCGCTAGTGAAGTGAGCGATCCAGCGTTCGAGCACACGGCAAAAAGCGTCAATGAGAGGCTGCCCCAAATTCAAACAGGCCACCATATCGAAGCGTTCGCTGCGCTCCCAATAGCTGTCTTCGTTGCTGTCTTGAATGACATCCAGGTCGACACTGCGCAGGGGAATGCCGCCTTGCTTGAGCAATTCGCCTAAGCTGCCAAAGCCGCTTTCAAGCGCATGACGTTCCACTGTTTCGTAATCGGCAGCCATCACGGAGCCATCTTCCAAGACAGATATTTTTTGGGTTCTGAAAAGCAACTCTGCAGCGCGGGCTTCTAAAGGCGTGCAGTCTTCACCCAAGATGTGTTGCACCAAGACTTGCGTGATTTGATTCACCAAGATGGGCGGCACATCGACGCCTTGGCCCTCGAACAAAGCCCAGTAACTGGCTTCTAGGGTGGCGTGAGCCAAAATGCGGTTGCGAAAACGCAACCAGACGGCCATGTTGTCGGCGGCATCGCGATCTTCAACATGGGCCAAGTCGGTGGTTTGCAATTCAAGCCGCGGATTTTCAAGCAAGCGCTCATGAATTTCAATTTCATGCTTGCAAGAACTTTCAATGGGCGCCAGCTCTGGGCGCAACAACAGAACCCTTAGAAAATCATCTGTGACGGTGAGGTGACCTCGCGCGTCTTTTTTAAGTTGTGCATAGCCCGCTTGGGGCCAAAGACTTTGCGCAGAATCACTCATCATGAAGAAGCTGTTCTATTTCAAATGGGTTTTTTGCCACGGGGAATCACGGCCGTGATTTTTTGCACGGGACGCTCGGTGTCGACGGCAATGGTTTTGGGTGGTGAAGTGTCCTTTTTGGGTTTTTTGGACTCTTTGTTTGATTTTTGTTGACCTTTGGCCATAGGATCACCTTGAGGTAGTTAAGAGCGCAGTTTACGCGAGGCACAATCAATGCCCAAGAGGGAAGGCATCACAGATGCTGCATATTCAGGGTTTGTCATGACAATTTTTCACATTTCACCCGATGAGCTTGAGCTCACAGCCATTCGGTCGCAGGGGCCCGGTGGCCAAAATGTGAACAAGGTGGCCAGCGCCATTCAATTGCGCTTTGACATTCGGGCTTCCAGCTTGCCCTTGGATTTGAAAGAACGGCTTCTCAATTTGCGCGATCACCGCATCACACAATCGGGGGTCGTGGTGATCAAGTCGCAAGAGCATCGCAGCCAAGACATGAACCGCATGGCCGCATTGCTGCGGTTGCACGACTTGCTAGAACTGGCGGCATTTGAGAAAAAGAAGCGCAAAGCGACGCGGCCTACACGCAGCTCGCAAGTCAAACGTGTCGACAGCAAAGTAAAGCGAGGACAGACCAAATCACTTCGGGGTAAAGCAAATTGGGATTGATCAATTTGGCTTGAGGGCCAGGGCCTGTTTAGGCGGCGTTTGAAGCCCATTGTGCATCCACCCACTGCAGAGCTTGCTGCACCACCTGCGCGCCGTCAGCTTGCACAATGTGACGCTGTGGCATGCTTCTTAACCAAGTCAGTTGTCTTTTGGCCAATTGCCGCGTGGCAAAGATACCGCGGTCACGCAACTCGGTCATGGGCATGGTGCCGTCGAGGGCTTCCCAAGCTTGACGATAACCCACGCAGCGCATCGAGGGCAGGTCGATTTGCAAATCGCCACGTGCCCTCAGTGTTTTGACCTCCTCTAAAAAGCCTTCCGCCAGCATGTCGTCAAAGCGCTTTTCAATGCGTTGGTGCAGCCAGGCACGGTTAAGGGGTTCCAAGCTTAGCATGGGAACGTTGAGAGCCGCATTTGCACTCACCGCATTTTGTTGAAAGCTCGACAGAGCCTGACCCGAAACCCTGAATACCTCGAGGGCCCGCGAGATGCGTTGGCTGTCCGCAGGGGCGAGGCGTGCTGCAGTGAGGGGGTCAACCAATTTCAATTGCGCATGAAGGGCAGGCCAACCCAATTGTTCTGCTTCTTCTTGAATGCGGGCTCTGATGACGGGGTCAGCGCTAGGCATGTCGTTCAAACCTTCCATCAAGGCTTTGAAGTAAAGCATGGTCCCGCCCACCAACAATGACAGCTTGCCCCGACTAGAAATCTCTTGGATACAGGCCAATGCATCACGC
>SXGQ01680790.1_pt1 | contig 12455 bp, 15 predicted proteins | sample 3178371 | NCBI WGS metagenome assembly SXGQ01 (sample SAMN11356859, study PRJNA531348) | freshwater metagenome | isolation source: freshwater sample F1-20 | place: China: Fuxian Lake, Yuxi | collected 2017-12-25
ATCAGACTCTAGCAATTCTATCAGATATTATCAACTCCATCAGACAGTATCAGACACATACAAGCCCATGATATCTCAATAAAGTCTAAAAATATTACAAATGGGGTGGTACAGGGTAAATATTTGATTAAGTATATTATAAGAGGTTGGGTACAGGGTAAATATTTGATCATGTAAGATTTACTTCATCAGATATTTTTACCATGTTTAATTGCTCATCAGTCTCATACGCTACACTCCCCCCCATGCGGCCGATATCACTTGTACAGCCCCCTTCAGATTTCATCAGACTCTATCAGATATTATCAAGTCTATCAGACTCTTACAATTATATCTGTCTCAAGAGACTTCAAGCTACTAGGCCCGGGTCTTAAAGCGGATACTTGAGATTCTGTAATTAAATTCAAGAATGAATCAATTGAATTAAATGGTAAAGCATTTGCCTTCATTTCTAGTGATATTTTCCCTGAATAATCCTGTAGATATAATTGATTGACAACCCCCTTTATCGTATTTGTATAACTGTCATCCCAGCAACTAAGATTTGGAAAACTAATTTGTACATGACCAATGTAGTCTATGTTATTTGGATTAATATCGTATGCTTCATTTTCCATTAGCATACTTCCAGTATCTAGATTCACTTTAACATGGCTGTGGTTAACTTCTTTCACAAAGTCAACTGTATCTTTAATCAGTGTCATCCAATTACAGCCGTATTTAGATGAATTATTTTCTAGACAGAACACTATATTATATCTTTTACAAAGATCTCCTATTTCTCTAAAGTATGAAATACTTTCTTCACCGCCATAGAGCCTCTGCATAGGTGACCCAAAAACAATAAGATTTGTGCTCTTAGACTCTAATAGCTGCAATTTGCTCTCAAGTATAGACATGAACCTATCCTTTTCTTTAAAGATCTGTATTTGCTCCCCATATAATATACTCTGTGCACTGTAAATATTAGTATACTTATCCATATTCCACTCACCCTTTGATGGGACTGCTTCAGTACTGGTTATTCCCCTACTTTTTAACCAAGGTACCACTAGTCGGTCATCCTGCAAGTCCCACCCTAATTCAGAAACTAGTAGCCTACTATTATTTTGTACTTGAACAATGAACTTTTTCATAGATACAAAGATATCTTCTACTGATCGCTTCTTATAGTAGGTAGATGCTATATTATAATTTACAAGGATATCCTGAGTATCTGAAAGTTTAATCCTAGGAAAAAACAACTTCTGGATACTATCCAGACGGATTGGACTGCTAACAAAATGTACTAGTTTATATTTATTATTTTCTAGCATATCTTGAATATCATCGTATAGCCAATCTATATTATACCATTGAAAGCTCCAGTGCCCGCGAAGTTTATCAATATTATTATTATTGATGATATCCCATAGTGCATTCTTTTTTAATCCATAGCCAAATAATGCAGGTAGCCTACACACATAGCATGATGAAAACTTCGTGAAACACCACTCTTCTAACCTTCTCCTATTAACACCATACGTGTGCGTACTATAGTCTAATGTAGAATAATATGAGTTACCCTCAAGATTTTCATATTGGTGGCTACTGCAATTTAATACATCAACTGTAGAAATAAGAATAAATCTTTTACACTGCACTCTAGATAGATTTGCAATTATTTCTGCAATATGCGCAGAGTCCTCTTCAGGAAATTTATTTGCCTTCCACTTCTCAGCATACACACCGCAGCAATATATAGTATCAAACTCACGATCTAATATCTCATTTACATTTTTAGAATTTACAAAGAGAGTTTTTGGTTTCATATGTTTTATTAAATTTAGCCCTACAAAGCCAGTATACCCTATTAATAAATCCATGTGATATTACGGCTAAGAATCTTTAAGCAATAGGTTCTCTAAATATTTTTCAGCATTAAAGATACCTGTTATCTTGCCCCCGTATATATTAATCACATTTCCCTCCCTATTAATGCGAACTGACCGATCGTCACTCGTGGTCAATGGTTTTGTTTTCCAAGATAAATTGTAATCTACATATTCAAATTGGCTACGCCAGTTATCTATATAGTCATCTAAGAGTGCTTCAATCTTATTACGTGTATCTGTCAATTGTTCATAGCTAACTGATGTATCTATTAGAGATTGCCCACTGTATAATACTCCGTGCTCTACACTTGTTACTGTATATAGTTTATTTTCTATATCATATGGGTAAATTGAAAAGAATGGACCGTCCATTATTGTAACTGCGAATGTATCTATAGAATCAATCCTATAAATAAGAGAAATATATAGCTCATATTTTTCATACTCTATTGGGTTGAGTTGATTGTATGTGCAGTTTATTATTACATCAGACTCATCTAATTCTAGATATGTCTTGATTGAATTAAGAGAAATAAATATCTCATCTGAACACTGCTGCAAATACCTTGAAAGTGTGTCTTTAAAATGTGCGCGTGCGTTTCTATGATCTATGTACATTTCTTTAGTATTGAAACAGATATCTTCTAGACCCTTTAGATTAAGTGATATATGTCTAGCAGTAGCTAAGGAAGTGTAATCTAATCCAGCCTCATCTATTTTCTTAATAAATTCTTGAATGCTCATTTTAGATAGTGCTCTAGAAATATAATAATTATTATTAGGGATTATAGTAATGAGATGACTATATTTGGCTACAAATTGGGTATAGCCATACTTACACTCATTTATCGTTTCAATTGATCTAGGATAATGAAATCCTAGGTGTAATCTATTCTGATTCTTACTTGATGAACCCGTAAAAAAGTCGTTGGCTTTATCTATTATTATTATCTCTTTATTATTTTTTAGTAAAAATGATGCGATATGGCATCCATACCAACCTGCGCCTACTATAATATACTTCATTGATCTAGATTTATATCTACCGTTTAGACCCTTCGTCATATTAATTATCTGCTAGCTCACCTATTTCCTTCAAAAAATATTTAATACATGAATCTAAATCGTATGAGCATCTAACTACTCTGCATAAATGATTATCATAATATGGCTCATTATTCAAATATATTATTTCAGCAGATTTATTAAAGAATATAGCATTCCCATATGAAATTGACCCATATGATGTGATTATCTTTTTTGCATTGCTTAAGTAAAGAACAATTTCATTCATTGGCATTTTCTCAGGATTGATATATACGTAGTTATAATGACTAATTAATATGGGTACTGTATTCATACAGTTAAAGACATTATACTTAGATATAATATTATTATTTTCATTATTTTTAACAATAAAAATTTTCCTATTCAGGTACTTCTGATCAATGGTCCCAGTATTATATGTTCGTATTATTTCTTGAATGAGATCAGGATTCTTTAAAATATCAAATACAGTATTTGTTGGAATTATAGTATTCTTGAACTTTACTACGGTATTAGATGGTAAATAATAAAATTTAGTATCTGGAAGTAGGACTTTGCATATTTCTAATGATCTAGGAATACTATTCATAATATCCCCAACTATAACTGGCATATCTGTCATCATACGTTTGTAGAGCTTAATTCTATCTAACAAGATTGAAAGATCATGACCAAAATTTACTGCTGAAAATGGATTAAGTAACATAAACATCGGTTCTTCAATTATAACAGACGGGGCTTCACCTTGAAGATGTGCATATGTCATAGCTAATCTTGTAAAAATTGTATGATTATTATCATATTCTTTACGCCCTGTATAAGTATTTTCAACAAAATTAGGGTCTGTAAAAAAGCTATTTGAATTTAATATTATCTCTTTCTTTGAATCTATTGCCAATAATGAATGAAACTTATTTTGGATTGGCTCAATATACATCGTAGCATCTCCAACATATATAGAATTATTATATTTAAAATACTTTAAAATTACAGAGTCTGGTTTTAGAGTTGAGCTAATATCCTTATTTAAAAACAGAGCCATATAATATAATATAATATTATAGTCACTTTATATGGTAATTATTACTTTACTTAATTCTCCAGAATGTCCATGCCCTGGTACACATTACGCCGCCTGCATGGAGTTTATAGAAGGGTTCACTGAGTTTGGATTTGTAACGAAAGAGTCTAATAGTATAGAAGATTGTAAGGGTGTTAATATTATACTATTATCCTCTCATCTAATCAATGTAGATTATCTTAAGCAACTTAATTCTGCAAACCCTACTGCGGTGTATATACTATGGTACTATCACACTGTATTCCATCAAATACCATTCAAATTTTTTATCTTAACGGGCGAACACTTCATTCACCCGCCCAAAATACCTGAGCATATAGCATATCATACTTTGAATACATCTATACTTAACTTTGTTCCACTATACTTAAGAGCTAATGAAGACCCTAAGAATATTGGTATTTATAAAAGAGGTTCAGAATACAATGCTTGTTTTATGGGATCTGGGTATAAGTATGACTGGTCTAACGTGTGCTCAAATGTCTTTTATCATGATATATCAAGAGGACTTTTAAATTATAAAGATCGCCGCAATATATACTTAAATAGTACAATTGCTTTTGGATTTCATAATGATAATAATATACTAAATTCTCATGTTACCCAGCGAGTATTTGAGGGTTTAACATATGGGTGCGTTGTGATTTCAGATAATAGGGCTGCATCCGATTATACGAATGGTATTGTAGAGTATGCTTCTTCTAGAGATGAACTAAAGGAGAAAGTGTCATATATATTGAATGATCCTGAACTTATAATACTAAAGCAAGAAAAGGGATATGAATGGGCCAAGGAATACGGGACAAATCGCTTTTCTGCAAAAGCATTTTTAGATAAGATTTATCAGCTATGGCAAATCTCTTTCTAACTTTACTGTATCTCTTATATATTTAATAAACTCCTTTGTTGTATACTTCTCTATTGTTTTCTTATAAGCATTCTCAGCTATATCTTTATATTTATCATAGTCATTCAGTATATCAGCTATAATATACAGTGCTTCCTCTACAGATCTAAAATAGATAAAATCAACCCCTTCAGAAAAATACGACTCTATCAAATTATAGTCATCTTTATACACTAGCATTATACATTTCATTATAGATGCTTCAAACATTCGGCTTTTAATCTGAGGAACTTCCTCATCACCCTCTTTAGTATGCCAAGGGAAACATATATCTGCAATTGGATCAGAAAAAAGTGGGTCACCCGCATATAGATTTTTTAGAGGCTGTAGTACATTGTGAATAAGTGCAATTTTGGTATGTGATAATAACTTCATTTTTTCATAATATCCATGTATTGATCTTTGTTGCATAGGAGCAATTAGTTGCGTATATGTTGATTTACCTATAATTTTATCTAAGATTTCATATATCATATTTATTGCTGGAACCTGCATGAAATTATGACCAGTATATATCAATGGTATGGGCTTATCCTCTTTTATCACTGGAAGCTTTTCCAGTTCAACAGGAAAGAATATATCTTTAAATTTATTTACCTTGTATTTCATATTTAAGAACTTATTAGTATACGGGCATATAGTGAATATATAATCAAAGTTCTCAACTATGAATGGTATATCATATGCGGTCCCATAAATACTATTAGGCCATTCAACAAAAAATAAGACCTTTATATTTGTATCATTTTTATTAACCAATTTCTCTGAAAATATGCCATAATATAGTGTTATACCCTTTAAATCTTCCTCATATGGTGTAAAATCAAAGGCGTGAAACGGATCAAACTTATAATTATGTGATAATTCTTTTATTATCATATAACTATATATCAGCAATAATCATTTAGATGCTACACCTTACTTTGCCCAAATCATCCCCCAATCAATCTTCTTCACAGATGCTTCTAGAACATACTTGCATTCTTCTGAACTCAATTCAAAATCTAATGGGTAATATGAATATTTATCTTCTTTCTGTACATGAAATCTAGTAAACCCCAGGCTAGATAAATGATCTATGGCCAGCTTCAGACTATCCTTCCACTCAGCAGCCCACTCAAAGAGTAATATTGGCACCTTCTTACTCAGTGAGCGGATGACCTGCTCCTCAGCACCTTCAACATCAATCTTAAGAAGATCTGGAACGCCATATTATCAATAAGTACATCCAATGTAATTGTCTTTACTTGTATTGGACTAAATTTTCCCACGTGATCACCAAACCGCGAGTCACTTGAACTAAGCCAATTGATATCTAGGGTTGAAAGAGTATCTGATTGACAATTATAAAATGTAATATAGGGCTCTTTACTATTACATACTGCATACTCTAATGCTGTAACATTTATAAAGGGTGACATGTTTATTTTTAAGATATTATACGTATTGGGTGACGCCTCAACACTAATAATAGTATTTTCAGAATCTATTGCATATGTTAGGGAATATCTACCTATATTTGCTCCAATATCAAAAATTAACATATAGTATAAATACATTATGCACCTTTAGACTCTAATATACAGAGCATCACCCCACCCCTGATCTGTCATTTTAATAGTGACTCTTAGAAATCCCTTCTCCTGTAAAAATGCATCTAGTTGATCTAATGTACCACAGCCCTTGTATACCTCCTGGGTATTTACCTCACAGTATAAGGCATCTGCATAAACAAGATAGTCTTCACCACTGCGCAAGACATCCAACTCCTTCCCCTGGATATCTAGATTCCAGAAATTACAACCCTCTATCTCAAGTTTATTTGCCTCAATAAATGATTTCAGTGTCTGAGTAGTAACTTCTCTTGACTCTACTACATGAATATATGGATATGATGCCTGATGTGTACCAAAGTCCAAGAGGCTTGATGACTCGCCGTTATTTGTTATATGAAACTTTACGGTCTGTTCTTTATTATCTAAGGCAGCACAAAAAACATTTGGGACACCTCTTGATTTCATCAAATCAACCTTTTCTTTGATGGCATCAATCCAATATATCTTCTGCGGATTCACACCTTTTTGCATATATGCGTGTAATTCTTCACAGTGGTGAGCACCGATGTGAAGAATACCTGTAGGTACTTTATTATATGAGCTCAAAATCTGGCAACACTCTGCAAAGGGAATTAACATATATTTTATACTATAACTAGTAGTTTAAATAGATTATTGTTATAATTTTATAGATGAGACTCATTGACATACCAGCAGTCTATATATGCCCAGATCATAATCCGAAATACAATGAGAGAAAACAACATATGGACACCCTGCTGAAATCCATCGGATTCAAATCTATAACACATTTTAAATCTGGGACAGAAGAGTACCCTACTTGTCTAGCAAAGGCGACAATTGCCATTCTAAATCAGTTTCTCAATGATGAGCCTGTCATCATATTTGAGGATGATGTAGAACCATTCTTTGAATTAGATGGAGAGACTGAGGTTGTCTTCCCAGAAGATACCGATGCCTTTTATCTAGGCCTTTCAAAATCTGGCGGCTCAAAAACACACAATGTAGATGACGGCCCTTCTATAGTTGAACCGTATTCTAATAATTATATACGAATCTTAAACATGTTATCAGCCCACGCCGTTCTTTATAGATCTAAGGTCTATAAAGAAAAGGTAATTGAGGCTCTAAATAGTATCATTGGAAAGGCTGGGTATTATAATGATGTTACTATAGCACGTCTTCATTCTTCCTATCGTATCTATGCATACCACTTTCCTTTCTTCTATCAATCATCTAAGTTCGGCAATGTTCAACATGTGGAGAATTGTACGCGATTTTCATTCATTCGGTCATAAGAGCAGACTTTAACTTCTGAGTTAACTCTTCGTGTAGAGCAATTCCTTCTCCCCTCCAATTTCCACCTGCCCTGTAATGTAAAAATATATTATCATATATTTCACAGAAAAACTTACCGTTTTCATTCCGCGTATCATTCATTAAAAACTCTAGAAGAGCCTTATTATCTTTCAGACCTTGAGGTAATTCACTCAGATTCCAACTACCTGACCACAGATGCTTTATAAAATATACTGTATCTGTATGATACGTCTTGTTCGTCCAGCGTATGGCATCAGTATTTGGCATTTCTTTGCCATGCATTTGTAGTTGTAACCATTCTTCTGACATTTCACCAGTATCACTGCCGTTTTTGCAGTCCCAATTTAAAACCCCTATATTTTTTAGTTTTGCCATGTCAAAATAATATAATCCATTCCAAATATAATTGGTTTTAAATTCATTTCTAGATTGTAATACAACGGCGCAATCATATTGCGCATATTTATTTATATCAAAATAATCTACTATAAACATATCACTATCTAATAATAAATATTTGTCTGGATTCTCTTTTTGATATTCTAAGATATAATTCATTGAATTTGCAGTCCTCTGAGATGCTACTTTCATATATTTATGATGCTCATTTGGTATATCTATACATAGAATGTTCAAATTAAAACATAGATTTATAATTTTATTCTTTATACTGATATCACCACCATTTGTAAAGTCTGGAAACTCTTTTGCATCATTGAACACTATAAACTCCCAATCTCCCTTGAAGTACTTCTTTAGACTGTGATACTGAATTTCAATAAAATCAACGTTGTTAACAACGGCAGTAACAATTTTCATTCTAATCAAAAAATGAAAATTGGTTTAAACCGAATCTATATTTTTAAGATAAACTATGTCATACCCTTTAACAATCGTTTCAGGATATTGGCCTGTAAAGAATAAGCATGATTTAAGATATTTACACTGGTTTCAAAATACTCTACAAATTAACTGCCCCTATGTATTTTTTGGAGATGAACAGACAATAGAATTCGTAAAGCAGTTTCGTGGTACACTACCAACGTATTATGTGAAGTGTGAATTAGAAGAGTTTTATACATATAAATACAAACACCGAATGCTGACGAATCAGTACCACTGTCCATCGGTAGAACTCAACATAATATGGAATGAAAAAGTTTTTATATTGGAGAAGGCATCTATACTAAACCCATTCAATAGCGAATTCTTTGCATGGGTTGATGCGGGTATCTGCACATATCGGGATTCAGCGCCACCTACTAGACCATTTCCAGATTTGAATAAACTTGCTCTTTTACCAAAGGATAAATTTATCTTTACAAGCAGTGAAAGACCCGAATACGAACCATTGCGTCTGAATACATACTATCATCACGTATCAGGTACATATATATTACATAAAAATATAATACCTATTATAATTCACTTATACAAGGAATATCTAGAAAAATTACTAAAACCCGATAATATATATACAGATCAAGTTATTCTTACACACATTTATAATGATAACCCTAGCATTTTTTTTAAACTAGGTGACGGCTATGGCGAACTGTTGCCTCTTCTTTATTAGACCGATGGGCATTTCAAGAATATACTAAATGATTTAAATAGAATAGATAAATGAGCTTCCTTCCATACCTCTACGCCCTCCTTTTGGCCGCCATTGACGTCATAGCCATGCCGCTTCTTAAAGCAAAAAAGCTGGGAATGCTTACCGGCAACTGGGTCTTCCCCTTTTCTTCCATCCTTTATGCGATATTTCCATTCATATTCTACAAGTCTTTATCAACCAATTCCATGACGGTAATGAACCTATTAAGAGATATCATAAGTGATGTATTAGTAGCTGTAATTGGTATTTTTGTATTTGGTGAGACTCTCAGCTCACTCCAGTGGTTAGGTATGGTGCTTGCTATTCTCGGTATAACCTTGCTTGGCTGCTGTGACGACGGAAAAGGTGGTATCAAAGACAAATAAAAAATAGGAGTTTATTAATTTGTTAGGTCTATATTATCCTAGATCTGCTTACGCCTCGCACTTCTCGCCACAGGAATAATCATTCCAGCCGCTGGAAAGGCGCGCAGACCGACGACGGGTCTTTACAGGAGTGACAACGTTCTCCTCGGGATAGATGTCGTTGTCGTACGTGAAGTCGTAGTAGTAGGCTGGGGTGCGGGCCTGCTCCTGCTCAGCCTCCGCCTTAGCCTTCTCGGCCTCCGCCTTAGCCTTCAGCGCCTTGGCCTTCTCGCGAGCCTTCTGCAGGGCGCTCGTGGTCTCCACGCGATCCAGGGTGTCCAGCCCATTCTCCAGCAGGTCAAGGAAGTGCTCACGGTAGTAGGCCTCCTTGAACTTCCATACATCAACCAGGATGCGAGGCATCGCCGGCAGACTGAACTGCACAGACTTGAAGCCATCGTCGTCCATCGCCTGATTCTTTAGAGTCAGATACAGGTGATTGACCAGATCCATGCGGCAGCCGAAGCTGATGGTGTGCGTCACAGGAGAGCCGTTGTTCTCATCATTGTACGTCAGAACAAACTCGCCATCCTGAAAGTTCTTCCGAATGGACATCACGTCGTCAGTGTTAGACTGGGCGGTGTCGCGAATGAAACGGATGGACATGGTACTGCTGAAAGTGGGCATCTCTGTGGGTATGCTTCATGTAGGGACTTCTAGGCATTCAATTTTTGGTGGCGTTTTTTTCGGCCTCTATGTGTTTATGAGCTAGAAGGGGTGGTGTCTAAGATGCCTTCATGCGCTAAGTTTCCGGCCCAGATAATCCAGTCACAAGTATAGAATGACATATACTGGTGACAGAATGAGGGGACCTGTATATAAGACATTGAAGCCTAACAGTAGTTCTTGCTCATTGATTGTGAAAGGGCAAGGTGTATTCCTTTTCAGAACAGCGGATAATACGGCGCCATGCATATTCTACGTGTATAACACCGACATGTCAGACGGTTATAGAGTAGAGCTTACCCTTGATGGTGTTTCTGTCAGTCGGATAAGTGACGGCACACCATACGTGGATGCTAAGAATAATATGGGATTAATAGACACTAATGGGGCATATTATTGGTTCAGTCTAGACTCTCAGAATCAGACTCTACGCGTGGGTATAGGTGAGGCGCGTGTAGAGACAATAGTGTACCAATTCACTTTCTTTTTTCAAGATAATGGTGACCGCAAAACCAATAAACTCTTTATGGAGTCTCTTGAGACCATACACATTTCAAGCGAAAGTACCGATATAGAGCCCATTCGGCTCTTAAGAGACCCCGTTACAAACAAGATGGCCGCCATAGTAAAAGACAGAGACAGCCTTTCCATGGATGATATCGCCAAGGGTACATATTTACCCAAGGCAAATCTATCATTGGCCGCTCAACAACTATATGACTGTATAGCTGGCAAGAAGTTTGTTCTTGACGATTACGACTTCCCAGAATTCACTCAGGCCATAGAATATAGTATTAAGACACCTGGCGGCTGGTGTAATAAAAAGCTCAAGGAAAAGAGCACAGAGTTCAACAAGGACAAGCCCAATCTACTAGAAACCTATCTGCGTATCACACTCGGTCAGAATAATGGTGAATCTCCTGGAATCCCATATGTGATGGAAATCTGGCCAGTAGGCCACTATTCGCCAATTCACAATCACTCTGCTGCCAATGCCATTATTAGAGTGCTGAATGGCGAAATAAATGTATCACAGTTCCCCTTCCTGTGTGCCAGCAAAGATGGCGTACCACCCTTCACCGTCGCGAATTTTCACAAGGATCAGATTACCTGGATCAGCCCAACACTCAATCAGACTCATCAACTGAGAAATTTACCTGGAAATGCTTATTCGTGTATTACAATCCAGTGTTATATGTACGACCAGACTGATAAAGGCCATTATGACTATTTTGACTATATAGATGATAACGGAGACGAGCAGCAATATGAGCCCGATTCTGATATGGATTTCGTACAATTCAAAGAATTGATGAAGAAGGAGTGGGCTAACAGGGCAACACAGGGTACTCTAGATATGGCAGTCTCGTATTATAATCGTATAAAAGCGACAATTTTAAGGTGGGTATTTTAGACTGGCTGCTATTCAAATGGTTCTTGTGATTTTGATTTTAAATATACAATATATGCCAAAAAAACACCAAAGAAGTTTTTAGCAAAAATATCCAATATATTATATCCGGAATTTTTAATTGTATAATTCATAAGAGCAAATACACCATACAGACTCCAGAAAAATACAAACCAATAAAATAGCCAATTCTTACTATTATCTTCGGTTGATAATAAAAATGTGTCTTTAATATATTTAAAATTTATAGCGAATGGGATGAAGCCTAATGCAGTAGATATATACGGGTTCAATAAACCAATTTCACCAATGAGCCCGAAAAATAGCATTCCAAAATTTAAAGCAACTATTTTTACTATTGAACCCGTATGATCAGATAAAAAATCAGTTAATCTGGCTGCCGTATTTCCATTATGATTTAAATATGCAGATAATGTAATTAACATTAGTGGTGTTGTAATTGCCCAATCTAAATAACGAAATGGGGTTATATTGAGGCTTGTTTTATTAAAGTAGATAATTAACCAAATATAAAATATAAATTCAATAA
>SXGQ01525217.1_pt1 | contig 12454 bp, 27 predicted proteins | sample 3178371 | NCBI WGS metagenome assembly SXGQ01 (sample SAMN11356859, study PRJNA531348) | freshwater metagenome | isolation source: freshwater sample F1-20 | place: China: Fuxian Lake, Yuxi | collected 2017-12-25
GATTGGATTGAAGAGGTTCAATATCACACCAAAACAATCTACACTAAGCCGCTCGATCCCGAAGTTGCACACAAACTGTGCGACGAACTGGGCAAGTACGGTTGTTCGTGCTGGACAACCAACGCTTGACCTAAAGCCTTGAGCCTAAAGTACTTAGGACGAGGCTGGCCGGCCCGCCGCGACGTAAGTGCTTATGCTGCAACAACTTAGGGAAAAACATACCAAAATCGAAAATCCTTCAAGCCTTGGGGTTGACAGTGCCGATAATGGTGGTATACTTAGAGCATCACACGACAAGATGACAACGGATGCCAACAGCAGAAACCTTCCGATTAGACTCTTGACAAGTGATACTCGTGTTGTGTATAATGGTTTTATTGGGTTTACTTACTACTTTTTGGAAAGGTTTTTACCATGCAGAAGTTCAGTTTTGTTGTCGATATTGTGGCGTCCGATCTTGACCGTGGTAGCGTTGTGGATCAGATCAGTGCGTGTCTGGCCGACAATCTGCCCGGCGATGTTCATGCGAATGTCAAGGCCGGCGAGGTCAAGGCGTTCAGTGAGCAGGGTTACAAGGTTTGGAGGGCTAGGGTTACTGGCGTGACCGCCGAGGCTGCGGGTGACGCGGCAAGCCCAAAGAAGGCTAAGGCTACGGAGGCTGTTGCCTGAATTGACAAACTGGACTATGCCAGTATAAATAGATTTTAGGCATAGTGCGGCGGGATAACTCCCGCGTAATGATGTCGGGCAGTACCCGGCCTAGTAGAGTCTAACCAACTAATAACCAGCGTGGTTGCTGGGAAGGGGTCTGCTACTAGTATATAACCGATGGTAAAGTGGCTCCACCATCAACCGATAAAACCGTTTGGGGACGCCCGAACGGCTATCGGCTTTTACGGCCCCATAGTTAAATGGACATAACAACTGCCTTCTAAGCAGTGATTAGAGGTTCGATTCCTCTTGGGGCTACTTAAAGTGTTGAGGATTAAGGACTTACGTCAAAGTGGGCCGGCCACGGTCGTCGTAAGTGCTTGTCTCATAAGACTTTACAACAATTTTTTCTGCTAAAGTTTTTCTCTTGACAAGCCGATAACATCTGATAGAATCGATAGACACAAGGAGGTGGGGGCTGGACAATTATTTTACAAGCATGTGATGTCTGGCGGATTGCGTATGTGTTTTTTTGGTGATGAAACTTCTTTTGCAAGAAATGGGTGATTATAATGCCGAACTGGTGTTCTAACAATCTGACTATTGAGCATGAAGATAGGACTAAGGTTATGGAGTTTGTCCATGCCTACAAGGAAGGTAAGGCTTGTGATCATTATTTGCCGGTTCCAAGAGATGGTAGTGGTGAGTTGATTACGGACGATAAGCATCCAGATTATTGGTATAACTGGTGTGTGAATAACTGGGGAACGAAGTGGGATATTGGTAGTGATAATAATGAGGCTCATGGGCTGCATCCTACCGTTGTGGATAATCAGGCGACTATGACTTTTGATAGTGCATGGGCTCCTCCTATTGGTTTGTATGAACGATTGGTAGAGTTGGGCTTCAAGGTTGAGGCTACATACTGGGAGCCGGGTATGGCTTACTGTGGATTGTGGCAGGATGGTGAGGATCATTATGTGGAGTATACTCATCATGATATGATTCCTAAGCGTTTGTGGGATGAATATAATATGGGTGAGTTTTTTGAAGAAGAACCAGAAGAGATTTGATCTAAAGCCTTGCTACTAAACCACTTAGGGCAAGGCGGGCCGGCCACGGTCGTCGTAAGTGCTGAAACAACAAGGCTTTACGACCAAAAAAACTTTGCCACAAGTTTTCTGTTGACACTGCCGATACTATAAGATAGAATTGGTAGACACAGGAGACACAGTATGAAAACAGCAAACGGTAATGATAAGTTGGGTAAGGAAAACTGTATTGTGGTTAGTCGCCCGGTTGGCGATACTTGTCCGCCCGATTGTGACTTTCTTGGCAACGGATGCTATGCCGAGGATTTAGAGAATATCTATCCCGGTGTTCGTCCTGCTGGTATGCAAAATCTTATCACAGAAAAGAATCGTATCCGTTCTATGCTTGTGGATGCGGTCAAGAAAAACAAAGATGTCCGCTGGCATGAACGCGGCGACTTTTTCAAGGATGGTAGTCTCGACACCGAGTATGTGGATAACGTATTGTGGGCGTGTGAGAGTATCGTGGCCGATGGTGGTACGTTGCCGACAATGTGGGCTTATACCCATATTTACGATAGTCGTTTGTCTATCGAACTTGGCAAGTACATAAATATGTATGCTAGTATCCATGACGGCGAAGATATGCGACAGGCTAAGGCTACTGGTTTCAAACTGTTTGCATGGTGTGATAGTGATACTAAGATTGCACCGAAGCGTCCGCGTGGTAAGGCTAAGGCCGCAGCGTGGCGAGCATCTTTGCCGAAACTGGTTGTGCTGGAAGGTGAAAAGTTTATTACCTGTCCAGAAATCCGTCGTGGTCGTGGTGTTGTGACTTGTACACAAACGAAGAATAGTGTACACTGTGACTTGTGTCCGCGTGGCCTTGCTAATGTATTGTTTCCATCACACTAAGGATTTATACCATGTGGATTATGATTGATGATAAGAAAAGTAGACAGGTTTGGGAGTGTCCAGATTGTGAGGATGAAGTAAATGTATATCCACAAGAGTATGAGGATATTGGAACTCCAGTCTGTGCTGAGTGTGGAGTAGATATGTTTTATCGACATACGGAGTATAACAATGTCTAGTGTTTATGTTGGACAATATGATGATGCTGGAAGCAAGAATGCTTTTTACATTATTCCACAACGTAGGTTTGGCCGAAAGCGTATCGGATTCAAAGAGTTTGAAAATAAAGGTGAAGCAAACTTTGCTTATAAGATTCAGAGTATTTTAGCAGAAAAAGACTTAGCCCCAAAAGTATACGGCGAGGTTGGCCGAATACAAAAATCTGGTTATGATGGCGAATTGACCGGTTATGGATACTTGACTGAAATTGCCAGACCCGTGCCGGACTGTGGTGACTATAACTGTGGTGGTGACTGTTATGATGATGGATGTTGTAATTCAGTAAGATTTTTAGAAATTGTTGAAATGTTGAGACACTATGGTTTAGATTATAACGACCATCATAGGGCTAACTTTGGTTATGTTCGTCGCAATAAAAAGTCGGTTCTTGTGGTTATAGATGTTGGTATTGAAAGTTTTGATGGTTGGGATGAAGATATATATGGTCCGTATATGAACTCTGACGATTATGGTGACGAAACTTGTAATTGTACACTATGTCAAGAAAGATAATTATGCCTAAATACTACATTAGCAGTGGAACACTAGAACTAATTTATAGTTGTAACAAATCGGAACACGACGCGGCTATGGATGCTATATGGGAAACTAATGATAATGATGAATTAGACGAATATATATACATAGATGAACGTGGATTTAGAGACTATCTTAGTTCAGATGGATATACTAAAGTTTTGCGTACAACCAGTATTCTAAAAGACGCAGGATGGAATATCGAATGACGCAAACCCTTGCTGCTCCTACACTTAGGACGCAGCGGGCCGGCCGGCCGCAACGTAAGTGCTTATCTCTCAACGACTTAGGATTTTCTAAAGTTCTTGACCAAAGAACGCCGATTCTATAGTAGATCAGCAACAACGGAGAAACTAGAGATGATTCAGTGGGTCACGATTGTGCTTGGTATTTTGAGTTTCGTTTATACTGGCTATAAGGACTATTCCAATGGTCAGATAAAAAATGTGTTGACACAGACCACAAATAGTGTAGAATACCGTAAGACGCTACCGATAATGTATTGGCAAGTAGCGTTCGATCCTAATACTGGTAAGATTTATCACCTGCATAAAGACGGAAAATGGTATGACCAGCCGCCGCAAGTTCGAGAATATACAAATCAAAGTCAAGAAGCGTTGGGAACTACCAACGGGTCACAAGGAACATCGGGATACAACTATGGACAACCGTCCCAAGCGTCAACGTACCCGCCGAGACATTGACAGGGGTTGGCGTGATGAGTATAATGTATAGTCCGCCCGCATAGTATAATGGCTATTACAGTTGATTTGTAATCATCGGACGGGGGTTCGATTCCCTCTGTGGGCCTGCTCGGTAGTTCAAAGGTAGAACGCAACACTTTGGATGTTGTTGTTGGTGGTTCGAGTCCACCCCGAGCATGTAGTATTTTGCCCAGTAGCACAATGGTAGTTGCAAGCGGCTGTTAACCGCTGGGTTGTAGGTTCGAGTCCTACCTGGGCAGTTTGGAATCTTGGCCGAGCGGTTTAAGGCAGCGGTTTACTAAACCGCCGAGGGTTAAAATCCTCCGGGGGTTCGAATCCCTCAGATTCCGTTTAGGTGGATTAATCAAGTGGACGACGATGACAGACTGTAAATCTGTTGGCATTTATAGCCCTCGCTGGTTCGAATCCAGCATCCACCACATTTTTCTAAAGTTTAGGGTTGACAACTGCCGATATATACTGTATAATACTATTACACTGCGTGTGCTCGCCGGTAGTGGGCATCAGGCTTATAACCTGAGCAAGAGGGGGTTCGACTCCCCAACGCAGTATTACTTTTGAATAATAAAATATGTTCTGGTACTATTTCCTTTATTCTTTGCTTTATATGTAGGAAGTTGACAATCACAATTAGGACATACGATTCTAAGGTTATCTAATTTATTGTTATTAGATTTACCATCAATATGATCAACAATTAATGTAATTGGTTTGCCATTCCAATTTTCTCCTGACTGGCCGCAGATCATACAATTATTTCCATATTTTCGTATAAAGTATTTTCTAATTGTGTTATTATGATAATAGCCATTACCAAAACCTTGTTTTTCTATGATAGAGTCTGATTTTTCTCTTTTATGTTGTAGTTGACATTTTTTGGTACAATATTTTCTTGGTGCGTTTGTATCAAATTTAGTTTTAACTTGGCAATATAAGCATTTAAAATACTTTTCTTTTTTACGTCTTTTCGGTTGTATCTTATTATTATAAGAAGCTCCGCATGACCTAGAACAAAATTTAGGATTATCTGTTTCTTTATCACAATTTACGCATTTCATAATCGAACTCCTGTGTGTATATCTCGCTAAGTTATTATACACCGTTTCGACTCAAAAACAACTCAAGTCTTGACAACGAAAACCCGATAATGTATAATGACAAAACGGAGGCTGACGTTAGAGTTACGAAGGTGGCCCCATAGTATAGTGGTTAGTATACTGGGCTTTCATCCCAGAGACTGGAGTTCGATTCTCCATGGGGCTATAATGATAATTTGGGTCCGAAGCATTAGTAGTGATGCAATAGACTTTTAATCTATTGAACGGGGTGCATGTCCCTGCGGACCTACTTGACAGTTGTGATGGTTTGGTGTACAATGGTAACTAAGGAGAAAGACAGTTATGACTTATGACTATGAATATGATCGTATGGTAAATGATAGTGATGATCTTTATGATCTGTATACAGAGTCTATTGACGATGACCATGACAACACTGACGATGGATACGAATACGAACAACAGTACGGTAATTACTATTTCGATGTAGCGGACGAAATTGCTGACGACGACTGATCTTTCTCTCTAACCGGGTCAACTTGGTGGGACAAGTATTCTTTCTTTCTTTTCTTTATACCTCCTGACGACGACGATATTACGTTCGAATCGTAAGCCCGGTTTTGTTTTATGAATGTTCTAACAACTCAAATTGATGACTTTCGTAAAACTAGTGATGGTAAATATATCCAAGGTGCTAGCCATACTAGCATCGTTCTAAATCACAAGTTTAGAAATATGATAGTTATGGAGGCCGTTAGAAAGTTACGTCCTCATGATTTTGATACTATTGTTGCTTGTGGCACTAGCGGATTAATTGTGGTTCCCCAAGTAGCAGAGATTCTTAATAAGCATATCCTAGTAGTAAGAAAGCATGGTGAAAAATGTTATTCAGAGTTCTCTACAGAAGGAGTTGCACCACACCGTTATGTTATATTAGACGATTTAATTTGCTCTGGTAACACAGTTAAGCATATTAAGCGTACAATTAAGAGTGAATATCCAATATCTAAATGTATAGGTATCTATTGCTACCTACCAAAAGAGTGTGCGTATAGAGACGATAGCGACGGGTCATCTTTATGCCAACGCGATCTTGGTGTGCCGCTCCTAAATACTTGCCAGCCAAGTACTTAGGGCGACGCGGCCCGGCCCCCGGTGACGTAAGTGCTTGCCTACCAACACCTTACGACGCGAAATTTTTTCACAAGTTTGGGGCTTGACCCAGCCGATAATAGATGGTAGAATCGACGTATCAGAGTTGAAGAGTTCAGTATCACGAAAGGAAGATGATTATGCCTGCTATGGTTGAAAAGATGATGTTTGTTGGTGCTACCCCTTGGCATGGTGAGGGAACGAAGTTGGACGAAAATCCGTCGATTAGCGAGGCCATTGTGGCCGCTGGTCTGGATTGGAACGTCGGACTGAAGGAACTGTATACGGGTGACGGCGTTCCCGTTCCTGCCCGTGCTACTTATCGCGACAGCGACGGTAGCATTCTTGGTGTTGTGGGTCCACGCTATACCCCCCTTCAGAATAGGGATGCGTTCGACTGGTTTCAGCCGTTTCTGGACGCTGGCGAGTGTGGTCTGCATACTGCCGGATCGCTTCACTTCGGTCAAAAGGTTTGGGTTCTTGCTCAGTTGAATAGGGACAATAGCGAGATCGTCAAGGGCGATGAGGTTAGCAAGTTTATTCTGCTTTCCAATAGCCATGATGGTTCGACCGCTATTCGTGTCGGATATACTCCGATTCGTGTGGTGTGCGTAAATACTCTCGCGTTTGCTCATTCTAGCGAACAGAGCAAGTTGCTTCGTATTCGCCATACTCGTTCCAGCAAGAACAATCTGGATAATGTGCGTGATATTATGGACAATATAAATGCAGGGTTTGAGGCTACTGCCGAGCAGTTTCGCTTTCTGGCAAGTAAGACTTTCAACCAGAAGGATATTCAGGCTTATGTGAAGGTGGTTTTGGGTATCGAAAAGACTCCCGACGAGGATATCAAGACTCGTACTCGTAACATCATGGACGAGGTTATGAATCTTGTCGAGGGTCCGAAGCAGAGTGCTACGAATGTTCGCGGTACTTGGTGGGCTGCTTATAACGGCTTCAACGAGTATCTGAATTACAACAAGGGTCGAACGGTGAGCAATCGTCTCGATTCGTTGTGGTTCGGCCAGAATGGTGCGGACAATACGAAGGCACTCCAAACCGCTATCGAGTTTGCGAACGCCGTTTGAGACTCCTTTCGTGGTGATGAACGATAAAGACCGTCCCCCGCAAGGGGGGCGGTTTTTTCGTATAAATTGACCATTTGACGTAAACCCTTGACGCATAAGCACTTACGTCGCGGCGGGCCGCGGAAAATCATCCTAAGTATAACAATACCAAGCACTTACGGCTAGTTCTAGGCAGATATCTCGTAAGCCCAGTGTAGACAACGACTTAGAATGACGATATACTGAGTAGGCGTAAGGTGTTATATGGTAAGGGGTTAGGAATAATTTCATAAAATGATGATTATAATCCTATCTTCTATATATTCACCATTATTATAAGGTCTCCTTTTATTGAGACTCATTATCATGTACCACCTTATCCGGCCGGATCGCCGGTCATGCTGATAGTCAGCCATTTTTCGGGGTTCTTTGACTTCTAATGATTCTAAGTTCTTATGAGTCAAGGAGTTGCGTCAAGTCTCTGGATGTGGTATACTATGAGTACAACGCCGTATTATCTTTTATGATAGTCCTACCTAATCCTTCGGATTTGGCGGTCTTGGAGATAGTCAGCCAAAATATGGGGTCTTTTGATTTTGCAGAAAAGGAGCGATATGTACGACATTTTATGGTATGCTTTTCTCATTTGTGGTGTTGTGTTCTTTGTTTATACTCTTACTTGGAATGAAGATGTTTGAAATAATTTTGTTCTTAATTTTTGCCATTATAGTTAGCAACAGGTGGTAATATGCCCAAATTTTATATCAAGATGAATTATGTGGTATCTTATAGTACCGAATTTGTTCTAGAAACTGAAGATACTGAAATGGCTGAGGATGTTCTTCATAGTATGGATAGTGATATTTTAGAAAAAACTTTAGGATGGAATATTAGTAATTATGAAAGTCCTATTGTTCACCATATAGAAGAAGTAAAGTCTGTTAATGGTAAAGTGTTAATGAATAATAATCCTTTATTTGTGGCCGAATTTAATAAAACCAAAAAGGAAATTTATGGGTAGACTAGTCAAGGTATCTATAGAGTTAGTTGTTCCATCATTTGTACAACCTGATGCTGATAGTATTAGTGATTATCTTAATGATATGTTATATAATGATCCTGAGTTCTTTGGTGATTTTGGTCCCGAAAATATTGAACAAATAAATTTGGATGATGGTACTCCTGTATATAAACATGACCATGGATACTTTAACTGGGTAACAAAGTAATGATTAAAATTACAGATAAAAATTATGAAGATATTGTTCGTTCATATGCTCACCGTCTATTGGATGATATGGATTTTGATACCCTGTATTCTTTTGCTTATGAACAATTAGTTGAGAGTAAAAGCTTGATGGATAATGAACCTTTGGAACAAGAGATTCTAGAATACTGTCCTGAGATATTGGAGGAGTAATGGCTAAGTTAATAAATTGTTTCTCTTATGTGCATGGTCATAAAGAGGCTCAAGAAATTGTTACTGATCTCAACCAAATAAAAAGTAAGAAGAGTAAAGACTTTTATATTGAGTATAACAGAAATCAGGATTATGCTAAGAATGATTCTTATTTGATTATGGGCAAGGTTACTGCTAAAGATTGGGAAGAACTTAATCTTGATAGCGACTTTATGGAAATATAATGCAAAAAAACGCCACTGTTGCTGTTATCAATGACAATCATTTGCTGTTGTTAAAACGAGGGGATACTGCCCCATGGATGCCTAATAAATATTGTTTGCCGGGCGGCGGTGTTGAGCCTAATGAGAGTCTGGTTCATGCTGCTAGCAGAGAATTATATGAAGAAACTCGCATAGTAGTTTTGCCCAAGCACTTGCAGAGTATTAATGTTAACTATAGAAATAGTAGCAAGATAGTTTTTGTTGCTAATGTTTCTAGTCCCAAAGTTGTTTTGAATTTTGAACATAGTGACTACGTTTGGGCAACCATTCGTGATATTGTTAACTATAAAGTTGTGCCGGGATTAAGCGCGACAGTATTAACCCTTATACATTACAAGTTCTTAAAATGAAAATGTCAATACCAAAACTAATCTTTGAAACATTCTATATGCTTACTATACTAGTAGTAGGAGTAGGTTCTGGACTATTAATTAGTAATGCTGGGATACATTATCTAGTCAAGAAAGCAGGATTCATTGATGGACTACTTAATAGTACCATGATGAATAGTGAAGGATTTTATGAAATGACTCCACCAACTGTTTTACCTAATCCTTCGGATTCTCGCTAGTTGTTCATAGTCAGTCAAAATATGGAGGTTGTTATGCAAGAGAAAATTGTTCCAATTAATATTAGTAAGAATGAAGCATGGAAACTTTTGGATGCTATAAAATCATACCAAAAGGATTATGCCTTAACTGCTCCTACTAATAAAATTTTTGATAATCTGGTTAAAAAGTTAAGTGGTATAACTAATAATTAGATCCCAGAAAATGGCCGGTGGTAGGTGAGTGAGATAGTCGGCCAAGTTCTGGAACCTAAAGTATTATAAACCATACGGGGCATAGTGTCAATTAGAAATTCTAAGTCTCTAGGAATCTATAATTCTCTTATTACAATCCTACACTAGAGAGTATTAGTGTTTCTTAGAATATATAACATCGCCCGCTGCATCAATATTAATCTTGTCTTGTTTTTTGTCAAGGTCTCAGATTGTGTTAAGTCTGAGATTTTTTCTTTTGGTATGGAACCTTGACCATGATGGAGCACCACCTATTATGAGAATGTGAGATGGTTGTGGTAGAAAGCATAGTGGACAAAATCAAAAAATGATATGACTGTTAGTCTCGCCTAAACAAACGGATTTGCACAGGTTGCTCATAGTCAGCCATTTTATACTATAGGAAATTTATGAAAAGTATTAGTCTAGCACTATTGTTAATTAGTTTTAGTAATTTTAGTTATGCCCAGAATCTTATTCCTTTTTCTGTTCCAATTTTTCAACCAGTAGTTAGTCAGGAATTTATTCAGGCCCCTTATATCTTGCAACAAGTTCCACTTGTTCCAATAGTAACAGTGGTTAATGTTCCAACAATAGTTCAACCAGTAGTAGTCCAACAACCAGTAGTAGTTATGCAAAGAAGATTTTGTTGTTTACCATGGTTTAACTCTTATTATTATGGAACAGTTTCGCCGCCGGTAATAAGATATTAAGATTTGACAACATACTAAAGAATAATATTATAACATATCGGCCCCGTTGTTCCTGCTAAACTAACTTAGTCGAAACTATGGAAACAGTCAGCCAAAAAGGAAGGTTATATGTTATATCATACCACAGTAATTAAAGATAATAGGTGCGTAGATGTATTATTAACAGAGGACGAAATTGTTAAGGGTTTTGAAAGAGTATTAAATCCTGTTAATAAAACTTATATTAGTACTGACAAATGTTGTTCTTGTTGGAGTGTTGAGAAACCTCCCAAGTGTACATTCTGGAGTAGAATACTAGGAACTTGTATGGAATGTGACTCATGAATCTAACCTCAAGAATAATAGGTTTTTGTAACAATAATGTGGCAAAAGTTTTCTTTTTAACCCTAATTTTAATGGGTTTTAGCAAATTTATCATATTTTCTTCTGCACAATCATATAAAAACCATAAAAATATGCCACAAAAGCACCATTCATACTACGAAAACCTATCAAAAGGATCTAAATAGGGTTATTTTTACTAAATAAAGTGATCAATCTGATTAAAATTCACTTATTTTGTTAGCCCGTGGTGGAAAAAAGGATTAAAGACCAATGTGGCAAACTGTCGATAAACCCTATTGACAACCGTAGTGTCCTGTGGTATAACTACTACTATGTCTAGATATGAAAATACTAATAATGTGTGGGGAAAATGTATAAAAACGTATTATTGACCGATAAAGAAATAGCCCTTCTCAAGCGTGTTGTAGGAGACTATTTGCACGAAAAAATTGTTCCAGAAGCCAAAAATTTGACCATTATTCTTAATCGTTTAAGAGAGATTAAGCCTACTAAAAAGTATAATCAGTCTATTGATTAAGAGAATGGGGCAGGAATGGGCAAAGAATCAAAAGAATTAAGCATTTTTGGGTCAGATTCCCACAAATTCTATTTTTAACAACCTTTTGGAGAATAACTGATGACAGATATATTAGATAAGTATTCTGTTCAGCAAATTAAAGATATAATTAACGGACATGACGAATGGCCGGATGATGTTTATGAATGGATGACAGGCCAGATGGCATATGAAGTTTTTGACCAATGGGTTAGTGATAATAATCCTGAAGATTATACTAGATTAGCAAATAGTATAGTAGAATTCCTTGAGCAACATAATGACTAATTCACTAGCCAACAAAGATTTTTATAAGGCCGATATTTACCGATTCGATATAGAATCTTCAACACAAGAAGTTCCTAATACTAAATATATTCCAGCATTTGATGTTACAATTAGTAATGTAATTAGTTGGGATCTTTTTCAACTTAAAATAACCAAAGAAGAATTAAAGGGGTTGGCCGATTTTATCAACCAGTATATAGAAAGAAACTAATGGTTATACAAACAAAATTTCCATGGCATCGTAAAACAGAACCTAATAGCACAAAAGAAACTTTCAACATTATTGGTGATGAGGTTACTCTTACTCTGAGTGATAATATTAGATTTGATCTTAATGATAGTTATTTAGATATGAATTTTACAATGGATTTAGATAGAGAAACACTACAGGGGATGGTCGATTTTATCAACAAGTATTTGGAGAATAACTAATGAGTAGAGAAGCAATTATCTGGACTGTTGGAGCATGGTTCGGTGGTAGTTTTATAGGGTTGATTATGTCTATTATATTTTCGATTATCCTTTCAAAGATGAAACAATAACTTTTGTGCGGGAACTTGACAAACGCCAATAACACGATATACTGGTCTGTACCTTTGGAGACACTATATGAACTATTACATTGAAAAACATGACATGACTATTATTCTTAGTGCATTAGAATTTCTTCATTCTGGAATGAAAAGTAGAGAATTATTTGGTATGGGAAATGATAAGTGGTCTTTGTCAATAGATGATGTAGATACTCTTTTCC
>SXGQ01197690.1_pt1 | contig 12452 bp, 10 predicted proteins | sample 3178371 | NCBI WGS metagenome assembly SXGQ01 (sample SAMN11356859, study PRJNA531348) | freshwater metagenome | isolation source: freshwater sample F1-20 | place: China: Fuxian Lake, Yuxi | collected 2017-12-25
AGCTCTACCATGTAGCGCTAGCTGCCCGCAATTAAATACTGGCTGCCAGTTTGTGCGATGAAATATTGCGCACCGCTGGCAGCCGGAAAAAATTTTAAACATGCTTTGGAGTTCGTTGATAGAAAATTTTTTCCGAATCCTGCAGCCCAGCCCAGCCGTTTCGAATTCTGTAAAGTTTTCGGGGGCTGTTGACTTTGCGCACGGCATCGGTTATGCTCTCTCTAAGTCAGCGTGGGCTGACAGCAACAGGGAGGTTCGACATGGACGACCGCCTCAACACTGAGCGCAAGCACCGCGTGTGGCTTGCTGCTCAGGGCGTCTCACTTGAGACGCCCAGCCAGCAGGACTGGATTCAGTCCGATCTGGCAATTGCCAAGCAGAATGCCGCTGCTTGGCAGGCACGCGTAGCAGTTTGCCAAGCTGCTGCCGACGACATTAAGCTAGGCGTAACAGCCCGCGCTTAAGGCGTCGGCTGCGCCAGCGTTACCGTGTAGCGCTGGCGCAGCAAATTAAATACTGGCTGCCAGTTTGTGCGATGAAATATTGCGCACCGCTGGCAGCCGGAAAAAATTTTAAGCGTGCTTTGGAGTTCGTTGATAGAAAAATTTTCCGATACTGCAGTAAGCCGTTTTGAATTTTGTAAAGTTTTCGGGAGTGATTGACTTTGGGCACAGCACTTGCTATACTCTCTTCAAGTCGCTAACCCGAGCGACCGTAGTTACAAGGAGTCCTGCTATGGTGACATTTTTACTCACCCTTCAATCCGTCCTCGCGGCGGTTGGTCTTGTTGCGATTATCCACAGCGCAGCGCGCGGGATAATCCGGCTGCGCAGCCGGTATGTAATTCTGAAAGTGGAAGAGTACGAAGCTTTCCACCAGTGGCATACTGGCGCAAGTTTATTGCGCAAGCTGCCCTAAAGGGCAGTACAACTTAATACGGCTGCCAGCTTGTGCATTGAAATATTATGCACCGCTGGCAGCCGACTTTTTTTTGACCTGTGCTTTGGAGTTCGCTGATAGAAACTGAATTATGGACTTAGACATTCTTACGCCCCGTGGGCAGACCACCGTTCTTGAGGAGCTGGCTGCCTACGCAATTTTTGAAAAGCAGCGCCCGCTTTACACAATTCGTCACACCGATAAAACAAAGCCAGTTCCCTTTGACGGGTGGATTATGCATAATGGCAGCGCAGTTGCTCTAATTGAAACTAAGTGTCGCTTTGATGTTTATTATGACGAGTTCGTCAATCTGTACAAAAACCGCTGGCTGATTACCGAGGCAAAGTTGCAGTCTGCAGCTAGAAGTGCAAAGCAGTTCAACCTCCCGCTTTACGGATTTCTATACATTGTGAAAAGCAAAGTATTAATGATTAAGAAACTTGCTGACAGAAGCGGTGGGCTGGTGGAACGCGAGATAAGGAAAACGGTTACACAAGCGACGGTTAATGGCGGTAGCACAAAGCGCACTAATTCTTTTGTGCCCATGAATAACTGCACAATCATGCAGTGGGAAGAGCGCCCACTGCCCCCAAGTCAGCCACCATACACTTTTTAGTGTCACCATAGGCTTTTTCGTGTCACCATAGCGTGTTTTGGGGCGGCGTGATAGACCGAAAAACGCATTCGCGTTTTGCGCTATCACCAGCATATTATGGTAATATGTGGTTATGAATGTGGTTTTCGTAAAAACTCTCAAGCGCACCCGCCCTGTTGCTGGGACTACCACCACTAGTGGCTCCTATAAACCTGCTGGTAAAACCACTGACCCAAATTGGAGAGGCGGTAAAGATTACAGCGGTGGGGTGAAAGGGGGTGCCAAAACTTTGTTTGGTGCTCAGACTCGGGAAACAAGTGGAAGATTTGGCGGCACCGGCACGAAGACTGCAAGCGAAGTAATATCTCAATTGAGTCCAGCCGATTACGAGGCGGGTAAGGCTTTTGCAAGAGGAAGCCAAATTGATGAAGCTACGCTTGATCGCTTGGGCAAAGCTGGTCTACTGCAGCAAGACAAGAAAAGCGGGAGAGTAATGATGACTCCCGAGTCCAGACTTGCTATGGTGATGTCCCAGCCTTCCCATGCATTGATTATGAAAGAGCGTGCAGAAAAGAAAAAAGCAGATGCCGAGGCAGTTGCCAATCAGAAAAAACTTGATGCTGAAAACAAAAAGAAAGCTGCTGAGTCCAAAAGGGCAGCAGACAAAGAGGCTGCGGAAAAGAAAAGGGCGCAAGCAGTTGTAGACAAAGAGAACGCCAAAATCAAAGCGATCAAAGACAAGCAAGAGGCGCAGCGTCGTGACGATGAGTTGAAAAAACAAACCCTAGAGACGACAGCAGTTGAAGCGGGCTTGTCGCTGGCTGAGTTGAATGGGCTTATGAGTTTTGTGAAGGGCAAAGACATACCTTTCGGAAGCGCTCTAGGTGACAAACTTTTGGGCTTCGGGTTTTTATCCAAGATGCCGGACGAGGACAGTTACACGCTAGGGGGAACCGCCTCTCCGTTTATGAACGCAGCCATGAGTGGAAATTTGCGTGGCGCCAAGGATATTATAAAAATCGCCAAAGCGCAGAAGCGGGCAGCGGATGCCAAAGTTCCCATTGCTGCGCCAGTTGCTGGAATTACCACACCAGTTCAGGGTGAAGCGGGGCGCATCATAGTGCCTGAGAAAAAATACACTCCCGTCCTCAAGTTCAAACCTGCAGTCAAGGAACTGAGTCGCAGAATACAAATCTTATTTTTGAGAACTTAGGTTTATGATATTGCGCAGTAAAAAAAAATTCTAGGCTTGTCCGAAGAAGCGACTTCTCCCACCAGTTCAAAGAGCCTACGGATTTTAGTAAACCTAAAGCACCTTGGTTATCTTCATAACGAGAAAACTCATGGCAGTTGGGCTAAGGGCAGTTCAGGGACTGACAACAATTTAGCTGAGGACGCACGCAAGCGGCTGGCGGCGGAATTAGGCACTTCGCAGGGTGGCGCAGGCAGAGGCGCTTCTCCAGTTCAGTATGCATCGGGGGGAAAGGGAACGGGGAGTTCGCCCGCAATCAAAAAAGAGTTAGATAAAATTTTACAAGGCGAAGAGCGTATAAGACCGAATGCTCGTGTCACAGAACTTAGAAGTGAAGACCTTTCTCCAGAGCAAATAAAACATGTACAAAAAGTATTGGCGGAGTCCATTGAGCATTGGAAAAGCTCATCAAGTGTGGCGCACAGTGCCATCAAAGATTTAAGCGGGCACACATTAGAGGCGCGATATCTTCCTCCCGATTCCTCGCCATTTCGTGTAGCGGTAGTAAGGGACGCAAATGGGGCGGTCACTGGAATCGCCTCTTATTACAGTCATCGCGGTAATTTCGTTTTATCTTCCTTGGCATCTAATAAGGCGGGCGGCAATCGGTCTGGTGAAACTGCTGTATTTAGTATTGTTAGACAAGTAGGGGAGAATGGGACAATGCACCAAGCCAACACAGTTTTTTCGGCAAGACCGTTTTACGAGAAATTAGGAATGAGAGAAGGGAGAGGTGAAGAACATGGCGGGTACACAGTAGGCGATGAGGAAATGTTGTTCCCGCAAGGTGCGATAAAAAAATTCCGAGCAGCAGTTCAAAATAGGATTAGCGACGAGCGAGTTACGGAAACGGTGGGCAAGCTAAAAGCGGACGCCACAAGATGGGAAACACAATTACTACAGAAAGAGGGTGAGTCCACCAAGGAAGTGCGCAAACTAAAATCAACACCAGAACAAATAAAAATGCTGGATGAGGCCAATGCCCTTTTCGAGAAGTACGGCGGTAATGTCGGCCCTCCTAGCAGTTCAATCTTCCGCAAGAAAGTTGCTCTGGCAAAAAACAGATACAAGCAGTCTGGCGGTATTGGCGCCCAGCCCAGTTACACGGATTTGCTCTTTAGCCTAAAGCACCTTGGTAACCTGCATAATAACAAATCTCACGGGAACTGGTCAAAGGGTCCACGCAAAAATCTAGTCGGGTCAGTTCGGCGTCGGCTGGGTGAAGCCATTGGCGGCACAGCAGTTCAAGGAGGTCGGAGAAGTCCAGTAAAAGCAGTTCGGGCAAAGAGAAACGACTTGTATGGGGTGGAAACTAGACACTCAGACAATGCTCGCATTACCGTAATCAAACCTCGTGATTTAACTGGAGCGCAACGCAAGGAAGTCGCAAGGCGGCTGGCTGACGAAATAGAAGCGGGTTGGCGCGACAGCTGGAGTAGACCGGAAAGCGACCTCAGGGCGGCTCGGGCTATGGCTAAGGGGGCAGTCCGAGAGTTGACCTTCAGAGGAAAAGAGCCGCAGATTGTGGTAGTACTTCGAAATAGAAATAATGATGTAACTGGAGTTGCTTCTTTCCGAGAAGCGAAAGGGAGGCATGGCAAAGCTACTAATAACTGGGGGGTAATGCTTTTGGGTACAGACCCCAGTTCCTCAAATAGAGCTGGTGAAACAATTATGTTCCATATTGCATCAGCAGTTGAAGCAAAGCTAACAAGTAGAAAGGCTGAGGGTACGGTCAAGTTATCGCCACTGCCTCAAGCCATACCGTTTTACGAAAAAATTGGAATGAAAAAAGAGAGAGACTATTCCGAGACTGACGCAATGGAGTGGGCTCAGTCTGACCGGAGAACCTTCATAGCTAGAGTTCAAGCAAGACTAGATGCCGAGAATGCAACACCTCCTAATGAGTCCACGAAGGAAAAGGGAGTAACGAAAATGACGCCAGAATTGGAAAAGTATTTTGCCGAACTGGACGCAATTTACGAAAAGCACGGTTGCTCCGTTGGCAGTCCAAGCTTGGCTAAGAAAACTACTTTCGCTACCAGTTCAAAAAGCATACGGATTTTAGTAAACCTAAAGCATCTTGGTTATCTTCATAACGAGAAAACTCATGGCAGTTGGGCTAAGGGTATGCGCAAAAATCTAGTCGGAGCAGTTCGGCGTCGGTTGGGGGATGACGTTGAGGACGCATCAGTTCAAGGGGGTGGCGGTAGCCCAAAGGGTAGTCAACTACCAGTTCAGCGGTCTACTGTAGATGAACCGCACCCCTCACAAATGACACGAGCACAATTTAGGAGTCAGCCATTACCGGTTGCAAGTTCTGATGAGGTAATTTTGTACCACAAGATTACGGGTACACGCGAGTCCGGTAGAGCAGGTATCGACCAAGAGAATAGAGTGTTGGAGTCGGTTCTCCAGCGCGGATTACTCCTTGAGGAAAAAAATCGGGCTGGCGAAACTGGCCAGTTGGAACTAATGTGGTTTTCTACCGAGCCTACGGGATACGGTCAAGGAAGAGATTTAGTTGGAGTCAGAATTCGTAAGGACGATAAGGACTTACGGTTACAGGGCTATGGAAAAAACCAAGCTGTTGTACGGCGCAACATTAAGCCTAGCGAGATTGTTTATGTAGACCGACATTGGCAGAACCGAGATTTAGGCGGCAGACTCTCTCGTTATCGCAATCATAAAGACTCCGATATTTTCCATGCTTTTTTTATCAAAGAAGCTATAGAGAGGGGAGTCCAAATACCACCAAAAGTGCTGGCTGAATATTGGGATGGCTTTAAGCCCGGCGGAGTTCTGTTTGATTACCAGCATGCACGCCCAGAATTGTCCACCAGTTCAAAAAGCCTACGGATGCGGCTATACTGGAATAATATTTGACACGGCGAGCAACGATATATGAGAAGCAAAGACATTGTTCGATACAAGGCGGCGTCAACAGCTCCCGAATGGATGCGCAAGAACGCGAAGCGCGGATTACAGTGGGCTAAGGACGGAAAGGCTGGCGATGGTGTTACCGACAAAACTATTCGTGAAGCAAGAGCGATGGCGTCCGGCGTCGTATCAGTTGGCAAAGCAATGCGCATGGCGGCGTGGTTTGCGCGACACATGGGTGACCTGAGTTCACCGAAAGCGAAAGTGGGCGCAGACGGGTATCCGTCACGCGGAATTGTGGCGCACGCCCTCTGGGGTGGTGGCTCGGCGACGGACAGTCAAAGGGCTATGTCATGGGCTTCCTCAGTTGCAAAAAAAAGATATAAGCAGTTCGGCGGTGCTGGCGATCACCCTAATAACAAAGTTTTGCTCATAAGCCTAAAGCACCTTGGCAACCTGCATAACCCTAAATCTCACGGAAACTGGTCAAAGGGCCCCGGCATGTACGTCGGGTCATCAGTTAAGAAACGGCTAGAGGCAGCGTTGCGCAGTTTTATTGCCGGCGGCTTCGGCGGCGGTGGTGGTAAAGGCAAGGCACGAGGAGGTGCTATTGAGCCCGATTCAACGCCTCGGGCGAGTCCGCTGAATAATGGCAGTTGGTCAAGAGCGGCCTTGAAAAAGAATAACAGAGAGGCGGGGGACTTTGCAGTTACAAACGTAGGGCTGACTACTGATAATTCAAGAAGGCGGGCACTGACAAGGGGTATTGGTGAGTTTGGTAGGAGGAAGGGAAAACCAAACCTAGCGGAGCACGAAGCACGCATACAGGCTGACTTCAACAGTTATGTCAAAGCAATGAAAAACATCCCTACGGTGAAAGTATTGACTAAAGATTTTGGAGAAGGTGGCACTCGTTTGTGGGGAAAGGAGCACTCATTTGTTATTGAGTACAAAGGCGATGGAGAAGCACGCAGATTAGGGGCTGAGTTCGCAAGAGCTGCTAAGGCAAGGATTGGGGGAACCCTGCGAGGAAAACAGCAGGATGCATATTTGGTTTCGACTACTGTGCCTAGCGGCTTCAAATCTACTCGCTGGTACCAGTCCGATGCTACACCACGAATGACTGTTAGGACAAGAGATTTAAAGCTAGAGCAGAAACTAGAAATAGAAAAACAAATGGGTGATGCAGGGCTTGGCGGTTGGACTTGGTCAAAGAGTCGGAGCGGGCAGGTGGTTTTGCGTTTGGATTGGGTTGAAAGGTACTCTGAAGGCAACACGACGAAACAATGGATGCGGATGGCAGACAAAGTACCTGCTATTGTAGCCAGTGTCCAAGGCATTAAACCGAGCCGAGTTCAACAAACCCGAGAGTCTGTGTCCACCGAAACTTGGACATCGGGAAACAAAGATTACGCCAAACTTTTGCGTGCCACACGAGAACCTGTGTACACCTCTGGGGGCGAGCCGTATCCGACTTTAGGAAATTACACCCCCCCCTTCGGGTGAGTTCGAAGGCATTTGTGATATATTTCAGCTTGGCAAACGCAATATAATAATAAATCGGGAACAATTATGGCACCCAAAAACAAGAATGATGACGAGTCAAAAGGTTTATCCGAAGAGGATTTGGCGTGGTTCAATAGTCTTCCAGAAACGGGAGATTACGAGGACGGTGAGTTGGGCGTCACTACGGCTATGTTTTTGGTGGGAGCGCCTGTACCGGCTAACCCTAACCCCCCACGCAGCAAAAAGGCTCCCAAAAAGTGATAGTTGTGATGGGTTTGTGGTATAAGTGTGGCAGGCGAATTCTAAATGATTGATTTTGCAAAATGGTTTATGGGCTCGGGGCGTGAAGCCCGACACCAAACTCCCTCTACCGAAGGTGAGTTCAATCTATTTAAGCGAGCTGACACCTCTGCTGGATTTACTGTTCTCAAGGAAAAGAGCGGTAATTACAGATGGGTTGCTGTGAGTTCAAATGCATTTATAGATGGCGACAAGGAAATAGTATCTACCAAAGCGCTGGAGGAGGATGCTGCACGGACGGGCAACCGAGGACCGCTAAGGTGGTGGCACGAGCCGCAGTTGGATTTAGGGGTTGCTGATTTTTCGGGTATGCATGGTAAGATGCTGATTGAGAGCGGCACGTTCAATTCGCCGGAGATTGCGATGGCGATTGCGGAAAAAGCCAAGGGACTTTCAATGTCAGTTGGTTTTGTGCATCCGCATACTGAACCTGATGCCGACGGAATTTTTCATAACATAAAAATCTTTGAGCGTTCTTTGTTACCAGTAGAGAAGGCTTCTAATAAGTTTACTAAGTTTGAAATAGTAGAGGACAATACTATGAATGAAACAAAATATAAGGCACTACAAGAATTAGTCGGTGATGCCCTAGTCGCTAAAATTCTTGCCAACGCAGCAGTTTCCGAAAAGGAAGCTATGGATGAGGGACTTCGCTTTAAGGAAAAGAAGGTGGCCCGTGCGGACAAAGAAAGCCTGTCTTCGCTTACTACCGAGGAGTTGGACAAGTTGTTTGAAGAGGCTTTGGCGGAAACCAAGAAGGAGCTGGACGAGTCCGACGCAGCCGATGCGGATGATGTAGAATATGCAGAAGATTGGCAGTCTAAAATTATTGAGGAAAAAACCATGAAGGCGAAATCACAACCAGTTGATGAAGTGGAGGGTGAGGAGGAGGAGATGGAGGTAATGTCCTCGAAAAAAGGCAGCGCTCTTTCTACGATGATGGGTAGCAAGGGCATGGCTAAGTCGATGGCGTCCAAGAAGGCTGCCTCGGCGGCAGTTGACCCCGAGGACGAAGAGGAGGCTGACGCGGCCGAGGAAATGGAGGAAGAGGGAGAAGGTGAAGCAGCTACCTCGGACAAGGCTCACGCCAAGGCTCATGCGCGCATGGAAAAGAAGTCCACAAAGGCTAAAAAGTATTTGGCTCCGGACGAGGATGAGGAAGAGGATGAGGAAGAGGATGATGATGAGGATGCAATTTCTGAAAAGGAATATGACGATGACGATGACGAAGTCACCGAAAAAGAGTTGGGCGATGGTGACGAGATTGCCTACCTTTCCCCTAACGAATTAGCCGATTTGCTAACCAACACAATTAGCGAAGTTGTAACTGAGTTGGGCGTTACGGAAAAAATGAAGACTGTTACCAAAGAGTTGCGCGTCGTAAAGGATGTTTTGCGTGAGTTCGACGCCCGCATCAAGGGTTCATTGGAAGCAGTGACGACTAAGGAGAAAAATACCCAGACCCTCATGGCGCAAATTGAAAATCTCAGCGAGCGCCTAAAGGAGTTGGAGGGGGAAGCCCCGAAAGCTTCTAAGAAGGGTTACCGCGCATCGCAAGATGGCGATACCGAAATCGATGACAGTCATCGACTGAAGGGTGCCGAGCCCACGGCTGATCCCCTCGACCACTTCCGGTCGTTCTTGAATGGGCACAAAAATTAATATAAAAGTACATCAGTACGGGAAACAAAAAAATGGCTACATCAATTGATTACGAAAAATTAGCGCAGCAAGTTTTGCAGTCGATGGTTACAACGAAGTCTGTAAGCTCTACCCCGAGCGCAACCTACGCTCACGGTCCGGGCGGATTGTTCAGTTCACCGGGGCTTTCGCAACCGGTGTTTAGTGCAATGGTGCTACCACGCTTGGGGCTGCAGGAGTTGCTCCCCACGCGTCCGTCCCGTGACATGAACCCGCTGTTCGGAATTATGACCGGCGTAACCGCCAGTTCCGGCTCCGAGCCCACGGGTGTTTGCGACGACCCGCCAGTTGCTGGTTTGATGAAGCTGTGTACGCACAGTTTTGTCTACGGTCGTCAGTCCCGCATGTCAAAGGTGTTTGACCTTGACCGCATCGGTCAGGTGACCAATCGGGGCGAGTTCCTCGATTTGTCCCTGCAGGGCAGTCCGTGGCAGGGTGGCAATCCAAACATTCCGGGCACCGCTATGAGCGGCGCAGTCAACCCGCTGAACAGCGAAGTTGGCAAGTCAATGTTTGAGATGGCGGTGGCTTGGGCGCGTGACTTCGCAAGGGAAATCTATACGGGCAACCCCACCAACAATACCGCTGGTGGCGGTCGCAAGTATTTCCACGGCCTCAATACCCTCATCAATACTGGGTACCGTGACGCTGAGACAGGGATTGCCTGCCCAGCTGCGGACAGTATTGTGCGCAGTTTCGGCTCGCTGGATGTGAGCACCAACGGCGCAGCGATTGTGCGGACGATTGCGAATGTATATCGCAACCTGAAGTTCATTGCAGCAAATGCAGGGCTTGACCCCGTGAGTTGGGTGCTGACAATGCCAACGGCTTTGTTCTACGAAATCACGGAAATTTATCCGTGCGCATATCAGACATATCGCTGCCAGAGTGCGTTTAGCACTTCCCAGACGCAGGTGATTGACAGCCAAGCCCTGATTGCGATGCGCGACGCAATGCGCGGTGACATCTTTGACCGCAAGGGTCAGTACCTGCTCATTGACGGCACTAAGGTGCCAGTCGTGCTAGATGACGCAATTGACGAAACGGTTCTGGCCGGAGAGTCATTCCTGAGTTCAATGTACTTTGTGCCTTTGACGGCGTTGAGCGGAACCCCGGTTACCTACTGGGAGTACCGCAACTACGATGAAGAAGGTGGCGCAATGGAAGCTGCAAAGTCTTTCGCGCCCGATGGTCACTATTACACGTCTGACAGTGGTCGGTTCATGTGGCACAAGAAGCCCCCGACCAATTTCTGCGTGCAGTTGCTGGCAAAGACCGAGCCCCGTTTGGTGTTTTTGACACCTCACTTGGCTGCGCGAATTACCAACATCAAGTACACGCCGTTGGCTCACGAGCGCTCGCCATACACTGACAATTCGTTCTTTGTGAACGGTGGTCACACTGGTGGAGCAACCGGCGGCCCGTCCTACTTCACGCCGACAGCGTAGTAGGTGTCCGGCTCGACATTCTCCCCGCCTTCAGTTCAAGAGGGCGGGGAGGTCAAGACAGTTTTATTGGTCGCAGACCCCACACTGTGGTGCCTGCGACCTTTTTTTTATATGCAGCAAAAGTACGCACCGTGGATGCGCGGATATGTTGCTGGCTTCAGTTCGCCCAAATTTGAAATTCCAAATGACTGGCAGTTTGTTTCTCTGGGCCATTTTGCGGATTACCCGATAAATAAATGGAGTAATGCAGTTCGTAATCTTATTGGAAACAGCGGATTTGTAGATGAGCGTTTTATTCTGATGCTGGAGGATTACTTTATTCTGCGTAAGGTAGACGAAGGTGTCATCCGGCAGTTGGGGCATTACATGCAAATGCATCCTGACATAGCCAAGATTGATTTGACAACCGACCGGCTGTACGCATCCGATATGCGGGATTACGAAGCTTGCGGGCAGTTGGATTTGGTTATTGACAATCCGGGCTCAGCCTACAATACATCGGTTCTGGCTGCAATCTGGAACAAGTATGATTTCTTGAACCTGTTGGTTGATGACGAGACCCCGTGGCAGTTCGAGCTGGAAGGGTCTAACCGCTGGAAAGACTACGCTTTTACCAATAACAAAAAAATTCTGGGCACGCGTCAGTTCCCGATTCGGCATACGGTGGCAATTCGCAACGGCGCAATTGATTACGAGTGCATCTGGCAGGAACCGCACCCAAATAAGATTTCCCAACAAGATTTACTGGATATGGGCAGGTTAGGAATACTTACCCCGTGAGTACAAAGGTTTTCCTTTACCCCACGCCTGATTTGGTGGACGAAAACAGTGGTATTGGGCGGGTAGTGCACGCTCAGTACAGGCATCTTCCCGAGTTTGATATTGATTTAGTTACGGAGTGGCGCGAAGCTGACGTAATAGCTGCGCATACGCAGCAGTTCGAGCTTCCGCGCATTGATGTGCTTCATTGCCACGGTATCTACTGGACAGGGGATATTGGGTCTGGTATTTACCACAGTTGGCATCATTCAATCAACAAGATAATGGCTTCCGCAGCGCGAAGGGCGCGCGCAATAACAGTTCCCTCTAAATGGGTGGCTGGTGTTTTTCAGCGTGATATGCGTCTTTCCCCAATAGTCATCGGTCACGGAGTTGAGCTAGACCAATGGACAATGCATGAGGGCAGCAAAGACCCTAAATACACTCTTTGGAACAAAAACAGGGCAGCTGATGTTTGCGACCCGACACCGGCTTGGGAGTTGGCTAAAGCAGGGGTAGATGTGTACACAACCTTTGCTCCTGCTCACAAGCCTCGCCTCACTAATCTCCACGAAACAGGCAGGCAGACGCATCGGGAGATGCAGGGTTTGGTGCGGGGCGCAAGCGCGTACCTCGCCACCACAAAGGAAACGTTTGGGATTGGTACCGTGGAAGCGCTTGCCTGCGGAGTTCCGGTCGTTGGTTACAACTACGGCGGCACTGCCGACATAATAGAGCACGGTGTTAATGGCTGGCTGGTAGAACCAAACGATATAGGTGGTTTGTTACGGGGCATAGAGTGGGCGTACGCAGGCGGCTACGAGTTGGCTCAAACTTGTCGGGAGAGCAGCATGAGCTGGACGTGGCGTACCGCAATGCGGGAATACGCCTCGTTGTATAGATATACAGCTAACCCCGTGCCTAACGAGGGCACCTATTCGGTGGTGATTACCTGCTACAACTACGGGGAAGTAGTAGGGCGTGCCATCGAAAGTGTTATGCGGCAGTCCGTCAAGCCGCTGGAAATTATTGTGGTAAATGACGGAAGCACAGACCACTCGGCTAGCGTGAT
>SXGQ01352028.1_pt1 | contig 12452 bp, 11 predicted proteins | sample 3178371 | NCBI WGS metagenome assembly SXGQ01 (sample SAMN11356859, study PRJNA531348) | freshwater metagenome | isolation source: freshwater sample F1-20 | place: China: Fuxian Lake, Yuxi | collected 2017-12-25
CTCACCTCCAACAGCCGTCCCCCCGGCATCAAAATCGTCGCACTCACCCCCATAACCTCCAGCGCCGCCGAGTCCGGATCCTCCTCATCCACCTGCAAACGCAACCGCGCATCCTCCAACTCCACCTTCGAAATCCGCAACTGCCCCCTCGCCAACATCGTCTTATCCAACTGCACAACCACCCGCTCCAAACGCGACACCTCACGCGGCGGCTCCTCATTCGAGAACACCCTCACCTCCTCCGCCACCACCCCGCGCCACGGAACATAACTCAACGACCCGATCTTCACATTCGCCCCCTGCTTCGCCAACTGCTGCTCGATCGCCCCACGCCACGCCTCCGGCATCCCCGTATGATTCGCCCACCACAACCCGATCACCCCACTCACCACCGCACCCACCACCACCAGCAAAAATGCCGTGCGAAGGTTCCGAAATAATTTCAATCGCCTCATGGGTGCCTTGCGCAAACCCTACCCTGCCCCCACCCCGCTGGCAATCCACCAGATCAAAACCCCAAAACCCCCTTCCCCTCTCCCAATCTCCCACCCTCACCCAATAATCCCCGACTCCCGAAACGAATAATAAGGCGCCCTTCCCGGCGACGGCTTCCCGATGATCACATGATCCAGAAATTTCACCTGCATCAAATTCGCCGCATCCACAATCCTCCGCGTCACAATCTCATCCGCCCGGCTCGGACTCGGATCCCCCGACGGATGATTGTGGATCATCACAAACCCGAACGCATTCCGCGTGATAATCGGCCTCATGATCTCCCTCGGATGCGCCGTCGCCTCACTCACCGTCCCCAACGAAATCAACTCCGTCCCCTGGTGCCGCAACCTCGAATCCACCAACAAAACCATCACCTGTTCCTGCGCCAAATATGCCAACTGCGGCGCGAACGCCTCATAAATCCGCTCCGGCGTATCCAACGCCAACTCCCGGATCTGCTCCCGTGCCACCCGCGCTCCCAACTCAAACGCCGCCGCCAACACCGTCGCCTTCGCCGTCCCCAACCCTTTCACCTTCTTCAACTCCGCAATCGTCGCCGCACCCAACCCACCCATCGACCCGAAATGCCGGATCAAATCCCGCCCCACCTCGATCGCACTCTTCCCCTTAATCCCCGTCCTCAAAAACAACGCCATCAACTCCGCATTATCCAACGCCCCCGGCCCCAGCCGCTCCAACTTCTCCCGCGGCCGATCCCCATCCGCCATATCCTGAATGCGCTGACTCATATCCCCGATCTAACCACCAACCCGCCCCACGAAAAGCACATTCCTCGCCCCCTCTCCAACCTACCCGTGCCTGCATCCCTTGTTCCCTTCTCCCAGTCCATCCCCAATAACTTCAGGATTCTGCACAATGCGGATCGGAGGTCTCACGTCCAGGCAACCAACCTCCAACTGATCCACATCATCAAACCGGGAAAAAATTGGTGGGAGACCGGTGGCCAGCGGAAATAGGCCAAACCATCCCGTTCATCGTCCGATCACACTCTTCCGCGGCACCTCGATGCAGTCGCCAGGCTTTGCAGTTTCCTCCAGCAGAACCCTTTCATCTGTTAGATTCAGCTCGATCCATTTCCCATCCCTGTACACCCTCACCCTGCCCATCGCAGCCGCAGGCATCGGACCACCCGCCAAAGCAATCCATTCAATGACCCGGATCGGCTCCCGCCATTCAAATTCCCCCGGCCGACTCACTTGACCGCAAACCCGCACCACGGGCGCATCGTTTTCCTCATCCCGCGCAAGCAGCGGATCAGAGATGAAAAGGAGCAACCCAGCGAGCACGATGCCCCCAAAAATCTTCGTCTCCCTGAAAGCCGCGCCGAGATCCCGTGAAGATGAATGTCTCGAAATCTCCATAACTGGCCTCCTATCAGGCAAGCATGGGCCGCACAAGGAGTTTCAGCTGTTGTCCCTACCGTCTCACTCGCTTCCCTGCGGAAAAGGAACACATCCGAGCCGGACGTTGACCGGTGCGGGGTTGGAGTCTAGGGTGCGCGCACGATGATGATTGAAGCGTTCGCAAACCGATTTGTGTGTGATTTGCAGGCCTATGAGCCCGGGAAGCCGATCGATGAAACCGCCCGCGAACTCGGGCTGGATCCGGGAATGATCGTCAAGGTGGCCTCGAATGAAAATCCGCTGGGTCCATCCCCAAAAGCGAAGGCAGCAATGCGTTTGGCGCTTGAGGATTCCCACATCTACCCGGATGGCGGCGGATACCGCCTGCGGTCGACCATCGCGGAGGAGCTGAACGTGGATTTCCAGAATGTGGTGCTTGGAAATGGTTCGAATGAGATCATCGAGCTTCTCTGCCACACATTCTTGAACAAGGACGCTGAGCTGATCGCTGCGGAACATGCCTTCGTGGTCTACAAACTCATGGCCACGCTTTTCGGGGCAAAATACGTAGAAGTCCCGGATCCAGGTTTCGTCCACGACTTGGATGCAATGGCGGATGCGATCACGGAGCGAACACGGCTGGTTTTCATCGCAAACCCAAACAACCCCACCGGCACGATGGTCGGACAGGAGGCGATCGACCGATTCATGGATCGCGTTCCGGAACACGTGGTGGTGGCATTCGATGAGGCCTATTTCGAGTTTCTTGAAGTGCCGCTGGATACCCTGAAATTCGTTCGCGAAGGCCGCAATGTGTGCGTACTGAGGACCTGCTCGAAAATCCACGGATTGGCGGCGCTCCGGGTCGGCTACGGCTTGGCATCGAAACCGGTCGCAGCGCTGTTGCAGAAAGCCCGGCAGCCTTTCAATGTGAACGCAATCGCCCAAGCAGGCGCTCTCGCCGCCCTCGCGGATGCGGAACACATCGAGCGGACACGGCAAGTGAACCGGGATGGATTGGCCTTCTACGAAGCCGCTTTCCGCCAGCGCGGATTGGAGTTTGTGCCCAGCGTGGCGAATTTCCTGCTGGTCAAAGTCGGCGATGGCGACCGGGTTTTCGCGGAAATGCTCAAGCAAGGCGTGATCGTTCGCGCCATGCGGGGATACAAACTGCCGGACTGGGTGCGAATCTCAATCGGAACCGACGCGCAAAACAAACGCTGCCTCGAAGTGCTCGATTCCGTCTTGTCGCCCGTCCCAGTGTGAAGTTTCCGGGAGCGGGTTTGACACGACGCTTTGGAGATCCTAAATAAGTGCCGCAAGATCATGTCGGACCCCGCCATCGCAAACAACCAGAGGGAGTTCCGCTGCAACCATTGCAGCGGAAAGATTCTGATTCCGCGCAATCTGCCCGCAACCACGGGTCCGTGCCCTCACTGCGGCGGCGTGATCACTTCTCCAGCACCCGAAGCGGAGGCTGCGCTCGCTCCGATGCAGGTAACCGTACCGGTACACGTGCAAGCAACACCCGCCGCAGCACCCCAAGCACCTGCGGCCGCCCAAGCCCCAACAGTCGCCCAAGCCCCGCTTCCCGCCCAAACACCGGCGGTCACCCAGGCTCCGGCGGCGGTTCCCCAGAAGGCCGTCATTCCCCCACCCCGCCAATCCCCCCCCCCGGCTGCTGCACAAGGACCTGCACCGACTCCTCTAACGGAAATTCAAACCGCGGAAGCTCCGCCAAAGGTGATCAAGCCGAAAGAAAAATCGCGCAAAGGACTGATCGCCGCGATGCTGGTATTCTTGGCTCTCATTCTCGCCGCAGGCGCAGTACTGTTTTTCGTGATGCAGGAAATGGGCCGCAACATCGAACCACCCTCTGCAACCGTGGCCGTCGACCCCAAGGTGACCGAAAGCCAATATCTCCGCATCGGCTGGCAAAAAGAGGCGTATGATTTGCGCAGAGACTTCATGGAAGCGGATAGCGCCCAGGGAAAACTCCCCTACGTGATCCCCACCGATGGCCTTGAGGATCACATCGATCTCTTCTATGGCGGCGTCGAAATCAATGACTCTGACACTCCTGCCGAAGCATTCTCAGTTTACGAACTGTCCATGGAAGATCGGAAACGCGGGATGTTCATGATGATTTACGATCAGCCGCCGCAGTTCAACATGCGCGAGTTTTTCCGCCCGCTGGCTTCGCTTGAAGTCCAGTATGGCCTGGACGAAGCGGATGTCTTGTTAGACACCATGGCGCGCGTCGGCAACTTCGCCATGGAACCGGTCCGTGCCCACGCGTTTTTCAAACGGACCAAAGACGGACTGAAACTCGATTGGGAAATCTTCGCACAAACAAAATACCGCACCCTCCGAAGCTTCGTCGAACTGCCGGAACTCGATCAAAAAGGCGTCTTCCGCGTCTTCATCGTCGAGGACGTTCCCGACAAGGGCCGCGCTGTCGCAGGAACCCGCACCTACCGTGTGGCGGATCCCGCAAACACAACCGACTCCGCGCGGGTCAACGTAAAGGTGGACTCGGAAATCGGTCGCGCCCTTTCCATCATCAACTGGCGCGGAACCAAAGAAACCAAACCCATCACGCGCACGGCCACGGTCGAACTCCGCTGGGGCGGCGATGAAGCCCCGGAACTGGAAATCACCCGCTTCATCTGCTGGGAATTCCTCGGACTCGGCGGACAAGCGGCACCCGCCACCGCTTCTTCCAACTGATTCCCCACCGCGATGCATCCCACCCAGGAAGCGCGGACCACCATCGCCGCGATCGCCAGCCCGATGGGCACCGGTGCCATTTCCCTGATCCGCCTTTCAGGGCCCGACTCCATTCCCATCGCCGATCGCGTCACACGCGGCAAGGCATCCGCACAATTGCCGGGAACGCTGCGCCATTGCAAAGTATACAACCTCGACGGTCACGCGGTCGATGACGGGCTGCTTTCGGTGTTTCGCGCACCTCGGAGCTTCACCGGAGAGGACGGCATCGAGTTCACCGGACACGGGGGAATGTTGGTCACGAAGTCGGTCTTGGACGCGTTTCTATCAGCCGGAGCCGTATCCGCCGGCCCGGGCGAATTCACCCAACGGGCCTTCCTCAGTGGCAAACTCGACCTGACCCAGGCCGAAGGAGTCATGGATCTCATTTCCGCGCAAACCCAACTCGCCTTGCGCGCGGCAAGAAGCCAACTGGAAGGCCACCTCGGTCGCCGAACAACCGAAGCGCGCGATCAATTGCTGGAATCCCTCGCCCATCTCGAAGCATGGATCGACTTCCCCGAAGAGGACATCGACCCCCAAACCGGCGCGCTTCTCCGCTCCCACGTGGCCGCGGTTCTCTCCACCGTGAACTCGCTGCTGGCAACCGCCGACCAAGGCCGGGTCCTTCGGGAAGGCGTGCGCACGGTGATCTTCGGCGAACCGAATGTCGGAAAATCCAGTCTGCTGAATCGGCTGTTGGGATTCGAGCGGGCGATTGTCAGCGACGTCGCAGGCACCACTCGGGACACCATCGAGGAAACGATCAACCTCCACGGACTCCCTCTGCGCCTCGTGGACACCGCCGGCGTGCGCGAAGCCGGTGACCGCATCGAAGCGGAAGGAATCCAACGAACTGTTAGGCAAATCGAACACGCCGACCTCTTGCTCGAAGTTGCCGATGCCAGCCAGCCCCGCCCACCTGCCGCAGTCCTGCCAGCAACCCGCGCACATCGCATCCTCATTCTCAACAAAACAGACCTCGGTGAACATCCATCCTGGTCAACAGCGGAAGCCGTTCGGTTTTCCTGCCTCGCGGGCGATGGCTTCGAATCGCTTTCCGAGGCGATCCGCACCGCCCTTCAATTCAACGAAATGGATTGGGGTGAACAAGCGGTCGCCATCAATTCACGCCACCAGGCCAGCCTTCAAAATGCACGGACTCACCTGACAGCGGCGCTGGAACTCCTCGAAGACTCTCTCGCCGATCCGGAATTGGCCGCCATCGATCTTCGCGAAGCGCTTGATGCCCTTGGCGAAATCCCCGGTCGCGTGGATACGGAGGATTTGTTAGACGTCATTTTCAGCCGTTTCTGCATCGGCAAATGATCCCATCACACCGCGATTCGCCCCTCACTTGAAGTCGCGGCTTTCAATCCACTCATACCACTCCTTTTCCAAAGCGACATCGTCTGCATAACCGTAGCATTCAAGCAAAACACCCTTATCGATGGCATCTCCGTCCGCGGACTTTGCGACCAACTCACGGTACTTCACCCGCGCTCCCTCATCCCGAACAAGAAAACTCGTCAGCGCGAAAATGTATCCGGACTGCTGTGGTGTAAGCGAAAGGATCTCCGCCGAGCAAACCTGCGCGAGACTCACACGCTCATCCTTCTTGCACATCTTCTTGATCACCTTCGCCCAAGACTCATCCGGTCCAAGCGCCTCACCTCGTTTGATCTCGGCATTCTGCTCGTTGTAGTAAGCCTCGAAATCAAGATAATGCACACGGCAAAGGCTGAACAACTGGTGTTCGACATAGTATCCGAATCCGGCGCTCATCCAGAATGGCAAATTCTTCCCGCGCGCCTGCCCTTCCATCAGCGTCGCACCGGTTGAATGCGCAAAAATCGCCGTCATATCCCGATCCCCTCCCGCCGTTTCCTCAACCTCGCCCTTGCAAAGCACCACATACCGATGCTGCGGATCCGCATAATTCGCAGTCTGCTTGGTCACCTTCACCGTGTTGGCATCCCAGCGGTTTCGCTCCGCATCGACCTGCACGCACTCTTCAAAGTCACCGCCATTCCCCAGAAGATAAATGGTGAAACGGAACGGCGCATCGTCCGAAGCCTCCGCACCGCCCGGAGTTCGGAACTCGTTTTTCTCGAAATCCTGCTTCATACCCGGCAGCACCGCCACACAGACTTCCCACACCTTCTCCGCATAACGGGAAGCGGGATCGTTGTTGGATGATGCCACTCGAAGCGTGAAATGATCCGATTTCCGCTCCTTCCAAGCGATATCCGGAAAGTGGTCATGCTGGGCGTGGATCAACGGCACCGCGAGAAACGAAACGCAGACGAGTTCTTTTAACATGCTCGCACCCTAGATTTTTGCATCCTCAGGGCAAGCATTCCCTCGAAAATCCGCTTACCCCCGGCCCTATCGCTCATCAACCTCGCGGATGTAACGGTATCGCCACGGCGAATATCCTTGGCTTCGCAAACGCTGCACGCTTAGCCCGGATGCGCTCACCTTCCACACCGGATACGGCCCCGCCTCGTATGCCACCAAATGCGAACGCATCGGATCCGCCCACTCTTTGAACAAAACCACATGCCCATGGTTGAGTAGAATGTCCCCGGGCTTCAACTCATCCCAACTGTCAAGCGGATCGCAAATCTGCGGCAACTGCTTCGTCGAATACGGGCGGGGCAAATTCCAACAACGGGACACGAACCCCGAGCAATCAATCCCGCACGACTCCTTGCTCACACCCGAATCCCCGCTCCGGCGCTTCTCCGGACTGGCGATATCACCCGCCTTTTTACCCTCCTTAATCGACTCCAGAAAACTCTCGGGCGTGTCAAAACCTCCCCACTGATACGGCATGCTCTTCGCCGCCACCCCCGGCTTCCACCAACCCCGCGGATAACCATGCGCGGAAAGGGACCGATCCGGTGTATGCACCACAATCCCATCACCGTCCGGACCATGCCGGACATGCCTCTCCTCCGGCATCCAAACCACCTGAGTGTAACGGTAAGCCGTATCAATCGCCTCGTCCCGCGTCACTGTGGTCGAACAAGAATTCAGTAAAACCGACGCGCAAATGCCAATCAGGGCGGGAAACCATTTCATCACCGCAGGAAATACCCTGCTGATCGATTGCGGGTCGATCCAAAATTACCTGCCAACCAAAACCAACCGCCAATTCCCACGCTTGCCGACACACCACCGATCGCGCATGCTCCCCCCACCCGATGCAAGGCACCCTGACCTTCGACCACGTGACCAAACGCTTTGGCTCGTTCACCGCCGTGGACGATGTTTCCCTCGAAATCACCCACGGGATGACCTTCTCCCTGTTAGGCCCGTCCGGCTGCGGAAAAACCACACTCCTCCGCATGGCCGCCGGATTCGAGAAACCCGACTCCGGCCGCATTTTGTTAGACGGAAGGGACATCACCAACCTCCCGCCCGAAAAACGCCCCGTAAACACGGTATTCCAAAACTACGCCCTTTTCCCCCATCTAACCGTCCGCGAGAACATCGCCTTCGGCCTCCGCATCGCCAAACGCCCCGAAGCCGAAATCCAACAGGAGGTCGACCGCATGCTCGAACTGGTGGACCTCGCCACTCACGCGGACATGATGCCGGTCAAACTCTCCGGCGGACAAAAACAACGGGTCGGCATCGCACGCGCTCTCGCAAACAAACCCCGCGTCCTCCTCCTCGATGAACCCCTCGCGGCACTCGACCTGAAATTGCGCCAGCGCCTCATCGTCGAACTCGACGCGATCCACGACGAAGTCGGAATCACCTTCGTCTACGTCACCCACGACCAAGGCGAAGCCATGTCGATTTCCGACCGCATCGCCGTCATGAACAAAGGCAAGATCGAACAGATCGGCGCGCCTGCGGAAATCTATGAAACCCCTCGCAGCTCGTTCGTCGCGGCCTTCATCGGCGACACCAATTTCATCGAAGGACGCGTGACCGAAACCCTCGACACACGCTTCTCCCGCGCGGAAATCCCCGGCCTTGGCAAGGTCATGATCGACAACGACAAACCCGTGCGCCCCGGCGACCGCATCCACCTCTCACTCCGTCCGGAAAAACTCGTGGTCACCCGGGAAAAACCAACCGTTGGCGATCGGGTGAATGCGATCCCCGGAACCATCGAGGACGTCATCTATTTCGGCTCCCACACCCGCTACTGGGTCCGCTGCGGCGACTATCGCATCTGCGCGGAACAACAACACCGCACCTTCCTGTTGGATGAACTCCCTCCCAAATGGGGAGATGCCGTCTGGCTTCATTGGCACGCGAATGACGGCTTCCTCCTCGAACAATACCGCGAGGAAGACGAAGCGTTTCTGACCCTACCGGACGAATGAGTCCCCGTGATCAAGCTGGCCACCACCAATCAAAACTGATAGAACCGCACCACCTCATGGAACTCACCCATCGCAACCTCCACCAACGCACCGAGTTGTTCCTCGGAACAGTGGCGCTGCTCCTGCTCATCGGCGGCTGCGTGCTCGTGTTGAGGCCGTTCCTTTCCTCGCTGATCTGGGCCATCATTCTCGCCTATTCACTCTTCCCTCTTCAACGGCGCTTCACAGGCTGGCTGCGCGGTTCCCGCACGCTCGCCGCATGCCTCGTCACCCTCACCATCACCATCATCCTCGCCGGACCGATCGTTCTCATCGGTTTCACACTGGCGAAGGATGCCCGCGCACTCGGCATCGCCACCCGAGAATGGGTCCTGTCCACTCCGGAAACACCACCCACCTGGATCCGCGAAATGCCCGTGATCGGCGAGGAGGTCTCAGGATACTGGGTGGAACTCGCGGAAAGCAGAAAACGCTGGCTCGACGATCTCGAGCGCGCATCAAAAATCGACGCACCAAGAGCAGTCATCGTCCCCGAAGAGGAAGCTAAAGCCCCTCCTCCACCCACACCGACTCCACCCACACTGGACACTCCCGTGGTCGAAACTCAGGCAGCGGAAGAGGATCCGGAAAAACCGGAGTCCCCCGAGCTCGTCTTGCTGTTGGGCCGCCTCCTCGGCTGGGCCCGCACCGCCCTGATTTCGCTCGGTCTCGCCATCGGCCAAGGTGTCACCCAAGTGGTCGTCAGCGCTTTCCTGACGTTCTTCCTCCTGCGGGATGCCCCGGTCCTGTCCGAACGGCTCGGAGTGGTGATCGATCGCCTCGCTGGCGGTCGCGGCCCCCACCTCCTCAAAGTCGCCGGAGACACCGTCCGCGGAGTGGTCTACGGAATGTTGGGCACCGCTCTCGTCCAGGCTCTCGTCGCCGGAATCGGCTTCTACATCGCAGGTGTTCCCGGCGCGGTTCTGTTAGGCGTGCTCACCTTCTTCTTCGCCGTCATCCCTTTCGGCCCGCCCATCATCTGGATCCCCGCGGCACTCTGGCTGTTCAGCAACGGCTCACCCGGCTGGGGAATCTTCATGCTGATCTGGGGCGGCCTCGGAATCAGTGGCGTCGACAACGTCCTGCGCCCCTACCTCATCAGCCAAGGCAGCAAAATGCCGTTCGCCCTCATCTTCTGCGGCGTCATCGGCGGAGCACTCGCCTTCGGATTGGTCGGCGTTTTCCTCGGCCCCACCCTTCTCGCCGTCGGGTTCCGCTTGATCGAGGAATGGTCGGCCGGCAGACCAACTTCCGTGAACTCGTCAGAGGCCGGAAACGAGTCATTGCAGATCTAACAAAATGTCGGTCGCTCCATCAGCACTCGGTGAGATTCTATCCGTCTTCGATCGGAACTTCCGCGACCGCGGCGAAATCGGAGCCTCGGTTTCCGTCTGGTGGCAAGGCGTCGAACTTCTCTCACACAGCCACGGATGGCGCGAACGGGAGAAAACCACCCCATGGGACTACCAAACCTGCGTGCCCGTCTATTCCGCCACCAAAGGCCCCGCGTCCGCCACCTTGCTCTCCGCCCTAAACCAACACGGCCTGTCCCCGGAAACCCCGGTGCGCGAAGTTTGGCCACGCTTTCCCCTGCCAAACTCCACCTTCGCCCACCTCCTCTCACACCAGTGTGGACTCGCCGCATTGGACCAACGCGCGAGTGTCTGGGACCACCACGAATGCGTCGCCGCCATCGAAGCCCAATCCCCGGCATGGCAACCCGGCGATGGCCACGGCTATCACCCCCGCACCTTCGGAACACTCCTCGAAGAACCCGTCCGCCGCCTCACCGGAACCACCCTCGGCCAACACTGGCGCCAATCGATCGCCGATCCCCTCAACCTCGATTTCTGGATCGGCCTCCCTCTCTCAGAGTCCTCACGCGTCGCCAAACTCTACCCCGGCAAAGCCGACAAATCCGACCTGACAGACGGATTCTACCGCGAATTCAACACCGAAGGCAGCCTCACCCGCCGCGCCTTCACCTCACCCCGCGGCCTCCATGCCGTTCAGGAAATGAACGACCCGAAAGCATGGTCCGCCGGCTTCCCCGCCATGGGCGGTGTCGGCACCGCAAGCGCCCTCGCGAAATTCTATCAGGCCGCGATCGGAGCCATCCCGTCCCCCATCCCGGAACCGGTAATCCACGCACTCGCCACACTCCAATCATCCGGCCACGACCGCGTCCTCCTGATAAACACCGCCTTCACCTGCGGCTGCCAAAAAGACCCGTTGGAAGCGAACGGCTCCAAATCCCAACAACTCTACGGCCCCTCCACCTCCGCCTTCGGCCACCCCGGTGCCGGCGGAAGCCATGCCTTTGGCGACCCGGAAAACGGCATCTCCTTCGCCTATATCATGAACCAGATGGAAATGGCCGTCATGCCCGGCATCAAGTGCCGAGAAATGATCCAGGCTCTCTACTCCCATCACTGACCGCCTCCATCAACGGCCCGATCCAGGCGAGAAACTCCTGATTCCCATCCGTCCCCGTGATCGATGAAGGAATCACCCCCTTCCACTCACGCCCACAATGATCCACCGCAAAACGCCGGATCTTGTCACACGCCTGCTGATGCAACGAGGCATCTCTAACAATACCCCCCTTCCCGATATCCTCCCTCTCCAACTCGAACTGCGGTTTGATCAGGCAAACCACACTCCCATCAGCATCCAAACATCCGAAAACCGCAGGCAATACCTTTGTTAGGGAGATGAAGGACAGATCCATCACCGCCAGCCGAACCGTCTCCCCAAGATCACCAGTCGTCAGTTGCCGTGCATTGAACTGCTCCTTCGAAATCACCCGCGGATCATTCCGCAACTTCCACACCAGTTGATTCGTCCCCACATCAATCGCATGAACTCGCACCGCACCCCGCTGCAATAAACAATCCGTAAACCCACCCGTCGAAGCCCCAACGTCCAGACAAACCCACCCCGCAGGATCAATCCCGAACGCCTCCAGCGCCCCCTCCAGCTTCAACCCACCGCGCCCCACGAATTTCGGCTTCTCCCGCAACTCCAACGGCAGATCCACCGCCACCTTCACCCCCGGCTTGTCCATCACCCGATCCCCGCTCCGCACCTCTCCCGCGAGGATCAAACGCTTCGCCTGCTCGCGGCTGTCACACAAGCCGCGCAACACCAACAGCGCATCAATCCGTTCCTTCGTCATTCGGTCTCCGCACGGTTGATCGCATCAATCAACTGCCGCAGGCGACCAAAATCGCGCCGCTGATGCCGGAAAACCAAACGCCCCAACATCCCCATCTCCGGCTCATCCCCCTCCTCCTCCAGCGCCCCCCGCTGCACCATCCGCCCCGCCTTCACCAAATCCCAGAACTCCCCGTTCAACCGCGCCACCGCACCCTCCGCCAACCGCGTCGCAAGCCGCAGCACCAGCTTGTCCCCCACATACCGGGACGAGTGACAC
>SXGQ01303469.1_pt1 | contig 12451 bp, 9 predicted proteins | sample 3178371 | NCBI WGS metagenome assembly SXGQ01 (sample SAMN11356859, study PRJNA531348) | freshwater metagenome | isolation source: freshwater sample F1-20 | place: China: Fuxian Lake, Yuxi | collected 2017-12-25
TCATCTCGTGATAAACTTCTTTTGTAATTTCTTCATACGGAGCTAATTGATACACAAATTCGCTTCTTGGTAGGAATGATAATCCTCCAACAATTTCCCAATTATCATAAATCCAGTTTGCAACTTCAATCCATTCGCTATCGCCAACATAAATTGTCACAGATGGGTTGTGTTCCGTGAAATGAACTTTAAGCTTTTTCCATTCCTCCAAAAGATTTAGAGCTGAAACATCATCTTTTACAATGGCATTTTCCGGAGCTTTAACCGGAAACTCTAAAACCCAAGTTGTTGCGTTTTCTTCACTTTGACCAACCTCTGGTTTGCAAGTAATACCTTGGTCTTTCATCATCTTGTAAATTGGATCAGTTGATGAAACTCTTACTCTTCTAATATAGTAAGCTGAATATCTTGGGTGCATTCCCGAAGCAGTATCTAAAAGTTGTGAAGAATTACCAGAAGGCTTAATACAAGTTACACATGTTGATTGATTAATTCCAATTTTTTGAGCATACTCTTTATTTACTTCAATTGCTTTAAGTCTTAATTGATCTAAAACTCCAACATTTCTAACTAACTCATTATCAAAGTATCCTGTTAAAGAAACGCCAAGAAGAGCTTCTTTTTCACAATTTTCTTTCCATTCTTTTGAAAGATAAGGAAACTTTGTTAGAGAAGCTTGATAAGTTCCAAGTATTGTAGCAAGTTCGATATTTTCAAGCATTGTCTCAAGAGTATCTTCTTTTCTAACTACGATACTTGTTAAATTGCAGAATTGTTTCGATCTAAGAGTAATCTCACCGCAAGGGTTTGTTCCCCAGTCTGACGGATTATTTTCGTCAAAAGCGTCAATTCTTCTTTGAGGTAATTGATTTACCAAGCAACCGCGGTTGAAAATACCTCTTTCACCACTACCCGAAGAAATTAAAGCATTCCATTCTTTTAGAAACTCTTGAGATGTAGGTTTAACTTCATAAACTGCTGAGTTATTTGCCATAATTCTATGAGGGGCTTGATTCCAAAATTGTCCGTCTTTTGAGTGTCTTAAACTTTCATCACCTAAATCAGAAAGAGAAATCATAGCAGATCTTCTGACACCTCCCATGATTACAATTTCCCCAACCTTACAAGCTATATCGTGGACTTCTAAAGAACTTAATTTTTGTCCTTGTTTTTTCATGATAATTTCTCTTGAAAAGTTCATTAAATCAATTAATGGCGAAGGCCCAGAAGCCCTTCCTCCCATTGTGTGAAGTCTTGCTCCTTTTGGTCTAATTTTTGAATAATCAAATGAAATATCATGACCAGAAAACCAAGTTTTTAAGGCTAAATGATAAGCATCGGCCCAGCCTTCTTTTGAATCTTCAACAACATGAGTCGGAAGAATTTCTCCAGTCTGAGGTGTGATTATTGGAAGTTTGTTGATAAACTTATTTTCAACCGAAAACCCAACTCCAGTACCGCACATTGCAATATACATAATTTCAGCAAAATCTCTTAAGTCTGTTATAGCGATATATGAACAGTTATAAGAAGCAACATGAGTTTTTCGAGCGGCTGGTCCAGATGACCACAAAAGTCTCATAGAAGGAATAACTCTTTGATTAAGAATCGCATCTTGAACTCTAGAGTAATCTTTTTCTGAAAGTTTGTTTCCAACCTCTTCTTTCATATGGTCCATAAATCTTTGAACTGTCTCAATCCAAGTTTCTCTTCGATTTTTATCCTCCATCCATTTGGAGTAAGATCTATAGTAAACAAATTCAGCTAAGGGGTTTCTAAAATGTTTTTTTGAATCGTCAAAAAGCTTCTTAACTTCAGGGGTAATTTCGACTTCAGGTTTACGATTTTGATTTCTTTCATTTCTATACAAAATGTAAGCCTTTGCAGAATCAGTATAATCTTCAAGCATTAAGTTTTTTTCAACTAAGTCTTGGATTTTTTCTACATGAACAGAATCATGAACAGATTTGTTCATAATGTAAGCTAATTCTTTATCGACCTTGATTGCAACTTTCATTGCATCAACATCTCCTCCTTCCTTTGTTTGAAGAAAACATTTTGAAATTGCACTCATGATTTTTTTAACATCATAAGAAACAACTTCGCCGTTTCTTTTAGTTACAGTAAATACTTTGCTTTCCCCAATGTAAACACTGGGAGGATTTGGGATCACATTTTCCTGTGACATGGCAGAATTATTTCAAAACTTATTTATCTCACACTGCATAAGATAAACAAGCCATGAAATCCCTAAGAATTTTATACTTAAACTAATTTACTTTTTTAAAATTTTAATTTCAAGTATTGATTTTTTAAATTGATTAAGGGGTGTTAAAAAAACCCAAAGTGTTGGAAAAAAATACTCAATAATTGAAAAAGTATGTAAATGTGGTTTATGGAAAACTATTTCCTATTTCGTAAAAATGGAGGAATCATATAATCGTCCTCATTTGAGTTTTGGTTATTTGATTCGTAATCGTCGTCTTCTTCAAATTGGGAAGAATCAATTTGATTATATTCATTTGATTTTTTATTTTGGTTCTGGACTTGATTGTTGTTTTGGTTTTGATTACTGCTTTGATTATTATTAAATCCAAAATTACCAAAAAAACCACGACTAGGTTGACTTTGTGCAGGTTGCTGAGCTTGTTGATTTTGTTGATTCTGGTTTGAAAATCTTGGTTGAGCATTTTGAGAGTGCGGGTATGCATTTTGGTATTGGCTTTGATTATTTGGGATTTCAGGCGCAGACTCTATATTTTGATTTCTGAAATTGTCTGAACTATTTGATTGGTTTTTATATTCAGAAAATTGATTTCTTGAATCGTATTGCTGAACTCTGTAATCTTCGAACTCTTCAGATGCATTTGAAAAATCTTCAACAGGTGTTGTGTTTACTGGTTTAATCTGTTGTCTTAATGTTGCAGGATTAGGTGCTTGATAATTTGAATACGAAGATCCAGATTCAAAACCAGTTGCAATAACTGTGATTTTAATTTGACCATTAAGACTTTCATCAATTGAGGTTCCATAAATAATTTCAGCATCTGGGGAAGCCGATTCTGTGATAATTTTAGAAGCTTTATCAACTTCGACCATACTTACATCAGGACTCATTACAACATTGTAAACAATTCCTTTTGCTCCATCTATTTTAACTTCAAGTAATGGGGAAGAAATTGCTTGTTTTGCAGCTATTTCTGCTCTATTTTCACCACTTCCAATACCTATTCCCATAAGAGCTGTTCCGGAGTTTCTCATAACGGTTGATACGTCAGCAAAATCTACATTAATTAGACCTGGTAAAACAATAATATCTGAAATTCCTTGAACTCCTTGAGACAACACACTATCTGACACCTTAAATGCCTCAATAAAAGTTAATTTACTATCGTTAAAATCAAGTAATTTTTGATTTGGAACAGTAATTAAAGCATCAACTTCTCTTTTCATGTTTTCAATACCTATTTCTGCATTTCTTGCCCTTTTATCACCTTCAAATTGAAAAGGTTTTGTTACAACTCCAATTGTAAGAGCACCAAGCTCTTTTGCTATTTTTGCAACAATTGGAGCGGCACCAGTTCCGGTTCCTCCACCCATGCCCGCTGATATAAAAACCATATCAGCCCCCTCTAAATATTGTCTAATTTCTGCTTCAGATTCTTTTGCAGCTTTTTCACCAATTTCTGGTTTTGCACCAGCCCCAAGACCAGATGTAATTTGTTTTCCTAATTCAATTTTAATTGGAGCTTGATTTACTGATAATGCTTGGACATCGGTGTTGATAGCAATAAACTCAACACCTTGAATTCTAGATTCTGAAATCATTGTGTTTAATACATTACATCCAGCGCCACCGACGCCTACGACTTTAATCCTTGCTTTGCTGTCCACATTAGGGTTTATTTTCATATTTTTTGTTGGGCAGTATTAAGTTTTTTAGTTAACAAGTTTGTTCCAAACTTTGTTTATTATTCCTCTTAAAATATCATTATTTTTGGATGGTGACAATATAGTTTTTTTATGAATTTTTTTAGCGCCATACAAAATCATTCCTACACTCGCGGCAAACTCAGGATCTGAAACCTCATCTATCAACCCTTCAACTCCCCTTGGGTAGCCAATCTTAACCGGAAGTTTTAAAATATTTTTACAAACTTTTTCAATTCCATAAGTCTTAGAAGCTCCTCCAGTTATGACAACACCTGCAGGTATTTTATTTATGAAATAATTTTGCTGAAGTTCAGCTAGAACCAATTTAAAAATTTCATCTAACCTCTGGTCGATAATTGAATAAAGAAGTCTTTTAGAAATAGGCTCAGCTTCTAAACCAAATTCTACAGGATTAAGAGTTTCATTAAATTTTGCAGTTTCAAAAGACGAAGGTTTAAAATCACGATCCATGCTTAATTTTAATTTTATTTTCTCAGCAACATCCATATTTGCTCTGAGAGATATTGCAATATCATTTGTGATATGTTTTCCACCAATTGGGATTGTGGTACAAAAAACCGGAGCTCCGTCAGAATATACAACCATGGATGTAGTTTGGGAACCAATATCTAAAAGCAAAACACCAAGTTCTCTTTCTGAATCTGTTAAAACACTTTCTCCTGAAGCAATTCCGGTGTAAATAATGTCTTCAATTCCAACTCCAAAAAAAGTAACTGCTTTTTTAAGATTTTTAGCAACCATTGAGGAGGCATGAATAATAGTAGTTTGGACCTCTAACCTTGAGCCAGACATTCCAACAGGGTCTTTAATGCCCTCAATCTCATCTACCTTGAATTCTCTTTCAATAACATGAATAACTTCCCTTGTGCTCGGTAGATTTGTAGCTTTTGCAGCTTGTAGTGCTCGTTCAACATCCATACGAGTTATTTCACCGGTTTCATTTGTAATTGCGGTAACTCCAGGAGAATTTACTGAAACAATGTGAGAACCATTTATAGAAACAAAACAAGATTTAATTTGATAAGTAGACATTCTGTCGGCCCTACCAATACTTTTATCAATTGCTTTTGAAACATCATCTATATGAACTATAGATCCTTTTGCAACACCTCTGGACTCAGAAGCCCCAGATGTTCCTGTAACAGAAATTTTTCCGTCTGTGACAAAAGCTACGATTGTACTTATTTTTGAACTTCCAACATCTACTGCTGCTATGATATTTTCTTTAGGCATACGATAACTTTTATATTAGCAAAATTTTTTTCTTTTAACTATATTATTTTTACTACTTAACTACAATTTTTTCAAATCTAAAATCAAGAGAAAGATAATCTTTGGAACTTGACTTGAGGTAGCTTGTAATTTCAATAAACCTGTCTTTCATTACTTCTAAATCTGTATCTTGATCTATGATAATTTCTTTTCCGTCCTCTATTAACAAAATAATTTTTTCACCGTTGATTGAAACATTTTCATACTTTATTTCTTCTTCAAAATTAAAACCATCAACCTCGAGCAATTTTTTTATTATTTCTGGATTGATTTTGACACTTTCATTAATTTGAATCGAAGAATATATCTTAAAAGTTTCATCATCAATTGAAAGGGAATCTAATCTCCTGACAATGTTTCCAGAATTAGAGATAAGATAAATTTTACCATCTATATCAAAAATTACACAGCATAATCCCTTTTCTTTGAAAGTTATTTTTATGGAATCAAGTCCTGAGATCTCATAATTAACTTCGTATATTTCTGGAAATTTATTTTTTATCTCCTGCTCAAATTTTGACCTTTCAAAGAAAAAAATACTTTGATCTTTCAAAGTGTTTAGGCCGATAATTTTAAAGTCGTTATAGTTAAAAAAATTTTGATTGTAAACAAAGTCAAACTTTGAAATCTTAAGTGAAAAAATTAATAAAAGGATAACAATAAAAAAAATTATAAGAATAATAAGTTTCAAGATAAGAGATAAATTATTTCTTTCTCTTTTCTGAGATAATTTATTTAGTTCATTTAAGTAACTTTTTGATTTCATTTATAAATAATTCTTCAGAATCCCTAACAATTAAATCCCTATCTAAAGTTTGTTGTGGAATTTCTTTTACAAGAATTTTTTTAGTGTAAAGTTCAAAGTTCTCATAATTTAAACTACTTTCTTCCAATATCAAACCAATCCCTAGATCATAAACAATTTTGGCATTAAGATATTGTTCGTTATAAGAAACCCATGGAATTGGGATTAAAATTGCTTTTTTCTTAAAATGCAAAATCTCATAAATTGTGTGAGCCCCACTTCTAGAAACGATAAAATCGCAAGTATTAAAAGCATTATTTACTTCTTCATCAAACATAAATTTAAACAAGTGATACTTTCCCGCGACCTTCCCGTCAAGGGAATTTTTAATTAAACTTAAATTTGAATAATCATTTGTAACAGAATAATCCCCAGCTTGATGAATTAGATTAAAATTTTTAAGAAGATCACTTAAATTTTTTAAAACAAACTCATTTATAACATGGGAGCCTGTTTTTCCGCAGGTTATAAAAATTGTTGGAAGATTTTTATTTACTTCAAATTTTTCATACTCTTTCTTAAAAAATACTTTTCTTAGAGGAAGACCCACCAGTTTAGTTTTATGTTTTGGAAAAAAGTGTTCTGATGATTTCCATGTTAGCAAAACTCGATCCGCAAAAAATGAAACAATTTTATTTCCAAAACCAGTCACTACAGTTTGTTCATGAGTTATAATTTTAATTCTCAATAAAAAACCAATAATAACAAGAGGTACTGCAATATAACCCCCAAAAGATACAATTAAATTAGGTCGTTCTTTTACCAAAATTATGAAACTATCAAAAAAACCATATAAAATCTTAAAAAGAGAAATTATAGATTTTCCATAGAACTTACCAGTTTTTAAATTATAAAATTTTATATTTCTTTTATGAATATCTATAAACTCTAATGAGTCGTTTTTATCGTCAGAAAAAGCTCTTTTTCTTCCAACAAAGACAATATCATATTCTTTACTATCAATTAATTTATCAATAATTGGTAAGGAACTAGTATGATGTCCTCCACAAAACACTATTTTCTTTTTTTTCTCATTAACTTTTTTCATATTTATATTTTTAAGCTCTTCCAGGTTCGTAAACATTTCTTGAAATATTTCCTAATATTCCAAATGCAATCATCATAAAAATTGTAGATGAACCTCCATAAGAAATCAAAGGCAAAGGCACTCCAGTTAAAGGAATAAGACCAACCATAGCCCCAACATTGACAATAGTTTGAACTCCAAACCAAGAAGTAATCCCAAGAGCTAAAAGTTTAAAGTATGTCTCAGATTGTTTCTCAGAAACGGAAGCACCTAAATATATAATATAAAAAATTACCCCCAAAACAATAATACTTCCAACCAACCCCGCCTCCTCACCAATTATTGCAAAAATGGAATCCGAAGAAATTTCAGGCAAAAAAGAAAACTTTTGTCGCGATTGACCCAAACCCACCCCAAACAAACCACCACTTCCCAAAGAAATTTGAATTTGACGGCTATGGTAGTTTGAGCTTTCGTTTTCGTTAATTCTTAAAAATGTTAAAACCCTTTCTAATGAATACGTATTAACAAAAATAAAAGTTAAAAAGACTAACAATATCGGAACAAATGAATAAAAAAGATATTTTAACTTCTGACCGTACACAAAATAAAGTGAAAAAACGATTGATAACATTATAAAAGAAGTAGATTTATTTGGCTGGAAAAACACAAAGACAATCAACGGAAGGTTAAAAATTAAAATTCTTTTAATTTTTTGGTTAAAATTTAGCGTCTCCTTAGTTAGAAAAAATGATGTAATTAAAACAATACTTAATTTTGCAAGCTCCGAGGGCTGGAAGGAAATTGTTCCAATAAATGGGATTTTAGGAAGAGGTGCGGGATTTAATACCAACCATCTAATTGCTCCGTTAGTACAGGGTGCAAAAGCAAGCCCATAATCGCAAGGAAAAAACCTTGCAACAAAAAGCGGAACAAGAGTTAAAAGAGTAAAAAAATAAAAAACTAAAGTAACTTTTCGGAGTTTAAACAAATCAATGTAAAAAAAGAAGTAAAAAAACCCAAGGCCTATTAAAATCCAAAAAAAATGTAAAATAGCAAATCTGTAAGGATTTCCGTATGTTTCAAGAGAAGTAATTACTGTTGCATTGAAAACAAAATAAAGACCGACAAAAAGTAAAAAAGAAATACTTAGTATTAACGGGTTATTTTTGAGATAGTGCGGGTTAAACAAGCTTTGAAAGTAGGCAGAAGGGTTTTTTCTCATAGTATCAAAGTAAAGCTACAAAAATTCCTAAAAAGGCACATAAAATACCGGCTAACCAAAATCTAAGAGTAACTTTAGTTTCAGGCCAACCTTTCATTTCAAAATGATGGTGAATTGGAGCCATCAAAAATAACCTTTTTTTGGTAATTTTGTAGAATGTAGATTGGATTGGACTTGAAATGCCGTCAACTAAAAACACCAGTAGAATAATAAAAATTATGATTTCTCTGTGAAGCAAAATTGGAATTAAAGCAAGAGCGGCACCTAGCATGTGGCTTCCAACATTTCCCATAAATACTCGTGCAGGATAAACATTATAGTATAGGAATACAAGCAAAACGCCTGCAAAAGTTGCGCATAACGAAGCAAGAGAAAAATAGTTTAACTTGTGACAAATTACCCAGAAACCAAGCAAGGCAATAAACGAAAGCCCGCCAGCAAGACCGTCGATACCGTCGGTTAAATTAACAGAATTTAAAACTAAGAAAAAAAGCCAAAAGATAATAATGGGATATAAAACTCCAACTTTTATATCGCCAATTAGCGGCATCCAGATATAATCCCAACCTAGTTTAAAATATGTCCAGTACGAAACAAACCCTGCAATTCCAGCTTGAATTAAAAATTTTTGATAACTCTGAAGGCCGGCATCTTCTTTTGATCCAAGCATTCTCCAAAACTCGACAAATAATTTTGCAGGTTTTCCAAGAATAAAATTAAAGGTTTTTTTTGTAAACCTTAAAATCTGGTTCTTATCAAATTCAAATTCAATAAACTTGTAATTATTTTTAGTTGCAATTTTTGTTAAATCCTCAATAATTCCAAAAAGACCAGCCAAAGCTATAACAAAAAGTGGAAAAATTGTTTGAGTTTCATTTAGGTTCAAAAAAATTGTTACAACAGAAACTACAACTAAAATTAAAACTCCTCCCATGGTGGGTGTTCCGGATTTTTTTAAGTGTGTTTGAGGACCGTCTGTTCTAATTTCCTCACCTAACTGAAATCTATATAAAAAATTAATATATAAAGGATACAAAATTGCAGAAAGTCCAAATGTTAAAAATAGTAAAATCAAGTCATTAGTTAGATTCATAAGAAATATTTCCTCCTAATTTTACAACTTTTTCTATTAAATTTTCAAATATGTTGTTCACATCATAATCAGATAAAACCTCAAGTTCGTTCGAGAAACCAAGACCTAGGATTATAAGGGGCAAAAGAGAATCCATACTTTTAGTTTCAATTTTGAATGACCCAAATTCATGAGCCGCACCATTAACAACAATCTGACAAGGTTCTAAATCTTTAAGTCCTTCAAAGACTTTTATTTTTGAGGTGTGTTTTGCAAGTCTGTAAAGAAACTCAAATTTGTTTTTATATGATCTATCATTTAAAGTGCTTTCCCCCTCACAAAACAACGCAAACGCGGATAACATTGGTATAAAATCTGAAATTATTCCAGGATAAGAGGTAGCAGCAACTGAAAAGGCCGGTAACTCAGTTGATTTATTCCACACCCTTAACTCTTCATTAGATGTAAAGTCAAAAGAAGCTTCAATTTTTGTTAAAAAAGAAATTAGAAACGAGAGGTTTGATTTATCGATATTTTTAATAATTACATTACCTTTCGTAACTATTGCAAGTAAACTAAAAAATAAAGTTTCTCCTAAATCTGAAACAATTTGAAAATCAGCACTTTTAAAATGTCTTTGACCATTAATTTTTATAACTTTTTTATTTTCATACTCAATTGAACCCCCTATTAGGTTGCAAAAGTCAATCAAATCTTTGACCTCAATATTTTCACAAATATTTATAAGTGTGGAGGTTCCGTTTAAAAATATAGAACTTAAAATAGCGTTGTCTGTTGCTAAATGAGATGCATTTGGAATATCAATAGAAGAAGGGCTTGAATTATCTGATTTTAAGTACACAAATTTATCGTCATAATTAATTTCAAAATTAAGAGCACTCCAAGTGTGCAAAAACTTTTCTATTTTATTAATACCTCCTTCTGGAAGTGGTAAAACTGCTTCACCAAAACGGTAAAGTAAGGGACCAGCAAACAGGTAAGTTGTGAACAAGTCTTTACCCAACTCTTCAGAAATTTCAAATTTGCTAAGTTTTGAATTATTAATTTTTAGATAATTGTTACCAAGCCACTCAAACTCCCCTCCTAAACTTTTCAAAATTTGAAGTTCTTTATTTAGATTTTCAATTCTTGGAACATTTGAGAGATAAACATCTGAGTTAACAAACAAACTTGCGGCAATCAACTTGTAAGCAGAATTTCGTGCTCCAGAAATAGAAACTTCACCTAAAAGGGGTTTCCCTCCGGATAATTTAAGTATTTTCATAATTTAGTACATCTTGGCAAGTAAAGTGGTATTAACTACAAAACCTACCATAAGTAAAATTGTAAGGTAGAACACAAACTTCTCAAAACCCCGAAGGTTTCTTGAATAAGTGAAAACATTAGAAATTGACTCGTTTAGAGAATTACTTTTAGTTTGAATTGATACTAAAAGGATAATCAAAACGGCTAAAACTAACTCTATAATTTTTAAAATTTCTATATTCATTTCTTTTTTCCTTCATGACTTAGAAAATATAAAAACCCTGTAATTAGACAATAAAATGCACAAAACAAGAGCAAAGAAGTATATTTTTCCAAGTAAATCTGAGGTGTGTTGATTATACCAAAGATGTCTATTTTTTGGAAATTTAATGAAAAAAAGTCAAACTTTTTAAGATATAAAGACCCAACGAAAACCGAAACAGCGTGAATAAGGGTATTTAATATATAAAAACCAATACCGGTATGAGGAAGCCTGATTATTCTAAAGAAGAAGCGAGAAAATAGAGAAGTTATTACAAAAGTAACAAGTAAAAATACTATTCCAAAAATTTCATCCTTTAGTTGAAACGGGAAATAAACCATTTGGGTTACATAAAAAGCTAAAACTGAAAAAATTATGTTTCTAAAAAAACTTTTCATATATTCTATGATAGCAACTTTTTTAGCCGAAGTTGATGGTGATATTTTTTAGCAAATCTATGAGCTTCATCGCGGAGTTTTTGAATAAGTTTTAAAGTTTCATCAGTTTTTGAAAGTTTAACATCATAAAATTCACCGTTTTTTTCGTAATATAAAATCTCTTCTCTTTTTGCAATAGATATAATTGGAATATCAATTCCTAATTTTCTCGCAACATTTAACCCTGAACTTAGTTGACCTTTTCCTCCATCTAAAACAATTAAATTAGGTAATTTCCAAGAATCATCTATTAAAGCTCTCTTAAATCTCCTACTTAAAACTTCACTTAACATTAAAAAATCATCTGGGGTGTCTTTAAGTTTAATTTTAAATCTTCTATACTCTCTGGAGACCAACCTACCATCTAAAGCAACAGTCATTGAAGCCGTAGCTTCTTTTCCAGATAAATTTGAAATATCATAACACTCAATTCTTTGAGGGTATTCTTTTAGAATTGGTATATATTTTAATAAGTTATCCAAACTCTGGGAAATTATGTCTTCAATTAATAGTGGATTCTCAACAAAAGAATCTATTTTAGAAGAATTAATAGTTAAATATTCGAATTTTTTAATAATATCTCGAAGTTTTGCAGCCCGTTCAAAATCCTCTTTTTTTGAAGCTTCTTTCATCTCGGTTATAACTTCGTTAATGATTTTTGAAAATTTACCATCCAAAAACTTTACAATTTTATTTACATCTTTTTGATAGTTAGTTTTTGTAATTTGACCAACACAAGGAGCCGAACACAGGCCTAAATGGCCGTATAAACAAGACTGACCTAACTTCTGATAATTTCGAAACTTGGAAGAAGAGCAATCTCTATATGGAATAATTTTTCTAAGAGATCTTAAGACAAATCTTGCAACTTCGGCACGGGGATAGGGACCAAAATAAAAATCATCGGGTTTTAAGTCTGATTTTCTTGCAGAAAAAATAACTGGAAAATTTATTTCTGCAGAATCACCTTTAACATAACTATCTCTTATAACAATGTAAAGAAAAGATTTATCATCTTTAAGCAAAATATTGTATTTTGGCTGAAATTTTTTTACAAGTTTTTCCTCTAAAATAAGAGCCTCAAGTTCACTTGAAACCTCAATATACTCTAAATCAGAAATATTTTCGACA
>SXGQ01386501.1_pt1 | contig 12451 bp, 17 predicted proteins | sample 3178371 | NCBI WGS metagenome assembly SXGQ01 (sample SAMN11356859, study PRJNA531348) | freshwater metagenome | isolation source: freshwater sample F1-20 | place: China: Fuxian Lake, Yuxi | collected 2017-12-25
AGTCTCGCCCCAGACCTCGCCGCCCGACCCAACAAGCCAGGTGATGGTCAGCACGACGATGAATGCCGAGGCACTCCATGAATTGGGGCGAAAGTAGAAAGAAAAGGAATCCGATCGTGGCGATGTTTGATATGTTGCTTCGCTCATAGCCGGTTCTTGACCTCGCAATAAGTCTTGCGTATGTCAATAGGCCGGACAACAATATCTTGTGGTTGTGTAAGTTTCGGTTAACTTTCGGGCGAGATTTAAGGACGTGTTAAGGTCACACGGACATCTGCCAGCTCTTAACGCCATCGAGCGGAAAGACGAGCATCAGGATATTGAGCAAAAGGCTGTCGCGGATCCAGATGAGCAGAAAGATCTCGACCGCGAGGAAGAATATCAGCGACCTCCACATCCCGAACTTCATCGCGACCAGAAAACCGACGGCACAGGCGGCGAGGTCGCCGAACGAATTTGCGATCGAATCGCCGAAATAATCGAGCGAAGCAGTATTCTCGCGGTATTTATCGATGATGAAGTTCGTGTTCTCCAGCACCTCCCAACCGGCCTCGGCGACGATCGCTGCCGTAAATTGCCAGAATGTCCCGAACTTGGCAAGCAGCAGCCCGGCGATCCAGAAGAACAGCACGCCGTGGAGAATGTGCGTAAAGGTGTAGGGGTCGAGAAAGTGCTGTGAGGTATGGCTGCTGTTCCAGGCCTCGTTGACGTAGATCGCACCGTCGCCGAGCTTGCACCACCAGAGCCGCCCGAGTGCCCAGAGGACGGCGGTCATTACTATCGCTGTCACAGAAAATACGGCTGCGTAGCGATACCAGTTTTTTGCCAGGTTTGGCTGGTCGTCCATCTGCGGCATTGGCTATTCCGTCGAGATCTCGCCCGCGTCGTGGAGAGCAGCGCTCAGGGTGTGCCAGCTCAGCGAGGCGCATTTTACGCGGGCCGGAAACTCGAGCACACCGGCGAAGACGCGAAGTTTGCCAAGTTGCGTCTCGTCAGACTCGATGTCGATCTCGCCGGTGACCATTTTGTGAAACTCGTCGAAAAGCTGGTCGGCCTCTTCGCGAGTTTTTCCTTTAACGGCCTGCGTCATCATCGAGGCCGATGCTTTAGAAATGGCGCAGCCCGACCCCTTGAATGCGACGTCGCCGACCGTGTCGCCATCCATTTTCACAAACACCTGCAGGGCATCGCCGCACAGCGGGTTGTTGCCGAACGCCTTCTTGTCCGCGTCCTCGATCTCACGGAAATTCCGCGGGTTCTTGTTGTGTTCCAGGATGGTCTCCTGATAAAGCTCGTTAAGTTCTGACATTCGCTAAAGTAAGTCAATAAACTCTTCTACCGTCAGACCGCATTGGCTCAAAATTGCACGCAGCGTTCCGGTCTTAACAGACTGATGAAATGGCACCGACGCGCGCAGTTCGCCCTTCTTCAAAATATAATGGCTACCGGTGATGTGGTCGATCTCGAACCCTGCCCGTTGAAGTGCCTTAATCACTTTCTTTGGCTTCAGGTCACGCGGCAATTTGCTCATTTTCAATTCTCACGCGGACCGGAAATGCCATCTTGTCTTCCGGTATCGGGGCACCGTGTTTGATGAGACTGATCAGGTAGCCTTCAATGGCATCTTTGGCCATCGCAAAAGCTTCATCTAGCGTATCGCCCTGGGTTATCAGCCCTGGAAGAGCAGGGCATGTCACAAGATAGCCGTCCGGTTCGTTCGGTTCGACAATAACCGTAAAAGTGTAATCGCCGACTTGGATTGGTGCTTGTTTCTTCACAATCTCTATTTTAACTCAATAGCCGCGATTTCGTTTACCAATTTAGAAGAGCCCGACAACATTCCCGTTCTCGTCGATATCCACGCGTTCGGCGGCAGGGTGTTCCGGGAGTGCGGGCATTGTCCGCATATCGCCGCAGATCGGGTAGATAAACCCGGCACCGACGCTCGCCCTGACCTCGCGGATCGGGAGAGTGAAACCGGTCGGAGCCCCCTTAAGTGTCGGGTCGTGGCTAAGGCTCAAGTGCGTCTTTGCCATGCAGATCGGCAAGTTGCCGAAGCCGTTGGCTTCATAGGCCGCTATCTGCTGCTCGGCAAAAGGCTCGAAAAAAACATCATCCGCCCCGTAGATCTTCTTTGCGATGGTCTCGATCTTCGCCTTGATCGGCTGGTCGAGGTCGTAAAGGAACTTAAATTCGCTCGGTTCCTCGGCTGCGGCAATGACCATCTCGGCCAGCTCGATCGCCCCCTTCCCGCCATCGGCCCAGTGGGTGGAAACCGCCGCGCCAAGAGCACCGCTCTCGATGGCGATCCGCTTGACGGCCTCGATCTCATCGGGGTGGTCGGTCGCGAACGCGTTGATGGCGACGACCGGCGTAACGCCGTGGAGTTTTACGTTCTCGATCTGCTTGCGAAGGTTGGCAGCACCGGCCTCAACGTCGGCGACGTTGTTCTCGAGCATCTCGGGCGGCAGCGGCTTCCCGGCTACGATCTTATACTTTCCGCTGTGCGATTTCAGCGCACGGATGGTCGCGACAATGACGGCCGCATCGGGCTTGAGGCCCGAGTAGCGGCACTTGATGTTAAAGAATTTCTCGGCACCAATGTCGGCACCGAAGCCGGATTCGGTCATCAGGTAATCGGCCGTCTTGATGCCGATCATGTCCGCCAGAACGCTGCTGTTGCCATGGGCGACGTTGGCGAACGGGCCGGCGTGGACGAGTGCGGGCGTGTTCTCGAGCGTCTGCATTATCGTCGGGCGAATGGCGTCGCGCATCAGCACGGTCATTGCACCTGCGGCTCCGATCTCCTCGGCGGTAACGGGTTTCTTATCGTGCGTCAGTCCAACGACGATCCGGCCAAAACGCTTCCGCATATCCTGCAGCGAAGTCGTAAGGGCAAGTATCGCCATCACCTCCGACGCGACCGTGATGTCGAATCCCGTCTCGAGCGGAATGCCGCCTTCCATCCGGCCGCCGAGGCCAACGATGATCTTGCGAAGCGCACGGTCGTTGGTATCGACAACGCGTTTCCAGGTGATGCTGTGCGGGTTGATGTTGAGTGGGTTGCCGCGGAGCAGCTTGTTGTCGATCATCGCGGCGAGCAGGTTGTTGGCCGCGGTGACGGCGTGAATGTCGCCCGTCAGGTTCAGGTTAAACGTCTCCATCGGCACAACCTGCGCATAGCCGCCGCCCGCCGCTCCGCCCTTGATGCCAAAGGTCGGCCCCTGCGAGGGTTGCCGGAGCGTGATGACCGAACGCTTGCCGAGGTGCTTCATCGCCTCGCCGAGGCCGATCAGCGTGGTCGATTTGCCCTCGCCAAGCGGCGTCGGCGTGATGGCCGAGATGTCGATGTATTTCGCGTTCGGGCGGTCTTTGAACTTTTCGAGCACATCAAGCCGAACCTTGCCGATATAGGGGCTGCCGTAAAGATCGATGTCATCAGGCCCGAGGCCGAGCTGCTCGGCGATCTCGATAACGGGACGAAGTTTTGCGCTTTGGGCTATCTGAAGGTCTGATCTCATAGGGCGATTATCCGCGATTCAACTCCGGCAGATTGTGACCGTTCTCACAGATCAGATAGGCTCCGCGTTCGGTGCCGTGTAAGTTTCATCGATCACGTTGCCGGTATTCCTTACGTTTGCCGGTTCGAACAATAGCACCTCGACCTCTTCATCCGCTATCGGTCGGTGCTCGACGCCACGCGGGACGATCAAGAACTCGCCCGGCGAAAGCTCGACAGAGCGGTCGCGAAACTCTATCCGAAAACTGCCCTTTATCGCCATGAAAAGCTCATCTTCCTTTTCATGGTGGTGCCAAGGAAATTCGCCCTTGAACTTAACGAGCTTCACCTCCTGCCCGTTCAACTCACCAACGACCTTCGGCCGCCAGTGTTCCACAATACAGGCGAATTTTTCGGAAAGGCTTACTTTGTCCATTTATGCAAATACCTCGATCACTTTCTGTATCGCGTCGGCGAGTTTATCGACCTCTTCGCGGGTGTTGTAGAAGGCAAACGAGGCTCGGGCCGTTGCGGGCACATCGAAGAAGTTCATCACCGGCTGGGCGCAGTGGTGGCCGGCGCGAATGGCGATGCCCTGTTGGTCAAGAATGGTGCCGATGTCGTGCGGGTGAATGCCCTCGATGGTGAACGATAGAACGCTCGCCTTCTCGGCGGCCGTCCCAATGATAGTGACCTCGGGAATGTCGGCCAAACGTTCGGTCGCGTATTCAAGCAGCGAGTGCTCGTATTCGGCCGCGGCATTGAAGTCGAGCCCGTTGATGTAATCGATAGCGGCCCCGAGCCCGATCGCATTTGCGATGGCCGGTGTCCCCGCCTCGAACTTTTCCGGGATCGGAGCGTAGGTCGTCTTTTCAAAACTGACGGTCCGGATCATTCCGCCGCCGGTTTGGTAAGGCGGCATTTTGTCTAGCCATTCGCGTTTACCGTAGGCGACTCCGCTGCCGGTCGGCGCAAACATCTTGTGCCCCGAGAAAACGAAGAAATCGGCATCAAGGTCCTGCACATCGACCGGAAAATGCGGCACGCTCTGGGCGGCATCAACGCAGACCGGCACGCCGAATTTGTGCGCCGTCGCCGTCATTTCTTTGATCGGATTAACGGTCCCGAGCGAGTTCGAAACGTGCGAGACGGCGACGATCCGCGTCCGCTCGTTGAGCATCGCTTCGTATTCCTCGATGATGATCTCGCCTCGGGTGTTGATCGGAACCATCCGCACGCGGGCGCCACGTTCCTCGGCGATGGCCTGCCACGGGACGATGTTCGAGTGGTGCTCCATCTGCGAGACGAGGATCTCGTCGCCCTCACTGATGAACCGCCGGCCGTAGCTTGAGGCGACAAGGTTGACGCCTTCCGTACACCCGCGGACGAAAATACACTCGGCCGCCTCGCGGGCATTGATGAACCGCTTTACCTTTTCGCGGGCCGCCTCAAAGGCATTGGTCGCGTGCTGCGAGAGGTAGTGAACGCCGCGATGGACGTTCGAATGCTCCTCGGCCAGGTACTTCGACCCGCGGTCGATGACCATCTGCGGCACCTGCGACGACGCCGCGTTGTCGAGATAAACAAGCGGCTTGCCGTTCACCTCGCGGTGGAGCACCGGAAAATCACGCCTTACTTTTTCAAAGTCCCACTTTTTCATTTCTTTTACTGCTTTCATTGTTTTAGCCACAGAGGCCACAGAGAACACAGAGGTTAATTCGCTACTCCTTAAACCACGTCCTTCAAATTACTTAACCGAGAACGCTCTGTGCTCTCTGTGGCGAGAAATCTTAAATTTCAGCGTGGAGCCGGTTCAGAACCGTTGCATCCAAGTCGCTCTTTATCGCTTCGATCTCGATCTTGTTTATCACCTCTTCGGCAAAGCCGTAGGTCAGGAGGTTCCGGGCGAGCGGTTCCGGCAGGCCGCGGGTGAGAAGATAGAACATCTCCTCGTCCTCGAGTTGGCCGACGGTCGCTCCGTGTGAGCACTTCACATCGTCATTAAATATCTCAAGCTGCGGCTTGGTATCCACTCGCGCATCGTTCGAGAGCAGCAGGTTCTTGTTCTGCTGCTGGGCGTCGGTGCCGTGTGCGTTCTCGCGGACGAACACCTTGCCGTTGAAAACCCCACGCGAACGCCCGTTGAGCACGCCCTTGTACGTTTGGTGCGACAGGCAGTTCGGCACTGTGTGATCGATGGTCGAGTGCGTGTCGCTGTGCTGTTCGCCGTCGAGCATATAAAGCCCATCGACCCAAGCCTCGCCGCCCTCGGCCGTGAACTTTAGCTCGATATCATGCCGCGATATCGCCCCGCCGAGATTGATGTTGGTCGAGTCGTAACTGCCCTTGCCGAGCGTCACTTCCGTAATGCCGTAGTTGAAAGCCTCGGCTGAATCCTTTTGGACGCGATAGTGTGTCAGCGTCGCGTTGTCTTCGACCAAAATTTGCACAGCCGCGTTGGTGAACGACCGAGCTTGAGAAGAATAGCTCTCAACTATCGTCGCCTTGCTTCCGGCTTCGGCGATGACGACCACATGCGGGAAGATCGCCGTGCCCTCGGCCGCGGCAAAATTCAGCTCGATCGGCTCGTCAACGACCGTGTCCTTCGCGATCTTGATAACGGCGATCTCCGCCATCGCAAGATTCAATGCCGTGAACCCGTTGCGGTCATACCTGAATCGCTCGAGAAGCTCATGGGCACGAATGCCGGCGTCTTCGTGTTCGAGTTCGATGCCAGCCGCCGCCGCCTGCCACCTCTCTTTCGCGATCGGCGAGACATTGGTGTATTTCCAATCCTCGTCCTTCAGGCTCGGGAAGCCGTTTTCGGTGAACTCGGCAAATGCCCGCTCGCGCAAAGCCTTGATCGCCGCATCGTCCTCGGCCGCAAGCCTCGCCTTGAAGCTCTCGTCAAATTGCGTTTCCATTACTGCACTTGTTAATGCCATTTCTAAAATACCTTTAGCAAACTCAACCGCCTGTCGAAGCCATCACTTTCCCTCGGCTTCCGTCAGGATCGCGGCGAGGTCTTCGGGTATAGGCATCGGCCGCAAAGGATTGACGTTCGCACCGCCGGTGTTGCCCTTCGGATAAATACCGAGCGGAGTCTTCGTCGCCGCGCCGCCGATCCGCAATACCTGTCCGGCGATCTCTTTTGTATCACGCTCGCGAAGGCCGTGCTTCAGCATCAGCCAGTGAACCCGCGTATGCTGATAAGTGCTCGCCTGCCCAAGCACATGCGCCCGCTCCAGGTGCCGAAACTCACCCGCAGCATCACCCGCCGCCGCAAGCAACTCGGCAGCAGCTATCTCATTGTCAATATATTCTCCTAGAGCCTGTTGCGACATCCCAATTACCTTTGGTATCCGAAGGTTAAAGCCTCACGCAAAGTAATTTGAAGCGTTTCCGACAGTTCTTCGCGCGTGGGTTCCTGACAATTGACGCCCTGTATCTCCTCGATCCAGCCGTACCACCATTCGCCTTCCTGCTTAATGATCGCAGTGTAAGTTTGAGTCATACTCTCTCCTAATTTGCAGCGGCACCCTTCACCCAATCGTAGCCCTTTTCTTCGAGCTCGAGGGCGAGTTCCTTGCCGCCTTCTTTGACGATGCGGCCGTTGGCCAAAACATGGACGTAATCAGGCACAATGAAATTAAGGAGCCGTTGGTAGTGGGTAACCAAAATGATGCCATTCTCGGAATTTCGGAGCTTATTGACGCCTTCGGCAACGATGCGAAGTGCATCGATATCAAGGCCCGAATCGGTCTCGTCCAGAATTGCTAGCTTCGGCTCAAGCACTGCCATCTGCAATATCTCGTTCCGCTTTTTCTCGCCGCCCGAGAAGCCCTCATTGACCGACCGTTTGAAGAACTGCGGGTCCATCTCGACGATCTTCGCCTTCTCTTTCAGGTAATCGTTGAACTCAAGCGGGTCGAGTTCCTCCTCGCCGAGGTGCTTCATCTTTTCGTTATAGGCGAGCCGCAGGAACTGCGAATTTGAAACGCCCGGAACCTCGACCGGATACTGGAACGCCATGAAGACGCCATCGCGGGCGCGTTCGTCGGGTTCCATATCGAACGGGTTCTTGCCGTCGTAGATAACCTCGCCGGACATCACCTCATAATTCGGGTGTCCCGCAAACACCTTCGACAACGTCGATTTGCCCGAACCGTTCGGCCCCATGATGGCGTGGACCTCGCCCTTCTTGACCTGAAGATTCAGGCCCTTCAATATCTCTTTGCCTTCGATCCCAGCGTGAAGGTCTTTAACTTCTAGCAACATAAATTTTGTCTTCGATTAACCACAGAGTTCACAGAGAACACTGAGGTTTTCTAAAATTCTCAAACGCTCTGTGAGCTCTGTGGCGAAACTTCCAGATTGATCTCACCTTTCAAAAAAGTCACTGCATTTCCACCGATCTTTACGCGGTCGCCGGCTAGTTCGCAGAAAAGCTCGCCACCGCGGGGCGAGACCTGTCTCGCAAATAGCTGTTTCTTGCCCAGTTCGCCGGCCCAGTAAGGGATCAGCGAGCAATGGATCGCTCCGGTTACCGGATCCTCCGGAATGCCGATCCGCGGTGCGAACATCCGCGAGGCAAAGTCGCAATCATCGCCGCGGGTCGTCACGATCACCTCATCGTAATTCTGCTTCATCAGTTCGGACATATCGGGCTTCAGTGCCCGGATCTGATCGACGTTGTCGAGCAGCATAAAGACCATATTTCCCTGCGATTCCCACGTCCGACGCGGCCGGGCACCGACAGCCTCGGCAAGCCCCGCGGGCGTCTCGATCTCTGTCATCAGGTACGCCGGAAAATCAAGGACGAGCCTTTCGCCGCTCTTCTTTACACCGAGCGAACCGCTGCGGTTTGAGTGGAACTTGATCCCTTCCGTCTCAAGCCCGAGTTCGTTAAAGATCACGTGAGACGTAGCAAGCGTTGCGTGGCCGCACAAATTTACCTCGACCGCCGGCGTGAACCAGCGGATGTGATAGCGGTCGCCTTCTTTAACAAAGAACGCGGTCTCCGAAAGATTATTCTCCGCCGCGATCCTGAGCATTACGTCATCCGCGAGCCAGCTTTCGAGCGGCACGACCGCCGCAGGATTGCCGCCGAAAAGCTCGGAAGTGAATGCGTCAACCTGAAATATCTTCAAACTCATTTCGCCACCGTTATGTGCACCGCTTCCATCGCGTTCCGCTCCTCACGCCGCCAGGCAAGAAAGCCGCGGACGTGCAGGCTGAAGAAGACAATGCTGCCGAGTATCAATGCGACGCTGTTGATCAAAAATCCGACCGTCATCCAGCTCAGGCTCGCGACCATCATCACCAAAAAACCGATGCGGTTGCGATTGCCAAGCAGATAAACTCCCGAGAGCCCCGCGGCCGTCGCCAGCCAATCTATGCCGTAATATTGCATTTCACTTTTCCTGACACAGAGCACACCGAGAGCACTGAACATCTGTCAAAACTATCTCCGTTTTCGCCGTGATCTCTGTGGCTAGTCTTTTTTGCTCACGATCGCCACTACCTCTATCTCTATCCGCGCGTCTCGCGGCAAACGGGCGACCTGTACGGTCGAACGGGCCGGATAGGGTTCGCCCATCCATTTGCCATAGATCGCGTTCATCTTGGCAAAGTCGTTCATATCCGCAAGAAAGACCGTCGCCTTGACCACGTCTTTCATACTGCTTCCCGCGGCCTTTAGCACGGCCTCGATGTTCTTCAAGGCTTGTTCGGTTTCGGCCTCGATGCCGCCCTCGACCAAGGTCCCGGTCTTCGGATCCGAGCCTATCTGCCCCGCGGCAAAGACAAAGCCATTGGCGACGATGGCCTGCGAATACGGCCCGATAGCCTTCGGCGCATCAGCCGTCTCGACCGATCTCTTTTGCGCCGACGCGCAGACCATGGCTAACATCAGCGTGGCGAGTATCAAGACTCCCCTCCTTACGAAGGAGGGGTGGCGTCGCTTCGACGACGGGGTGGTTCTCTTTTCAATCATACTATTCTGGTTTTGCCGCAATTGCCTGTATCTCGATCTTCGTTCCGAAATGCAGTTCCTTGACCGGGACGATCGCCCTCGCCGGCCGATGGTCGCCCATTACCCGTGCGTATGCCCGGTTGACGGCGTCCCAAAGCTCCATTTCGGAAACGTATATCGTCATCTGCAGCACGCGGCCGAGATCGCTGCCGCCCGCTTTCAGCACCGCCTCGACATTTCTTAACGCGAGTTCGGTCTGCACTTCTATATCACCCGTAAAAGGCTCGCGGGTCGCAAGATCAAGCGGCAGCTGCCCCGAAACATAGATCAACCCGCCGTGCTCAACTCCCGGCGAATAATGGCCTTTCGGCTCCGGTATTCCTTCAACTGATATTCTTCGCATTTTTTCTCACCACCGCCGCGACGGCCACAACGCCGATAACGGCCCAGACCGCGTTTACAAAGCTCGACGGATACGCCCCGTAATACATCGTATTGATCAGCAGCAAAATGCTTGCCGAGATGTTCAACCCCTGATACGCGTACGAATCCGGAGCGATCTTGCGGAACGAGACAAGCAGATATCCCGTAAGGATAAACGCAGCCCCGATCCACCCAAGGCCATCAAGCACCGCTGCCGTTGCATTTTCCATAGCCTTATCCTAACCCGATTTCGGCCGATCCCGGCAACATCGGGCCGCACGTCAAATAAAACACAGGCCCGCTTGAGCTTTTCCCGCTCAGCAAGGCCTGTGTTAGCTGTTTCGTATTGAACTAACCGGTCATTTTCCGGCCGGCTTAAAGGGCAGCGACGAATGGTGCAGGAAGATCTTCAGCTTGCCGTACTCGTCCATCTTAAAGCCCCAGGTCTTATCGACGACCGTCTCGTTGCCATCCTTGTCATAAAGATAAATGTTGCCGGTCGTTACCGCCACGGTTCCATTGAGGATGATGCCGGCGTTCTTTGTCTTGTACCCGACCCATCCCTTTAGAGCGAAGCCGGTGTCGTCCTTGTAGTTCGGGTTTCCGCCCACAAAATAGGCAAGAGCACCCTCTTTATCAAGCCGGAATGTTTGCTCGCCCGAGGTGAGCGTAGGTTTGAAGAGCACGATGCCGTTCGCGTAATTGTAGCCGGCGTCGAGAGCCTCGCTCGCGACCTTACGATAATCGCCGCCTTCCATATGCGTTTTGCTGATCTTCAAAAGCCATTCGGACCATTTCTTCTGTGCATCGATGACCATTTGTTCGGTGATGTTATAGTTGGTCAGCTTGTGCCCCGGAATAACCTCCTGGCCGAAAGCCGCAAACGAAAACATGCCAACGAGTGCCACAGCAAATACAAAGTTTCTGACAAAAATATTCAATTTTTTCATTTTCATTACCTTCCCTGTTCTGTTATTCCGACATTCGGGAAAAGGCTAGTTAGATCACCATGCAGACAAAAGAAAAAGACCTCTCGCAGAAATTGTTCTTACGACAATCCTGCGAAAGGTCTCGAAGCTTTATTGACAGGCCGGAACACTTTTGCGTGTTCGTAGTGACGGCACCGTCAACCCGAAGGCGATCTACTCCCCTTTCACCTAGCGAAACTTTACCAAAAAGTAAGGAAGGATGTCAAGAAACAGCTATTTAGTTTTCAAAGATCAGAAGTAAGCGTGAGTGCACGCAAAAGACCGAATTCAACTCGTTGCAGCCTCATTACTGAGCGGATCAACTTCAATCACTCATCGATCCAATCAAAGACAAATCGTTCATCGAAATCTACCTTGAATCGGTCGAGATAGGCCAAATACTCCTGTTTGAAGGTCCGCTCTTCATGATGCGACTCCTGACGCCGGATGTAGTCGATAACATCATCCAACTGTGAGATCGAATACGAAAATGCCCCGAAGCCCTCTTGCCATTGAAATTTTCCGCGTACGAGTTTCCTTTCATTTATCCATCTGCTGGAGTTCGCCTTGATGTCTCGAACCAGGTCAGATAGAGCGATACTTGGCTTAATATTCAAAAGAATGTGAACGTGATCCGCGACGCCATTTATAGCCAACAATTTTTGACCGTGATTTGTGACGATGCCAGTAATGTACTTGTAGAGCTCGGCTTTCCATTCCTTTGCGATCAAATTCTCCCGCCCGCTAACCGCGAACACTATCTGAATATAAATTTGAGAATACGTGTTCGCCATCCTTCTTTATTCTTTAGCTCCGAAGGAGCGGAATATTTATAGCACTTGAGCCGAGTCGAATTGTAAGAGCTCCATAGGAGCGACACACTCAATCTTTGAAGCTATATGCCGTTCCTACGGAACTCGCTCGCTTCGATTCATCGATTATCTATAAACATTCCACGCCTATCGGCGTTCTGAACCTCAACTTTCAAAACGATCCGCTATGACCCGAAGAGCGAGCGTTTTTACATTTCGAATCGCATCTTCTCTTGTGTCACCGTAAACCAAAACCCCATCGAGTTCGGCGATCTCGGCAATCCATCGTCCATCCTCTTCTTGTTCAAGTTCGATCGGCAAATTCATAAATTCCTCTATTCGATCCTGTCTCTTATTCGAAATCTCGCTGCGTTGAGTTCGCGAACGTAATCGTCTGAAAACTGCACGGATATTTTTTTCTTTAATTCACAAGACAAATTCCATAATACCCGCTGTTCCGACTGATCTTCGATGTTTAGCACATCGGAATCCGAATACCGACTGAGGAAATCAAATAACACCAATGCCTCGTCCGAACTCAATTCGACTGTGATTCGTTCGTCAGACACTACTAACCAACACTTCCTTCGAGCTTCAGGCCCAAAAGCTTCTGAGCCTCGACCGCATACTCCATTGGAAGCTCGCGGAAGACCTCTTTGCAGAAGCCGTTGATGATGAGCGAGACGGCGTCTTCCTGCGAGATGCCGCGTTGCTGCAGGTAGAAGAGCTGTTCCTCGCTGATCTTTGAGGTGGTCGCTTCGTGCTCGACGCGAGC
>SXGQ01555996.1_pt1 | contig 12448 bp, 8 predicted proteins | sample 3178371 | NCBI WGS metagenome assembly SXGQ01 (sample SAMN11356859, study PRJNA531348) | freshwater metagenome | isolation source: freshwater sample F1-20 | place: China: Fuxian Lake, Yuxi | collected 2017-12-25
AGGGGAACGCCTTGATGCACAAATTGAGACCTACAAAATAAAAGATCGCGAAGTCCAAAAAGTACTTGATCAACAATTGGTTCAACTCGAAAAAGTAGCGGGCTTATCTGCTTCAGACGCCAAAGCACAAATGTTGGAAACCATTAAAATACAAACGCATACCGAAGGGCTCACCCTTGCTAAGAATATCATTGAAGAAGCCAAACTAAGTGCAACTCGAGAAGCCAAACGAATCGTTCTCCAAACCATTCAACGCACAGCCGCAGAAACCGCAATCGACAATACCGTAACCAGTTTCCCCTTAGAAAATGATGATGCAAAAGGGAGAATTATTGGAAGAGAGGGGCGCAATATCAAAGCGTTTGAAGCCGCCACAGGGGTTGAAATTCTCATTGATGATACCCCCGAAACAATTGTATTGTCTTGTTATGATCCCATTCGAAGAGAAATTGCTCGGATGTCTTTAGAACGCTTAATTCGCGATGGAAGAATTCACCCCGCACGCATTGAAGAGGTGGTAGAAAAGACAAAAAAGCAAATTGAAGAAGAGGTTGTAGAATGGGGCGAAAGAACGGTCATAGACCTTGGAATTACGGGTTTACACCCAGAATTAATTCGATATGTTGGGAGAATGCGTTTTCGGAGTTCGTATGGACAGAATTTGCTCAAACACAGCAGAGAAGTAGCCCGACTTTGCGCCACAATGGCCGCAGAAATGGGTCTAAATGTAAAGTTAGCCAAACGAGCTGGGCTTCTTCATGATATAGGAAAATGTCCCGATAATGACGAAGAAACCCCCCATGCATTGCTTGGTTTGAAATTGTGCGAAAAGTTTAATGAGCACCCAGAAGTATGCAACGCGGTAGGTGCCCACCATGATGAAATTGAAATGACATCCTTGTTAAGCCCAGTTATACAAGCTTGTGATGCCATCTCTGGTTCTAGACCAGGTGCACGCAGAGGCGATGACCAGGATATCGAACGCATCAAGGAAATGGAGACCATGGCATTGAGCTATCCTGGTGTAGAAAAAGCCTATGCAATTCAAGCGGGCAGAGAACTGCGCATCATAATGGCTGCAGAAAAATCTAACGATGAAAATGCCGACACATTGGCTTACGAGTTGTCAAACCGAATTATGACTGAAATGCGTTATCCAGGACAGGTAAAAATTACTGTTATTCGAGAAAAACGAAGTGTTGGCATAGCAAAATAATCTATAAATTATCTCGGTACCATGTACCTTACCCTTGATTTTGGCAATACGGCTTCTAAATATGCCCTCTTTACTGAAAAGGGCATATTGCATTCTCAGGGAATATTTCAAGAGACATTTGATTTTGATACCCGTGGCATCTCATCCTGTATTTATTGTACTGTACGAGATAAAATTCCATTATTGGCTGGCTTAGATTGCCCTGTTCTGGAGCTTACAGCAAGCATGAAATTACCCATAAAAATAGCGTATAAAAGCCCTGAAACACTCGGAACTGATCGTCTGGCAGCGGCCTTGGGTGCTCACAAACTTTCAACTAAAAATACTGCTTCCCTCATTGTTGATGCTGGAACTTGTCTCACATTTGATTGCCTAAGCGATGACGAAAACTACCTGGGAGGGAGCATTTCGCCTGGTCTTCAAATGCGGTATTTGGCCCTACACCAAAACACCGCCCAACTTCCTTTGGTTCGGCATAGCCCCTTTCATCAATTACTGGGTCAAACAACCAACGACAGCATTCTGTGTGGCGTTCAACAAGGTATTTTGGGTGAGGTAGAACGACAAATTTGGCTATTCCTGGAAAAATACCCCTCAGCACAAATTTTTCTGAGTGGTGGAGACCATCGTTTTTTGGCAAACCAACTGAAAACAAAGATATTTGTTGAACCTTTGCTCAACCATTACGGACTGCTGCACACGATGCAATACCATGAGAAACACTAAATTATACATTGTCTTTTTGGCTGTGCTCTCATTTTTTGATTCGAATTCCCATGCACAAACTACGGGTGGACAAAACATCACACTGTCTCCTTACAGCAATTTTGGTATCGGTGAATGGTTAGATTATGATTTTGTTCAAAACGGTGCAAATTTACACACTCGCTCAGGTGCATATTCATACTCATTGGTCAATCCAGCCACCCTGGGAAATTTGTATTATACCACATTTAATATTGGAATGTCGGTTAAGTCGTCTCAAATTTCTACTTCCAATGCATCCCAAACTTTTCAAGGAGGTGGATTAAGTTATGTGGGATTGGCTTTTAAAAGCTGGGATTATTATGTGCGAAAAGTCCATTACGATAGCCTTTCTAAAAGCAAAAGCATCACCTCTTCACGATTTGCTGTTAACAGCAGTTTTTCCCTTCACCCCATAAGCTCCATTGGTTATCAATACACAATTGAAAATAAAATACCTTTTCTAAACCGCACAACGCACAACGGTTTTGGGGGATTAAACGCCATTGAAATGTCACATGGCCTTAAATTGGGTTCACATGCATCTATTGGTTACAGTGCATCGTACCTTTTTGGTGATATCAACGACCAATCAGTGTTTAGTATACCCGACTCAACAAACCTCCACATTTTAGAAGATCTTAAGTCGGTTTCAATGCACGGTGTGGAACAAAAAATGGGCGTCTTTTTTTACGTTAAAAAAGACTCAACCTACCATACTTTTGGGGCCAGTACACAATTTTATTCCAATTTAAACGGTCAAGAATCACGCTTGACCAGAACCATGGAATTGGCTGGAAGCAATGTATTTATAGTCGATACTGTTCTAAATCTAAATACACCCAAAACAGCATTTTCATTGCCCAAAAGTTTCGGTTTTGGCTATACTTTTCAATATCGCCAAAGTTGGAGCATTGCCTTAGACTACCGTCAACAAGACTGGAAAAATAATTCAACCATGTTCTTCGATGCTGGCAGATCATATACCACGCGAAAGGATTATGGATTTACCTTCACCCTTCACCCCAATGACATAAAACTTCCCAAACAAAAGAAAATTAAATCCCCCATTCGATTTGGGGCTGTTCTTTCACAAACACAATTTGAATTTGCGACCAGCAATAATGTCCCAGTATATCAATTAGACCAGCAACGCGCTTTCATAGGTTTTGGTTTGCCCATCAAAACGCGGTATTATGACAATACCATCCTCACAAGTTTAATTCAAATCCAACTGGACTATACCCAACGTGGAACAACCAAATTTGGATTGGCAGAAGAACAATTTTTCATGTTAAAATTGGGATTTCAATTGGGGGATATTTGGTTCCAGCGTCGAAAATTTAATTGATGAAAACGGTCTCTCTCATATCCATTTTCATACTAGCCTTATTTGCCTGCGGTGACAGGCAAAAACCCAACCAAGTAAAAAAATCTTCTGCCAACGTGCTGGGTCAAGAATATGCAGAAAAAGTTACCATTGAATATACCGATTCAGGAAAATTACGGGCACGTGTGTTTAGTCCAATTGTCAAGGCAGTTAAACAAAGCAAAAGCCCTTATATGTTGATGGATAAAGGTTTAAAAATTGATTTCTATGATAAAAATGGTGTTCTCGAAAGTTATATGACATCAGAATATGGTATCAGTTATGCCACTGAAAAAAAAATCATCGTTCGGCGTAATGTTGAAATTCTCAACCTAAAGGGAGAAACCCTGAATACCGAAGAATTGATATGGGACCAAAAAACAGGAATTATCCGTACCGATAAATTTGTGAAAATAACCGGTGAAAACCAAATAACCACAGGAACAGGTATGGTCAGTAACCAATCATTTTCGGATTGGGAAATCATTAATTATTCCGGCACCATAAACTTACCCCATGATTCTAAACCACATTCTCGCCCTCTTATCGCTGGTCGCGGCCGCTATTAGCGGAACCGAAGCAATCGTACAATTCATCATTTCCACAAACAACAATCAGGCTTGGTATACGTCGGGCAAAGGTTGGCTTATGCTGGGTGTCTTTGTTTTGAGTAGTTATTTCTACATCCGATTTAAAAAAGCCAGACGCGATATGATGCAACAAGGCAAACGCTAAATCTTTATCTTCGCATCAAACCATGAAAATCTCTATCGATTGGCTTAGGTCAATATTGCCAAACACTGCCTCACCCCAAGAAATTTCCGACCTTTTGTCAGTTTCTGGTTTAGAGGTTGAAAAGATAGAGCCCTGGTATAGTGTCGGAAAGGGAATGAAAGGTTTTGTTATTGGAGAGGTTCTGCATTGCGCGCCCCATCCCAATGCCGACCGATTGCGCATCACTTCTGTTGATATTGGTGGACCAACCCCTTTGCCTATTGTTTGTGGTGCAGCCAATGTTGCAGCCAAACAGAAAGTGGTGATTGCTATGGTGGGTTCAGAAATAGTGTTGCCAGGTAAAGAACCTTTTACCATAGCTAAGGCCAAAATACGTGGAGAGGCATCCGAGGGTATGATTTGTGCTTCAGACGAATGTGGAATAGGGGATAGCCACGAGGGTATATTAGTGCTGCCCGAGAACGCCACAGTAGGAATGTCTGCTTCAGACTATTTTGGCATAGTCAGTGATTCTGTCTTGGAAATTGGTCTTACGGCAAATCGTGGTGATGCGGCCTCACACATTGGAGTCGCCAATGATTTGGCAGCACTGTTGCAATTGCCCTTTCAACGAATTGTCAAAAAAACATTGCCAGTATTACCAATAGGGAGAAAAATTACCATTTCTGAAGATTTGCTCTGCAGCCGATACACAGCGATAGAAATTGAAAATATACAAGTTGCCAAATCCCCTCTATCGACCTGTAACAGACTCAAGGCAATAGGCGTGGAACCCCGCAACAATGTTGTTGATGCCACAAATTATATTCTTCACCATACCGGGCAACCCACACATGCTTTTGATGCCGATTTACTCCATGGGAATATTGCGGTTCGCCTAGCACTCGATGGAGAAACCCTAACCGTATTGGATGGAAGAACACTGAAATTACACCCCTTGGATATTGTTATTGCCGATGAAAAAAAAGTAGTGGCTTTGGCAGGGCTAATGGGCGGTTTGAACACTGCCATCGGGCCGAAAACAAAAAATATATTGGTAGAAATAGCCCATTTTAATGCCACCAACATTAGGAAATCAGCAAAGCGCCATGCCATTCATACAGATTCGGGGTTTAGGTTTGAAAGGGGTATTGACCAACAAAACCTACCCCAAGCCGCAAGCTTATTGGTGGAACAATTGATCCATACCGCTGGGGGTACAGCAAGCAAACTTTCTGAATGGTATCCAATCCCATACAAGCCAAGAGAAATTTTATTGGATAATCATTCACTAAACACTTTTGTGGGGCATGAAATAGATGTAAAAATCACGATTCGGATTTTAACCCAATTGGGATTTGAAATTCAACAAAAAAAATCTTCATTGCTTGTGCTTGTTCCGTCATGGCGCAATGATATCGAACAAGTGGTTGATCTTTATGAAGAAGTAATGCGTATCTATGGCTATGACCAAATACCCATGAGTGGCAAATTGCAAGCAAGCTTGGGTGCTTTTGAAGGTATAAAAATTCCAAAACTCGAACACAAAATTCGTGAGTATTTGTGTAACCAAGGTCTCTTTGAAGCCTTAACAAATTCATTACACGCCAGTCACTGGTACCCTGAAATGCCAGATTTGATTCGCTTGAGCAACCCATTAAGCAGTGATATGGATGTCATGAGGCCTTCTATGATTCCGGGATTATTGCAGTCGGTCGCGTATAATATTAACCGAAAAATTCAAAGTGTTCAATTGTTTGAATTGGGACTATTATACGAAAAAGTTGAATCTGGATTCAAGGAAACCCCGACATTGTCAATGATTTTTTGGGGTAATACACAACCTGAAAGTTGGGAAAGTAAAAGTGTCGCCATCGACGTATACCATATTAAACGAATTATTCAAGGCCTATTACTCCGGATTGGAAGCAAAAAAAGTATAGATACTATTGCAATTTATCCAGCATCACAGATGTTATTGAAGGCAAATAAAATCACGGGACCTGTTTGGTGTGTAGAAATACCTTGGCGGACATTTGTGAATAAAAAAGCGGATACTATTACCGTTACCCAAGCAGCAAAATTTCCTGTTATGCGCCGAGATTTAAGTTTGGTTCTGGAAAAAGAAGTCGATTTTAATACCTTAAAAAATGTTGTTGATAGCGCCAAAATTTCTATGCTCACCGATACCCGTGTGTTTGATATTTTTGAAGGGAAACCACTCGCTGATGGACAAAAAGCCGTTGCACTTTCATTCCACTTTTCAAATCCATTAACAACACTTACCGACGCTGAAGCAGATACTGCGATGCATCAACTCATGCAGGCATTTGAATCGATGGGGGCAATCATTCGCAAGTAGCTTAAACCTTGTCAATGTCGGTTTTGTTAATTGCCCATTTTTTGAATTGCGTCTCCGTTAAAATTGTAAAATTTGAAGTGGCAGATTTACCTGAGCCTAAAATGTATTAATTTTGTAGTATGGATTTTTCTACTGTATTGTATGAAAAAAATGGGCCCGTGGCCACTATAACACTCAATAGACCGGATGTATACAATGCTTTCAATGATGACCAAAGTTATGGCTTACAGACGGCCCTAAAAGAAGCAAAAAAAGATGAAGAAGTTCGGGTTTTGGTATTGACTGGCGCTGGCAAAGCCTTTTGTTCTGGACAGGATTTAAAAGCCATTTCTGATTGTAAAAATCGTTCGCTGGCTGAATCACTCCACAAACGGTATAATCCGATTATCAAAATAATGCGTGAAATGCCCAAGCCAATCATTGGAAGAATCAATGGCGTAGCCGCTGGAGCAGGTGCATCGCTTGCATTTGCTTGCGATTTTATCATTGCCGCCCAAAACACCTCTTTCATAGAAATATTTATACAGGTTGGATTGGTTCCAGATTCAGGGTCTTCCTATTTTTTATCAAAATCCCTATCGGCCGCCAGGGCTTTTGAAATGGCGAGTATGGCTCCTAAAATATCGGCCCAACAAGCATTAGAATGGGGCCTCATTAATCGAGTTGCCCCGCTGGAGTTAATCGACGAAGAGGTCAAAAAAGCAACAGACTATTATTCCCAAGCACCGACAAAAGCCATTGGAATGATCAAAAAAATGCTTGCAAAAGCTGGACATACTAGCCTAAGTACCCAATTGGAGTATGAGGCTTATTGCCAAGAAATTGCAGGCGCTACAAGTGATTATACAGAGGGTGTGGCAGCCTTTGTTGAAAAACGCAAACCCGTATTTAAAGGAAAATAAATAATGTATGCATCCATTAACCATGCAAAACCAACAAATATCCATTCGCAGGTGATACGCCGGATACGTTTATATGCCATACTATTATTGGTTTTTGGGTTATCGCATCAAAAAACCTATGCCCAAAATACCGAGAATTATCCTTTGGGTGAGCCCTGCGGATTCTCTACCGTGTTAAATCAATTAGAAAAACAGTATCCTGGTTTTAAATCCCATTTTGACCTCAAAACTCAAGCGCTTCTTGCAAAAACAATTCGCGTAGAACCCCGCAAAAAACGCATTACCGATACCCTCTATTCTTATGATACAATCTATGTGATTCCCTTGGTGTTTCATGTAATCTATAATGTAGCGAATGAAAACATTCATGATTCCTTACTACAATCACAAGTTGCCGTTTTAAACCGTGATTTCAATCGTCTTAACGCAGATACAGTAAAAACGCGAAGTTTTTTTAAATCTCGCAGCGGCTCTGCACGCATCCAATTTGAATTTGCAAGCATAGATCCTTCGGGTAAGGCTACTTCAGGAATCATTCGTAAAGCAAGTTCGGTCTTGACATTTGGGTCAAATAGGGGCAACATAAATGACCTAATGAAAGAGTCTGCCACTGGGGGTAACGACCCTTGGGATCCCGAAAAATACGTTAATATTTGGGTTTGTGATTTAAGTGTAAACAACCAAGACATCCTATTTGGTTATGCTTACCCTCCCTATGGTCATCCTTCATGGTCCAGTAATTCTTGGGTGGCTGACCCCAGGCAAGGTGTGGTATTACATTATAAAATAGTAGGGGAAAAAAATCCAAGAGCAACTGGAGCCATGGCTAGTTCAAACATGGGAAGGGTTGCTGTTCATGAATTAGGTCATTATTTTGGACTTCGTCATACCTGGGCTGATGACCAAAATTTGATGGATAAGTGTAGCCTAGACGACTATATAGATGATACACCGCTGCAAGGTATAGGTGCTGCATTTGCCTGTAATTTGGGGAGCAATACTTGCATAGAATCATCCAATGATTTACCCGATATGATTGAAAATTATATGGATTACGCCTCGCATTCTTGCCAAAATATTTTTACCAAGCGACAGATTCAAATGATGCGTAATTCCATTTCTGATTATCGTACAATTTTACCCGTGCGTATCAACATTATTTCCCGTGCTACAATTTTTGATACGGTTGTGTATGACAAGGTAATGGTTTATGCTGTAAGAGATAAAAAACAATTGGTTGTAGAGGTGGACGATGAAAATGTATTGGGTGCACTTCAAATTCAAGTTTTTTCAATACTCGGTCAAGCGATTAGCAACCCAAAAACGATCACTAATAATGAAACCTTTATTTCTACAATGGGTTTTAGGCCCGGAATGTACGTTGCTGTATTGAGTAGGTTGTCCGATGGAAAAGTGATTCGTAAACAAAGCCTGTTTATCGATTAAAAAACCTTGGACGGGGCTGCCATAAATTATGCAATTTAAGTGCGGTGTAAATTAAGTGCCTATTTGAAATTGTGATCAAACACCAAAACCATCGTTTTCGAGGGGAATTAACCTTGAAGTTTATAACTCTTTTCTCAATCTGGCAACTGGAATTCCCAATTGCTCCCGATATTTTGCGACAGTACGACGGGCAATATTATATCCTTTTGCCTTTAAAAGTTCCATCAATGCCTCGTCGGTCATGGGTTTCCGTTTACTTTCCAAATCCACAGCATTTGACAATATTTTTTTTATTTCTCGATTGCTTACCTCTTCTCCCTCATCATTGATCAATCCTTCTGAAAAGAAATATTTCAAAGAAAAAATTCCAAAATCTGTTTCCACATATTTGCTGTTGGCAACCCGAGATATGGTGGAAATATCCAGGAACACTTGTTGTGCAACATCTTTCAAAATCATAGGCTTGAGAAATACCTCATCACCCCCCTCTAAGAAAAAAGCGCTTTGTCTTTGCACAATGGCTTCCATGGTTTTCAGAAGCGTATTCTGTCTTTGCTTGACGCTGTCAATAAACCATTTGGCACCATCCACTTTTTGTTTGATATACTGAACTGCATCGCGCAATTGCTTTTCTTTCTGAGAACTCGATTCATAGGCTTTCAAGGTTTCCACGTATGCTGGACTGAGGCGAAGTTCAGGAGCATTTCTGCCATTCAATCTTACCCTTAGAATACCATCTTCATTAATAACAGAAAAATCGGGTACAATATATTGGGTTTTGGCATGGCCACCTCCACCGGTTTCACCCGGTTTGGGATTCAACTTCAGTATCTCCGCCATTGCTTCTTTTAATTGTTCCTCGGTAATTTTAAGCGATTTTTTGATTTTGTCGAAATGTTTTTTCGCAAATGCATCAAACTGCTCGGACAATAATTTTTCGGCTAAATCAATGGCTTTGTTATTTCCATAATCTTTTTTGTACAACTGCAATAATAAACACTCCTGCAAGTTGCGTGCTGCGATGCCTGGAGGATCAAAATTTTGTATTTTAATCAACAATCGCTCCAATTGGTGTTCGGTTACAATTATGTTGTCATTGAATGCCAAGTCATTTACGATGCTTCTTAAATCACGGCGTAAATAGCCATCGTCTTCAATACTTCCTATAAGATGGTAAGCCAATTCCAATTCCTGGTCTTCAAATAAAACCCTTGCCTGTTCAATCAAATACTCGTGAAAAGTGCCAAACGCGGCTAAGGGCATTTCGCGATGTTCTTCACTATTATAGTCTTCCCCCATTCGGAAACTATTATAGTCATCATCTGCCCCTGCGCTCAATAATTCTTCAACATTAATATCCTGATCATACACATCATTTGATTCTGAGGTGGGATTAAAATCCTCACTGGAGAAATCATCCGTTGTTTCTTTTTGTTCGTCAGCGCTTGGCTCCTTTCCAATGCCCTCAAAATCAATCGTAGCATCATTTCCTTCTCCCTTCTCCAATGCCGGGTTATCGAGTAATTCATGGCCCATTTTTTCTTCGAAATCTTGGGTATTGAGTTGTAACAATTTGATAAACTGAATCTGTTGTGGACTCAGTTTTTGCATCAATTTGAGGGACATCTCCTGTTTCAGGGCCATGGGACAAAGGTAAGAAAATGCGGCCAAATAACAAATATCGTGCCAAAAAAATAATTGGGCATTTGCTGACGTATTAAACTATATATACCCCTGTAAAATGAACCATTTGTTGCAACATCAGAGGGAATGATAACTATCCATTACCTCTCAAGGACGGGATTGTAAGTCTCTATCAAAAATCCGAATCGAGCTTTGTCTTTAATAAGGGTTGGAGCCCAACAAATTGTGCGTATCCAACCAACAGTTGACACGAGTTAATAGATCAGGTGGTTCCAGAGAATATCCGCCGCTCTAATCGGACTCTCGACCATTACTTTGGTTGGACCCCTCTGCGTATAATGACATTCAGGGATTTTCACACTTTAGATTTAATAACTCAGATAGAGACTTTTTTGTTTGTACAGTTCTCTGAAAGCGGGGTCTTGAATATCTTTTATAAACAAGATGCTTTCGCCGGTGCTCTTCATTTCTGGACCCAGTTCACGACTCACACCAGGAAATTTATTAAAACTAAACACAGGTTGTTTGATCGCAAAACCATTGGGACGGGCTGGAATTGTAAAGTCTGCAATTTTGTTTTTTTCCAACATAATTTTAGTGGCCATGTTTATATAGGGGAAATTATATGCTTTGCAAATAAATGGCACTGTTCGTGAGGCGCGAGGATTTGCCTCAATTACATATACTTTTCCATCCTTAATTGCGAATTGAATATTTAACAGTCCGCGAATATCTAATGCACGCGCCAACTTCTCGGTATACTCAACCATGGTTGCCTGAACCTTTTCACTCAATGAAAAAGGGGGAAGCACAGCACTTGAATCACCAGAGTGTATACCAGCAGGTTCAATGTGTTCCATCAAACCTATAATATGAACCTCCACGCCATCGCTTATGCTATCGCTTTCGGCTTCTTCGGAACGGTCTAAAAAATGGTCTATTAATACCCGGTTACCGGGTAAGTCTCCCAACAATTTTACCACAGCCTTTTCCAAATCCTCATCATTGATCACGATGACCATCCCCTGTCCACCCAAAACATAGCTTGGTCTTACCAAAACTGGGTAACCCACCGTATTTGCAATTCGGATTGCATCTTCAGCGTCCAACGCTACACCAAATTTGGGATAGGGGATCTCCAGCTCGGCCAACAAGTCACTGAATCGACCGCGGTCTTCAGCGACATCCATGTTATTATAATTTGTCCCAATAATTTTTATGCCCTTTTCATGCAATTTTTCTGCGAGCTTCAAGGCTGTTTGGCCACCCAGTTGAACGATCACACCTTCGGGTTTTTCGTGTTGAATGAGTTCCCATAAATGTTCCCAATAAACCGGTTCGAAGTAAAGTTTATCGGCAATATCAAAATCGGTACTTACCGTTTCAGGATTGCAATTTATCATAATTGCCTCATAACCCGCTTCTCTTGCCGCCATAATACCGTGAACACAACTGTAATCAAATTCGATTCCTTGGCCAATGCGATTGGGCCCGCTGCCAAGAACAAATATCTTTTTCTTATCGCTGACAATACTTTCGTTTTCACCGTCAAAAGTTGAGTAAAAATAATTTGTCTGACTCGGAAATTCCGCACTGCAGGTATCAACCATTTTATACACCCGCTTAATACCACCAGCGATTCGCTTTTTATAAACGTCTTCTGCTGTGGAATTGCCACCCATAAGCCGGGCGATCTGTTCGTCACTGTACCCTTTTTCTTTTGCAATGCGAAGCAGGCTTAAGGGAATATTGTCAGGATTGTGTCGTCTTAACTCAGTATCGGTTTTTGCCAAATCTGCAATTTGTTCTAAAAACCATCTATCAATGCGGGTAATTTTTTGCACGCTGCTAATTGGAACACCCAATGCAAGGGCATCTTTGATTTGGAAAACCCTATTCCAACTGGCGTTCTCCATACCATGAACCAATTCTTCAAGATTTCGGTTTGCTTTTCCATCAGCACCCAAGCCATGTCTTCCGATCTCTAAACTCTGACAAGCTTTTTGCAGGGCTTCTTGGAAATTCCTTCCAATCGCCATCACCTCACCCAC
>SXGQ01309315.1_pt1 | contig 12447 bp, 7 predicted proteins | sample 3178371 | NCBI WGS metagenome assembly SXGQ01 (sample SAMN11356859, study PRJNA531348) | freshwater metagenome | isolation source: freshwater sample F1-20 | place: China: Fuxian Lake, Yuxi | collected 2017-12-25
ACCAACCGGAAGCTTATGTGCCACAGACGGATACTTTCATCGAAAAGGATGCCTCCATCAATAACGAAGTTGAGCGACTTCGTTATTCGGCCACTTACTCATTGTTGACCCGGAGAGATGTGGTCGTTGTAGCCACCGTCTCCTGCATCTACGGACTCGGTACTCCACAGGAATATATCGACCGGATGATTCGACTGAGCAAGGGCGATGAAATTGAACGAAATAAGCTGTTGCGCCGCTTTGTCGATATCCAGTACAAGAGAAACGACATGTCTTTCGAGCGCGGAAACTTCCGTGTTCGTGGTGACACGATAGAGATCATTCCAGTCTATGAAGAACTTGCTATTCGGATTGAGCTCTTCGGTGATGAGATAGAACGGATAACGCATCTTCACCCTTTGACTGGTGAGATAGTCGACGAAGTTGATGAAGTCTTCATATTTCCCGCCACGCACTACTCGGCGGGACCTGAGACGATGAAGCGAGCGATCTCAGAGATTGAGCGAGAGTTGGATGTAAGGCTTGCTGAACTGGAGCGCGCCAACAAACTCTTGGAGGCTCAGCGATTGCGTATGCGCACGACGTTCGATATTGAGATGATGTTGCAGTTGGGATTTTGCTCAGGTATCGAGAATTACTCGCGCTATATCGATGGACGAGACCCTGGCTCACCACCAAATTGCCTGCTCGATTACTTCCCTGATGATTTTCTCTGCATCATCGACGAATCGCACATTACAGTCCCGCAAATTGGTGCGATGTACGAAGGCGATGCTTCCAGAAAGCGGACGTTAGTCGAATATGGATTCCGACTCCCAAGCGCACTTGATAATCGACCACTAACTTTCAACGAGTTCCTTGAGCGAAGCGGCCAGAAGGTCTACCTATCGGCAACACCTGGAAAATATGAACTTGGAAAGAGCGGTGGCGAGTTCGTAGAGCAAGTGATTCGACCAACTGGCCTCATCGATCCGAAAGTTGTGGTTAAACCAATAAAAGGCCAGATCGATGACTTGCTAGGTGAGATTCGTTTGCGCGTGGCTAGAGATGAGCGAATACTGGTCACTACTCTGACCAAGAAGATGTCAGAGGATCTCACTGACTACCTTTTGGAACAGGGTGTTCGTGTCCGTTACCTTCACTCAGAGGTAGATACGCTCCGAAGAGTCGAGTTGTTGAGTGAACTTCGAAGCGGGGACTATGACGTACTCGTTGGCATAAATCTTCTTCGCGAGGGTCTCGACCTTCCTGAGGTATCCCTTGTCGCGATCTTGGATGCAGATAAAGAAGGATTCCTCCGTTCGACAACTTCGCTAATCCAGACAATCGGGCGAGCGGCTCGAAATGTCTCTGGTGAGGTCCATATGTATGCCGACAACATAACCGACTCGATGGCTCGCGCTATCGATGAGACCAATCGCAGACGTGAAAAGCAGGTTGCTTACAATCGAGAACACGGTATTGATCCCAAACCACTTCGAAAACGAATTGGTGATATCACTGAGATGCTGGCGAGAGAGAGTGATGACACGGAGGATCTCGTAGCTTCAAGCAGGAAGCGATCCAGCGCTCCTGTCGGGGTACACACAAAGACGCTGATGCAACGTCCCCGAGAGGAGCTCCTTGGTCTGATTGAATCGCTCACCGAGCAGATGCGTACCGCCGCTTCGCAACTTCATTTTGAACTTGCCGCCCGGCTTCGCGATGAGATAGCGGAACTGAAGCGTGAGCTTCGAGATATGGGTGTGGCGGGCGTCGAATGATGGATCACTTGATAGTTCGTGGTGCACGCGAGCACAATCTCAAGAACATCAATCTTGAGATGCCAAGGAATTCCCTCATCGTCTTTACGGGACTTTCGGGCTCGGGTAAGTCATCACTGGCTTTTGACACCATTTTTGCTGAGGGGCAACGAAGGTATGTCGAATCGCTCTCGGCTTACGCCAGGCAATTCCTTGGTCAGATGGATAAGCCAGATGTCGACTTCATAGAAGGTCTATCGCCGGCAGTTTCGATAGATCAGAAATCGACCAATCGAAACCCTCGTTCGACGGTCGGAACCATCACCGAGGTTTATGACTATCTTCGATTGCTCTTCGCCCGAGCCGGGAGACCGCACTGTCCAAAGTGCGATAAACCGATAACGAGGCAGAGCGCCCAAAATATTGTTGATCAGATCCTCACTCTTCCCACTGGGACCAAATTCCAAGTTTTGGCCCCAGTAGTAAGGGCGAGAAAAGGAGAGTTTGTCGATCTCTTCAAAGAGTTAGTGACGGGTGGATATTCGCGAGCACGGGTCGATGGAGAGACCATCATGCTGACTGAGCCGCCTAAGTTGAAGAAGCAAGAGAAACATTCGATAGAAGTTGTCATTGACCGGCTTCAAGTGAAGGAAGAGTCACGGACGCGCATCAACGACTCGATTGAAACTGCATTGAAGCTAGCAAATGGCTTGGTGATTCTTGACTTCGTGGATGGATTAGGCGAAGGAAAGAAGAGAGAGAAAGAGAGAACCTTTAGCGAGAAACTTGCCTGCCACGATTGCCAAATCTCATTCGAAGAGTTGGAACCTCGCTCCTTCTCATTCAATTCGCCCTTCGGCGCCTGCCCCGAGTGCACAGGGCTTGGAAGCCGACTTGAAGTTGATGAAGAACTAGTGGTTCCGGATGACTCGATCTCGATTGAGGAGGGCGCGATAGCTCCTTGGTCAGGAGGGCAGAGTTCTGAATACTTCCTTCGACTTCTCGAAGGTTTAGCAGGAGACCTCAAATTCTCTTTGAAGACACCATGGCGAAAGCTCTCGACAAAAGCGAAGGAGGCTGTCCTTCACGGCTATGAGTACGAGATTCATGTCAAATACCGAAATCGTTATGGGCGGGTGAGGAATTACTCGACAGGTTTCGAAGGAGTGGTTCCTTTTATTGAGAGACGTCACTCGGAGACAGATAGCGATTACAGCCGTGAGAAGTATGAAGCGTATATGCGTGAGACGCCGTGTCCAGTATGTAAAGGGTCACGGCTTAAACCCGAAGTCCTTGCAGTGAAGGTCGGTGGATTAAGTATTTCGCAAGTCGCTGAGCTCTCTATTGCAAGGGCCGCGGACTTCCTTCGCGATGTTGATTTCACTGAACGTGAAGCGAAAATAGCAGAGCGCGTGCTCAAAGAGGTGCATGCAAGGTTGGGCTTCCTCCTGGATGTGGGACTTGATTATCTCTCCCTTGCGCGAGCTGCGGCAACGCTCTCAGGTGGTGAAGCTCAAAGAATTCGTTTGGCAACTCAGATTGGATCTGGTCTCACAGGTGTGCTCTACGTTCTTGACGAGCCAAGTATCGGTCTGCATCAGCGTGATAATCGAAGGTTAATAGAGACATTAACTCGGCTTAGAGATATTGGAAATACCTTGATCGTCGTTGAGCACGATGAGGAGACAATTCGCACCGCTGACTGGATCGTGGATATTGGACCGGGTGCTGGCGAGCATGGCGGACGGGTAGTGGTCTCTGGTGACTATGAATCGCTCATCGCCAATAAAGAATCGATAACCGGTGCATATATATCGGGTCGCAAGAAGATTGAGACTCCGAAGCATCGTCGTCCACGCGATAGCAAGCGAACTCTCGCGATAAAGGAAGCGAAAGCTAACAATCTCAAGAACATCGATGTCGAAATTCCCCTAGGACTATTTGTCGCTGTCACTGGAGTCAGTGGCTCAGGTAAATCGACTCTAGTCAATGACATCCTCTATTCGGTCCTCGCAAACAAACTCAATGGCGCACGCATAGTCCCTGGACGGCACCGGAGCATCCAAGGATTGGATCATCTCGACAAAGTCGTTCATGTGGATCAATCACCTATTGGTCGCACGCCACGTTCTAATCCAGCGACTTACACGGGTGTCTTCGACAAGATCAGGGCATTATTCGCTGAGACGACTGAGGCAAAAATTCGGGGATATCAACAAGGTCGCTTCTCCTTCAATGTCAAAGGTGGGCGATGCGAGAACTGTGCTGGCGACGGCACGATAACAATCGAGATGAACTTTTTGCCTGATGTTTATGTCCCGTGCGAAGTTTGTCATGGCGCCCGCTACAACAGAGAGACGCTTGAGGTCCATTACAAATCTAAGACAATCGCTGAAGTGCTCGATATGCCGATCGAAAGAGCTGCAGATTTCTTTGAGAGCATTCCCGCAATTCATCGCTATCTCAAGACGCTCTGCGATGTCGGCCTTGGGTATGTCCGATTGGGTCAATCTGCACCAACGCTCAGTGGTGGTGAAGCGCAACGAGTAAAGCTTGCTACTGAGTTACAACGGCGTTCTACTGGTAGAACCATCTATGTCCTTGATGAGCCCACCACAGGTCTTCATTTCGAGGATGTGAGAAAACTTCTTCTCGTTCTAGGTCGCTTAGTTGAAAGTGGCAACTCCGTCGTTGTTATCGAACATAACCTCGATGTAATCAAGTCTGCTGACTGGGTAATTGATCTTGGCCCGAATGGCGGAGACGGTGGAGGCGAAGTTATCGCTGAAGGAACTCCTGAGGAAGTTGCCAAGATAAGCGCCAGCTTTACTGGTTCGTTCCTAAAAGAAGTTCTCACGAAGCCTGCCCCAAAGTCCTTAGCGAAGAGTTCTTCCGCGACAAGGAAGTGATGAAGTGGCAGATCCTGCGTCGTATCGGCCGATAGGTGTACCTGAACTCCCTGGCGTCTATCGTTTCTTTGACGACGAAGAACGTGTCATCTATGTTGGTAAGGCAAGAAATCTCAAGAATAGATTGAACTCTTACTTCCAAAGCAACTTGACCGAGAAAACCAGACGGATGGTTGAAGCTGCGGTTCGAGTTGATTGGACCGTGGTCAAGACTGAGGTCGAAGCGCTCCAGCTGGAGTTCACCTGGATCAAAGAGGAATCACCAGAGTTCAATGTTCAGTTTAGAGATGACAAGTCCTATCCATACCTGGCTATCTCCTTGAATGAAGAGTTTCCACGACTTTACATAACTCGCTCCAAAGCTCGCCAAGGAGTGCGCCTATTTGGGCCGTACACCCATACATGGGCGCTCCGAAGCACCTTTGATGTGATCCAACGCGTCTTTCCAGTTAGAAGTTGTAGCCGGACGAATTTCGATAAAGCAAAACGAACGAAACGTCAGTGCCTTTTGGGCGATATCGGCAAATGCAGCGCGCCATGCGTCAATCGAGTCACGAAGAGCGATCACGATGCATTAGTCCAGGGTTTGATGGGATTTCTGGAGAAGGGTCCTGATGAAGTTGTAGCCATGTTGCACCAACAAATGGATGAGGCTGCTGCTCGCGAAGACTTTGAACGGGCCGCGATGCTTCGAGATCGACTTGGCGCTATCAACAAAGCATCCGAATCCACTGATGCAGCGCTCTCGCCGGACCTCACCTTGGATCTCTTCGCCAGACACGATGAGATCACCCATTCGGCAATTTCTTGGTTCACGATTCGCTCGGGACGAATTACTGGTTCGCGATCATGGGTAATTGATATGAAATCAGTTCCCGAGGGAAGCAGCGTCCTTGATCTTGCAATCCAACAGGCATATTCGCTCAATGAAGGAAGAGTTGGCGATGTTGAAATTCCACGAGAAGTCTTGGTGACAGATACCGTTGCTGATCTTGATACGACGGTAGCTGATTTAAGTTCACTCCTTAGCAAAGCTACCGATAGACGAGTAGAAGTGAAGGATTCGGTTCGTGGCGAACGAGCAGAACTTCTTCTCATGGCTAAGCGAAGCGCCCACTACGCGCTAGTCCAATTCTTAAGCAAGAGATCCAGTGACTCTGCGGTCTCTGGCGGGGCATTGGAGGAGATCGCAGAGATTCTTGATCTGCCTGAGATACCGCTTCGTATCGAATGTTTCGATATCTCCAATATCCAGGGGACAAATATTGTGGCTTCGATGGTGGTCTTCGAAGATGGTCAGCCACGAAAGAGCGAATATCGGCGCTTCTCCATCACTGATCCCTCCATAAAGGATGACTTCTCTTCAATGGCTCATGTCATCACGCGTCGATTCAAACGCTATCTCCTGGAGCGGGAGATTGATCGTGACGAGGTCGCGATGGCTGGAGGAAGGGGTCCAAAGTTCGCCTATCCACCACAGCTTGTCATCGTCGATGGCGGTAAAGGTCAAGTGAGCGCAGCCCATCGTGCGATGAATGATCTTGGGATCTCGGGTGTAGCTCTGGTTGGTTTAGCTAAGCGACTGGAAGAAGTTTATCTACCGGAACAAACGAATCCGATCATCTTCCCGAGGCATAGTGAGGCGCTCTACCTCTTCCAACGGATTCGCGACGAAGCACATCGATTCGCAATTACCTTTCACCGCAGTAAGCGCTCAAAACTGATGCTTGATTCCCTCCTTGATGAAATTCCAGCTCTCGGTGAAGTTAGGCGTGGTGCGCTCCTAGAGCGATTTGGTTCGGTTGCAGGGATTCGCAAAGCAACTCCACTAGAGATCGCTTCGACTCCTGGGATAGGTGAACGGATAGCCACTTTGATCTCCGAGCATCTTGCTGCGCTGGATTCGAATGATGAATCTGAGGTTATTGATACCGAGACCGGTGAAATTCGTAAGGCAAATCAGTAAAGTTCGCTTCAATGACAACTCGAGAGCTAGTAGTGATAACCGGAATGAGTGGTGCCGGAAAGTCTCAAGTCGCTCATTCACTTGAAGATGGCGGTTGGTACGTGGTTGATAACCTGCCACCCTCCTTGATGCGTTCACTTTTCGAAACCACCGAGAGTTCCATCTCGAAGATCGCAGTCGTAGTAGATGTCCGCGCACGAGCCCTCTTTGATGATCTAACCCGAGTGCTTGAGGAACTTAAGAGCAAGACAATCTCATCCAAAATCGTATTTGTTGATGCTTCCGATGACTCTCTGGTTCGTCGCTTTGAATCGACGCGACGTCCTCATCCGCTGCAACAGGGTGAGCGCATTTTGGACGGAATCACTCGCGAGCGAGAAAAGTTACAAGAACTACGCTCTGCCGCTGATATCGTCATTGATACAAGCGAACTAAACATCCATCAACTTGACCGAAGGATTGACCAACTTTTTGAATCAGGAGAGGGTATCGACCTTCGACTGAATGTTCTCTCATTCGGTTACAAATATGGACTACCGGTCGATTCGGACTTGGTTATGGATTGCCGCTTCATCGCAAATCCCCATTGGGATCCAGAGTTGCGTCCTCTCACTGGCAAAGATCAGCGGGTGAGTCATCGAGTCTTAGAAGCTGAAGGCGTGGCGGAGTTCTTGGAATCATTTATCGAAACGATCAAAAGCGTCATTCCGGGCTTTATCCGCGAGGGAAAGAAGTTCATCACGGTCGGGATCGGCTGCACTGGGGGTAAGCATCGTTCAGTAGCGATTACTGATGAACTCGCAAAAAGACTTGCCGGTGAAATCGCTGGTTTCAAGATATCGGTGCAGACCATTCACCGCGACCTTGGTCGAGAGCAGTAAGAATTTGAAGGTAACAGCTTTAGGTGGTGGCCACGGACTATTTGCCACTTTGCAGGCACTCCGCCAGACCGATTCAGAGATCACAGCGGTAGTCACTGTTGCCGATAATGGTGGTTCTTCGGGGCGCCTTCGCGCAGAGTTCAATTCACTTCCGCCAGGGGATCTTCGTATGGCGCTTGCAGCACTCTGTGGCGAGGATGAATGGGGGCGAAGCTGGGCTGAGATTATGCAATACCGTTTCACTTCCGAAGGTGAAATGAATGGGCACGCACTTGGAAATCTCCTTCTTACGGCGCTCTGGGACCGAGATGGTGACCCAGTAGCGGGACTAGATCGAGTCGGGGCACTCTTGAAGGTGGTGGGGCGAGTGCTTCCAATGTCACTCGATCCCCTCACCATCGAAGCGAAATTCCTTGATGGCACTCTGGTGCGAGGTCAGGTAGAGGTCGGAACTTATCGGGGCTCACTTGAGGAGCTTCGAATCATGTCAACGCGCTCTGATTCTTTTACCCCACGTGCGACAATGGAGGCTTTAGAAGCAATTTCCACTTCACAGTGGATAACGATCGGACCGGGTTCTTGGTACTCATCGGTGATGCCACATCTACTGCTCCAAGAGCAGCTACATGAGATCGTCGCTTCACCTGCAAAGAAAGTGATCCTGCTCAATCTGGATGATCCTTATGGCGATGAATTATCTGGAACTTCACCGCACCATCACCTCGCAGTGATGCAGAGATTTGCCCCCTCGCTTCGCTTCGATATCGCACTCGCAGATACCAGCGCCACTCGATACGGCAAAGCACTAGAGTCCAAAGTGGCAGAGATGGGTGGGCGCTTACTCTTGGCTGACTTGACCCAGAAAAGCGACCCGCATCACCACGATTGGCAGAAATTGGCATCAGCTTTCAGCCACATTTTCTCGAATGAGAGTGTTAGATAACCCTCATGGCTATGACGGAGTCGGTTAAAGATGAATTGAGCCGCGTCTCGGTGAACAAACCGTGTTGCCGAAAAGCAGAGGTTTCTGCAGTCCTGAGATTTGCAGATGGACTCCATATCAATTCTGGCAAGATTGCGATTGAGGTCGAACTGGATGCAGCACATTCAGCAAGGCGGCTTAGAAAAGATATTCAAGAAATCTATGGACATGACTCGGAGTTGATGATTGTCGGGCCGGGCGGATTACGTAAGGGCAATCGCTACATGGTTCGTGTTATTGATGCTGGCGAAGCGCTTGCGCGCCAGACAGGGCTGACCGATTCACAGAACCGTCCAATTAGAGGATTGCCACCACAAATTGTCTCTGCAGCAATCTGCGATGCTGAAGCTGCGTGGCGAGGGGCATTCATCGCTCATGGATCACTGACAGAACCGGGTAGGTCTTCTGCTCTCGAGATCACCTGTCCTGGGCCAGAGGCAGCGCTAGCTCTCGTTGGCTCGGCGCGAAGGCTTGGTATCACCGCGAAAGCGCGCGAAGTGCGAGGTGTGGATCGAGTAGTCATAAGAGACGGAGATTCAATAGGGGCACTTCTCACTCGTATCGGAGCTCATGAGAGCGTCCTAGCGTGGGAGGAGAGAAGGCTTCGAAGAGAGGTACGGGCTACCGCAAATCGTCTAGCGAATTTCGACGACGCCAACCTTCGGCGTTCTGCGCGCGCAGCAGTTGCGGCTTCGGCCAGAGTTCAGCGCGCTCTCGAAATACTGGGCAACGAAATCCCTGATCACCTTCGTGAAGCAGGGGAACTGCGGATTCGTCATGGCCAAGCAAGTCTTGAAGAGCTCGGCACCTTGGCGGTTCCAGCAATGACTAAAGATGCAATCGCAGGACGGATTAGAAGGCTCCTGGCTATGGCCGATAAGCGAGCAGGCGAGTTGGGGATTCCCGACACTGAAAGTTCCATTTCTCCCGAGATGCTCAATTAATCTCGTCGCTCGAGAATAACTGCAGAGAAATGGCGGGTTGGTAGAGTTCGTCTCGGGCCACGGCGCAGTGGATAAATCAACCGAGACATTCTGTAACAACGTTCTGCTACAGCAACTGTTCTCAGTTCAACCTTGATGGGATTTATTGATGGTTAAAGTAGGAATTAACGGATTTGGCCGAATCGGTCGAAACTTCTTTCGCGCAGCACTTTCAGCTAACGCCGACTTCGAGATAGTGGCGGTCAACGATCTGACCGATAACGCAACCCTCGCGCACCTACTGAAGTACGACTCGATACTCGGACGCATGGGCGAGAAAGTCAGCCACACTGAGGAATCCATCACGGTTGGTAGCAATACATTCAAGGTATTTGCCGAGAAAGATCCAGCACAGATCCCTTGGGGCAAGGTTGGAGCAGATATCGTGATCGAATCCACCGGTCGATTCACGAAGGCAAGCGACGCTGGCAAACATATGGCTGGAGGGGCAAAGAAGGTGATTATCTCTGCGCCGGCGAACGATGAGGACATCACTATCGTTCTAGGAGTCAATGAAGGTAGCTACGATGCTTCAAAACATCACATCATCTCGAATGCTTCCTGTACTACTAACTGCCTTGCTCCGATGGCGAAGGTGATTCAGGAGAATTTTGGGATTGTTCGCGGCTTTATGACCACCGTTCATGCTTACACCAATGATCAAGTAATCCTAGATTTTCCTCATAAGGATCTAAGGCGGGCACGCGCCGCTGCGACCAACATCATTCCAACTTCTACTGGAGCAGCCAAGGCAATTGGACTGGTGATGCCAGAGCTCAAGGGCAAACTCGATGGCTACGCACTTCGAGTTCCGGTACCGACTGGTTCCGTCACTGACCTCACCGTTGAACTCGAACGAGAAGCATCTGCAGCAGAAATCAACGACGCGATCAAATCAGCTGCGAATGGACCGCTAAAGGGAATTTTGTCCTACACGGAAGACCCGATCGTCTCTGCAGATATCGTGACTGATCCTCACTCTTGCATCTTCGATGGCGGAATCACAAAAGCAATCGGAAAGAGTGCCAAGGTCGCTGGTTGGTATGACAACGAATGGGGATATTCAAATCGCCTTGTGGACCTCGTCAGATTCATAGGTAATAAGTTATAGATGGCTTCAGTCAAGGAGCTCTCGTCACTCGATTTCGCGGGCAAACGAGTCATTCTTCGCGCTGATCTCAATGTGCCACTAAAAGATGGTGAGATCACCGATGATGGCCGCATTCGGGCATCGCTTCCTACCATTGACTACCTGGTTAGCGCTGGGGCATCGATCCTGATTGTCGCTCACCTTGGTCGACCAAAAGGAGAGCGAAAGAGTGAGCTCTCCTTGAAACCCGTTGCATCTCGATTGCAAAAACTCTTAGGGCGAGATGTCGCATTTGCCGAAACTATTGATCAAGCCATGAAGTTCACGGAGCGTGCACAACCAGGAGAGATAACGTGTCTTGAGAATATCCGATTCGAAAGCGCTGAAACGAGCAAGGACGAAAATGAGAGGCTCGTTCTTGCCAAGAAGTTGGCTCAGTTGGGTGAGCTCTATGTGGGAGATGGTTTTGGTGCGGTCCATCGAAAACATGCTTCGGTCTTTGAGCTTGCCTCAATTCTTCCCCATGCGGCGGGATACCTTGTAGCGAAAGAGAGTGAGGTTCTGGAAAAACTCGCTACAAATCCACTTCGCCCTTACGGAGTTGTCCTTGGTGGCGCAAAGGTCTCCGACAAAATCGGGGTCATAAACAATCTGCTTGAGCGAGTTGAGATGATTGCCATCGGCGGCGGCATGGTTTTCACCTTCCTTGCTGCGAAGGGGTATGCAATAGGTAAGTCACTTTTCGAATCGGACCAACTTGACGTTGTGAAATCAATCTTGTTGCGCGCCAAAGAGAAAGGAGTAGAAATCTTGCTCCCCATTGATATAAAGGTCGCTGGCGAATTCAAAGATGTGAGTGCTCGGATAGTGGGAATTGAAGGAATCGGAGAGAACGATCTCGGCCTCGATATAGGACCCCAAAGTGCAGACGATTTCGCCAAAGCCATCAAGAAATGTCGAACTATTTTCTGGAACGGACCAATGGGGGTCTTTGAATTTTCCAATTTCAGAGAGGGCACTCGTGTGGTCGCTGAAGCGCTACGCCACGTTGATGGACTCGCAGTGGTCGGCGGTGGCGACTCGGCTGCAGCAATTCGAGCCTTAGGTTTTGCAGACTCGGATTTTGGTTATGTCTCAACTGGGGGTGGCGCGAGTCTGGAGTACCTTGAGGGCAAGGAGCTACCAGGTTTGGTCGCACTTTCTTAGAGCAAGTCGCGCGGGAATGATTTCGTAGTATCTATTTCGTGGAGAGGATTCTTTAGTGAGTAAGACGGATTCGACAGAGACTCTGGATCTTGAGGAGAAGCGGCCGCTTATCGCAGGCAACTGGAAGATGAATCTCAATCACCTTGAGGCTATAGCTGTCACGCAAAAGCTTGCCTACTCCCTCGAGGATCGAGACTTTGACAAAGTAGAGGTCGCAATTTTCCCTCCCTTCACTGATCTGCGCTCGGTTCAAACTTTGGTTGATGGCGATCGTCTTCGCTTGAGTTATGGAGCGCAAGACCTCTCACCGGAGAAGCCTGGTGCCTTCACTGGTGATATCGCTGGTGCAATGTTGGAAAAACTTGGCTGTACCTATGTGATCGTCGGACATTCAGAGCGACGAGCGGTTCATAGCGAAAGTGATGAACTTCTTAATCGTAAGCTGCGCGCAGCAATCTCTAATGGTCTTCGACCGATTTTTTGCATTGGTGAAGAACTTGCGGTTCGAGAAGCAGGGGAACAGATAAATCACGTGCTCAATCAATTACGCGCTGGTTTAAAAGGACTTCATAAGCCAGATATTCGGAAAATTGTCTTCGCCTATGAACCGGTGTGGGCAATCGGTACCGGTAGGACCGCTAGCCCAGAAGATGCTGAGGAAGTCTGCTCGGCGATCCGAGGCGAACTC
>SXGQ01838701.1_pt1 | contig 12445 bp, 7 predicted proteins | sample 3178371 | NCBI WGS metagenome assembly SXGQ01 (sample SAMN11356859, study PRJNA531348) | freshwater metagenome | isolation source: freshwater sample F1-20 | place: China: Fuxian Lake, Yuxi | collected 2017-12-25
CGTAGTCCAGCCATTCACGGGCGGCGTTCTTGGCGAGCCCGCGGGCCTCTTCGGCCTCGACCGCGTTCTCCTCGGTGCGCTCGCGGAGGAGCTCGTCCTCGGCATCCACCCAGAGGCGCGTCGCCGTTTCGGCGCGCAACCGGTAGAGGTTGTACACGCGACCCACGAAGGTCGGCCCCTCCCAGCGGCTCTTGTTCTGGAGCGCGTAGTCGCTCCAGAGGAGGACCTCGTCGGCATCGTCGACCGTGCCGTTGCGGGAGAGCAGGAGCGCGTAGCGGAAGCAGAGGTCGGGGTCGCTGCGGTCCACCGAATCGAGGTGGCGAAGGGCGAGGCGCATCCACTCGCTCGTGCTCCCCTTCCCGTCGGCGTTGGCCAGCAGCACCCGGCTCACCTTGTCGCGGTCGGTCTGCTTGGTGGAGGCGTTGAGCTTCACCTCGAGGCAGGTGAGATGATCGGGGTTCAGCGAGCCCGCCATCGCGTCGGGCTCGAGCTTCACGAGATCGTCGCAGGCGGCGGTCGAGCTCTCCCTGGGGGGCGGCGGCGTGACCTTCGGCTTGTTGGTGCCGCGCTTCTTGCGCTTCTTTCCGGACTTCTTCCGCTCGGCGCGAGCAAACTCGTCGAGGCGCGCCCGCGCGTCGGCGACCTCGGGCACGTCGACCGCCACGTCGAGCCCGTCGACCTGCACCACGGAGAGCTCGTAGCGCGCGATGAAGCCGTTGAGCTTCTCGATGCCGGCCGGGGAGACCACGGCGGTGGTGACCGCGATCTCGAGCCACTCGCCCGTGGCCTTCGACCGCAGGCGATCGGTGGCCTCACGCACCCGCCGTGCCTTCTCGTCCCGCGCCATGGCGGCGAAGTCCTCGTCGGTGGGGCCCGCTTCCAGGGACGTGCGAGAGAGCGTCCACTTCATGAGGTCAGCGCGCGTCTCTTCGACAGGACTCGAAAGGCGCCCGCCCAGGGAACGCGAATGGCGCGCCACGAAGGCCTGCGCCTCCTCGAGGCTCACCTCGCCGTTGGCCCGCCCGCCCGTGGCCCCGTCGGCCCACCCGCGTAGCGCCCCGACCGCCAACCAGGTGAACAGGCCATGACCCGTCGCCGGGTAGGCCGCGCTCGGCTCCGCGCCCGTGGTGGAACCCCACACCGAAACCTTCGGGGATGCCGGGGTGACCCAGATGGGCACGGACCGCGTCGGAATGCCCAGCGGCTCGCCGCCCCGACCGGTGCCGCCGAAATCGGCGTCCACGATGAAGAGGACATGCTTGGCACGACCGGTGCCGGCGCTGGCCACGAGGTCGTCGATGGCGGTGCCGCTCAGATCGTCGGGCGCAGACTCGGCGGTGAGCAGGAGCCGCTGGCCGCGTTGGTTCACCGTGCCGTGGCCCACGAAGTAGACCCAGAGCATACCGCCCCCGCGCGCAGCGCGGCTCGCCGTGCTCATCCCCGCACGCAGGGCCGCGCGGTCGGGGTTGGTGAGGCGGGTGACCCGGTCCACCCCGCGGGTGGTGGTCAGCCAGGCGGCGAGGGCGTCGCCGTCGAGCGTGGCGCCGCCAACGTCGGGAATGAAGGTGTAGTCCTCCACGGACACCACGAGCGCCGCATCCTTGCGCGCCTTCGACGAGCCCGGGATCGGGCTGTCGACGTCGGGGGGGGCGGCCAGCGCAGCAGAGAGGAGGAACATCAAGGCTGCACAGCCTACCCGACCGGGCGCCCGAATGGGAATCCGATTAGCTCGCGCCCATGAGTTCCACCCCATCGCCGCTGGACGCCTCGCGGTACGAGGACGGCGGCCTGCTGGCCTCCGGCGGTGCCGCCACGGTGCGACTGGCTCACGACCGAACGCTCAACCGAACCGTTGCCGTGAAGGTGGCCGGGCCGGGCTCCGAGGAGGACCACGAGCGCTTCCGTCGGGAGGCCCAGCTCACTGCCCGGCTCGATCACCCCGGGGTGATCCCGGTGCACGACCTCGGGGCCGACTGGTTCACCATGAAACAGGTGCAGGGGGTCACCTTTGGCGACATGCTGCGCCAGGAGCGGGACCCGCTCGCGGCCCACGCCCGGGTCATCGATGCCCTGCTCCGCCTCTGCGAGACCCTCGCCTTCGCCCACCACCACCGGGTCATCCACCGCGATCTGAAGCCCGAGAACGTGATGATCGGGCCCTTCGGCCAGGTTTACCTGGTGGACTGGGGTATCGCGCAGGTCGATGGGGTGACCGAGCTGCCGCTTGCCGGCACCCTCGGGTGGATGGCGCCCGAGCAGGCCCGCGGGGAGCGCTGCGATGCCCGCACCGACGTCTGGGGTGTTGGCGCCCTGCTCTACTACTCGCTGAGCGGACGCAAGCCCAACGGGGCGCTCACCCTGGAGGAGCGCGCCGCCACCGGTGAGGCCGCGGTCCCCGTCCCCTTCCCCGTCGGTCTCGCCGGCCGGCCCGCACCGCCGCCGGAGCTGGTCCGCATCGCGATGAAGGCCCTCAGCCTCAATCCCGCCGCCCGTTTCCCCGACACCGGCGCCTTCGCCAGCGAGCTGCACAACGCCAGGGCGGAAGGCCTGTGGTTCGAGCGCGTCGACTTCGACGAGGGCGCCCACATCGTCGTCCAGGGGCAGCCGGGCGACGCGGCCTTCTTCATCATCGACGGCGAGTGCGAGGTCCACCAGAACGGCGGCCCCATCGCCACCCTGGGCCCGGGCGACTGCTTCGGCGAGTCTGCGCTCGTCGAGGGCGGCCTGCGCACCGCCACCGTCAGCGCCACCACGCCCGTCACCGTACGGGTGATCACCCGGGCCTCCCTCGCCGCCGAGCTCGGCCGCGGCGGCTGGATGGCCCGGCTCGCCCAGAACCTCGCCGGTCGGTGCGTCGAGCTTCAACAGGACCTGGCCGAGCGGCGGCGCTGAGCGGCTGCGCCGAGCCTTGGCCCCTACTGCGCGGCCACCCACCCCCTCAGCTGGCCCGGACGCGCCTCGAAGAAGGTCTGCAGGCAGGCCACGTGGGTGTCGTAGTCCCGGTCCTCCCAGTAGCGGCGCGGGTCGTCCTTCACCGCCTCCCCGATGAGGGCGTCCAGCTCCCGCACCTGCGCGGCTCCATCGGCGGCCTCGAGCGTATCGGCCAGCTCCGCGATGCGGGCCACCAGCTCCGCCTTGCAGCTCCCATCGGCATGGCAGCCCGCGGCGAGGCTGCCCATCGTGTACTTGTCGATGTCCATGCCGTACTGCCCGCAGTCCGGGTAGCTCCACGGCCGATAGCCGAAGTCGAGGTCCATGCCCTGGGTGAGCAGCGTCCACTGGTCGGTGGCGGGCTCGTGGTAGACCTTGTAGTTCGAGAGGTCGTAGCTGTAGCTGTCCCAGTGAACGACGACGATCTCCAGCGCGAGGTAGTCGATGAAGCGCGGCCAGGCGAGCAGCGGCTCCACCGCCGGACGCCAGGCCTCCCCTCGCCGCTTGGACGCCGCCCCGAGGCGCTCCATTGCCTCGTGGCTCCCCTCGTCCTCCTGCTCGACCTCCATGCAGGAGAGGTCGTCCACGTCGCAGTAGGCGTCGGCATTCTCGTAGAGGTTGCCATCGGGATCGTCGAACCAGTCGCGGAGGAATGGGTCCTCGTGAGGCTCGACCACGGTGTAGAGCCCGTAGTCGCGGCCGCGCACGGTGAGGCGGGCAAAGCTCGTGCGTGAAGCTGGGTAGCCCTGCTCCCGGTAGAAGGCGTAGGAGAGCGTCTCCGACATCTGGCTCGGGTCGTAGCAGTCGTTGTGGAGCAGGAACTTGGACGCGCCGCGGAACTTCTGACCGGCCACCACGCGGTTCACGTCCACCACGAGGCTCGGCTTCTCGTCGATCTCCTGCCAGCTCGACGAGCCCTTGATGTGGATGGCCACCGGCCAGGACCGACCCTCCCACCCGAGCTCGGCCTCGGCGTAGGTGTCGCCATCCCGCTCGAGCGATCGCCAGGCGTCGTCGTCGATCTCGAGCGAGAGCTCCATGATCTCGCCGGAAAGGTAGAGCTCGGGGTCGGTGTCTTCGGGCTCGTCGCCCGAATCGGCGCTGGAGTCACCGGGGAGACGTTCTCGCGCGGTATCCCCTACCAGCGACCCCACCGGCAGGTCTGCCTCACCGGTGTCGACCGGACCTCCGAGGCCGATCGACGAGCTCTGCGTGCACCCGGCGAGCCACAACCACAGCATTCCGCCAACGTAGCGTCCGCCGGCGGGGGCGGTGTAAAACGAGCGTGGAAACGACGACGATGCCGTGCGCTCCATGCTATCTCAGCGGTGCCATGCCCCTCCTCCTCCTACTCGCATGTACCGAAACGCCGACCCCCAACCGGCCCGCGGTCGACTCCTGGGAGCCGTGCACCACCGAGGGAATCAGCATCCCGCTCACCTACACCCCCACGGCTCCGGCCACGTTCAAGGAGGACGACCTCGGCGTCGTCCACATCTACGCCCAGAACGATGCCGACCTCTTCTTCGCGGCCGGCTACGAGCAGGGTCGCCAGCGCCTCTACCAGATCGACCGCGCCCGGCAGGCCACGCGCGGCACACTCTCGGAGCTCGATGGCGAGAGCGCGGTGAACACCGACATCATCGCGCACACCTTCAACTTCATGGAGCTCGGCTGCCGCACCCTGCGCCACCAGGCCGCGGAGCGCCCCGAAGACATCGCGCTGGGCATCGCCTTCACCGCCGGCCTCAATCGGTACGTCGAGGACCTCGCCGCGGGCACGGCCGAGCGCCCCACGAGCTACGGCCAGTCCGAGCTCACCTACGTGCCCGAGGCCTTCTCGGTGCTCGAGGTGATGGCGATGGGCAAGCGCATCAACCTCGGCTACTCGAACCAGCTCGACTACGACGTGCTGGTCTCCATCAGCGACGCGCTGGTCAGCAACTTCAACGACGTCCCGGTCTGGCAGCCGGCCCGCTCCGAGTTCATCGTCGACGAAGACGGCGGCGAGTCGGCCAGCGAGGCGGCGTCGAAGAGCCCGAGCCGCACCCCGGTCGAGGCGGTCGACGCCGACCTGGGGCTTCCCGAGGACTTCGCGGAGAAGCTCGAGCAGCTCGGCCGTGCGCACGGCGTGGGGCGCGCCTCGAACAACTGGGTGGTGTCGGGCGAGCACACCGTCAACGGGAAGCCGATGATGGCGAACGACCCGCATGCCAGCCTGATGGCCCCTTCCATGGTCATCACCTGGCACCTCAACTCCGCCGATGCCGGCGGCAGCTTCGACGTTGCCGGGTTCAGCTTCCCGGGCGTGCCGGGCGTCCACCTCGGCCACAACCGACACGTGAACTGGTCGGCCACCACCAACTTCGCCGACATCATCGACATCTTCGACGTGGCGATCGATGCCGACGGCGTCGCCGACGTCGGCGGCGGTGCGGTGCCGGTGCGCACGCGCGACATCATCGTGCGCGTGCTTCAAGCCGACGGGAGCTTCTCCGAGCTCGAGCACACGGTCACCGAGGTCCCCGACCTCGGTGTGGTCATCCCCGACGTGCTCCTGCCCATCCAGGCGAGCGTCTTCGCCGAGGGTTCGGTCGTGGCCGCCTGGGCAGGCTTCGATCCAAACACCACCGAGCTCTTCCAATACCTCGACTACGGCCGCGCCGAGACCGCCGCCGACGTGCGCGCCGCCGTGGCGCACGAGCGCGTGGGCCAGCAGAACTGGCTCTTCATGGACGCCACCACCTTCGGCTACCAGACCCACGGCCACATCCCCGTCCGCCACGGGGACCCGCGCCGCATCCAGGATGCGAGCGATCCCGAGGTCCTGTGGACCGGCGAGTTCCTCGACGATTCGCTCTACCCCTCGCTCGACGATCAGCGCGACTTCATCGGCACCGCCAACAACTCCCCGTTCGACCACGTGCTCGACAACGACCCCACGAACGACGCCTTCTACTACGGGGCCTTCTTCGACGCGGGTTGGCGCGGTGCGCGCATCACCACGCTCAGCGAGCAGCTGGTGGAGCGCGGGTCGGTGTCGCTCGACGACTTCGCGGCGATGCAGGCCGACGTCAACAGCGTCATCGCCGCCGACCTGCTCCCGGTGCTCGCCGACGTGGCCGCGCGCATCGAGACCGACGAGAGCCTCGCCGAGTTCCACGACGACCCGGAGCTCCTCGCCGCCATCGCGCTGCTCGGCGCCTGGAACGGCGACATGGACGAGGACAGCGAGGCGGCCGCGCTCTTCCACACCTGGCAGGCCCTGCTCGGCCGGCGCACGCTCTCGGGAGACATGGGCGTGCTCTTCAACGCCATCGCCGAGGCCAGCCCGGTCACCGTGGCCAAACTGAACCTGCTCGCCCACCGCGACGGCATCGAGTCCCTGCTCGACGGCAAGGGCGACTCCGACGTGCTCGCCGCCCTCTCCGAAGCGGCCGGCGTCCTGCGCGACGAGGCCGAGGCCCGGGGCCAGGCCACGGTTTCCTGGGGCGACATCCACATCGCCCGCTTCTCCGGCACCTTCGGCGACGACATCGAGGTGCGCTTCGAGGGCGACGAGAGCACGCTCAACGTGGCCGACTGCCCCGCGTGGTCCGGCTCGGACCTCGAGGTCCCCTGCGCGAGCAAGGAAGGCAGCATCTACCGTGCGCTCGTCCAGTTCGGCGACGACGACGTGCCCGAGATGTGGTTCCACGTCGGCTACGGTGGCTACGGGGAGGCCACCGACTGGAGCGACTTCACCTACAACTACTTCCCCTTCCGTACGGCCGAGGTCGAGGCCTCCACGCTCCGCAGCTGGGAGCTCACGCCGTGATCGGGTTAGCACGCCGCATGTTCCTCCTTCCCCTCCTGCTCGCCGCCTGCACCCCCGCCGCCTGCCCCGAGGGCGAGAAGTTCAACATCGAGGGGCTCTGCGTCACCGACACCGGGAGCGTTGCCCCTCCCGCGGACACTGACACGGACACGGACACCGACACGGACACCGACACGGACACCGACACGGACACCGACACGGACACCGGGGACACCGGGGACACCAGCTCCGAAGTCTAGGCGAGAGTTGGGCGGTGCGGCGCAACCCACCTCGGGCTTGGCGGGCGCCGCCCCGCACCGCGGCGGCGGGGCGAAGGCGGTGCTGGTTTGGACTGCGCTCGTGCCCAGGATCCCAGCGTAGGCGCCACGTGGGCGCGAGGAGCGGAGCGGCCTTCCACGACCGACCGTCTGGTGCCCGGGAGAGCTCTTGCGGGGTAAGGCCGCTCCATGAACCCCCTCTCCCGCCCGCTCCGGATCTGCGTGCTCCACTCCTCCTACGAGCGCAGCGCCGCCCCCTTCGCGGAGCACGATCCCGTGGCCAGCCCGGCCCGATACGCACCCGAGCACACCTGGCGCGTCGAGGGCATCCACAAGGCCACGGCGGTGGCGCAGCTCCGGTCGCTCGTCCAGGAGGGCTTCGACCTGTTCGTGAACCTCTGCGACGGCGCCTGGGATGAGGACCGCGCCGGCATCGAGGTGGTACAAACCCTCGAGCGGCTCGGCCAGGCCTTCACCGGCGCCACGTCCCCGTTCTACGAACCCAGCCGGGAGACGATGAAGCGCGTGTGTCACTACGCGGGCATCGGCACCCCGGGCTTCACCTTCGCGCACGCGCCGGCCGACGCGGAGCGAGCGTTGGCCCACCTCCGCTTCCCCATGATCGTGAAGCACCCGTCGAGCTACGGCAGCATCGGCATGGGCCGCGACGCCCGATGCACCACGCCCACCGAGCTTCGGGCCCTTGTGGAGCGCAACCTCGCCGCCTACGGTGGAGCCCTGATCGAGGAGTTCATCGAGGGCCGGGAGTTCACCGTGCTGGTGGCCGAGCCCGGCCCCGGCGAGGCGGTGCCGCGAACCTGGGCGCCGGTGGAGTTCACCTTCCCGCCGGGCGAGTCGTTCAAGCACTTCGACCTGAAGTGGCGCGATTGGCAGGGGATGCACACCCTGCCGGTCACCGAGCCCGAGCTCGACGCCCGACTTCGCGCCGACGCACAGGCCTTCTTCACCGCCATCGGCGGCACCGGCTACGGCCGCTGCGACGTCCGCATGGACGCCGAGGGCCGCCTCTACACGCTGGAGATCAATCCCAATTGCGGCATCTTCTACCCGGAGGAGGCATTCGGCAGCGCCGACTTCATCCTCGGGCTGGAGCCGGGCGGTCATCGTGCCTTCCTGGAGCACATCCTCGCCGGTGCGCTCCGTGGGCAGGCCGCGAGGCAGCCGCCCAGCGCGGTGCGCTTCCACCCGGCTCGCGGCTACGAGCTGGTGGCCACGCGCGACCTGCCCGAGGGCGCCATGGTGCAGCCAGGTGAAGAACGTCCCCACTTCCTCGTGAGTCGGCGGCACGTGGAGGCGCGGTGGGGCACGCAAGCGCAGCGCTGGTTCGGCCAGTACGCCTGGCCGCTCACCGATGGGGTGTCGGTGATGTGGTCCGACCGGCCGGAGGACTGGCAGCCCATCAACCACAGCTGCGATCCCAACTGCTGGCTGCACGGCCTCGATCTCGTGAGCCGACGCGCCATCCCCACCGGCGAGGCGCTCACCATGGACTACGCGAGCTTCTGCGGACCCGACATGACCCCGTTCAATTGCGCGTGCGGGTCCGCGAGCTGCCGTGGCGTCGTGCGCGGCGGCGATGCCCTGCGGCCCGAAGTGGTCGCCGCCCTCGGCGACCACGTGAGCGACTACGTTCGGCGCTGGCGCGCGAACGGGTAGGCGGGAGCGGGGGCGAAGCGGCCGGGCCCGCTCGGCGAAGCCTCCCGGGCGATGGCCGTGCGTCCCACTTCGGGGTGGGCGCCACCGCCGGCGATTGCGAGCGCCCAAGGTCCGAGTTAGTCACCTTTGCAGGTTGATTATTCACTCCTCCATCGTGTCGGCCCGGAATCCGCGGCATGACCCCTCCCCTTTCGCCGTCCCCGATCTCGGTAGGTTCCGAGCTGGCTGCGCGTGCGCAGGCGACGCTTCTGGAAGGGGACACCGTCGCACGCCTTCGGGAGCTCCCCGATGGCCTGGTGAAGCTGGCCATCACCTCCCCCCCGTACAACATTGGAAAAGAGTACGAGACCCAAGCGGAGCTGCAGCACGATCTCGACGGGTTGCGCCCGATTATCGGCGAACTGCATCGGGTCCTTCACCATCAGGGGAGTGTGGCCTGGCAGGTTGGCAATTTCGTCGACGACGGGGAGGTTTTTCCGCTCGACCTCTGGTTCTATCCGCTGTTCAAGAGTTTCGGCTTCAAGCTTCGCAACCGGATTGTGTGGCATTTCGATCACGGCCTCCACGCCAGCCACCGGCTGAGCGGCCGCTACGAGACGCTCCTCTGGTTTACGAAGGGCGACGACTACACCTGGAACATCGATCCAATCAGGGTGCAGTCCAAGTACCCGGGCAAGAGGAACTACAAGCCAGGCCCCAACTACGGGAAACCCTCCGGCAACCCTCTGGGGAAAAATCCCTCCGACATCTGGACCCTGATGATTCACGAGTGGGAGACCGGCTTGTGGAACATTCCCAACGTCAAGGCCAACCACCCGGAGAAGACGCTTCACCCCTGCTCGTTTCCAATCGAGCTCGTCGAGCGCTGCGTGCTCTCGATGACCAACGAAGGGGATGTCGTCCTCGACCCGTTTTCTGGCGTCGGCAGTGCGATGCTCGCGGCGCTGAAACGCGGTCGTCGGAGCATCGGCATCGACCGCGAACCCCGCTACATGGACGAGGCCCGCCGTCGGATCGGCATGCTGTCGGATGGGTCGCTCCCCTACCGAACGCTGGGGAAACCGGTCCACGTGCCGAGCGGCACCGCGAAGGTTTCGCAGATGCCCGAGGAGTGGACGCGCACGGAGGCGAAGTAGCCTGAGACTCGCCGAAACCTGCTCCTTCGGCGATGGACGTCGCGTCATGGAACCGCTGCAACCCCGCCACCTGCCCCTCCCAATCATCCTCGCAGCGGCCCAGCCAGTGGCCCTCCACGTTCGGCTCCGACGCGCATCCACCGATCAGGAAAACGAAACCATCGGAGGCTCCGTTTGGTGTGGCGCAGCAGCAGCCGCAGCTCCCGATCGCGGGGAGTTTGAAGTCGGCCTGGCCAGCCAGACGGCTGACCGCCGCGGAGCGCCGACGGCCCGGTTAGCAGGCGCCCCCGCCCCGAGCCGCCATGTCGACCGAAGATCCCGTGAGCACCCAGGTCAACGCCGCCTTCCAAGCCTCGCGCGAGGTGCGCCCCAGCGCGATCACCGGCCGCGAAACCGGCCTCGAGCTGTTGCAGTCGGCCTTTCCCGCCTTCGTGGGCCGCCAGGTCCGCGAGGCCGCGCGCCTGATGCAGAAGTCGATCGACGAGGGCAACTTCGTCTTCACCACCATGTCGGGCGCCATGACTCCCGCCGGCCTGCACCGGAGCTGCATCGTGCCGCTGATCGAGCGCGGCTGCATCGACGTGCTCACCACCACGGGCGCCAACCTCTACCACGACGCCCACCGCATCCTCGGGCACCGCCTCCGCGAGGTCGCCCCCGATGCGGGCGACACCATGCTCCGTACGGCGCGCATCATCCGGATCTACGACATCGGCTTTCCTGAGGACGTGCTCCTGAAGACCGACCAGCTCTTCGGCTGGCTGCTCAACACGGAGGAGTTCCAGCACCCGATGACCACCGCCGAGATGCACAACCGTCTCGGTCGGCGGCTCTACGAGCTCGAGGAGCAGCTCGGGGTCGACCAGCATTCCCTGCTGGCCACCGCCTGGAAGTACGGCGTACCCATCTTCGTGGGGGCCCCTCAGGACGGGAGCATCTTCCTGAACGTGGTGAAGCTGCGCGCCGTGTACGGCGATGCGCTGAAGTTCAGCCTCGACATCGCCGCCGACGTCTACGCGATGGCGGCGATGCAGTGGCTCGCCCAGAACGAGGGCCAGACCAGCGTGTGGATCCTCGGGGGCGGCGTGCCCAAGAACTACACGCTCCAGGGGGAGCCCACCCTCGGCCAGATCCTCGAGCTGGAGGCGCGGGGCTTCGACATCGACGTGCAGTTCTGTGTGGACCCGGTCGACAACGGGGCGCTCTCCTCCTGCCCTGCCGGCGAGGGTCACACCTGGGGCAAGGTGAGCGCGGAGTGCGTCGAGTTCAACTCGGTCTACTGCCACTGCGACGTCACCGCGGTGTTTCCGTGGGTGGTTCACGCCCTGTTCCAGGGCGGCGCCCAGCGCGAGCCCAAGCGCATGTACGACCGTCTGCCCGAGGCCATCGCGCGGCTCCATGCCGACGTGGCCGGTCGGCGCGCGGCGCTCGAGGCGGGCCTCCGCGTCTCACCCACGGAGCTCGGCCCCGAAGGCTGAGTTGCCGGTGTGAAGCTCCCCCTCCCCTATTCCCGGCGCTTCTTCCACGACCACGTCGTTGGTTTGTGGCGTTGGTACCTGCCGGGCACGCTCGCGGTTGGGCTGACCGCCTGGCTGGGGGTGCAGGTCCCCGTCACCATGGCCCACGGCCTAGACCTGCTGCGCTCGGGCGAGGCGGGCGTGCTCAGGGATGCGCTCCTCATCGCCGCCATCGGCGTGGCGGTGATGGTGGTGCGCACGCTGTCGCGGGTCTGGTTCTTCACGCCGGGCCGCGAGGCCGAGTGCGCCGTGCGCGAGCGCTTCTTCGCCCACCTGCTTCGGCTCCAGCCCGACTTCTACGCCCGCTACCCCACCGGCAATCTGCTCAGCCGCGCCACGAGCGACGTCACCTTCGCCCGCGCCCTCGCCGGGTTCGCGCTCTTGCAGGGCGCAAACGCCATTGGCTCGCTGGTCATGGGCACCTGGCAGATGCTGGCGCTCTCGCCCCTGCTCACCCTCGGCGTCGCCGTTCCCTGCGCCCTCGCCTACGCGGTGGTGGCCTGGGCCACGCCCCAACTCATGACGCTCCAGCGGGCCACGCAGGGCCAGCTCGGCGAGCTCTCCGACGAGCTGTTGGGCAGCTTCCAGGGGGTGGCCACCGTCCAGGCCTTCTGCGTCGAAGACGTGTTCACCGCCCGGCTCGACGCGCGCGCCGCCGAGCTGCGTCGCATGAGCTTGCGGATGACCCGCCTCCGCATCCTCGCCTTCCCACTCCTGACGGTGGCGGGAGGCGTGGCCACCTGGTCGCTCCTCGCCCTCGGCGGCGGGGCCGTCGACAGCGGGCAGATCACCGCGGGTGAGCTCGCCGCCTTCGTGGCCCTGGTCGGCTTCATCATCATGCCGCTGCGCATGTTCGGGTGGCTTCTCCCCGTCTTCCAGCGCGCCGAAGCCTCGCTCGAGCGCATCTACACCGTGCTGGATGAGCGTCCGGACCGGCCCGACCTCGGCGTGGCCGCGCCTCCGCCCGCCGCGGGCCCCGCGCTCAGCCTCCGGGGGCTCAGCTTCGCCTACGGCGATGGGCCCGACCGCGCCGTTCTGAAGGACGTCCACTGCGAAATCCCCGCGGGCGCCACCGTCGGTATCTACGGGCGGGTGGGCAGCGGCAAGAGC
>SXGQ01016261.1_pt1 | contig 12444 bp, 11 predicted proteins | sample 3178371 | NCBI WGS metagenome assembly SXGQ01 (sample SAMN11356859, study PRJNA531348) | freshwater metagenome | isolation source: freshwater sample F1-20 | place: China: Fuxian Lake, Yuxi | collected 2017-12-25
CTAGTGGAAAAGGTAGCGCAAGCGCACGAACTGTAATGCGGAGGTAGTTATGGCACAACGTAAGAAAAAACCCCAACGACAAGTTCGTAAACCACGCACTGTAGAAAACGAACAATATACAGAGTTAGAAATGTATTGCATCTGGCTCAATGAATACTACAAGTCTTTGCTTAAGGCAGGATTTAGTAGCGAGTTAGCATTAAGTTTTGTAATGGAAAAATCTTCTTACCCAAGTTGGGTAGCATATAAAGCGCCTACTGATGAAGAGTTAAAGAAATATTTAGATGAAGAGGATGAGGACTAATGGCAAGAGGCGGTTATAGACCATCAGCACCACAGAATAGTCCATCTAATGTTTCAGCAACTGGCGGTAATGGACAAAGCGGTAGGGCAACTCAACCTGCTCGTTATATTCCAGGTATGCGTGATGGCCAAACTACAAGCAAAGAAGTTTACGAAAATCAAACTAAAGCAAAGATGCAAGGTAGTCCAACTGGCGGAATGGTCCGTCAGATGCCCGTTGAATTAGATGCGCCAACTGGGCGCCCTGATGAACCTGGCACTGCTGGAATAGACCGTGGACCTGGTATTGGCTCTGCAGCATTTTCTATGGACTTACCTGTGACTAAACCAAGTTTAATGGCTACTCTACAAAAGTTAGTTCAGTTTGATGATTCTGGAGAAGTAGAATTAATCCTGCGTTCTAAACTAGATGGCGGTATGTCCTAATGCGTTATGTCGCACCAGTTGTGGCAGAGGTAAATCCAAATCTATATTCAGCCGCTTTAAGAGCAAACTTGACCCCAGGCGAGGGTAATCAGATTGAGCAGATGAGTTGGGCTATAAAAAAAAATCGTGAACTAAGTCGTTTATCGGTTGAAGAAGCCCGTAAGCGATATGATGGATTAGACCCAGATATTCAAGAAACTTTAAAGTTTTTTTATAGCAATGCTGAATATATGCAAGCACCGCCAACTTTTTCTGATAGAGCAATTGGCGCACTAAAGTTTACTGGTAAAGTATTAGCCAGCCCACTTATTTCTATATTTAAAGTTGCTGGTGGTTATAATCGTATTTTAAATACTCCTTATTTAGTAAGTCGCCAGATTGCTCAAGGTGAAAGTATTTTTGATGCAAAAGTCTGGTCTGATTCTTGGGACGGCAAAGACATCTATGACAATGGTGCACTAGCAGAAACTATAGATAATTTTGGAAAAGAAAAAGTATTTGTTGCTAGGCAGTTGTTGCAGGGTAGACGCCCAGGCGAAATACTAGAAGCCTATGGAAGTCTAACTCCAGGTATTGTCAATGCAATGACTGAAGCATTCAATGACCCTGATAGTTTCAAACAAGTAATGGACGCAACAAAATATGCACAGGTATCTCCTGGTAGAGATATTGCTCGCATATTTGATACTAAACCGCCTAAAAATGGCGGACCTGCTGGCGATTACATTGACGGCACAACTAAAAATGTATCTGGTGTTATAGATTTTATGTATCAAATTGTTATTGACCCATTGACTTGGATTACTGGTGGCACATCTAAGGCTATTACTCGTGGTAGCCAACTAGCAGATATGGCTACTAAGATGATGAACGCTGGAGATTCTTCTGGCGCAGCAGTAGCACGTGTGTTTCAGGATGCTGGTGTTCGCAAACTATGGGACGAGCAGATAGGTAAAGACTTAGAGCGTTTAGCAAATGCTACAGATGATGCACAAAGAGCAGTTATCCGTAAGTATATTGGTCGCCGATACACAGGTTACAACAATGATGAAGCAATTGATTTTTTTGTTCGTAATAAAATGTTTAATGCTGAAAAAGCACAAGAAGTATTTTCAGATGCTGAAAACACAATGCTTCTTTTGTCTGGGCGTCTTGATGGTATTTCTTTCAAGCGTAATGGCGTAGCCACAGCCCGTAATCAACGCCGTTTAACTTATGGTTTGAACAAAATATTAGACGATGTTTTTAATGCTACTACGGGTTCTGCCTTATCTCTTCGCAAAACAACAGATGCGTTAAATGCTAAAGGCGAAGAAGTAATTAATGTTTTATCTAGAACTGGAGAAGAAGTAGATAAAGCAATTAATCCAGCAATTAGTCAACTTTTAGATATTGATAAAGATGTTTCTAAGTTTCGTAGAATTTTATTAGGTTTAGGAAGACTTGGTGCTCGTAATCCAGGTGGACAATTTATTATGGTGGGTGATAATGCTATTAAAACAGCAGACACTTTCCGAAATATGGCAAGACAAGTTTTAAGTAGAGATTTAGCCGAGTTTACAACTCAAAAGTTTTTAAAATCTAGTGAAGATGAGCAAGTTGTTATTATCCGTAATCTTTATGGCGCTATTATGATGCGTTCTGGATTACACGGAAATCCTATGGGTAATGATTTTATGCAAGAGATTTTAAGTAAGACATTAAATGAACGTGCTGGCTTTACAACCACTACAAGAACTGCTATTTCTGATGATGTTGCAAAATTACTTAGCCCACATACTGTACGTGTTGAGAGTGGACAAACAGAATTACTACGCTCTGGCGCTATTCAGCCATCTCAACTAGCAAGTGCTATTGCTCCATTGCCTTATGAAGAGATAGCAGCAGTTGCATATCAAGTAAAATCAAAACAAAGTCTTGTTTATGCTGTTGGTGGTGCTACGCAAAATCGTTTAGCCCGTAATTTTGTGGATTTTTGGTCTATCTTTACTCTTTTTCCACGTTTAGGTATTCGTTCAGCAATTGATGAAGGTTTCATGTATGCAATATCAGCACCTGCTAAAGATATATTGCGATTTGCTAAAGGAGCAGGTAGAAAATTTGGTCGTAGTACTACTGCTTACACAGGTTCTACCGATGCAACTCCTTTAATTACAGATAAGTTTCGTCAATTATTTGGCAGAAAAGTTCCTGTTAGCGAAATTTCTTTGGTAGAACGTAATGCTATGCTAACTAATTTACTTGAAGACTTAAATACACTTAATAAATTATCTGATGATTTGGCATTAGCACCTTCTGAAATAGCACACGTTGCTTTAAATAAACAAGTTGCAGAACGTGCGTCTATTTTTCTTAAAGGCTTAAGCGATGAAGATAAAGCCTGGTGGACAGAGTTAATGATTCATCATCCAGATACTTTAGGAGCAATGGCATCTTCTGTTGCTGCTAAAACTATTAGCGGTAAATTAGATGAACCATTTACAACGGGTCAAATAAATATATCTGAATTAACTCGTGCTTTAAATATAGTTTCTGAAAGATTGCGTGAAGCAGGTAGGCTAGGCAAAAAAGATACTTTAGAGTATGGCGATTATAAAAAGATAGAAATTGATGAGTTAAGAAAAGTAGACCCATTATATTTAACTATTGCTCATTTTGATAACTGGTTTATTCGTTTTGCAGTACCTCGCCAACACGGAGCATTAGAGTTAGTTGATGGCTTTAGGGTTGCACCCGCTACTGTATTTTTTGCAAATCGTGCTCTTAAAACACCTGAAGATTTAAGAAGAGGTGTTGGACAGATTATGAAGTCTGTCGGTATTGAATTTGTAGGAGATGCATATCGTATTCAAAAAGGTGCAGAAGCATCTGTGCAAAAGTTTTTATCATATTTTGGAGATACTGTTACTTATCGTCAGCAGGGGCTACCTGATGAAGAGATAGTCCGTATTTACGCTGAAGGTATGTTGATTGATATGCGTAATACTTTTCACGGCAGTTCTGATTTTGGCCGTTACAATGAAGGTTTATTTAATTCTATCAGAGATAAACACGATAATCTTTTAATGAAGGTAGAAGAACGCAGGACTTTAAAAGGTCCAATTACACCTACGCTTGAAACAGAAACTAGTCTTTGGCAAAGGGCAGCAGCATCTGTCAATATAGATGAATTTGATGACCTAACAAAAGGTTTTTCATTAGATGGTTTTATTAACACTCGTATTGATTTTCAAGAGTTTACAGATTTTCCTTCAGCATTTCGTGCAGTAGGTAATAACTTAATGGAATTGATGGATAGACAGTTAACTTCTATTCTTCGTCAGCCTGTTGTTTCTGTAACATATCTAAAATATAGAAAAGCATATTCTGGTTTGCAGCGTGAATGGGTTAAACAATATATTGCTAAACAAAAGGCTGCTTTTCCAGACAAATATAAAAATCCCGAAGCAGTTGCTACGCTTCAAAAAAGAGCCGAACTTTTAGGGCAAAAGCGTTTTGCTGAAATAGGAATGAATGAAGCAGTAGACCAAGTTCTTAAGTATGCTGATAACCCTTCAATCCGAAGCAATTTTGCTTTGTCTGTTCGTACGGTAGGTCGTTTTTACAGGGCTACTGAAGATTTTTATCGCCGTGTATATCGTTTAAAAGATGTTACACCACAGATGCTTTATCGTATGCGTTTAGCCCACGTTGGACTTAATGCAAGTGGCGATGTATATGAAGATGCAGATGGCAAGAAATATGTAATGATGCCTATGGATAATGTTATATTTAAGGCAACAGATACTACGCTTCGGGTTTTAACAGGTCAGTCAGATTCATTATACAAACAACCGTTGTTTAATGATTTTACTTTTAAATTAGAATTGGCTAACCCGTCATTTGCTCCAGAGGCTGGTGTTCCACAATTTAGCGGTCCTATTGCAGCCCTTGGCGTAATAGGGATTAAAAACTTTTTAGGTAACTTTGATAATCCAGCAGCGCAAAAAGTTGCTGAGAATATAGACAATGTTGCTTTAGGCACTATTGGAGATAACGTAACAATACGTAGGGCTATAATACCAAGCACTTTAGCAAAACTATATACAATGATAGACCCTAATGAAAAAGATAGACAAGAAGTTACTGCTGCTATGCAAGCAATTGCATACAATGCAGCCAATGGTATTTATTTAAATCCTAATGCTTCTAATCAAGAAAAAGCAGACTATCTAAAGAATATAAGAATTAGCGCACACAATGTTTTGTTTATGCGTGCTGCGTTAGGGTTGGTTTCTCCTGTAGCACCTACTACTCAAGAAAGCCAAGGCGTTCCAGATTATCTATTAGATGTAGGTATGAATGGATTACGCCCAGAGTTTTTTGATATTCTAGAGTCTATACAAAAGAAGTATGGCGATGATGTTCAAGACCCATTTGAGATGGCATTGAGTATATTTACAGGTCAATATCCTGGAAAGATTGTTTACACAGTAGGCCGCAATGAGAATCAAACTAAAGTTCTTATTAAATCTACAGATGAGATGAAGAATTGGGCCTTAGAAAATCGTAAGTTAATTAAAACTTATGGCGAAGCAGCCTACATATTCGCTCCTCGCACTGGTGATTTTAATGCAGCAGCCTATAACTGGATGCAGGCTAACGATTTAGTCAAAGACAAAGACCTAGAAAAGTATTTTGATGATGTGCAGGTAGCAGAAGATAAGCAACGTTATTATGATATTGCTTCTTGGGAACGGGAAAGTTTGGGCAAAGAAGGTAGAATTTCTGAGCGTAGATTTATCATTGATTCCGCTACTGCAGCACGGGCTGGGTTAGTTGATTCTAATCCTTTGTTGCTTGAGGCTATTACAGGTGGCGGCAATGAGATTGCCACTGAAGAGTCTATGATGAGAACAGTTCGTGAAATGATAAATGATGTTAATGCACCTATTGATGAAGCAACTAGATTACGTATGAGAACTGCGTTGCAAGCAATGGATGACTTTTTGGCTTTTACTGGAAGTCCAGATGTTAGGGCTTTGTATAACTCGGCTAATCTAAAACGTGAATATAAACAAAATACAGAAAGTATTTTACGTCAATTAGGTTCTGGTGATTTTGCTGTTCGTGAAGCAACACGAGCAATATTCAGGTCTTTACTTTCTTACCACTCTCGTGACTCTTATAAGGCGGTTCCATAATGGCAGTTGTAACTATCCCAGCACCTAGTAAAAAAGATAATGAAGCCCTTAGTAAACTAGGTCCTGGAAATTATCAACTCGTTTATGATAAAGAAACTAAAAAGTGGAGAGTTGTTAAACGAGGCGATTTACAACCTAATCAAGTTTCTTATAACGATTGGTCTAGCGGAACAAAAACTTATGAGACTCCAGGTCCTGGACAAGGTGGAGCAGGTCCTAAATATGTAGGTAAAACCGATGACCAAATAGCAGTAGAAAATGCAGTACAAACTGCCACTATAACTATGGGTCCTGGTGGTCCACAGGTTAATTTTACATTTCCTAATCCTGCAGACCCTAAAGGTAAACCAGAGCAGTTTCAAGCATATCTTTATGTAGACTCTAGAGGTAAAGTATCTCTTAGTCCAGACGATGCAAGAGCGGGTAAAGTTGGACCTGAGTTTACATTTGATAGAACAGATACTGCTAGAGATAAACATTTAGCAGATTTATACAAAAAGTATGGTAATCGCCAGGCAATTGTAGACCGTCTTTATCAGTCTGGTTATTTAACTACAAATAAAAATGTTCCTACAGATGCTATGTTGGAAGCACTTGATGCTGCTGCTGGTCAATATACAGTAGACCAAGTGGAAGCCTATAAGGCTAAGCAGATTAAAGAGTTTTCTACTTTTGATGATTGGCTGGGATTAAAAAGGGGTAGTGTTAAAAGCCTTGCTGGCACTAGAACTGTGCCACAAACTACAGAGTTTAGCGATACCGATGCAAGGTCCTTAATTAATGATGTTATTCAAAATTTGATGGGTAGAGAGGCTTCTGATAAAGAGTATGCAAATCTAGTTCCATTGGTTCAGAAAAAACAAAGAAAGAATCCAGCACTTGTTAGCACAACAACAGATGCTGAAGGCAGAACTATTGCTACAAAGACAAAGACTGGTATTAATGAACAGCAATTCTTAATTGAAAAACTATCTCAAAGAGATGAAGCAAAAGCAACAAGAATTTTAAGTTACTACGATGCCTTTAAGCAAGCGATAGGAGTTAGATAGTGGCTGATTTAGATAGAGAATTTGATGCTAAAACAAACAAAAAAACTATTGAAGAAATCCTTGCTTTGGTTGAAAAAGAATATGGCGATATTGACGATATTTTTGCTACTGACCCTGAACTTCAAAAATTATTAGAAGATGCTTATACAGGTAAATATTCAGCACAACGTTTTTATAATGAAGTTACTATTAGTAAATGGTTTAAAAGCAATGCTGAATCCTTACAAAAGCGTGGTTTTTATAAACGTATTTATGATGATTTAGTCAAAGGCATTGACCGTAATGACCCAGACTATAAAGAAAAAGTAAGAAAAGTTGCTGGCAGTAGTGAGTATTTTAGAGGCTTGGATTCTTTTGAGGCAGAGTTAGAACAGACTCTTACTACAAAGGGTATTAAATACACTCCGCAGCAATTATCTTCTTGGGCAGAAGAAATCTATAAAAATGCCAATGAAAAAAATACCAACTTTATAGATAGATATTTAAACCGAAAGATTACTTTTGGTGCTGGCGCACCTGCTGGTGATGCTGCAGATAACATAGCAAAACTACGTACCTATGCAGCAGATATGGGCCTTGACCTAGAAAGAGATTATAAGTCTTCTTTAACTGATTGGCTTCAAAGGCTAGACCGTGGTGAGTCTGTTCAGGTATTTAAAGACTTAATTAGGGATAACGTAGCAGCAACAGAAGGCAAAGTAACCTCTGATTTAATCAAACGAGGACTAACTTTAAGTGAGATTTATCAGCCATACAAAACATTAATGGCATCTACATTAGAGATTAGTCCTGAAGAAATAAAACTTAATGACCCATTTTTGCGTAGTGCTATTGACCAGAATGGACAGTTAAATTTATTTGACTGGAAGAAACGTCTTCGCAGTGATAAACGCTGGGAGTTTACTGAAGCAGCAAGAGAGGATGTTTATGCAACTACGTATAAAATTCTTAAAGACTTTGGGTTTACGGGGTAACAATGGCTGAAAGAAAATATTTTCGTCAAGGTCGCACTAGACTTGTTGAGGGTGAAGGTGTAGACCCTAACATAGTACCTGAAACCTTTGAGCAATTTGAGGCTACTCAAGCAAAAATTGCACAGCAAGATGACCCGACTACTGCTTACTTTAAAGAACAACTTGAAATAGCCCAAAAAGCAGCCGATGCTGCAGCGACAAATCGTAAAGATAATCCATCTGCTGCTTCACAAGCAGCCTTAACTGCTGCTAATGCTGCCCTTGAAACAGCACAAAACTCTCTTACAACTTTAACTGATTTAACTGATGTATCTAAAGCCGACCAATTAAAACTTCTTCGTGAAACTAAACTAGCAACGGAAGAACAAACACGCTATGAAGACAAACCAACAGAGGACCCAGGTGAGGGTAATTTTTGGTCATATAACGTAAAAGAAGGCCGTTGGAAAATAGTAAAAGGATTTAATTTTAGTGGCACTGATGTTGAATATGGCAGTAGTTCTTTTGGCGGTGGTAATAAAACTGTTACTGGAACTTATACAGACCCTACAACTGGAGATGTTTATTTAGTTTATTCTGATGGTAGTAAAATTCTACAAACTCAAGGAACTAAATTAGCCGATGCTGCTGCAAAGGCTGCAAGCGCTGCTACTGCGGCTGCCCTTTCCGCAGCAGAAACTCAATCTAAACGTGAGTCTGCTTTTGCTGTTCTTAAAAAAGAATTTGATAAATATGGATTAGGTAGTCTTGTTGATTCAGTTAGAGGCATTGTTATGGCAGGTGCTTCTCCTGAAGAGGTAGTTCTTCAACTAAGAGGAACTCCTGAATATCTAAAGCGTTTTGCTGGTAATAAATTACGTCTAGATGCTGGACTAAATGTTTATGATGAGGCTACATATTTAGACTTAGAGAATGCTTATGACCAGATATTTACTTCTTACGGAGTAGAAGAAGCAGCAGGAACTACTAGGGCTGCACGGCAGGCTAAGTATGCCGAGTTTATAGGTGGCACTAAATCGCCAGATGAGATTAAGAGTCGTGTTCAATTGGCTGTTTTAGCATCAAATGAAGATGCTGTAACTAAAGCCACTATGAGAGAACTTTATCCTATGATTACAGATAAAGACCTTGTGTCTTATTTTCTTAATCCTAAAGAAACTTTACCTAAACTAGAGACTAAAGTTCGTGCTTCCCAACTAGGTGCTGCTGCAGTTCGCCAAGGATTAGTCACTAATGTGGCTACAGCAGAAGAATTGGTTGGTTTGGGAGTTACCGAAGAAGAAGCAGAGAGGGCTTATTCTGCTTATGCTTATGATAAGCCACGTATAGATTTACTTTCAGGACTTGATTCTACAAAAGATAACATGGTTAATCAACAAGTTGCAGAGGGTGCATTGCTTAAAAATCTAGCATCTGAGCAACGTAAAATAGAATTATTAAGACAAAAAGAGTCAGCCCGATTTAGCGGTACTTCTGGTACTGCTAGAGATATATCTTTGTCTAGACAACTAGGCGGTTCATACTAGATTCCCGACACGGACCTACCAGCCCCGTGCGGTGTATAAGACTGGTAGCAAGAGCCAACCTGCCCTCCCCTGAGCAGACTTGTGGCTTGCGACTAACTACAAACTAGAAAGGGTGGTTGCTATGAGCAACAACTACTGGGATGACGAAGAAGACGAAGTAGAAGTACCTGACCATCAGTTAGATGGCGATGCCTTGGTTAAGAAACTAAGGAAAGCCAAACGAGCAGATGAGAAACGTATCAAGGAACTTACCGAACAACTTGACGGATACGTCAAGCAGAAGCGGGAACAAACCGTCTCTGAAGTCCTGGCAAAAAAAGGAGTAAACGCTAAGGCTGCACGCCTTATTCTTAAAGATGTAGAGGATGCCACAGAGGAATCTATTGATTCTTGGCTCCGTGATAACGGAGATTTGATTGGCTATACCCCACAAGTACAGAATGAAGAAGTGCAGAAAGACCTTGCTCGGCTACGCCAGCAAGATGTCTTGACCCAAGGCGGAATTACTCCAGACAAAGCCGTAGATATTGAGACACGCATGGATAATGCTGGCTCAGTAGATGAGTTACTCAACTTACTACGCAGTTCCTAACCGTTCATAGTCACTGGAGGTGACGCAAAAAAATGGCTAACGCATTTACAGATACTTCGAGTAGTTCACTCGGAGGTTCCGTCGGTGGTGCTGGTCTTATACAGAAGGCGTATGACCGTCTTCTAGAGTTTGCGCTACGTTCTGAACCACTCATTCGTTCAGTCGCAGACAAACGCCCAGCCCGTCAGGCAATTCCTGGCTCAACCGTAGTGCTACAGCGCTATGTTGACCTAGACAAAGCAACAAGCACTCTGACTGAAACAACAGACCCAGATGCAGTTGCTCTTTCAACACCTACAACTACAACCATTACTCTCAATGAGTATGGCAATGCAGTTCTAGTAACCCGCGCTCTTGAGTTGTTCTCGCTAGCCGATGTAGACCCAGCAATTGCAAATATCATTGCATACAACCTTGCTGATTCTATTGATGCTGTCGCAATGACAACCCTTGGTGCAGGCTCAAATGTTATTTTCGGTGGTTCTCGCACATCTGCAGCAACCCTAACCGCATCTGACACCATTACTTCAGCAAACATTCGTAAGAGTGTTGCTAAACTACGCTCCAATAAGGCCAAGGCTCGCCGTGGTTCTTACTACTGGTGCGGTATCCACCCAGAAGTTTCACACGATTTGCGTGCAGAGACTGGCAATATGGGCTGGAACTTCACACATGTAAACACAGACCCAGCAGTAGCAAATATCTGGGCTGGAGAAATTGGAGATTACGAAGGAGCATTCTTCGTAGAGTCCTCACGTCTTGCTAACCAGAAGAATGGTGCAAACCAGACCGCTCTTGCTACAACCGCAGTAACCGTTGCAGGTACATCAACAGGCTTCACCTTCGGTGTTGCTTCTTCTGCTGTAATTGCAACTCGTGCTGAGGTAGGCGATAAAGTTAATGGAACTGGTATTGCAACAGATGCTTTAATTACTGCAATCAGCACAACTGGCTCAACAACTACATTCACTGTAGGAACAGCCAACACTGCTGCTGTAACAGTAACCACTACTGTAACAGTAACCCCTGTAACCCGTACATTCGATACAATCCTTTGCGGACAGCAAGCACTTGCTGAGGCTGTCGCAGAAGAGCCACATATCGTCATCGGTAACGTAACTGACAAGTTGATGCGTTTCCGCCCAATGGGCTGGTATGGCGTTCTCGGCTTTGCTATCTACCGTGATGAGGCATTGTTCCGTCTTGAAACTGGTTCATCAATCGCTGCTCTCTAGTTGATTGACTCTGCAGGGTAGGCATATTAGAACAGCCTGCCCTTCGGGGTGAGTTCATTAGGAGGACTTATGACTGAATATACTTTCGTAACACCTATAGTAGAAGAAGGCCCTGCAGGTATGAGCCGTCTTTTCCATTTCTATAAACTAGATAGAGGTATATCTATAGTCCAGAAACCTAGTGGCGGGTATGCACAGGTTAGATATCTGCAGGATTCTGACTTTGATACCTATCCAACCTACTATCGTGGTGGCTATAACCACACAGTAGATGAGGCTACTAAAGCAGCCCTGATTGCTGGTGGTGTTGGGGTAACAGAAAGTAACTTTACTGCCCTATGAAACACTGGGAACATCATCCTGAGCCAGTTGAAGGATGCTTTGGCTGCAAGGGTTTATCTCTGCATATGAATGCAGGTGATGCTGCTGGCAGCAAGTTTATGACTAACAAGCAACACAATCAGGAATTGGATGCCTACAAACAAGCGAGAGCCCAGGGCATTCAGCCTGCTGGAACTTCTATGAAGAAAATTCAACAGGCATTGCAGGCTAGCGAGACATTAGGTAAACCATATGACTCTGGTAAAATGCCACCTGCACAACATATAACTAAAAAATCAGCAGAAGTACTTAATCAACTAGGAGCATAATATGCCAATGGTAAACGGAAAAGCATTCTCATATGACAAAAAGGGTATGGCAATGGCTAAGAAGGCAGTGAAGAAGAAGGCTGCAAAGAAGATGGCAATGAAGAAGATGGGCAAGAAGAAGTAATTATGGCTAATAAAACAGGTAAAAGTAATTTCGGTCCTGAGTTTGCTAAGAAAGCATACGAGGCAATGTTAAGAGAACGAGTTCCTTATGACCCTAGTTGGGATGGGAAACCAGCAAGGCAAAAAGAAACTTTTGATAACACAAAGGTAAAAGTAAAACCAGGCAAAACCCGTATAGGTAGTTTATCTGGTCGTGGTGGTAGTGCTCGTGGTGGCGGTGCTGGCGGTGCTGGCGGACTTCCTGAAAACAAGTAATGTCATCGGGACAATTGAAACCGCACTATGGTTTTAACTCTGTGCAAATTAGAGATGGATATGTAGTGCGGTTAAATAAGAATGGAACAGTAAGAGCAATACTAGGAAAGTATGGGGAATATGGCAAA
>SXGQ01413204.1_pt1 | contig 12444 bp, 5 predicted proteins | sample 3178371 | NCBI WGS metagenome assembly SXGQ01 (sample SAMN11356859, study PRJNA531348) | freshwater metagenome | isolation source: freshwater sample F1-20 | place: China: Fuxian Lake, Yuxi | collected 2017-12-25
AATCCCGCGGCCGATGCCGCCGCCCATGCCACCCTTGTCCCGGATGTCGTCGTCGTGGTTGGCGAGGAAGGACATCAGGGTCTCGTTGATGAACGACGGGCTGCGGCGCTCGCTCAGGAAGAGGACGCCCTCGAGCACCATGTTCATGAGCGTCACGCGCTGCTCGGTGCGCCGCTCGAGCTTGACGGCGAAGGGCTTGAACACGAGGTTCGCGAGGATGAGCCCGTAGAAGGTCGTGATGAGCGCGACGGCCATGCTTTGCCCGATCTCCTCGACGGAGCCGCTGCTCATGTTCTTCAGCATGTTGATGAGGCCGAGCAGGGTCCCGAGCATGCCGAACGCGGGAGCGAACTGGGCCATCGTCCGGAAGATCTGAGACTCGGCGCGTTCGATGGCCTGCATGCGCACGATACGCCAGCGCAGGACGTCGACGACCTTGTCGGGCGGGGTCCCGTCGAGGACGCTCTGGATGCCTGTCCGGAGGAAGGGGTTCTTGACGCTGTGGAGAAAGCGCTCGACCGACGAGAGGTCGTCGCTGAACCAGAGGCGGGCGGCCTGAACGAGGTCGCGCACGTCCTCTTCGGCGTGGAGGCGCTCGTCGCGGAGCACGAGTCGCATCATGCGAAAGAGCCGCCCCATCTCGCTGATCGGATAGCTGACGAAGGTGGCCGCGATCGTGCCGCCGAGCACGATGAGCAGCGACGGGCCGTCGAAGAAGATCTTCGGCGTGTCGGTGGTGAGATAGATGGAGAGGCCAATCAGCAGGCTTCCACCAAAGATGCCGATGAATGTCGACGGGTTCATGGCCTGCTCCAGCAGCTCGCGGGACGGTCGCGCCTCGCGCGCGCTCCGACGACTGTAGCCCAAAGTTCCGGGCGCGTCAGCCGCTCCGTTGAACGCCGCGAGCGGGCGATTTCGCGCTGGGGTGGTGCGGGGGCGTGACAAATGGCCGGGGATGCCGCACCTGTGGAGTCAGGCCGCCGTCGGCCCTGCGGGAGGGAGCGGGATGCGCGAAAAGCCCCGGTTCGTGTGGACAGTCGCCCTCGTCACGGTCGTCTTGGCCTCGCAGGGGTGCGCGTTCATCTTCCCGCCCGACGAGGGGAGCTGCACCGAGGACGACTGGGAATGTCACTTCGGCGGGGCCCCGACGGACGCGCGAGACACACGTGACGACGCCGGGGCTGCGGACGTCGTGCGCGGCGACGCGAGGCCCTCTGCGGTCGATGGCGCGTCCGCCGAAGGCGACGGGGTGTCCGGGGCCTCGGACGCCGACGCGGCCGCAGTCGACGGGGGCCAGGCGTCCGATGGCGCGTCGGATGCGGCAGGGTCCGTGCCGGACAGCGGCCCCGAGGACCCCTGCGCCAACGGTACGCTGGATCCGGGAGAAGAGGCTGTCGACTGTGGTGGGCGTTGTCCGGCATGCGCTGCCTACGAGACGTGCGCTGACGGGCGGCGTGGGGGCGGTGAATCGGACGTCGACTGCGGCGGGCCCTGTCCGCCCTGCACGAACGGCGCGCGTTGCGTCTCGGCGGGCGACTGCGTCTCGGGAGCCTGCGACCTCGGGGTGTGCGCCGAGCCGCCAGGGACGTGCACCGATGGGGAGAAGAACGGCAACGAGACAGACATCGACTGCGGCGGCTCGTGTGCCGCGTGCCTCGGGGGGCAGGCCTGCCGCAGGCTGCTCGACTGCGCCTCGGGGGTCTGCGCGGCGAGTGTCTGTGCCGAGGCCTCGTGCGAGGACCGGACGCGAAACGGCGGGGAGAGTGACGTCGACTGTGGCGGGGCGTGCGCGCCTTGCGCCACGGGGCTTCGGTGCGCACGGGACGCGGACTGCGAGACCGAGGCGTGCCACGACCCAGCGGGCAGCTCGGGCGGAGCGGGCAGCGGGTGGTGCGTGGGCTGCGACGACGGGCGGCGGAACGGGGCGGAGAGCGACGTCGACTGCGGCGGTGACGTCTGTCTGCAATGCCGGCAAGAGGCTGCGTGTGCCGTCGCCCTCGACTGTCAGTCGGGGATCTGCGAGTCCGGCACGTGCGGTGGCTGTCAAAACGGACGGAACGACGGGTCCGAGACGGGCGTCGACTGTGGTGGCGGGTGTGCGGCGTGCCCGACGGGCGAGGGGTGCGAGGTTCACGCAGACTGCGCCGAGGGCGCCTGCGCGGGCGGGCTCTGCCGGGCGCCGAGCTGCGAGGACGGCCTGATGAATGGCGACGAGAGCGGGGTCGACTGCGGCGGGGCGTGCCCCGTGTGCGGCGTCGGCTCGGGGTGCCGCTCGAACGCGGAGTGCAATCCGTTCGCCTACTGTCGCATCCGGAGCGGCGAGACGGCCGGGACCTGCACCCGGGCGACCATTGCCGCGCTCGGGGCGGGTGACCGGTTCACCTGTGCGCTGCTCGGGGAGCACGGGAAGGTCGCGTGCTGGGGTGCGGGAGAGGGCGGTAGGCTCGGCCTCGGGGACACACAGGACCGTGTCGTGCCGACGTTCGTTTCTGACCTCTCGGGGGTCGTCCGGTTGTCGCTCGGGCGGGACCACGCCTGCGCCGTGACGGGCGATGGCGGGCTCTGGTGCTGGGGAGACAACGCGCACGGCAAGGTCGGGGTCGGCGGGGGTGGCGGGGTGGTGCTCGCGCCGGTGCGACTGCCGTTCGGGGCCGTGCTGGTGGCGGCGGGGGCGTCGCACACCTGCATCACGACGACGAGCCAGACCGCGCAGTGCTGGGGGTTGAACGAGGATGGGCAGCTTGGCAATGACGCGACGGTGTCCTCGGCGGTGCCGGTCGACGTGAAGAACGCGGCGCGTGTGCTGCAGCTGAGCGCGGGGCGGGCCCACACCTGCGCGCGGTTCGCGGCTGGCGAGGGGTGGTGCTGGGGGGACAACGCATATCGGCAGGTGCTCGGCGCGCTGGGCGCGGACCGGTTGACGCCGCTGATGCTCGGCAGCGACGCGGTGGCGCAGGTCGCGGCTGGCGGGCAGATGAGCTGCCACACGACACTGTCGCGGTCGGTCCGGTGTCGGGGGTGGAACAGCGACACGGCGCAGGGGTCAGCGAAGGTCGAGATCGGGGCGCAGGACGTGGACTGCGACAACGCGCGCTGCTGCGCTGCGGCCGGCAGCGGTGGTGTGCTGTGCTGGGAGAACGGGTCGGCGCGCGCCGTGACGGGCCTCGACGCGGCAACCAAGGTGGCCGTTGGGGCCGCGCACGCCTGTTCGGCCACGAACGCCGGCGTCGTCACCTGCTGGGGGGTGAATGCGCACGGCGAGCTCGGGCATGGGGCTGTCGGGCCGGAGGAGCGACCGCCGGGCGGGGTCGCGCGCCTCAGCGAGTAGCGCTACCAAGTTCATGTTTTCGGACACGCCCCCTCGGATTCCTCACAGGCTTGTTGGGGAGTTGACGGCGTGCGCGGACGGCTGGCACACTTCAAGCTCCCCCTGCGGCAGGGGATGTGTCGGGTCGGCCGAGGCTTGGGCGGAGGGACGGGATGAAGCGGTGGCGTCGCGTTGCGTCAGGGATGCTGGCCGGGCTTGGCCTCGTTGCGGGCTGTGGTCGTGACGAAGGGGCTGGCGGACAGGACCTGGTCGCCGTTCCGGACGCCCGCGGCGAAGACCTTGGCGCGGGTCCCGAGGATGCTGCCGGGCCCGGAGAGGACCTGGTTGCCGGCACCGGCGGGGATGGCTCCGCCCCGGACGACTCGGGCGCGGACGAATCAGGCGCGGACGACGCCGGGTTGGAAGCGGATGCCGACGCGGAGACCGCCGAGAACGGGGTGAGCGACACCGACCCGGCGGGCAGCGATGTGGAGTTCGAGGGTTGCAAGGGATTCGGGGACGACGACAGGGACACCGTCTGCAATCCAGCCGATCGCTGCCTTGGCGAGGACGACCGCCTCGACGCGGACTCGGACGGCCTGCCCGACGGGTGCGACCCGTGTCCGGGCAACGCGGTCTTGTCCACCTTCAACTGGGTGCGGTGGACCCCGCCGATCGCCGGCAACTCGGTCGTGGGGCTTGTCGGGGACGTCGGCGTCACCTACACGTCGTCCCACCCGATCCAGGCGACCACGAGCGTCTACCAGCACAACGTCTTCCCGCCTGAGTTCAACATCCCGAACGTCGATCCGACCCTCAAGAACGTCGAGGCGACGCACAACACGCTCACGTTCGCGCGCCCCGTCGCGGACCCGCTGCTCGTGTTCGCGTCGGTCGGGAGCTCGCGGCAGAACGTCGAGGTGCGCTTTGACCGCCCGATTGTCCTGACCTTCCAGGCGGGGCTCTCCGGGTCGGGGACCACGAGCTTCAACGGGTTGGAGGGCTACGCGGTGGTGCGCGTGCCAGGTGTGCACCGATCCATTTCGTTCGATTACATGTCTCAGGAATTCTACGCAAAGTTTGTGTTCGGATTTGGCGGGACGACGAGCGACACCGACGGCGACGGCGTGCCCGACGCCTGCGATGTGTGCCCGCGCGACAACCCCGATGACACCGACGGCGACGGCACCTGCGACAGTGAAGGGACTCGCTGACCTCGACAACGCGGCCAAAGGCCTGTAGCCTCTCTGCCCACGACCAGACACAGACGAAGGGGACCCTCCGCATGCTTCGACGCGCACGCTCGCTCCCGCCGCTCCTCGCGGCAACACTCGGTTTCGGCTGCGGGGACGACCCGAAGCCCGCGGCTTACGTGGACGCCCTCGGCGACACGGCGGTCGTGAACGCCGACCCGGGCTCGATGCTCGCCCTGACAATGGACAGCACCGTCGGCGTCCTGCTCGACGAGATCCCGCAGTCCGCGCAGGCGCGGGCGGTGGCGGCGCTCGAGGACAAGCCCGAGTCCTTCTGGGAGGATCGGGCGCGACGCCAGATCGAGGCTACCGGCTACCGCCTCATCTTCCGCAACCTGTATTTCGAGCCTGAGGAGGGCAAGGGCATCCTGCCGCTGCCGCCCGTCGAGAAGTGGGTCATCACCTTCAAGGGCCCTGCCGGGTTGCGGGAAATCGACGGGCACAAGGTGTGGGCGCGCGACTTCCGCTTCGCGAGCGTCCTGCTTGGACCCGCCGATCAGGCGGAGCTGGCGGATGCCCGCCTGACGGCCCCCGGTGTGGCCGTCGAAGAAGACTTCGTGCTCCCCGTCGACCCCGAGCACATCCTCGAGCGGACGGATTTTGCCTGCATGAACGAGGCGGATTTCCCGCCGAACAGCGTCGACACCGAGAACGCCCGGAGCTTCTTCGACGACACGTGCACGGGCGGGACGACGGTCGAGAACGACGGCTGCCACTTGAGCTTTCCGATCCCTGACAAGGATTGCGCCGAGGCGATTCGCGACCACATCGGGGCGGTCGCGACGAAGGTCCGCTTCGAGCGGATCGCGTGGGATGAGGCGACCGCCGACGCGGCTCGCCATGGGCAGCAGCTGCCTGGCGTCTCCGAGCTGCGCGCGATGCCCGAGGGTGTGGCCGACAATCGCGTGGTGTATCGCTACTTCGCACCAGATTCGTGTGCGATTTCCGAGGGGTGTGTTGGAGGCGCGGGCTGGAGGAGGCTGCTCCAGTTCACCGCCACGGTGCAGAACCTCGGCGCGGTCGACTCGGCGATCGGCGACGTGAGCCCGGGCACCCCGCCGGTGACGAATCGGCTGGTGAGCATGAGCGAATGCCACGGGCACATGCATTTCAATCACTATGGCAATTTCACCTTTGGTGCCGGCGGGCAGCATCTGGGCAGCAAGCGGGCCTTCTGCCTCGAGAGCACCTGGCGCTACTTCAACAACGAGGATACGCCGTTCACGCATCCCTATACCTGCAGCTTTCAGGGGACGGCCGCGGGGTGGGGTGACGACTACATCGCCGGGCTCGACTGCCAGTGGGTCGACGTGACGCCCGTCGACACGCGCGACGCCCCGCACACGGCCGACCTGACGTTCCACGTGAACCCGGACCGGTTCCTCTGCGAGGGCACCTTCATCACCGACGCTGAAGGACAGATGACCTTCGTGGAGACCGAGTTCACGAACGAGGCCGGCGAGAAGGAGAGCCGCATCGCGTGTGAGGAGACCGAGGGCGCGGCTGACAACAACGTCGCCACGGCGTCGGTCACGCTGCCGAGAGGCAACGGCGGGATGCTCACGACGCCATGCGCCCGCGGGCAGCTCGGGCCGAAGCGCAACTGCGGCTTCTCGGCGCCGTCGGAAGGCATCACCTGCACGCCTGGCGAGACCGTGACGCTCAGCTGCACGGGGGGCAGCGCGACCGAGCCCGGGGTCGCCCGGGTGTGCGAGGGCAGCAACGTGCTCGGCACCATCCCGTGCCTCTTCCGCGAGGCGCTCGGCTCGGTGACCCTGACGGGGGCGGCAGTGGATGTGACGGTCACCTGCCCGGCGGTGCGCTCGGCCGACATCGGCGAGGACGGCGGCCTCATCGGGGTCTACACCGGCGCGGCGCTTGAGGGCGACGCCGTGACCGTGTCGTGCGAAGTCAAGGCGGCGCTCTGAGGTCGGCTGCGGGGCTGGCCCGTCGATCGCGCTCGTCGCGGCGCGGGCCCTGGCGCTTCATGGCTGCGGTGGCAGCCTGGTTCGGATTGGCCCGGGAGGCGCACGCGCACGGGCCGCCGCTCGCGGTGCATGACGTGCTGACCTGGGAGGCGGGGGCGCCCGGGGTCGTGCGCCTGCTGCGCGGTGCGGCGGTCGTCGAGGGCGACGGGCTGCGCTTCGTGTGCCCGACGCGCTGGGGCGGGCTGGATGCGCCCCTCATGCTGGGTGGGGGCGAGGCGGCGCTGGTGTTTGCGGAGTCGGGGTTCGCGTGGCTCGGGCGGGACGGGCAGGTGGCGGGCGCAGAGGCCCTCGCCGCGTTGACGCCGTCGCAGGTGCGGGCTGTCGCGGCTGACGGAGGCCAGGTCGTCGCGGTCGTCGGCGAGGGTCAGGGTGGGGCGCTGTGGCGGCTCGCCCCAGGCGCGCCCGAGCGGCTCTGGGGCGCGTCTGTGGCGCCAGACGCGGTGGCCATCGGAGGGGCGTCGTCGTGGCTCGTGGCGACCGAGGACGGCGGGCGGGTGGTCGTCTCTGAGGTGTCGCGCGACGTGGACGGCGCGACGCGGGAGGTCGTGTGGGTCGAGGCCGCCTATCGGGCGACCCCGGCGCTGGTGTGGCTCGGCCTGGGCGGGCTGTGGCTGCGCGGGGCCGAGACGGGGGGCTTTCGCCTTGACAGGGTCGTGCCAGGGCCGGACGGAGATGGCCGGCTCGTCAACGTCGCGCGGACGAGCGACCCGATCTTCGGGCCGGTCGCGGTGACGACGGAGCGAGGGTCCGAGGTCTTCGTCGTCATCGGCGGGGCGCTGCGTCGGGTGGCGGGGGACGAGCTCGGTGAGGCGGTCGGTGAGGGCGTGGTGCAGCCGCGGCTCTTCTGTCTGCGCGGCGGGGCGTCGCAAGGGGACCTCTTCGCGTGCGACGCGACCGACCTCCTGCGGGTCGACGCGGCGACGGGGGCGCTGACACCGTTCCTCGGGCTGGCACAGCTCTTGCCGCCGTCGCTCGACGGACTCGACGACACGACACGTTTTGCGTGCAACCTTGAATGGCAGGATGCGGCGCGCGACGCGGGGCTGGCTGCGGCGACTGCGGGGCCCGACGCGGTCACAGCGCCAGTCGGCGGTGCAGGGGGCGGCTGTGGCACGTCGGCGGGCGTTGGGGCCCCAGCGGTGCTTGGATTGCTTGGGTTTCTGGGGCGCCGAAGGGGCAGGCCGGGCGGTCGGCCGACTTGAGCCGACTTGAGGCTCGCAGTTGTGCATTCTGGGCGCTCGTGCTTCCATGTGGGCACCCCCGAAGCCAGTCTGTCCATGTGTCGAGAGGAGCTGCGCGTAAGGCGAGCCGATATCCACGTTGTGTCGGCGGTTTTGTGGCCGGCATGGTCCTGTTTGGCTGTGACAGCGATCCCGCGAGTCCGGAAGCGGACGCACAGAGCGAGACCTCCGACGACGCGGCCACCGATGACGCGGGCGCGACGCCCGACGCAGTGACCCCAGTCGCCGACGCGGTCTTCGACCTCGACGCGAACGGGCTGCCCGATGGCAGCGGCGGGGCGAGGTGGTCCCCGATGATGCGACGGCGCCCGACGATGACGTGGCTCAACCCGACGATGACGCGTCGGGCGACACCGGCTCGCGGCAGACCACGGTCCTCGTGACCTTCGACCCGCAGGGCGGTGTGCTCGCCGGTCCGACCGACGCGACCGTGGTGCTGGGCGATCCCTACGGCGCGCTGCCGGAGCCGACCCGCACCGGGCATCGCCTCAACGGCTGGTGGACCGGACCGAATGGCACCGGCGAGCGGGTCGAGGCGGGGACCCTCGTCACGAATCCGGATCCGCATGTGCTCTACGCCTGGTGGGATGCGCTGTCTTATACCGTCTCCTTCGACACACGCGGCGGGGTCGCCTGCGGGATGCGCGTCCCTGTTCGGTATGGGACCGTGTACGCTTACGCCCTCGGGCTGTGCCCGACGGCTCAGCCCGCCATGGGCGGCGGAGCGCCGATGGGCTATGTGTTCGCGGGCTGGTTTGATGCGCCGACGGGGCCCGCGGACGTCATCCTGCCGACGACGCTCATGCTGCGCGCCGAGGACCACACGCTGCATGCCCGCTGGAGCCCTGCGCGAGTGCGGGTGTGGCGGGACGAAAACGGGGGCGAGGCGTGCGGTGGACCGGGTGTGAGGTCCGGGACCTACGTCGATTTTGATGGTGCCTACGGGGCGGCGCTCTGCACGCCGACGCGCGCGGGCTTCACCTTTGCGGGGTGGTGGACGGTCGCTGATGCGACCGGGGGCTCCGAGGTCCTCGCGACGACCGTCGTGCGGAACCCCGAGACGCACACGATATGGGCCCGCTGGAGCGCCAACGCCGTGACCGTGACGTGGGATCCGAACGGGGGCGCGGCGTGCTCCGGGGCTGCGACGAGCGCGCCGCTCTATAGTGGACCCTACGGCGCCTCGCCGTGTGTCACGACGCGCGCCGGGTTCGTGTTGAGCGGCTGGTACACGGTCGCGGACCCGAGCGGCGGCGAACGCGTGCGCGAGTCGACGCGGGTGGATGCCGCCGGGCCTCACACGCTCTATGCGCGCTGGGTGTTGCCAGGTCCGAGCGGCTTCGCGCGGGTGGAGGCGGGCAGCTTCGTGATCGGGTCGCCAGCGGGCGAGGTCGGGCGGTACACGGACGAGGCGCAGTCGACGGTGACGCTGACGCGCCCGCTCTGGATGAGCGAGACCGAGGTGACGCAGGCGGAGTGGAACGCGGTGGCTGGCGGGACCTCGGTCGGTGGCTGCGGGGCGAGCTGCCCGAAGGACAACATCACGTGGTGGAGCGCGCTCGCCTACGCGAACGCTCGGAGCGTCGCCGAGTCGCTGACACCCTGTTACGCGATGCCGACGACCCGGCCCGACGGAACGGCCTGCGCGGGCACGTGGACCGCTGGCACGCTGGACTGCGGCGACCAGCTGGGAGGGGTGGAGGCCGCCAACGTGTACGGCTGCGACGGCTACCGCCTGCCGACCGAGGCGGAGTGGGAGTACGCGGCGCGCGCTGGCACGGCGACCGCGACCTACGGTGGCAATCTCGACGCGTCGACGGGGTGCACGAGCGTCGGTGGCGTCGGCGAGGTCGCGGCCGGGACCGCGTTCGAGGACCTCGCGTGGTACGACTGCAATCAGGGGACCTCGGGGACCGTCAAGCCGGTTCGCGCCAAGCAGGCCAACGCGTGGGGTCCCTTCGACATGCTCGGCAACGCCGGTGAGTGGACCTGGGACCGTGCGACGACCATCGGGGCCCCGGGCGGGACGGACCCTCAGACGAGGGTCGCTGGCGGCGGGAAGCGGGTCATCCGGGGCGGCAGCTTCAACAGCCCGGCGGGCTTCGTGCGCGCGGCTGTCCGCGGGGCCATGCCGGTCGGGCTCCGGGGCTTCGTCGGGATTCGCCTCGTGCGGACGGGGGCCCCCGCGAACGCCATCAAGGTGACGTGGGATCCGAATGGGGGCGTGTCCTGCCTGGGCGGCGGCTGGAGCTACAACGGGCTCGGGTTGCCCTACGGCGCAGCGCCGTGCACGCCGACGCGGGTCGGCTACACCTTCGCGGGCTGGTGGACGGCGGCCTCGGGCGGGACCGAGGTCACGGCGGCGACCGTTGTGACGGCGCAGGTCGCGCACACCGTCTGGGCGCGCTGGGCGGCGACCTCGGTCCTCGTCACGTGGGACGTGGGCGCGGGCACGCCGTGCGTCGGAGCCACGCAGAGCTCGGTTGTCTTCGGGGCGCCGTATGGCCCGCCCGGTTGCGCCACGTCGCGGGCGGGCTTCACCTTCGTCGGGTGGTGGACGGACCCGACGGCTGGGGCGCGCGTGCTCGACACGACGGACGTGACGAACCCGGCCGCGCACACGCTCTACGCGCGCTGGGTGACGACGGCGAACTACCTGCGCGTGGCCCCCGGGACGTTCACGGTCGGCACCCCCGCCAGCGAGCAGGGGCGCATGGCAGGCGAGGCGCAGGGGTCTGTGACGTTGACGCGGGCCTTCGCGGTTCAGGACACCGAGGTGACCGACAGTCAGTGGCGAAGTGTGTCGGGCGGGCGCAATCCGCTCGGGCAGGCGGCCTGCGGGGTCGCTGACGCGTGTCCGGTCCAGGTCACGTGGTGGAGCGCCATCGCCTACGCGAACGCGTTGAGCGCGTCCGAGGGACTGTCGCCGTGCTATGGCATTCCGACGAACTACGGGGTGACCCGGGACCCGTGCCGCGGGACCTGGCAAGACGGGAACCTCGACTGCGGGGACGTGGCGCCGCTGCTTCTGGCGGCTGGCAACGCCTCGGTGTACGCCTGCACCGGCTATCGCCTGCCGACGGACGCGGAGTGGGAGGTCGCGGCGCGGGCCGGGTCGGCGGGAGCGAGCTACGCGGGCGGGTGGGCCACGAACGACGGCACATGCGTCACGGTCGCGGGCGAGGGGGCGTTCGCCGCGGGCACGCTGCTCGCAGACCTCGCGTGGTACTTGTGCAACCGTGGGGCCGTCAACGCGCCGAGGGGCGTGCGCGCGAGGGCGCCCAACGCGCTCGGCCTGTACGACGTGCTCGGTAACGTCTGGGAGTGGGCGTGGGACCGCCACAACGCGACCGGCGTGACGGCGGGCACCGACCCGCAGGGCCCCGCGAGCGGCGCGAGGCGTGTTCTTCGCGGGGCGGACGTCAACAGCAATGAGAACTACGTGCGCCTCGGCATCCGGAGCTATGGCAACGTCACCACGGCAACGACCAACTTCGTCGGCTACTTCGGCTTCCGGGTGGTCAAGACCGTACCCTGAGGGGGGCCTGCCGCGCGCGCCTCGAGGTCGGGGCGCTGCGCACCTTGGTGACGTGGCGATCGGGTGTAGAGGACGGCTCGGGCGCTGCGTCGCGGGGGGACGAAGCCACCTGAGGCGACGCCGGGGCGTGTGACGCGCATCATGCGCGCGCGCCGAACCGGGCAGGCCTGGCGATTTGTCTCGGAACTGCGCCGGCGCGGGTCGACGCGGCCGGTCGCGCGCCTCGCAGTCCGTCGGCCTGCCGGCCCTTGCGTGCGGTCGGAGGCTTGGCTCGCGCGGCCCTCGGCGCCAACCGGCCGAGGACCGAGACAGGCGGTTGACGCGAGCTGACTCAGGCCGGCGCGCACCAGAGGTCGCAAGAGCGCCTCGACGCATGCGTCTTGCTCTGGCGGCTTGCGCGGAGCGCAAGTTCATGCGTTCGGACACGACCCCCGGCTGCGACCCGGGGCACGTTCATAGGCCCGGACAGGCCCCCCCGGAGGAGGGGCGGGGACGGCCAAGCGCGCGGCCTCAGTAGCCGAGGGCTGTCTCACGGGGGAGGCAATCGATGACGGGCCCGTTCGAGCCGGTCGTGATGCCGGTGACGGCCTGGTCGGGCCACTTGATGGTGGCGACGTCCCACATGGCGCACTCGTTCAGCGGGACGCGCTCCCACTGGAAGCGGCGCTGGCCGTAAATATAGACCCGGATGGTGCCCTCGGACATGCCGAATTCCCAGTCATCCCAGTAGTGTACGCCGACGCGGTAGGTCGCGCCGAACTCGGGCATCGAGAGGTTCAGGTTCTCAGGGCCGGCCCCGTCGGTGTCATCGCGGTCGAGGCTCGGGTCGTCGGTCGTGCCGGATCCCCCCCAATTGGGTCGCTTGTTGAGCCAGAAGCAGTCCTTGCTGCCGTCAAACCAATTCATGCCGGCTGTTGGGTGCAGGAAGTGGAGATCCAGGTCGGTGCCGTTCGAGTTGCCGAAGTCGTCGAAGTCCGTGTCGCTCTGGTTCGAGTCGGCCGGGGTGTTCCAGAGCAGCTCGACGCGGATGGCCTCGTCCGACGTGACGATGACGGTGAACTCGGCCTGGCTGCAGGACTCGGTGCCAAGCGCGTCCCAGACCTTCAGGCGGAAGATG
>SXGQ01550871.1_pt1 | contig 12444 bp, 11 predicted proteins | sample 3178371 | NCBI WGS metagenome assembly SXGQ01 (sample SAMN11356859, study PRJNA531348) | freshwater metagenome | isolation source: freshwater sample F1-20 | place: China: Fuxian Lake, Yuxi | collected 2017-12-25
GAAGAAGCAGATGATGATGAAGAAGATGATGATGAATTTGACCCAACAATTATCCAATATGAATTACTTAAAAATTTCTTTGTAGATGAAGAAGGAAATAATGTAGCTACTCATCTTGGTTCAATTGCACACGAATTGCGACGTCTAAATAAAATCCTTTCAAAAAATAAAAATTAAGCAAGATTTAATTTTAATTTTAAGTCACTATAATTATTCATAGTATCTTCAGCATCTGCTACTGGTAAAAGTACATCTTTTTGTGCATAAAAATTTGGATTTCCTCTAACTCTATCTCTTAAAGTTTTTAATGGATATAAATCCTTAGTTTCATAAACATAATTATTTTTATCAAGAATTAAGGCAAATGGTGAAACAAGTTTTTTAGTTCCTTCTTGATTATAATAAGAATTTGGAAATTTAAAACGAACATCAATTACTCCATTATTAGTGATTTCATAAAAATTTTTTGTTTTTTCATATGCTATTTCTTGACAAGGAAATGGTAAAGCAGAACCTGAATATGATGTTCGTATATCAGGTGGATTTGGTGCAATTATTAATTTCTTATGATAAGAAGAAGAATTTTTTAAAAATCCCTTAATTATCATATAACAACCTTCGCGAAATACACGACAATTAATTTTATCATCAGTAATTGTTATTATTTCCATTGATTAATAATATGTTCTCTATTATAATAACAATAATTTAAAAATTTTTAGTTGTTCCCAATCCTTGATAGTTAGTTTCTTTTGTATAACAAGAAACATTATCACAATAAACATTTAATTTATTATCTAATTCAGGATTTCTTTCATTTATTAATTCGCCACGATTACAAGGAATACACGGTTGTAATTGATTTAAAAGATATTGTCTTTCCTCTTCCATTATCTTTTCAGAATTTCTTTGTAAAAAAAGACGTTGTTCATAACTAGAATTAGTTAAATTATTTTTTTGTAACATTTCAGTTAATTTTGCATTTTTTACACATCTAGGTTGATAATTAGTAAATACACGACCATCTGACATTTTTAAAGGACAATTTTTATTATCATATGGAGAACTACAGCAACTCATATTTATTCTAATTATAAATATCATAAAAAAAATTACATTTCGTGTTCATAACATAAATTATGGATATATAAAGGTTGTGTTCTTCCAACTCTTTGAGCTCTTCCAATTGCCTGTTGTTTATCAATTCCCATTGAATGGTAAATAATAACATCTGTTGCACAATTAATATCAATTCCACTTCCAGCATATTGAGTGTTTAATAAAATAATTTTTGTTTCACCTGATTTAAATTTATCCAAAATATTCATCATATGTTGTGTATTTCCTTTTAAAAAATCAAATTTAATATCACTAGCAATCATCTTTTTTCTAATATTTTCAAATCCATTATCATTTTTAGTGAAAACTAAAAACTTACCATCAGGTTTATTATTGATAATTGAAATAAATTTATCTTCTTTTGATAAAATCTCTTCTTCTTCTAATACTTGACTTTCATTATTTTTATTAACAATTGCTATTAAATTATTAAAACTTGGAATTGCTGTTCTACAATAAGGACAATTATTATTTTTTTCAATCCATTTCATAATACAACCTCCACAAAAAAGATGTGTACATTCAAGCATAATAGGATTTTTAACTGTATCCATACAAATAATACAATTATTTGTTGATAATGATTTAATTCTTTCTGTCAAATCATTAATTTTATTATTAAGATTTTCAATTTCAATATCCAATTTCTTTATTTTTTGTATTTTATCATCAATTGGAATATCTAAATCATTTATATATTCGCGTTCTCTTTCCTTATTTTTAAGGTCTTTTTTCATTTCTTTTGAAATCAATTCAATTATATTATCTTCTGTCTCATTTTTACCTCCCAATTCCCTAATTGCTCCTGCAAAGTCATTTGCATTAATTTTATCTAATACTGAATTATTTAAAAATCTTCTTACAATTTGATAATCAGTTGGTAATTTACATAAATAATATTTTTCAATTGGTTCTGGAATATCAAAACTATTTTTAATAAATCTATCACTATTTTTAACCAAAATTAAATTTATTAAATTTTCATTTAATAAATCACGAATACCACTTGTATAAAGTGTGTTATTATAACCTTTTAATAAATCAATATAAGTACCTGAAATAAACCATAAATAATAATAATTTAAATTTTGAGGTAATTTAGATAAAATATCGTGAGCTTCGTCAATCATAATTCTTTTCCAACTTTTAATTAAACTTATATTGTTATAATAATTACATAAAACTACAAATGTAGTATTTTTAATTAAAATTAAATCATATTTTGAAAAATAATTATAAATTTCTAAATAATTATCACCTGTGAATTTTGGAATATTATTTTTAATAAAATTTAGATTTGTAATTGACAAAACCTTCAAATTTGTATTTTTCTTTATTGTCTCTTCCCATTGAACAAATACAGGTCCGCGTGGTACTATTACAAGTGTTGTATTTAATATATTTGGATTTTTTTGAATTAATTTATTTTTATAAGTAATACTAAGATAATTATATGATTTATATATATTATTAAAGGTTTTTACACAATTAGGATTAATATGAATATTATCAAGGTTATTTGATGCAATTAATGATAAGGCTAATAGAGTTTTTCCATATCCCACTTTATCACCTAGAATACCAATATTTGTACCAACTTTAATATCCATAAAAGTTTCCTCATTATTTGAATTTTGATTAGTATTTAAATAACAATTATTTAATTTATAATTTAATTCCCCTTTATTTTCCATTTCAATAGCTTTATAAAGTGATGTTAGTTGATGTGGTTTTAAATTTAATAAAATTTTTTCTGGCTGATAAGCAAAAGAATTATTAGCATTTAACTCAAGGTCATATTGAGTAGGTGATGCCATTATTGTAGTCATTTCTATTATTTATATTTCGTATTTTTTATATAATTATCAATTAAAATTATATAAGAAAAAGAAACATACGTTCTTTATATACAATGGAATTAGAAGAAGTAAAGGAAACTAAGCAAGATGTTGTTAGAAGTGATGTTCCCAAGAAAAAAAAAGTTGTTATTGGTCTTCCAGGTGATCATTTTAGTTCTAAATTTTTAATTTCTTGGACTAGTGCTTTAAATGTCCTTTGGGAAACTCAAAAATACGATTTAATTGTAAGCCCTGGGGTTAGTTCATATGTAACATTTGCACGTATGCAAACTCTTGGTTTAGATGTTCTTCGTGGAATTCAACAAAAACCATTTAACAATCTTGATTTTGATGTATGGGTAACTATTGATAGTGATATTGTTTTCACTCCTCAACAATTAATGGATTTAATTGATTCTACTGATATTCATCCTGTTGTTAGTGGTATGTACCGAATGTCTGATTTAACTCATTATGCCATTGTAAAGGATTGGAATACTGATTTCTTTGTTAAGAATGGTACTTTTGAATTTATCACCCCTGATTTTGTTGAAAAATGGAAACAAGAAACTGGTTTTAAATATATGCCTGTTAATTATACAGGAATGGGTTTCTTTGCTATGCGTCGTGATGTTCTTAAGAAAATGACCTATCCTTATTTCAATGCTGACCTACAAGAAATTATTAGTGAAGATGGAACTATTTTACGGGATATTTGTTCAGAAGATGTTGCTTTTTGTAAGAACATTCAAAAAACTGGTACCCCAATTGTAATTAATACTGAAATTAGAGTTGGACATCATAAATTAATATCCGTATAAAAATAAATATGGGATTAGATTTTAGTGTTGATATTTATAATTATTTATTATTCATAATTTTAATTATAATTGTCGGTTATTATTCTCTTAAATATTTATTTTTTATTCTTATTGGTTTTTGTTTAGGTGTTTATTTAACCTATTATTATCTTAAATAATTGTTTATTTTTATTAACAATGACCACATAAATAAATAATGTCATCGTTTGTATTATAAATATCCTCATATTTTTCAAAATTATGATTATGAAGATTTAATAATTCTGCCTTTTCTTTTAATAATTGAAGATTATGAGTATTTAAAAACTTTATCAAATCTTTTTTCATAGCTAAACCTAATTCTTCAAATGATAAATAATCATTTATATCCACAATCATATTATAACCCCAAAATAATTCATCCGATATTTGAATTATCTTTTGCATATTATGATTATAATTATCAAAATCTTTTAAATCTATTCTTAGAACCTCCATATTTAAATAATGATGTTAAATATTTACTTCTATTTAATGTTCTGTTATTATAATAACTATTTGTATTATTAGTATTTGTTGACGATGGGAATGATGATGGCATTGTAGAACTATTTGTAGTTCTCATTGTAGATGATGATGGCATTGTAGAACTATTTGTAGTTCTCATTGTAGATGATGATGGCATTGTAGAACTATTTGTAGTTCTCATTGTAGATGACGATGGTAATGACGATGGTAATGACGATGGTAATGACGACGGTAATGACGAAGGAGTAGTCATTATAGAAGATGTTACAGGTGTTGTTATTTCTGTTTTATTTGAAGATGAAAAAAAGAATGAATAAATAAAAACTATAATTAAAATAATAACTAATAATGCTAAAATACCGATACCAACATAAATTAAAATTCTGACATTATTTGGACTAGTAGTAATACTAGGTGATTCTTCTTTTTTGTCTTTAGATATTTCTGGCATTTTTCTATAACACCAAACGAAAAGAAAAATAAATAGATTTTTATAAAATAGATATGACTTTGGAATTAAAAAAAATACAAGTAACTAGATGGAAAAGTTATGATACTAAGGAAAAAATAGAAGTTTCAATATTTGAAGATGACAGTCTTGAAGATGGAATTAGTAAAATAGCTTTATCTATAAATAGTAAAAGTCGTTTTTATGTTTGGAATACTAAATTTCCTGACCTTCTTTTTTCTATTGAAGATATAAAATGGAAGGGTTATAATTATAATCCAATTAAATCAACTGACCGAAATAATGAAATAATCAAACAACCTATAATTTATAAATATAATTATGGTTTATGTTATTTTAATAAAATTAATATTATTTTTGAAGACGATTTTAAAGATTTGAAAAATAACCATTATTATTTTACTGAAAAAAAAATAAAACCGCTCAATGAACTTATTAAAAGAGAAAATAAATTAATTGATTTGACAAATAAAGAAACAAAAATAACTGAAAGTAGATTAAATGTACACCGATATCAATTATCATCAAAGTTATCTAAATATAAATATTTAGCTGATGTCTATGATAAATTAAATACAAACGATTTTATTCAATATATTCAATGGGTTAATGATAATTATACAATTGTTCATAAATTATATATGTATCATTCTATTTCTAGTTCAAGTCTTAAAAATTGGACAAATATTGATAAAATAACTGATATTCGTTGTATTAATTGTTATTGTCCTATTAGCACTAATTCTAATAGTTATGCTAAAATAACAATTCATAGTGATATGAAAATTACCATTAATTTCATATTGGATTTAAGAAAAAATTTAACATTTGAAACCATTGAAAAAATAGTACATTTAAAATTTAATGAAAAACAAACAATTCAAGGTTATTTGGAAACTTCATTATTTGAAAAACTTAATTTTACACCAGTTTCAATTAAAGTTTATAATTATGTTAGTATTTCAAATGTATCTTTAGATAAATTAGCTAAAGCTATAAGTAGTTATCAAGATATATTTCAATCAATTAGTTATAAAAAATCTATAAATCTTATTTATAAAAGATGTTCAAATTTTACAACTGAAACATTTGATTATAATATTTATGTTAGAAATCGTCTAATTCTCGGTGTAGATAGAAAAGAAATTATTGATGAATTAATTACTTTTAATTTTACCGAAGATGAAGCAAATAAAATAATTGACCAAGAACTTGAGTTATTAGAAGAAATGGAACAACAAAAAATTAAAGCAGATGTTATTGAACAAAAAGTTCATACTATCGTTATTATTAAATTAAGTAAAACTGGATTTGATATAATAATTCATAATATTCCAAATAATACTGAACTTAAATATCTTGTTTTTTGGTTATCTAAAATAATCAGTACTGTTCAAGAAAAACCTTTAGGTAAAGATAACGGAAAAAAGAAAGTTATTAAACCCAAAACACCAACACCTCCAAGAAGTCCATCTGAAATAGATGAGGATGAAATAGATTATGGTAAAATTCAATATTCATCTAGTGATTCATCAAGATATTCGTCTGGAGGTGCTTTGAGTGCTAAAGAAAAAGAAAATCAAAGATATAAAATAACTTTATTACAAAATACTGATAAAGAATTATTTGGTGAAAATTATTCAAGATTGAAATGTCAAAAGAAAAGTCAACCTTTAGTTATTAGTAAAGAAAAAAAGGACCAATTAGTTAAAGATAAAAAATATTATGTTGATAATGATGTTTATTATGGAAGTACAAATGATAATATGAATTATTATATTTGTCCACGTTTATGGTGTAAAGTTTCAAAAGTTCCTGCACATCCTGAAACAGGCGAATGTCCTATTCCAGATGAAGATAGAATTGAAAGTTTTTTTGATAAACCAAATGAAATAGGAGTAAAAAGATATGTTCATTTAGTTAAACCAAATGAAAATGATATTTGTGCACCTTGTTGTTTTAAAAAACCTCCAAAAAAAGAAGATTTAGGTAAATGTAAAAATTATGAATCCTATAATCCTAAAAATGCTTTGAAAACTACTGTTGAAGAAAAAGATGAAACCTATTTAATTACAACTAGTGCACCAATACCTCCTAATAGATATGGTTCAGTACCACAAATATTACAAGATTTATTTATTAATTCAACTCCAATTATAAATGAAGATGTCACTACTAATGTTACTGATAAAAAAGATAAAAAAGATAAAAAAAAGAAAAAAAAACAAGTTCAAAATGAATTAAAAGATATTAAATTAGTCAGAAAAGGAATTGTTCATAAAGCAACTACTAAAGAAAAAATTGTTAATACTGATAGTTTAATGTTTGCTCTTGTTTATCTTTTAGGTTTTGATACAAAGAAATATATATATGATGAAAATGATAAGGAATATTCATTTAATATAAATGTTAAATTGTCTATGATTAGAGACATAGAAAGTAAATTAGATATAATTACTTATTTAAGTCTTGAAAATGGTAATGTTTGTAAAGCTTTTATGGATAGATTACCAATAATACCCAGCGAAAATCACAGTCTAATAACTGAACTCAAAAATTATTTAAAGAAATTTCCTGAAATAAATCAATTATATAATCTTGATTTATCTAATAAAAATGATGATGAAAATTATAAATTATCTAGATTTTTAGCTGTTTTTAAAAGTTATAAAAAATTTCTTAATTATCTTAGTTCAAATGATTATTCTATGTTTAAAAGTTCTTATTTTATTTATGCTATGATAAGTATTATATATAATAAACTTCTTGTTATATTTGAAAAAACTAATGATAATAATATTGAAATACTATGTCCTTATTATACATCATTTGATGATTTAATATCAATTATGGAAATTAATCCTGAAGTAATTATTCTTCTTAAAGATGGTAAATATTATGAACCTATTGAAATTCAATATAAAAATAAAACAACTAACAAAATTTTTAAATTAAATGATTATCCTAAATTTAAATCACTTATAACCGCATGTAGTAATAATAATAACACTTATGAAGAAAATGATATAATTTATAGAGATATTTATACTCTCAATAATTGGATAAAAACTAAAGTTATGTTTAATAATTATACCAAATTTATTTTTGATACTATTTTAATTAATAATGATTTAACAATTGAACATTTCTTAACAAAAGGAGGTATTTTAATAACCATTGATAAAATTGGTATTAGTTTCTTACCCAGAATTATTAAAGACCTTGATATAAAGAAAATTGCTTTTTATGATGATTATGTTAATAAAACATTTGATATAAATATAACTAATAATGATTTCAAAATTTTTGAAAAGAAGTTAGAAACCAATTTTCCAAAAATTAAATTTACTGTTGGTGATATTGAAACTGATATTAAGATTAATAATAAAATTGTAGAAATTTATTCTACTTTAACTATTCCTACTAAAGAATTTGGAAATACTGATATTATTCATTCTCGTATTAATGATGACTTATTTATTTATGATAAATCAAATGAAGCCGAAAATAAAAAATGGTTTGAATTACAAATGATGGTTTTTAATAAACTCCTCAAATGGTTATCTAAAGAAGACCTTGATAAATTATTAGAACTACCACGAAGTGATTATATAAATCAAATGATGGATTATTTTAAAAAAAATAAAGCTGATAAGGATAAAATTAGAATTATTATAGAAGAAATACCTATTTATAGTATTAATCATATTAAAAATTATCTTAATAAAATGCTTATCTATTATAAATATAATTTCCTTGATTCTAATATTCATACTGATAAAAAAAGAAACCAATTTTTATTTTCACAAGTTGCATTTAAAAATGGTATCATTCCTAGTGAAGTTTTGAATTATCATAAATCTGCACCTTTGACTAATTTTAATAAAGTAATTTTTAAAGAAAAAGATTTTAATATAAATACTGATACAAATAGTCAAATTATTAATACAGAAGGTATAAAATTATTAAATGGAACTTTTAAACCTTTAAATAGTAAATGGACAATGCATAAGAAAAGTTATTGGTTTGAAATGCAATATTTAAAAACACCTGATTATAAACCAGAACATTTTATTAAATTTTTTGAATGGTATACATCAAATATTATAAATATTAAAAGTAATTATGATGACCTACTTGATATATCTATTCAAAAACTAAAAGATTTTAAAAATAATGAAGGAATTATGAAAACTATATTTAGAGATAAATCTATTTTTAATCAGTTTTTAAAATATAGTAAAGTTAAAATAAATAATGTTAATCTTTATTGGCAAAAATACTACTCTAATTTAACTAATAATGAAAAATTAGAAATTATTGAAAAATTTAAAACTGAAAAGTTTTATGTAAATGATTTAATTCTTTTAACAATGACACAAATATTAAATATATCTATTTTAATTATTCATCGTGCTATTTATGGTAGTGTAAATGAAGATGATATTAGAGGTGATATTAGAGATTTAATTCTTTCAACTACATTTATGCAAGCACCAAATAATTATAATAATAGACCTCTTTTAATTTTCTTTAAAAATACTGATGATTTAACTAAATATTATTTAGTTATGGATAAAAATATTATTCCTATTTCAAACAAGAGTTTTTATTTAAAAATAAGTGAAATACCAAATGATATTAAAGATGTTATTAATGAACATATCAAATTAAATATTTAATAAAAAAAATGATTATTCATATAAATAAAAGTTAATAGTAATCAAAATGAATGTAATAGACCTTTTTTGCGGATGTGGTGGATTTTCTAAAGGTTTAATTGATGCTGGTTTTAATATCATTGCTGGTATTGATATTTGGGATAAAGCAATCAATAGTTATAATAAAAATTTTCATAATCATAAAGCATATATAGAAGATTTAACATTATTTTTACCTGAAGATTTTGATGTTAAATATAATAAAGATAATAAGGAAATTCATTTAATTGTCGGTGGTCCTCCGTGTCAATCATTTAGTATTGCTGGTAAAAGAGATAAAAATGACCCTCGTAATTCTTTATTTGCCGAATTTGTTAAATATTTAAATTATTTTAAACCAAATGCTTTTATAATGGAAAATGTTATTGGTATTTTATCAAAAAAAACCAATGATGGTACAAAGATAATTGATATAATTATGAATGAATTAAATAACAATTATAATTGTATTATTTGTAAATTATATGCAAGTGATTTTGAAGTTCCTCAAAATAGACGTAGAACTATTATAATTGGTTTTAGAAGGGATTTAAATATAATTCCTAAAGAACCTAAAATCATTACAAAAAATAGAATACCTGTTAAATCTATTTTACTTCCAAGAGAAGATATTGATATTTCTTATTATTTAAGTGAAAGAGCAATTACAGGTATTATAAATAAAAAAGCTAAATCTAAGGCAAATGGTAATGGATTTGGAGCACAATTTTTAGATTTAAATAAACCATCTTATACCATTCCAGCACGTTATTGGAAAGATGGCTACGATGCATTAGTTAAATATGATGATTCTAATATTAGAAGACTTACTATATTAGAATTAAAAAGAATTCAAACGTTTCCCGATGATTATAAATTAGATGGAAATAAAAAAGAAGTTATAATGCAAATAGGAAATGCTGTTCCTTGTAAATTAGCATATCATTTAGGAATATACATCAGTAATCAATTCATCCCAGAAATATGAACCCCTGAAATGAGAATAATTTCGCGAATTACCTTCATACATACCTGAATCAAATATTATTTTTCTATTTTTTATACAATCTATAAAATATTCAAAATTAAATGGTTTTCCAAAACATATTTTTTGATATGTATTACCTTCTTTTTTACAAATAAAGAAACCATTTTTATTGAATTTATTATTTATATTATTTTTTAATTTAATATTATCCCAATAAGCTATTATTAAATCTTCTTTTTTCAGAAATTCTGGAAAATTTAATTTTTCAATTCTATTATCTCTAGAATATGAATATATAATAATTAAATCATTATTATCATTAATTTTAATTATTTGTCCATTATTATTCCATATATCATATTTAGGGACACATACACCAGACCAAGAATATCTATTATTTTTTGGATTTAAATTTCCAAAATATTTAATGAATTCTGTTTTAGTAATTATTATATCATATGTCCAATTATTATAGTTATTTATATATAATCTTTTATTTATTGGTGAAAATAAATATTCACTTGCACTAAAATCACCTATAGTTATTTTATCTGCATATTTTTTCATTTCATATCCAAATATATCTGGTTCATTTTTTGAATTTATTTTTAATCCTATTTTCTTTTCTAACCAATGACCTTCTTTACCACAATGTTTTTTATTAGAATTTGTGATATCTATTTCAACTCCTTTTATATTATCATTAAATAATTTAATAATTTTTGCTTTATTTTCATCCATTTTAATTATTATTTAATTCATTAATATTCATTTTTTATAAAAAATGAATTAAATAGTAATTTTAATTTGTTTATATTAGCTTTGTAATTTTGTTTAAATTCATTTGTGTTTTTATTTGAATATCCATTTGATGCCATTACGTCTAAATAATATATAATATAATCAATTTTAGATTTTCTTATTTTTCCTTTATTTTTCTCTACATATGTAATCATAGTTTCTGATATATCTGTCATTATTTTTGGATAAATACTTAAATCTAATATTTTTTCCCAATAATTAAAACCAATATGAATTTTTGAATAATTATGTCTTAAATTTTTTTTAATTATTAATTGATTATTTTTATTTTCAAATAATTTATCACAAAAATACTTAAAACCATCTGTTTCATCTCTGGTAACTATTTTACAAATCATTTCATTTGTAAAATGACTTATATCAAATATAATTTTATTATCTTCTTTATCGTAGTAAATTAAATTAATATTATATGTATTGTTAATAATAATATTATTATTAATTTGTGTTTTTGGTAATATTTCTAAGTTTGAAGAATTTACCATCGGTAAATCTTTTTTGTTAATTTTACATTTTTTCATATGTACTGCTTTTGAGCTACTAAATGCAAAAACTTTATGACATAAATAACATTCCAAAGAATTTATAACACCTTTACATTTATTTATATGCTCTTTTAAATAATATTTTGATGATAATATTTTACCACATTTATCGCATATAGAATCAATGTTAGTATTTTTAGAATCAATGTTAGTATTATTTGAATTAATGTTAGTATTATTTGAATTAATGTTAGTATTTTTAGAATCAATGTTAGTATTATTTTCTTTATTTTCTCTGTGTTTTCCTAATATATGTCTATTAAGATTATATTTTTTATTTGATTTATATTCACATAAAGAACAATTAAACATTTCACCCATTCATAATAATATTTTTAATTCAATTCTTTATATTCCTCATTATTACAAAAACATAAAAACTGAGCAAATGAGCAAGTGAGCAAATGAGAAATTGTGTGTGTGTGTAAAAAATATGTAGATTTTTCAAAACTTTTTTTTAAGCTACTATATAATTTTAAATAATTGTTTTTTTATATTAGTATCATTATAAATATAATAAATATAATAAATATAACACAATTTATTTTAGAGTTTAAAGTTTCGTAGTTATTTTTAATAGTCTTTTCAATATCAATTATCTTATTATTTAAAAATTCATAATTATTTTTAATATC
>SXGQ01102772.1_pt1 | contig 12442 bp, 13 predicted proteins | sample 3178371 | NCBI WGS metagenome assembly SXGQ01 (sample SAMN11356859, study PRJNA531348) | freshwater metagenome | isolation source: freshwater sample F1-20 | place: China: Fuxian Lake, Yuxi | collected 2017-12-25
AGGCATACACCCGGCAGTCCAACGCTTCGTTTCTGCGGCCATCGGGCTTCCACCAGAAGTGCTGCGGGAAACCCTTCACATACCGGGTGCGGATGCGCTCGGCGGTGAGCTGCTCGAAATACTGCGCATCCCGATCCAGCGGAAAATGGATCGCACCGGCCCCGGTGTCTGACTTCTTCAGGCGGGCATAGATGGCCTCCTTGGCCGCATCGACCCCCACCGTGAACAGATTGACCTTGCCCTTGTTCGCCTTGCTCGGGCGCTTGGGCCAGATCGGTCGCTTTCCGGCCCCACCCTTGATCGCCCAGATGCGTGTCCTCTCCCGGCCTTTGCAGAAAGCGTAGGCCGCCAGGGTGTGGTGACCGCCGGTGTCGAGACAGGCCGCTTCGATGGTCAGGCCGTTGGCCAGGGTCTCGTGCTCGAAACGGTTGGACAGATAGGCATCCAGCTGCGACCAAGTGTCCGGCGCCGAGGGATCACCCCACAGCACCTTGTAGTCCACCGACCAGGATTCTTCATCCCGGCCCCAGCCGACCACTTCCAGTTCCAGCCGGTCATCCTGCACGTCGATGCCGCAGGTGAGCAGCGCAACCTCGGCGGGAATCGCCGGACCGTAAGCTTCGCGGCGTTCCATCAGGCCTTCAGCGTCCAAGGTCTCGCCCTCCCGGTCTTCCCAGGTCTCAGCCAGTTTGGTGTTCACCCAGACCTTCAATCTGACCGGATCGTCCTTGGCGGCGTGGTGTTCCTGGGCGATCTCGCCCCAGGTCAGCCACGGGCTGTAGAGACTCGACAGATGAAAACCCACGGTCTTGCCATCGCCCTCGGCCTTGGCCGTCCAGTGGCCGTTGGCGAGCAGTGCCGGCTTGTGGTACTCGGGGTGGATGCCGTCGCAGTGTGGGCAATGCCAGGCAGCTTCGCTCATCTTGCCGGTCGGCCATTTGATGTCGCGCCACTGAATCTGGCTGTGCGTGCCACAGTGATCGCAAGGCACTTCAAACACCCGTTGGTCTGACTCCAGATAAGTCGTTTCGATGCGCGAGAAGCCTTTCAAGGTCGGGGTTGAACACAGGTACACCTTGCGATTGATGAAGGTAGCCGCACGCTGCACGGCTAGCGCCACCGGATCGCCTTCGCCATCGGCATCTCCCGGGTAGCCATCGACCTCATCGAGAAACAGGTAGCGCACCGGCATCGAGCGCAGGCCCACCGCCGAGTTGGCACCGGTCATGATCAGCACGCCACCAGGGAACTCCTTCATCAGCTGGGTGTTGCCTGAGTCGCGTGACCTTGGGTCTTTGACACGGCTGGCAAGCTCCGGACTCGCTTCAATCAGCGCATCGACGCGCTGCTTGGAGACCCTCTTGGCACCTTCCACCGTGGGTTGCACCAGCAGCATTGGGCCGGGGGCGTGATGAATGACGTAGCCCAGCCAGTTCAATCCGGCTTCAGTCTTGCCAATTTGCGCACCGGCCATCAGTACCACGCGCTCCACGCGCGAGGTGGCCGATAGCGTCTCCATCACCGCCTTCAGGTACGTCGTGCGTCTGGTTGACCAACGTCCTGGCTCGGCAGAGGCCACCGACGAGAGCATCCGGTGGCGGTTGGCCCAGTCATCGACGGTGAGGATGGGGTCGGGCTCCAGGCCCCGTTTCCAGGCCAATTCAACAGCCGATTCAGCAGTGTCGAACACAAGCCACTCCGATACGAAATAGATGGAATGAACGCTTGGCTTCAATCGGCAACAGCGCGTTCATACAGGCGTCATCAACAACATCCCCAGGAGTTTCAAGATGCGCAAAAACGCCGAAAAAAACACCCAGAAGATTGATCTGCTTCTCACCCAGATCGCTCTTGAACATCTTTTCATCGAGACATTGGCCACACGCAACAGCGATAGCCTGGACTTCCACGAGGTCAGCGTATGGGGAGTGAAAAGTGCCCTGATGGCTGCCTATGAGGCGGGGCAGCAAGCCGAGAAATCGGATTCATAAGGAAGCAGGAAACGATTTGCCTCACTCGCGAAAAGCAGGTTCATAACACCGTCATCCACCACCCCCAAGGAGCAACAAATGATCGCCACCAACCTGACCCCGGCACAGCACGCCATCCTGTCCAAGGCCATCAACACCAGTGCAGGCAAGATCGACTGGTTCCCCGACAACATCAAAGGCGGCGCGCGCAAGAAAGTGCTCGATGGGATGTTCAACCGTGCCCTGATCACCACCGACGGCACCGACTGGTTCGTCGCCGCCGAGGGCTACGATGCCCTAGGCATGCCACGCCCGGTGGTGAACAAGAATGGCATCGGTCAATTCGAAGCCAATCTCGACCAGATCATCGCCAACGCAGAAGGCGCGCCAGTCGCCATGAGCGATCCCGAGTTGGAAGCCGCAGTAATCGCCGCCGAAGCAACGTGGGTCAAGCCGCGCACCCGCGACAACAGCAAGCAAGCCGAAGTGATTCGGATGCTGCAACGCCCCGAGGGCGCAACCATCAGCCAGATCTGCGCCGCCACCGGTTGGCAGGCGCACACAGTGCGCGGCACCTTCGCCGGGGCCTTCAAGAAAAAGCTGGGCCTGACCATCCTGTCGGACAAACCGCAAGGCGGCGAACGTGTGTACCGTATCGCCTGATCAGAAAGATCGAGAAAGAGGCCAAGCTGCGCTTGGCTTCATGCTTGAACAGCGCGTTACTACGGATGTCGCACCGATCAACCCACAGGAGTAGCCACCATGACAAACAGCCACATCCCCGCCACCCAAAACGATACTTGGGGCTTTTGGGGAACGATGAACGAGCATGCCGCTGCCGCTTGGCCCTTGGCGATGAACGCCGTCTCAGAAGCCACTGGCCAGCCGCTCGAGTCAGTTCGGATCTTCCTCGACAGCCGCCATGGCCGCCACTTTGCCGATGACGTGCAAAACGGCCTCTACGCCGGTGCCATCCTGGCCGACGCGATCAACGCTGCCACCCAACGTTGGATGGGGTGGACGATTGGCCGCCAGACAGCCAAGCAGTACGGCATCCCCAAGGGCATGCCATACCTGACGGGCTTTGTGATTCACTGCGAGATCGCCGAAGAAATTTCCCCCGCCTGATTGAAGGCTACGCCATCTGCCTCGTGGGTGGCCTGCTGTCCAGTCCAATCCTGCCAGCGACGCACGATCACATCGGCGTACTTGGTATCAAGCTCGATCAGCCGTGCCTTGCGTCCTGACTTCTCGGCCGCGATCAGCGTCGTGCCGGAACCGCCAAATGGATCGAGTACCACCTCACCCGGTCGGCTGGAATTGCGGATCGCCCGCTCGACCAGCTCCACAGGCTTCATCGTCGGATGCAGATCGTTGACGCGCGGCTTGTTGAAGTGCCAGACGTCCCCCTGGTCGCGGTCGCCACACCAGTGGCGCGTTGCGCCCTCGGGCCAGCCGTACAGGATGGGTTCGTACTGGCGCTGGTAGTCCGAGCGCCCCAGCGTGAAGGTGTTCTTGGCCCAGATGATGAAGGTCGACCACTTGCCGCCGGCCGCACGAAAGGCGGACTGCAGGGTGTCTAGTTCCGATGAGGACATCGCCACGTAGACCGCGCCATTGCATCGGGCCAGCGCGGGCTTGAATGCCGCCAGCAGGAAGTCCTGAAATCCGTCGCCGAGGTTGTCGTTCAGGATCGGGCGGTTGGTGCCGCGCAGCTTGTCCTTGGCCGTGTTGGCATAGTCCACGTTGTACGGCGGATCTTGGAAGATCATCGCCACCCGCTCGTTGCCGAGCAGCGTGTCGTAGCTAGCGGCATCGGTGCTGTCGCCACAGAGCAAGCGGTGCTGGCCCATGATCCAGACATCACCAGGCTTGGACACTGGGGTGACCGGGACCTCGGGAGCAGCATCCTCGTCGGTGTGGCCCTCGGCAGTGGTTTCCTCGCCTGCCATGATCTCCAGCAACTCGTCGGCATCGAAGCCAGTAAGCGCGAGATCGAAGTCGGCCTCCTGCAGCTCGGCCAGTTCCAGACGTAACAGTTCCTCGTCCCATCCGGCGTTCTCGGCGATCTTGTTGTCGGCGATCACCAGAGCCCGACGCTGGGTCGGGGTGAGATGCTCCAGCACCACTACCGGCACGCTAGCCAACCCAAGCTTGCGCGCCGCCGCCAACCGCCCGTGACCGGCCACGATCACGCCGTCCGACCCGGCCAGGATTGGCGCAGTGAAGCCGAACTCGGCGATGCTCGCTGCGATCTGGGCGATCTGGTCCTCGGAGTGGGTGCGGGCATTTCGGATATAGGGCAACAGGCGCTCGATGGGCCAATGCTCCAGTTTGTCAGCGAGCCAGGCTTGCATCGGTGTTCTCCAGTCGTTCTGATTCGACCTCGACAAAGGTCTTTCCGGTGGCCAGCAAGGTCACCGGGATGTCGGGGTGGTTTTGTTGGAAGCGCTTGACCGCCACGTCGGTGTAGGACGGGGCCAGTTCGATGGCGCGGGCCACGCGATTCGTCTTCTGCGCAGCCAGGATCGTGGTGCCGGAGCCGCCGAAGGGCTCGAAGACGATGTCACCCGGGTCCGAGTACGCCAGCAAGATGTGCTCGGGCAGCGCCACCGGAAACACCGCTGGATGGTCGATATCCTGACCGATCTTGCCCTTGTGGCGCATCACCCTGATCACGCTGTCCGGGATGCGGTAGTCCTGAGTGGGCTGCCCGGCATGCGTCCATCCACCGACTTCACCATCCTTGCCGCGCATCGCCGTGGAACTGCCGTCGGCGCGCAGGTGCGAGTCCTGGCCGGCGTGCTTGCACGGCACGATCTTGTGGGGCTTCCTGCTCTGGCGGTTGAAGTGGAAGACGAACTCGAAGCTGGGTGCGAGGCGTCCGGCCCAGTCACCGGGCATCCCTGGCCCCTGATCCCAGACGTACCAGCCAAAGCGCCGCCAGCCTTGGGTGCGCATCCAGCTGATCCAGCCGTCCCAATACGGGATCACTTCGTTGTCGCGATGAATCAGACCGAGGTTCACCAGCACCTGACCGTCGCCTGCCATCGGCAAGTTGGCGAAGACGCCGCGCATCAGCGCATCCCAGTCGGCGATGCCTTGCGTGTAGTCACGCTGCTGACCGTAGGGTGGGCTGGTGAAGCACAGGCGGGCCTGGTCATCGGCCATCAGCGCGGCGACCACGGACGGATCGGTCGAGTCGCCGCAGATCAGGCGATGCGCACCCAGTTGCCAGATATCACCCGTCTGGCTGACCGGGGTGGCCGGCGCCTCCGGGATGTCCTCATCGACGGGTTCGCCAATGGGTTCAGCCTCATTGGCGCGCTCGGCCTCTTCGATATCGCCGAGCAGCTCTGACAGTTCGTCGTCGCTGAAGCCCGTCAAAGCCAGATCGAAGCCGGCAGACGACAGGTCAGCCAACTCGACGGCGAGCAGTTCCTTATCCCATCCGGCCTGCAGAGCCAGCTGGTTGTCGGCCAGGATGTAGGCACGACGCTGGGTGGGCGTCAGGTGGTCGAGCACCATCACGGGCACGGCGTCCAGATGGAGCTTTCTGGCGGCGGCTAATCGACCGTGTCCGGCAAGAATTCCGCCGTCTTCCGACACCAAGAGTGGTGCGGTAAAGCCGAACTCGATGATGCTGGCGGCAATCTGTGCCACCTGCGTGTCGGAGTGGGTACGGGCGTTTCGGGCGTAAGGGATCAGGCGATCCAGTGGCCACATCTCAATGCGGTTGGCCATGGCGGGGGTGACAGTCATCGGGAGAGTTCCTCCAGGGCTTCGCGGATCGCCTCCATCAGCAGGTCTTCCACCAAGCGCTGATCGGGTTGAACGACCACGGCCGCCACGATCTGCGGGGCGACCTTGCGGGGAATCTGCTGGATGCGGTCACGCAGCAGCCGCGCGAGATTGAAGTGCTTGACCTTCACCTCATCGGCATTGAGCAGCTTGCCTGTGCGTTCTTCGAATTCGAGTTTGGCCAGGCGCGCAGCATAGGCCTCGCGGATGGCGCGGCTGGTCTGGTAATCGGGCGCAGCAGTTCGGGTTTCCAGGGAGGCTTGTATCTCTCGACTGGAAACCTGTGTGGAAACCGCTGGGGTTGCCACCTTTTGCGTCAGCTTGCTGGCTCCCGTGTCCAGGCTTTGCGACGGCAGAGTGTTGCGCTCCCATTGTGTGTCGGCCTTGGCCGGGTCAATGGTGCCGTCAGGTTCTTTGCTGATGCGCCCGGCCTTGATGGCCTTGGCCACAGCGGTGTGGCTCACGCCACGGTGTTGGGCATAGGCCCGGATGGACAGTCCCATCGCATTCCTCCGGGCCGGGCGGTCATTCAAGTGGAAGTCGGCTGGATCGCGGGGGTCTCCTGTGCGTGTAAACCAAGGTGGAAACTGGCAACCTGTTTGCAGCTCTGACGCTAGGCAAGCGTCGCGCTGCGCGCGGCCCCCGCGTTTTAGATAGCCCGGGAGGACCCGTCAGATGCGTCAGCTCGCACGGGTGAGTTCCTCGCGCAGCGCCCGCTCCATCTGTCGCTGGTACTCCCGTAGCGCCACGCTGTGCACGGTGTCGGCCATGCCAAAGCGCGGCTCGACCTTCTGCTGACGGCGCAGCAGGTACAAGGCAACGATGCGTTTTTCGTCACGGCGCTCGAACACGCTACCGGCACGATAGAACACATTCTTCTTGGCCATCACCTTGCCCGGCCACTGGCTCTTGGGGATGACGCGGGTCTGGGCAGTCTGCGCCATTGGTCCGACCGGGATCGCCAGCTTGCCGGTCTTGGTGCCACCGGCCTCCTGCAGCGCCATGAACCGATCCCGCGACCAGACCTCGGCCATCAGCGTGCGTGGTTTGGCTGGCGTTGCGCCAATGCCCCGACTGATCCACGGCCGGCGCAGGTTGAAGCGCTCGGGCATACCGTCGCGCACCGCATCGCGTGCGTCGAACGCCGTGCGGGTCAGCGCCCTGGAGGCAGCGGTCGGGACGTGCTTCCGTGCTAGGTCCGATAGGTGCTCGGTCGCCTTGGCCACATCAGCGGTAACGTCAAGTTTCAGCATCGGCAACTTTTCGGCGACGAGGTGCAGCAGGTTCAGTGTGGGCAACAGGTTCAACAGCGATGCCTGCCTTGCGATCCTGGATCTGTTCAGCCGTGGCTGCATCGACCTCGACCGTCAGGCCTGGGACGAACGAGCGCGTGCCACCGTCGCCCGCGAGGACCACCGGCCGGGTGATGAGGAGTTTCATGGGGGAGTCTCCAGCGCTGGGCACATTTGCGAAATGCCAAGCCCAGAAAAGACAATGCCCACCAAGGTGTCCCTGGTGGGCGCATTTTTCAGCACTACGGGATCACTGTACCTTGTGGTGTGACACGCTCCAATAGGCTCCACAGTCAGCGTTTTCGCATCTCACCGCACCAGCCCGTAATGCTTTGCTAATACCCCTAACGAGGCGACCAAGATCCCCCTCGCTTCGTCGGATCGCAGCGGTGATCCGTTCCATCCTTGCCGCAGCGCCCATTCGCGAACGGACATGCCAAGCCCAACCACAAACCATAGTGCTGCGCCGCCAGGGCTCGATGGTCCGCCAATCACCTCCAAGGTTTTGCCGATGCGTCGGTGAGCGAATGCGCAACGATCAGTCATGGAGTCGGGTGTGCGAGGCCCATGATCCACTTTGATCAGGGACGGCGACTTGATGCCCGAGAGCTGCGCTGCGTAAAACTCCTCTTCAAACAGGCGACCCGCATCGTGCATCTGAACGGTGATGGTTTGATTGCGAAGCATGATTGCCAGTGAGTCGACGCATCGGAAATGCTCGACCAATTGCTCCTCGTCATCCGATTCACGGACAAACTCGACGATCGAACCGTCAGGCCGCATAACGCAATCGCCCAGTCGTGGTTTATTTAATTTGACCTTTTTGCGCTTGCTCATTTGGCGTCTCCGTTCTTGTTCGATTCTTTGCGTTGCCCGTACATCCGCACTGCGATGGCGGTAAGAAACTCGCGGTCCCATGTGTCACGAATCTCCTCAAGCGGAATCACGACAACACCCTGTTTGTGCCAGGCAGCGGCACGCATCGCCGCGAGCTCCTCTGGACTGGCCGGAGATTGAGGAGCGATCTTTACGAGGGTGCAGGGAATCGAAGGTGTGCTCACTCTCATGACTCACCCCCTTGCGCCATCGCCCAGTCCAGCAGCGCCAGCGCATCGGCGTGGTTGTCGTCTACCGGATCGAAGCCGCGCGCCTTGGCCGCCGCGATCATCTCCGCCTTGCCGGCGTTGCCCTTGCCGGTCGCATATTTCTTGATCGTGCCAACCGGCACGCCTTGGTAAGGAATCTGGTGGTGCTCGCACCATGCAGTCAGGTGCGCCATGAACCCACCATAGGCGTGTGCCGCGTCAACGCCCGCATGGCGTCGCACTTCTTCGAAGTACACCGCGTCCATGCCATCGCAACACTGCTTCAGTTCTGTGAGCCATCGCTTAAACCGCAGGTAGCGCATACCACCCCCTTCGAAGCGTTGCGGTTTGAAGGATTCCGATCCGCTGGTCACAACACCAGAGCGGTCGCGCACGGCCCATCCGGTCTGGGTACCCAGGTCCAGTGCCAGGACCGATGGTTGGGAAGGGGGGCGATGCCCGCAGTCGAAGTGGCCAGCAAAACCTCCACGTAGGGTAGAGGGACCCTCTGGTCCCTCTCCTACGTAGTAGGAGGGGGAGTTTTCGCCAACTTCAAATGTGGGGAAATCCCAGTGTTTATGCGGGTTTGAGCAAGTTGGCAAATTGGCAGTTCTGCCAATTTGCCAATCTGCCGACAACTCGCTAACACCTTGATATGCAATGGTTTGAAGTTGGCAGCCGTCTGCCAATTTGCCAACCTCGGTCGAAAACGGGGGGAAGTTGGCAACTGTTTTGCCAACTTGTTGATGCGTATTCATGCGGGCTCCTGGGTATCGTTGATGTCATCTTGGTAAACCCACACTTCGGGGTTTTCGACCGGCAATGCGGCCCCCGATTGCGGGCACTTGTAATGGGTGGGCAGCACTGGTCGGTTTTCGATCAGCACCTCGCCGGTCTGCGGATCGGGCGGTCCGATCGCCATCTGCAAGACCATGGCCTCCACGCACAGATAGCCGAACTTGGTTCGGGATGGCGGCAGGCCATAGTGCGCTGCGTTGCGGAAATATTTGAGATAGCCCTGGGTCGCGAGCGCCGAGAGACGATCGCGGATCGTGCGTTCACCGCCCAAGCCAGCCTTGCCTTCAAAACCTTCGGCAAACTGATTGGCTGTGTAGCAACGACCTTGGGCTGCCTCGTCAAAGAGGATCTGAAGGATCGCGTCGCGCTTGCGGCGGCGCTCGGCATCCAAGCGCTCGCCGTAGTCCTTCATCACCAACCGCTCGTTGGCATCGACCTCGCGCCACTCGCCGTTGATCTTGTCGACATGCCGTTGCGGGATACCTGCGCCGTTGCGCAGCTCAAAGATCAGCTGGCGGGTCGTTCTGGTCTCGTCGGGCCTGAACAACAACATCCCTGTCGAGTAGTAGCCGCGCAGACTTCCCGCACCGGCCAGTGCCTGGAACGGGTCCTCCTCGAACTGCTTCTTGCCGAGCTTCTTGGTGTGGTGGGCGAGGATCACCCCGGCGTCGGGATTGACCGCCTGCCGAATCCGCTCCACCCGCTGGGACAGGAAGAACAGCATCGCGCCGTTGTCGTTCTCGCCACCGGCATCACCACCGTCAAACACATTGCGGATGGGGTCGATGGCGATGATGTCGGGAGGCTCGCCGCCGAAAGCCTGCGCGATCGCCGGGATCACCTGCGCCAGACCGGCGTCATCGAGCACCAGCCGCAACTGCGGCGTGGCCACGAAGTTGGCGCGGGCGTCGGGAAGTCGGTGGGACGGCAGGCGGACATCCTTCACGCGCTCGCGCAGGTAGTGGTACTGGACCTCGGCCTGCAGGTAGAACACTCGTAGCGGACGGGGTGTATGCATGCCCAGAAACGCAGCGCCAGCCGCCATGTGAGCCAGCCACGACAAGAGGAAGTCACTCTTGCCGACCTTGGGCGCACCGCCGAACACCAACATGCCAGCCGGCGTCAGCACGCGCGGAGAGATCAGATCGGGTGGCAGCGGTGAGTTATCGTCGAGCAGTTCGCCGAGAGTGAAGGTGGGCAGAGAGGCAGCCGCCGCCTTGACCACGCGACGCTCGCCCTGGGCGATGAATGCGGCGCAGTCGAACCCTTCGTCGACAGCGTCTGCGGCGTCCCACTTGGGTGGCTTGTCGGTGGGCGGCACCAGGATGGCCACGGATGTGCTGCCCGCAGCCACGCAAGCACGCGCTGCGCTCTCGGCGTAGTCCCAGCCGGGTGCATCCCGGTCCGGCCAGATGACCACGGATTTCCCCGCCAACGGATGCCAGTCGGTTTTGTCGACAGGAGCCTTGGCGCCGTTCATTGCGGTGGTGACCGTAATACCGCAAGCGATCAATGCAGCCGCACACTTCTCGCCTTCGACCAGGACGACCTCTCGCGCCCTCGAGATGACCGGGAGGTTGTAGAGCGGCCTAGGGTCGGGCGCGCGCCACATGCGGGCACGAACATCCCAGGGGCGATATTCCTTGCCCGTCGGTGGGTCGTAGCGGTAGACGCAGGCGATCAGTTCGCCCTCAGGTGACAGATAGTCCCACTTGGCGGTGTAAGCGCCGAGGTCGTCCATTGGCACGCTGCGAACATCGCGGCGCATCAGCGTGATGTTCGATGGAGCAAGACCGAGCCACTGCCGGATCTCGCCAGCGATGCGCGGGAAGTCGCTGCGTGCGGAGCGACCCTGCGACCGCGCCCACAGATCGATGACATCGCCGCCCTCGTCGGTAGAGAAGTCCTTCCACAGGCCGCGCCGTGGTCCGTCGAGTTCAACCACCAGACTCTTGCCAGGGTTGCCATCGACCTCACCGACGTAGAACTTGCCACCCCGGCTGCGCCCCTGCGGAAACAGGTAGTGGAGAACGGCCTCGAGTCGATCCAGCAAGCCGGCGCGCAAGGCATCGGTGTCGGAGGTCAGTTCGTCGCGCTGCTCGGGCGCGTCATTGAAGTCGAGCCAGATGATGTTGTCGGCCATCATGTCGAACTCCAACAGCGGTCCTGCCAGGGGCAGAACTTGCACTCGACATGGGTCCGTGTCGTCGCATGGCGCGGCAACAGTTCCTGGCTGTCGGTCGCCGTGATGACACGAACCGCGCGATCGGACATCCGCTGCGCCAGGCCGCGATCGAACGGCACCAGCTCGAACCAGATCTCCTCGGAGTCCTTGTTGATCGCGGTAAACAACGCCGGGTTCGCGGAAATGCCCGGGATGCTGGCTTCCATGTAGGCCTGATAGATGGCCATCTGCGCGGCATAGACCGGTTTTGATTTGCTGACGCCGTGCTTGACCGTATCCCGCCAGGACTTGTCGTTCATGGTCTTGCACTCCCACAGGGCCGGATAGCTCATTCGTAGCTCTGCGGGGCCGCCGTTCAGGACGCCATCGACGTGCCCTTGAATACGGCCGCCTGCAACGGAAAAGCCGAACTGACCGCCGCTGGCCTTTTGGGTGTACAGATCGAATCCGGCCATGCGCAGCCAACGAATGGCCAGCTCTTCGAGAGCGTGTCCCACCTCGAAGATGCGCAACACGCGACCCGGGATTTCCCTTCCAGCATCGACAGGGGTTTGGAGATACTCGTATTGCAGCGCGCGTTCGCAGGCGACGCCCAATCGCGACGCACCGAGGTAGTTGCGACGGGGTTGGTTCTCACGTTCGGCGCTCAGCGCGGTATCGATGAGCACGCCGATCTGTTCATGGATCTTGGGACGGTGATTGAAATCCAGCATCAGAACGGCACTCCCGTCGAAGCCGACTTGCCTTGGCGGGCGAGTCGCTCCTCAAGAAAAGCGCGGTCCTTCTCCGCCATCCGCTCGTGCTCGACGAGCATGTGTTCCTGGTAGGCGGTCACCACCACGTCGATCAGCATCAGCACTTCGTCTTTGCTGTAGTCCGCCAGCGGGCGCTGCATGCCGATGGCGCCGACATACTCTCCAAGCGGCGCCAGGCAGGACGCCATGGCGGCCAGCTCCAGGTCACTCGGGTCGATCATGTGACCCCCCGTCTTTTCCATGAGCCGTGAAAAGGCGTTCTGACAGCGCATGGAGCAGAACACCCAGCGATCTGAGTAACGGCGTGGATCGCTGCGCGGCAGGCGTGGATTGAAATAGCCGAAACCCTTGGCCTTGCGGGAGCAGACTGCACATTTCACGCGGCCTCCCGGTGGGCATCGTTGGCAGCCACCACGAGGCGCTGTATCGACGACTTGTTGAACTGGAAGGACAGCAGCGCCGAGGCCTGATAGCGCGTCATGCCGAAGTCGGCGCGCAGCGCCTGCGGCAGATACTGGAGTTGCTTGGGCGTAGGCGGCTCGTTCAGCCAACGACG
>SXGQ01210690.1_pt1 | contig 12440 bp, 8 predicted proteins | sample 3178371 | NCBI WGS metagenome assembly SXGQ01 (sample SAMN11356859, study PRJNA531348) | freshwater metagenome | isolation source: freshwater sample F1-20 | place: China: Fuxian Lake, Yuxi | collected 2017-12-25
ATTAGCTACGTAGTTTCTTAAAGACTCGATTAGTTCATCTGCGTAATCATCAGCTGGTGAAGAGAGTTCTGATTTTGAGAAAGTTCCAAAGTTGAAGTAGATGCTATTGGTAGCACCGTCAGCCGAGAGATTTTGTTTAGGAAAATTCAATAGAACGTAGTTAGAGAAATACATTCTAAAATTTTCATTCTGATAAGAAGCTGAGATATCTTCAGCGGCTCCAGGGAAAGCGTAGAATGATGTTCCCCGATTTTTAAGTCTTTTGTAGAGTGGTGTATGGGCCATATTTTTAGAAAATCAAGGTTATATATTAAAAATATTCTCCTCAGCAGATATAGATTTTTAGAACAAAAAATCACTTTTAGATATAATCTAAAAATTTTATGATCAGTATATTCTATCTTATCCTATTTTTCTTATCACAGGCTAACTTTATTCTGCTCTTTCATTTTGTAAGAATATATAAAATAAAAGATTGGTTCAGAGGATTTTTTACGGTCACTAAAAAACTCCCAGAGATTTCAAGTTTTAGAGAGCCTCAAGATTTCTATCTACTTGGTTTTTGGACTCTCGTAAATACACTTAATTTTATTTTTTTGACCGTTGGACTTCTCTCTAGTCAATGGATGTTCTTTTTATCAACTTTGGTTGGTCTAGCACTACTAACCTTCTTAGAGAGATCTACGAAAAGAGGTGGTATTTACAATCTTATTGTTGATCTTCTAAGATCTGGATTTGTTACAACTACTCAGTTTTTGATTGTAATGAATCACTTTCATTGGCACATAACATTTTAATCTTTTATCCTTTTTTTGATATAATATCAAAAAAAAGTTTCATGGCTAAAACTACAAAAAAAGAAGAAAAAAGTTCATTTTCATTCACCAAGATTGGTGATATTCTATCAAACATTACAAAAAGTGTTCCGGTTATTATTCAAACCGAAGTTCGAGAAAAAAAGTTTATTTCAACCGGTGTTTATCTATTAAACGCTGCTCTGTCAGCTGATATGCTAGGTGGTGGTATTCAACACGGCAAGATTTTCACCGTTGCTGGTGATTCTGGAACAGGTAAGTCTTTTATCGCACTCTCGATTGCTCGTCACGCACAAAAATCAGGTATGGGTGTTATCTACATCGATACAGAGTATTCTATTGAACTAGCTGATCTACCAAAATATGGAGTAGATAACTCACCAGAAAAGTTCAAGCTTATCAACGGTAACAAAGTAGAAGAGATTAATATTTTACTCACACAGCTACTTGATTCTCTTAAAGAAGAAAAAGTCAAGCGCGGTGAAATCGAACCTTTTCTTATTGTTCTAGACTCAGTTGGACAAATGAGCTCAAACAAAGAAAAAGAAGATCTTATCTCTGGTAATATCAAAGTTGATATGACCCGTGCAAAGGCACTAGCCGCAATGTTTAGATCTATTAATATCGATCTAGGATATTTGGGTATTCCAATGGTGGTATGTAACCATGTTTATCTAGAGCAAGGTTCGATGTATCCACAAGAAATCTTGAAAGGTGGAAAGGCACTCGTTTATTCAAGCTCAGTGATTGGTATGATGAGTAAAGCAAAACTAAAAACACAAGAAGAAGATGAAATGGATCTCGGAGCATCTGGTATTGTTGTAACATTCAAGACAGCTAAAAACAGACTAGCTAAACCTAAAAAAATAAAGTTTGAAATTTCATTTATCCACGGTATGAATCCCTACACAGGTCTAGATGCTTTTTGTAGACCTGAGTTTTATCAAGAAATAGGCATAGCACAAGGTAAAGAAGAAGTAGATAAGACTACTGGTGAGATTACCTTTAAGCCTGGTGGTCACCGCTGGTTTGTTCGTCACTTGGATAAGTCAGTGACTACTAAGCAACTTTTCTCACCAACTGTTTTCACCGATGAAGTTCTACAAAGAATGGCACCAATTGTTAATGGATACTTCAAGTATAAATCTTTTGATGAAATGCAAGAGTTTGAAGAGGAGTTCGCACAGCTTGAAGAAGCGATGGATGATTTTCGTGATATCTCAGATGCTGATGAGTTATTTGGATGATTGTATAGAAACCTCGAAGTTTTTTGGGTTGTAATAGGTATTAATCTTATCTCGCAAGACCGATATATCAACATCTTTTAGTATGGATTCAACATCCCAATCTTTGGGGAATATCCACCGATTGATGTTTTTATATCGGTCAATTTTTTTCATCTTTGAAGTTTGAATTAGATGCCTCTTTAAGTTTTCAACAGATGCTTTATCCAAAGTTTTATCAAGATTTTCCAGGCATTCCCAAATTAAATCGATTGCCTTTTTTGAGTTTTTTTCAGAAACACTAGTAGAAATAGTAATGAGTGATTGCTCACCAAAAAGTGTTTGATTAGCCTCGACATCATAGACCAACCCACTCGAGAATCTTAACTTATCAAGTAAAATAGACCCGTGATCAGCTGAGAGCAATAGGTTTATAAAATTTATCCAGGCAAAGTCTTCATCAAAAAGTTTAGAGTAGAAAATTACAGAGTTTTGTCCTTTCGGTATGGACGAAGTTAAGGGTTCTATCCCATTTCTTTTTTTTAGTATCCATTTTTTTGTGAATTTCTTATCTGAGGATTTAACATCGGATCTAAAAATCGAATCTTTAGAAACATTTATTATAAGTGAAGGTTCTAGAAAATTATCACCCCAAAATTGAAGGGTTTTTAGTTCAGTTATTCTCTCTAAATCTTCTTTTTTTCCCATAGGACCGTATGAATCTAGATACTGGGTAGTAAAATTGTAAAAATGATTACTCGATGGTCTTGAGAAATATTGTGAATATTCTTCTAATATAATATCTTTTTCTCTAGAAAATGCACCCCGCTCAATCTCTAGATTTAATATAGTTTCTAGAATTTTTTCTCTAAAAGATGCTAAATTTTTATCTAATCCCCTAAAATAAAAAACTACTTCATTGAGAGAAGTATAGGCATTCCAAGAAATTCCTCTTCTAAAGAACTGGTCTTGCATTTTCTTTAGATTTCTACATATCAAATGCTCTAAAAGATGACATATACCCCGAGTTCCACTACCTTCTAAATTTGTAGATCCACGAAATACAACATAAAAACCAGAAAGATCAGATACAGAACGAATATTAATTATCATGATGGATTTCTTTTGATGAGTTGCATTTTCTGTATATATAAAAAAAGAAACCAAACTTATGATTAGTATTACTTATTCTTTTATTGCTACCCGCACAGGGGATTATTATTTTGCAGCTTGTGAAACTCCACTATGTGTATCTTGTGGGGGATCACCACCCTCATTCATTGAACAAACAAATAATCCACCAGTTAGAAGTAGTGTGAATAGCGCAAGTTGTAGTTTATATACTTTTGTAGCCAGTGCCGCAAATACTCAAGTTAGTATTGAGCAGTGTTTAGTATATAGACCAGTTCCTGCTTTACAACCCAGCTCATTCACCCATAGTTTAAGATATCAAGCAGGTGAAATAGCTTTTATTTGTTCTGCTACTGCGCCTAAACTTGAAAATGGAAGTTATACTAATTTTGGAACAATCAACCAACCATCAAGTCCCTGTGATTGTGGAAAAATACCTTCAACTACAACTACAACTACTATCACGACCACAGTCGCCCCGCTGTTTCGTAGTTGGAGAGCTATGAAAGTTTGTTATTGTTCAAATATACCAGGAACAGCCACCATATCGAATATTACAATAAGTGCTGTTACATATCCTGGTCAAGTCTATAAACATCCGATTGATGGTGATTGTTATAGATTGGTTAATACTGTTCCGTATCCCACTACAAATCCAAACCGATATTGGACACTGAATCCGAGTGGACTTTCATCAGATTGTACGAAATGCGATTCTATAGGCGCCAATCCGTGTCCAGCAACCACTACAACATCAACAACAACAGTATTTAGTGTAGGTGTTATCAATACTTGTGGTTGTATTAACAATTTTGAATGTCGAGCTTATTATGTAGATGGTGATCCCGGAGATGCTATCAAGTGGAAAGAATGCACACAATCTACAGGGAACCCCGGTTTTCCCAATTTTAACTACTATTACTTTTCGAAAACTACTTCGATAAAATTCTGTTCATGTACTAATGAAGTAGAGATTATTATGGGTGCCCCAACTGTAAATGGTGTTAGATTATCAGTCGGTGGTATACCAGCAGGGGATGCCATTTGCACATCTATAGCTGATGGGCGAGACGAATGTAAGCAATGTCAAGGTTTCAATATTGAACTCGGGGAGGAAATAAGTAATTTTGGACAGTTACCGACAGAAATTGATTATATGTCTTGTTTTGAGCCAGAAGGAGGTTGGGCATATCCTGGGGATATGAAAATGTCCTGGCCGGTAACAAATATAGGAACTTTTTCTGGTTTACCACTGCCACATCCACCTTGGGTGCCTATACCCCAAAATGGGCAGATTTTCCAGAGAAAAACTCATATCTACTCACTGTGTGCATGTGGTAATAGGGAGCCAGTTGGTGATCCAAATTTTGTGGGACCTACTATTAGTTATTACGATTCGGGATATGCTCCAGCAACACTAACCTTTAATACATCGAATTTATCAGGTCTAAACTATTATATTAGAACCGGTTGTTCTGGGGGAACTTGTTCTTGTTATAATTATGATCCATGCACTACTACAACGACCACACTAATACCTTGTCCGAATTGCAGACCAACAGTTATAGGAGCTAGTGGTTCAGGTCCTACAAACATTACATATGAAGGTTGTGATGGATTAGTTAAACATAATATTGAGTATGATTATTTAATACAAGGTAATACTTCTTCTATTTGTGCTTGTGAAAGGTGTCGAAGTGTCAGAGCTAGGCCACTAGGGACTATAGGTATACCTAGAATTCTAGAGTATGTTCACTGTTGTGATCCAGTTTTCAACGCAGCTAATGTTATGCAGGGTGGTTTTGTTCCACCTTCTTATCACTCGTCTGTTTTGAATCTCCAGGTCAGAAATTGTAGAAATTTTCAATTTTCTTCAGGCCCGGCGGATAGACTATTTCAATTTGTAGATTGCAATGACTCAAAATTAAAATTTGTAGAAGTGAAGTCTCTTGGGTCGGCAACCACGAGATGTGCAGCCACAGCGTCGAGAGCTGACACAAGTGGTGTAGCAGGGATATCTGATACTGGTTCCTGTGGCACCGCCTCCGCTGAAATATGTATATCAAGAGACTACTATGGTCCGACCGTTTTCCCAGATGATCCTATTTTAGGTTCAGTGGGTTTGGATGAATTTACGTTTTCCAACATAGGTAGTTGTAGCTGTATCACATCGGATAACAGATACAACCCTTATAATTTTTCCAGATTCAATACATTAATTTCTACACTTGATCCAAATATAGAATCTCTCACTATAACTTTTTCAAGTGCTACCTGTAGCGACAAAACCTCACCACCATCACCACCTCCTCCACCGATAATTCCACCCTGTTGTGATTGTAAAACCTATAAAGTCACTTTGACAGCGGGGAATATAGTGAATTACAAACCATGTGAAGTAAATAGAGATCCCGCTGGTGTTATGAGTTTAAGCTTTCCACAAATTTATGCCGGGAACTCAACACAAAGCACCGGCTCTTTTTCAGTGAGAGTTTCAGCGACAGGTTTTTATGGTGTTGGATCTTTCTCCATAGTTTTCAATCATAATAAATTAGTTTTTTATACGGCATCAGTAATTCAAAATAGTTTGATCGCGAATGGGAGAATTCACACTAGTGGAAGTTTTTCGAGATTTGTTTGGCAAAATACATCTGGTGCATATTTCGGTTCAGCTGACATCTTAAATTTTACTTTTGCTGCACAAAGTTCTGCTAATTTGGATTTTATATCTTTAACCTATGGTTTATTTTATAGTGCCTCCAACGTTGCAAATTTTACTGGACAAACTTTATCTGTTGGGTTGAATAGCGGGTGGATAAAATTTCCTGGTATAAATTTACCAGCTTCAACTAAAAACTCCATTCCACCTTCGTTTCCAAGTTATCCATAATATGCAGTTTTATAATTTAAAAAATGGTTTTAAATTTTAATATATACAATAAATTAAATATTCACCATGAGTCACATCATCACTTGGAAACTTTTTTTAGAAGCTCTTAGAAATCCAGAAGACAATGTAGATCTGTTCAAGATAACCAGTCTAGTAGAACCGGGCAAACAATTCAACGCCTATTCAGTAATGAAAGGTAAAAATGAAAGAACTTGTATTAATTTCCACATCTCTCAAATACTCAATCGTCTCAAGACAGGTAGAATACCTGAACCTTCACCGGATTACGAACAAGGCGCGGATGAGCTCTACTTTTATCAATATGTTTTAGAGTGGCTTGAAAAAACTGGATCTGGTTCTCTTAGTGAAGATGTGCTAGCTAGTAACTTTCGTGTTGAAAAAATAAATCGTAAAAGAAATGACGAAACAAACGAATTTGAACCGGAATACACCCGTGAAAAGATTACAAGATCCGATGCGAATGATTTGAAAAGACAAGAGCTTAAATCCGACCCAGACGCCTTTAGAGCTAAAGTTCCTTTTTCGGGTAACACAACACTTTCGTTGAAGAATCCACCTAAACCAAAAATAAGTGATAGTGAGAAGTGGCAAAAACAAAGAAAGCCAAAAAGTTTCAAACTTAGTTCGCAAGGTCTTGAAAAACTATTCAAGTTTTTTGATGAAAGATATATTAGTTTTTACAAGGCTGATGAGGTTTATGAAGATAACGAAGATCAAATTGCTTACTGGTCAGCTATTTATTCAGAACTTTTAGATATTCTTAAGTCCGGTAGGTGGATTTGGGAAATCTCAGGTCAAAGGCAGGTAATAACCGATAAAGATAATCGAGATTATGGTTTAGGTCTGAGAATAACACCACCAGAAGCAGCTAGACAGCTCACAGAACTGGAATTTGATAATACTAGAAGGGAGATGGATAGAAAGAACAGATGGGAAGAATACGGCACAAGTGAATTCTTACAGGATATAAAAACTCGTTCAAAGAAGCGGGTTGAAGGAAGAGAAGTTGAAATATTAGCCGACGGAACAATCCGTGTTCCCGTAAAAGGATCTTCAGAGGAGAACGATAGACACCGATTATTTTTTACAGATGATAGAGGTAAATTAGCTAAAATATTCAGCATTCGTAAAACGAACATGAGAGGTGGGTATTTTGTTTCTTACATAGGAAGAGAGCGCCAGGTTTTTGATAGTAAATCTATTCAAGATATACTTAATTTTGTAGATTCTGATAGAAAACAAATAACTCTTCCAAAAATAGGATTTACAATCAAAAAAGAACCTCGTTTCCCTTATCGAACCGTACCTTCTGATAAGGGGGAGCTTCGTGATACTCTATTTAAATATTATGATCTTTGGAGAAAAAAAGAAGGTCTTGAACCATTTGAGAGGACCACAACCATTCCAACGAAAGATGTAGAGACTCAGGATTCCACTGATGTAGCATTAACTAGTACAACAGCCCAGATCGGACCAGATGGAACTATATACAGAAAACAAAGATGAGTTGGACTAAAAAGAACGGATATCTCATCAAGAAATTTGAGTTCCCATCTTATGAGAGTGGTTTAAAATTCGTAAATGAAATCGCTAGAATATCAAACGAAGTTAATCATCATCCAGATATAATCTTGAAATACAACCGAGTTATTGTGAGAACTACTACGCATGACGAGGGTAACACAATCTCAGATAAAGATTATAACCTCACTTCACTTATTGATAATCTTATTGAAAAGGACGGTAAGGGAGTGTAATTCGAGTATTCGCGTTATCAGCAAATATCAAGAACCTTGCATCATTTCCAACTTTAGCAAGTGTTAGAAGTTCTGAGTGATCAGATTCGGGTATAACATCAGAGAATAGACGTATATTCGTAAGTTTCATATCTGAAGCTAATATTTGAGCGCTTTCAGATTCTATTTCTATAAATTGACTAGTTAAATCCAATTCATTAGAGAATAGTTTTTTAAGTGTAATTGAAGTTAAAAATTTAGCTTCATCCTCTATATCAACATTTCTTTTATAGAGATATTGTTGGATTTTTCTTTGACGCTGATCTATGTTCACTAGGTAACAATACCAAACATCAGTAGTAATACTAGAAAGAGGTAGAGAATAAGTAGTAGAGTTTAGTGTAACTAGTGTGTTGGAAGAATTTATATCTATTTTTATACCTTCAGACGCAGCACTATTATAATACGTAAATAAGTTGTTAGACATAGTTCCAGGTATCGTGTTGAAATTTATCCAGGAGAAGTAGGAAATATTCTGACCTTTAGTAAACACATTTTGTATATTATTATAAACAACAGCATCACTTCCTCTGACAATACTATTCATTTGATAGTGTGATTTTGATATGATAAACGTTGAATTCTCAATAAGTTCTTTTTCAATTCTAGCTCTAACTTCGAGTCTGACTGGATCTTGCGATAAGGTCTTAAACTCTGGACGATTAGCTGTTGATTTTTTATCTTCTTCTAGTTCTACTCCGAACAACTCTTCGATAGTTGAGTTTTTAGTAAGTCTTTCGACTTTTTCTTGTAGATCTTGATTAAGCGCCGTAACATTTGCGGCTTGTGAGTATTTTTTTAGCATAACTTTCCAATATACAGCAGCGTTGTTAATTTGTCTAATCTCTCTTACATGCTCTACTATAAACATTTTATTTATTTGACAAAACCATATGAAATCTTCCTTGGATGGTCTTTTTTCAACACCGAATATTTTTTTGAAATCTTCTTTTACAATATGCACTTCAAATGAATCAAAAAGTGAAAGATCAAATTGATTGATCATCATCGTATCGTCAGGAAATTTATTTTGTTCAACCGAAACTCTAATAAGACCATCACATACATAATTGTAAAGTTGATACTCATGAAAAGTATGGTCTATTCCATTTTTATCAGGATCAGTTAAAAAATAATAAATCTCATGACCAAAAATCTGATTAGTATCTGATGCCATTTTTTGCCAAAAACCCAAGAGTGGATTTAGATTATACGGATTATAAAGTTTAGCTTTATCTTCATCGGTAAGTTTGTAAAGACCACTTGAACTACAAGTTTTATTGAGCATCTCGCTTTGTAACTGACCTGTTGTAGCCGGCTGACCACCAACGAGTTCTAGTTTTAGACAAGTACAATCTTGTCGTAAGGATAAAAGATTTGTTTTTTTAGAGTCTTCGGTAACATTCTGAAAATCACCTATAAGATTGATATCCCAGACTTTCACCCAGTCTGCACCGGTATACTCTAAAAGATATTCTACTTGAAAAAAACGTATTGGATTTACCCTAGCTGTTTTGATATTTTCTCTAGTTAAGGGTTCCCACTCAGTAGTTGATTTTCCGTAGTCTTGAGAATACCTCCATTTTATAGAAAGATTATCACTATCACCAGAAGTTATAGTTTCAAAGTGATCGAGCTTAAATACTTTATAGATATAGGGTGGTTTGATGATTATCGTATTATTTGAGCTATTTAGAAAAGCTTCTGAATCATCCGAAATCAGAGATCTTTCAATATTGAATTTCAATAAAAAACTCTCAAGGTTTAGTAAATAAGATTCCGACTCACCTTGACGAGTAAATTTAACTTGAAGATTAAGTGTATCTTTTGAATCCCACGCTGGAAAGTTAGAGGGTTTTTTCCCAAGCTCTAACCACGAAGACCAATTCGTTCCATCTGGAGATATTCTATATTCAGTGCTAAAATATCTATATTCTGAACTCGATCCACTTACGTAGGAAAATTGGGCGATTTTTTCTACATCGTAAAGATTTTCAATAGTGAATGTTTGAGATTGACTAGCAGAAAAAGTCCAAAAACTAGCTGTTGAAACTAGAAGATATCCGGTAGTATAATCGTAAGTTATATTAAACACGATTTATATATAAAATCTTTAAACTTTGAACTAAATATGATTTTTTTTATTATCTTTGTATGATTATGAATATACGAGATATTTTTGTTGAACTTACGAAAGAAACTTACCCACACGGATACGAATCCGAACTTATTAAATTTTTACCAAAAGGTGCCATTCGAGATGACATGGGTAACTACTCTCTTGAGATAGGCAGTAATAATAGTTATGCTTTTACCTCACACCTAGATACCGCTGGTCGTGATAAGGTGTTTGTAGAACATGTATTTGAGGGAAATCTCGTAAAAACATCCGGTAAATCTATACTTGGAGCTGACGATAAAGCAGGAATGTCCCTAATGCTCTGGTTAATAGATAGAGGTTTTCCCGGTAAATATTTCTTTTTTGTTGGAGAAGAAGTAGGCTGTAAAGGCTCAAGATATTTTTCTCAAAAACATATTCATAATCGTGATGAAAATCTTACTAAAATAATCTCACTTGATAGACGAGGAACATCCTCAGTAATCACTCACCAATCAAGACAAAGAACAGCTAGTGATATTTTTTGTGGATCTCTTTGCGAAGAGCTTAATAAAAGGGGAATGGACTATAAGATTGATACAAATGGTTTTTCTACTGATTCACTTCAATTCAAGTCGATTTATTCAGAGTGTACTAATCTATCAGTTGGTTATCAAAACGAACACACCACTTCTGAGTATCAAGATTTATTTCACCTAGAACGACTGGCGAATGCTCTACTTTCTATTGATTTTAATCTTCTACCGGTAGATAGAGATCCTAAAGTATATGAATATCTACCCTACACTTACGGTGGATACAATAGCTATAATTATTCATATTCACCACCTTTACTTCCACCAAAACAAGATCCAGTAGAAAGTAAAACTTTCTGGGATAAGGATTTCGGAATTGGTGGTGTCTTTACAAGAAATCTAAATTCTGGAAAACTTCAATCTATACAAATTTGTCCTGGTAGATTAGCACACGAAAATAAACTTATAGAAAAGTTTCTTCATGAGATAGAGATTGATTATTCAGAAATGAAATGGGATGGTCTTAATCTAGTTCTCAAATCTTACGATCAAATCTCAGAACAAATGGATAGAGCGGAACTAGGTGAGTTTATTCCATATTTAAATTTTTACTTGAACTAAATTTTAACTGGTTGTAGCCATAATTTATATATATGGCTATGGAAGGTGGTATAAAAATTTATATCAATAAAAAGTTTCGTAATGTTTTAGTTCGTATTGAGGTTAGTGATACGAGTCTGAAGGTTAAAAACATCAACAGAGATGATATGTATAATCGTTCATTTTCTGATGTTACCGCCTTCAACTTTATTAACGCAATAAACAATCCACTCGGTGATTGGGGATTTTCAGATCCTCTAGAATATATTATTATAGAAGAAGATGGAACTATTCAAAGATACTCTGGTCAAGATTTAGTAAATCTACCCTACATTCTAAAAGCTGGCTTCCCCGATGAGCTCAAACTTAAAGCTAACTCACTTATTCGTGAAGCGCATTTTCTACCACAAAATATACTTAGTCCAACAAAACGATTAAATTCAAATCGTATTGATGGATTAAAACAACTCAACTGGACCTCTCGTTCTACACCAACTTTCACTACCATTAAACAGAATAGAAACGAACCCCTGAAAATTGACTCTTATTTTGGTGTTAAGAATCGCACAACAAATACGATTTTTAGACACTCTGGAGAATACAGTCCTATTTTTCACACTATAGAATTGTTTGATAATAAAAACTATAAATTTTTACCAGAGCTTACAAACTTTGCTAAAACTCGTCAAACTATAATCTCAAAAGTAAATCGTAGATCTAATCTACTTAAACTAAGAAATAATCCGAGCTATCGTTCTATTTATCCATCCATGGACGAGTTCGGATATACAACTTGGGATTTCAACATCTTCAAGTCAACATGGGATAAAAAGTTTTGGGTTGAAACTTATCCTAACCAGGATAGAGAGCTAGGTCCTCAAGTCCCTGTCGTAGCGCCTACTCCAATAGTAAGAACAACAACACTCTCACCAGTTAGACCAGAGGATTGTCCTTTTGATTGTTTTACTTTTTCAATATCATTAGGGACGACAACATCAACAACTACAATCTCACCAACTACCACACCAACAACAACACCAACTATAACACAAACAAATACACAAACACCAACAAATACCGGAACGCCAGGTGGATCTCCAAGTGAAACCCCAACACAAACACCCACACCAACTATAACACAAACAAATACACAAACACCAACAAATACCGGAACGCCAGGTGGATCTCCAAGTGAAACTCCAACACAAACACCCACATTAACCGTCACAATAACACCAACAAACACTCAAACTCCAACCGTCACAATAACACCAACAAACACTCAAACTCCAACCGTCACAATAACACCAACAAACACTCAAACTCCAAC
>SXGQ01129138.1_pt1 | contig 12439 bp, 9 predicted proteins | sample 3178371 | NCBI WGS metagenome assembly SXGQ01 (sample SAMN11356859, study PRJNA531348) | freshwater metagenome | isolation source: freshwater sample F1-20 | place: China: Fuxian Lake, Yuxi | collected 2017-12-25
GACCATCATGCCGGCGTCGAAGCCGTTGTTGACACTTCTCGTCTCGAACCGGCCGTCGCGCTCGAGCACGTCGGTGATCAGCTCGACGAGATCCTGGTCGTCGTCAACCACGAGAATCTTCCGCCGGCCGCTTTCGAGCGCGTCGGTCGGAATGCCGTTGTCCCGCATGAACAGGAACAACTGATCGCGGGGAATCCGACGAAACCGGCTGCCCGGAACGCGAAACCCCTTGAGCTGCCCCGAATCGAAGCAGCGAATGATCGTCTGCTGGCTCACCTTGCAGATCTTGGCGGCTTCGCCAGTCGTATAAACAGTCTTTTGCATGTGCCTGACCACCCTCTCCCTAGCCGTGGTACAGCTAGTCAAAACGGAGCCCGGAACTACCTCGACGGTGAGACAGCCCCGAACGCCTAGGCCTCCTTGCCACGAATCCCAACCCGCACGCTGTAACGGTCGCCGCCGCCGCAATCCATGCCGACGGAAGCTTGGAACCGAGAGCCCGCAAGGAGCAGCGGCAGGCCGGAGAAGGCGGGAAAGGGAAATCCGTTTCCACGTCGTGCGTCCGTGCGAGCCATCCTTGCCAGACAACCCAACTCTACAGGCATCTTTCGCAGCGAGTCAATATCGACCCACTCGACGCAAACGCCTTCTCCGCAAGGGCTTTACGCCAACCGGCCAGGCACTTGTAAAAAACGTGGACAGCCACGACGCCGCAGGCGGGCCATCTCCTCGGCCGTTCCGCGTCGTCGCCGCCCCCCGGATTCATCAGGCCGGCGGAGGAGCCACGATCTCGAGGAGTTCGATCGCCAGCCGGCCGCCCACGTCGATCGTGGCCACGCGGCCGAAGGCTTCGATGGCGGTGCCGCCGAACAGGTTTTCAAGATGTGGTCCGGGATGAAATCGCAGCAGCGCCACGTGCTGCACCTCGCAGAGCAGTCCTGCCTCGACGAGGATCCGGCCCAGTGGAATTTTCCGTTGGCGAATCGCCCCGGAGGTTGACGCATCGAGAGCCGCCAGATCGATCCTCACGATGCCGTGCTGCACGATGCCGCCATCGGGCCGCACGAGGAGGATCTCCCGGGAATATCGGTCTTCGGCCGGCGATGTGCGTTCGGCCACCACCCGCAGACTCATGGGGCAGCCGTGTTCCCGCTCCATCGTCACCGTCATGTGGGAGCGATGGTCGAGGAGCCGCCGGGGCACTTCCGGCACGCCGTCGGGATCGACCGCGGCCCACGTTCCAAACTCGGCGGCATCCGGACAGAAGAGTTCCACGAGCGCCGCCGCCCGTCGGGCTGGATCCCGGGCCGCGCGATCCGAATCCTCCGCGGGGCTCATCGGCTGCCGGTCCAGCCTTCCGGCACCGCCAGATCGAGCAGGAACTCGAGCACCTCCCGCAACCGCCGCAGCCGGCAGGAGGCGACCGCCTCGGCCGCCAACGTCCGCTGCTCGCGGGCTATCGCCACCGCCTTTTCGACGACACCGGCCCGCTCGTAGAGCTTTCGCACCTCCCCGACCGCATGCGCCACCGCGGTCTCGGTGGCACCATGACGGCCCGCTTCGCGAGCGAGGGAAAAGAGCCATTCCGCGTCGGTCCCGGACAAGCCCTCGATCGCAAGGGCCCAGAGCACGGTCGGCCGTCCACCGATCAGGTCGCCGGCCGCCCGCCGGTCGTTCTCGAGATCACCCGCCCAGTCCTTGAGATCGTTGAACACCTGGAAGCCCGTCCCGACATGCAGGGCGTAACGGCCGACATCGACGGCCTCCGCCGGTTCGAGACCAGCGAGCCGGATCCCCAGCGCCACCGCCGCCTCGAAAGCGGGCGATGTCTTGAGGCCGTAAATCGTGAGAGCCTCGGCGGGCGAGAGCTGCCGCACCCCACCCCCCCGCAGGCCGCTCGCGGGGGCATCCCGCCACCAGAGTTCGGCCCCCTGGCCGCGGGCGAGCCTGACATGCGCGTCGGCGAGGATGGAGACGCAGCCGCGGATCGTCGCCGGATCGATCCCGGGCAGTGCCGCCATGATGCTGTAGCCCGCACCGAGCAGATAGTCGCCGGCATTGATGGCGGACGGCACGCCCACCTCGGAGTGGAGCGTCTGCCGGCCATACCGGATGGCGTCGTCGTCTTCGATGTCGTCGTGCACGAGCGACGCCTTGTGGAAGATCTCGATCGCCACAGCCGCCGCCTTGGCCGAATCCCGGCCCGCGGCGGCGAGGGAACCCCTGGCGGCAGCCCGGTCGGCCACCACGGCGTCGAATGCGGCGAGCGTCACGAAAGGTCGCAGGAACTTTCCCCCACGGGCGAGAAACTCGCCGGCCATCTCGGCGGGGGCCTCGAGCGGCGGGCAGTCGGCCGCGAAAACCGCGGAGGTGGCCGTGCCGAGCAATCCGGGCATGCCCAGCCCGGCAACGAGCCCCTGCATGGCCTCCGGCTCGAACATTCCCGCGGCCTCGCGAAGCAGCGGCAGGTAAGTGCCGACGGGGGCCGCGGCGCCCCCGGCCACGCCGAGCAGCCCGAGCACCCACTCGACGTCGATCGCGGCTGCGTCGAGCGCCGCGGCGCAGGTCTGGCCACGGGAGTCGAGCGGCTGATAGGGCACGGCGGCGATCGGCAGCGCGAACGCCGGGAGCATCGCGAACGCCTTTTCCAGATCGGCGAGGCGGGCGACTCCGAGCACGCCGTCATACTGGCCGGTGAGCAGCGAGCCGATGGCTGAGACCGCCGTCGAGGTGGACTCGACGACCCAGCCCTGGTCGCGGGCCGCAGACCAGATCGTCGCGATGCCGCACGCCGGCCCGCAGGTGCGTGGCATGCCAGGCTCGGCCGCGGCGTGAGCCGCGACCGGGCAGTCGGGCAGGAGGAGCAACCGGCGGCCAGGGGCCAGGGTCGCCAGCCGGTCACGCCAATGCTCGGAAACGATCGCGACCATCGTCCAGCCGACCACTTCGGCCCCGGCTCCGGCCCGCCTGGCGATCGCCTCGGCCTCGGCTCTCAGCCCGGCCGCCGTCCGCACCCCCGCTGGCATGCCCTGGGCCTTCCACGACGCGACGGCATCGGCCGCCATCGCCCGCAGCCGGCTCCGGAGTTGCTCGGAGGCCGGGCAGGCAAGGGCCGCCGGGGCCGGGGGGGGGAAGGAGCCGATGTCGCTCGAATCGAGCACCGTGGCGACGGCAGCAGACTTTTGCACGCAGGACCTCGCGGGAGGGATGGGGCCGACGGGATTCGGTCTTGCCGACCCACAGGGAAAACCGGCCTCCGCCTGGGTTTTTAACCCCGAAAAGCCCCGGAATGCCAAATCGACCCCGAAATCCTAGCAGACGCCGCACAAAGGCCGCCGACGCCCGCTCCGGGGAGCGGAGCGATCCGGTCAAGAATCGAAAAACCCCGCCAGGAGCGAATCAACGCGGAGCAGGCCGGCACGCGAGAGCACGGGCACGGGCTCGAGTTGCGCGAGCCATCCTTCGTCGGCGAGCCGCCGCCACTGCGTCGCCCACTCGACGAGAGGATCGACGCCAAACTTCGCCGCGAGCCGCCGCGTGTCGACCGTGCCCTTTTTGAGTCCGAGCACGAGCTCGCGAATCAGAAGTTCCCGCCGCGTCAGCCGGAGGCCGCGCTGGATCGGCAGCCGGCCCGATTCGACGGCGGCGAGGTAGGGATCCCAATGGGTTTCGTTTTGATAATGGACGCCGGACACGTGGCCGAAACTCGCGACGCCGAGCGCCGCGAGGTCGCTTCCCTCCCAGAGCATGTCGCGGTAACGGAAGTGAACCTTCGCGGGATCGCGGACGAGCGTGTAGCCGCTCGAGACGGCGTAACCCTTGCCGATGAACCGCTCGAAGGCCTCGCCGACCCACGCTCGCTTCGTGGCCCAGTCCGCGACGGACACGCTCTCTCCTCCCCCCTTCGCATCCTTGACGAACACCGTGTTGAAGGGGAGCTCCAGTTGATAGATCGTCACGCTGTCGGGCTCGAGGGCCAGCGTCCTGTCGATCGTCGTCCGCCACGACTCCTCCGTCTCGCCCACCATGCCCGCGATGAGATCGACGTTGGTGTCGGGGAAGTCGGCCGCCTTGATCCAGTCCCAGGCGCGGAGGATCTCGGCGGAGAGGTGGGCGCGGCCATTCGCCTCGAGGATCGCGTCGTCGAAGTTTTCAACGCCCAGCGAGATCCTCGTCATCCCGAGCGCCTTGAGGGCCCTGGTCTTCGGCTCGGAGAGCGTGCCCGGTTCGCACTCGAACGTCACCTCCTCGGCGTCCTCCCAGCCGAAACTCTCGTGGATTCCGGCGACGAGCCGCTCGAGTTGCCTCACACTCAGGAACGAGGGGGTGCCGCCGCCGAAGTAGACATAGCGGAGCGGGCGGCCCGCGATGGCCGGCATGGCCGCCGCGAGCGCCGCCTCGCGGGTGAGCGCCAGCGAATACCGCTCCACGTCGGCCGCCGCCACGTCGGTGTAGACGCGGAAATAGCAGAACTTGCATCGCTTGCGGCAGAAGGGCACGTGGAGATAGAGGCCGAGCGGCTCGGCCGTCGGCGGCGCCGCGAAGGCCGCCGTCACGTCGGGCACAGCGTCGGCCGTCCACCGCGAAAACGGCGGATAGTTGGCGACGAAGTAACTGCCCGGCTCGGTGGTTTCGGTCATCGCTCCCTCGGGGGCGGTTCACATTCCGCGGGCGGCGAGCAGGTCGTCGAAGTCGCGGAGATGGTACGCCACCCTCGCCTTGTCGAGCACACGACAGAGCGAGCGGACGGCGACGCCCATGCCGTCGGGGCCGCTCGTGCCGCCGAACTGACCGCCACCGCGGACGTGAGGCTCCAGATCGAGGAACACGCCCGGGATGCCGCGGCGTGCCAGCTTCTTGGAGAGCGTCGGCAGCATCCCGCGGAGGTCGGCGAGGATCTTCTCGTGGCCACCGGCACCAATGTCGGCCGGCACGAAATGGGCGAGGGCGTCTTCCTCGACATGCTTGCCGCGGGCGACGCTCCGCGACTTCCGGTAGTCCTTGACGTGCACCCAGCCGAGCCCGGGCTTCATCGCCTCCCATTGGGCGTAGACCTCGGCGGTGGAGAAGCCCTGCACGATCAGATTCGCGGCGTCGAACACCAGCACGAGCCCCGGATGGTTGACCCGACGGTGAATCTCGGCGAGGAGCTGCCCGGTGCGGCCGACGAGATTCGCCTCCACCTCGAGGCCGAAGGTGAGGTCGGAACGATGGCAGGCCTCGGCGATGCGGCCGATCCGCTCGACGGCCTCGTCGAGATGGTCTTCGGGCTTGGCGTTCCTGGGCGGATAGAACGAAAACCCGCGGATCAACTTCGTCTCGAAGGCATGGGCGAGCTCACAGGCCTTGGCCACGTCCTTGGCGAGATACTGTTTGAAGGGCACGTAGGCGTTCTTGGTGCCGTCGGCCTTGTCCAGGAGCTTCACCTTGCCGATGGGCGACGCGATCGAGGCCACGTTGAGGCCGTATTCGTCCTCGAGGTGTCGAATCTTCTGGATCTCGGCCAGCGTGAGCTTCATGACGTTCTTGACGCCCTTGCCCACGTCGATATTCCGGATGCTGTAATACTCGAGCCCGACCGCGGCCAGCGCGCTGAACTGCTCGACAGCCGAGCAGTGGAAGGCGGCTTCATCGGCCAGGGCGGAGAGCAGAACGGCGGGCTGCGGCACGAAAGGCCCCTTTCGCAGAGGAATCAGGAAGCCGCGGGCCCAACTCAGGCCTGGGCAGGAAGGTGTTCGCCTGAGGGATGCGAGACGACCAGCCGCGAGCTGATCCCGCCCCGCGGGGTGAAGTGGGCGACGAGCGTCATGCGGCGGGGCTTTACCACCGCCACGAGGTCGTCGAGGATGCGGTTGGTCACGTTTTCGTAGAAGATGCCTTCGTTGCGAAATGCCTGCAGGTACATTTTCAGGCTCTTCAGCTCGACGCAGATCGTGTCGGGGATGTAGCGGAACGTGAGCGTGCCGAAGTCGGGCTGGCCCGTCTTCGGACAGACCGACGTGAACTCCGGACAAATGATCTCAATGAGGTAGTCGCGGCCCGGAAACTGGTTCGCGAAGGTCTCGAGCTGGTCGCGGGATGGTTGGATGAATGAAGTCATGATGGTCGCAAGTGTGCCATGGAAACCACCGATACGATAGCCGACAGCACCGGGGCGGGGCAGGGGAGCGGCCCGGCGTCCGCCGTGGTGCTCCTCTCGGGCGGGCTCGACTCCGCCACGGCGGCGGCCTGGGCCGCGGCGCGGGGGATCCGTCTCTCCGCCCTCTCGATCGACTACGGGCAACGGCACCGCGTCGAGCTCGATGCGGCCCGGGCCGTCGCCCGATCGCTCGCGATCTCCGACCACGTCGTGGCCAGGGTCGATCTCGCGGCCTTCGGCGGCAGCGCGCTGGTCGACGACGCGATCCCGGTGCCGCAGGGGCGATCCGGCGCGGAGATCGCCCGGGGCATCCCGGCGACCTATGTGCCCGCCCGCAACACGGTCTTCCTGTCGCTCGCACTGGCGATGGCCGAGACCCGCGGCGCCACCGCGATCGTGCTCGGGATCAACGCGGTCGACTACAGCGGCTACCCCGACTGCCGTCCCGAATACCTCGCCGCATTCGCCCGCATGGCCACACTCGCCACACGGGCCGGCGTCGAGGGGAGGCCGCTCGAGTTTCTGGCGCCGCTCGTGAATCTCTCGAAGGCCGAGATCATCCGCCTCGGGCTGTCGCTGGGCGTCGATTACGGACTGACCACGAGCTGCTACGCGCCGGACCCACGGGGCCGGCCCTGCGGAACGTGCGACTCCTGCCAGATCCGCGCGGCCGGGTTTGTCGCAGCGGCGGCCGCCGACCCGCGGTGCGATCCCGCAGGGTGGGCCTGAGCCGCCGGAGAATCGCATGCGCATCTCGGAAATCTATGCGTCGCTTCAGGGAGAGGGGCTCCTCGCCGGCACGCCGAGCACCTTCGTGCGGGCCAGCGGCTGCAACCTGCGGTGCGTCTGGTGCGACACGCCCTTCACGTCCTGGGAACCGACGGGCGACGACCTCTCCCCGGCCGACGTGCTCGCGCGGGTCGATGCGCTCGGGCAGAGGCACGTCGTCGTCACGGGCGGCGAGCCGCTGCTCTTCGCCGATGTGGCCGAACTCTGCGTGGCGCTGCGGCGCGGGGGATGTCACGTGACGGTCGAAACGGCGGGCACGGTGCTCCCCGCGACCAGCGAGCCGGTCGCCGATCTGATGTCGATCAGTCCGAAACTCGCCTCGTCGACGCCACCGGCCGACACGCCGCAGCGTTGGGCGACGCGGCACGCGGCCTCGCGGCGTCGGGATGATGTGCTCCGCGGGCTCGCCGCCGCCGGTCGGCACCAGTTCAAGTTCGTGATCGAGACCGAGGCCGACCTGGCCGAGGCCTGCGGCTGGCTCGACGACCTGGGTCTCGCCGTCGAGCGGGGGTCGGTCTTTCTCATGCCGCAGGCCCGGACGGCCGACGAACTCGCTTCCCGGTCGGCCTGGCTGGCCCGCGAATGCCGGCGGCTCGGCTTCCGCCTCGCTCCGCGGCATCACATCACCTGGTTTGGCAACCGGCGCGGCACCTGAGCCGGGACGGGCGGGCCGTCGCAGCTCCGCAGGCCTGCAGACGCATCCGCCGACTCACGTCGTCGCGTGATCGCGGAGCAGACCGAGCGTCGCCCGGCCGACCTCCTCCACCGTGATCAGCCGCATGCAGTCTTTGTGCACGAGCGGACACTCGCCGCGGTCGCACGGGGAGCAGGGCAGATCACGGCGAATCTCCACGCACCGTCCGGGATCGGAGCGGCCGACCCGGGGATCGGTCGGTCCGAGGAGCGCCACGGTGGGCACCCGGAAGCCGGCCGCGATGTGCCGGGGCCCGCTGTCCGACGACACCGACACCGCGGCCCGTGCATAGAGGGCTTTCGACAGACTCAACGGGAGATCGTCCAGGTCACCGAGCCCGCGAACGGCCGGAATGCCGGCGGCCCGGACGACCGCGCGGGCCTCGTCACGGTCGGCCGGGCCGCAGTGCACGAGAATCCGCACCCCCGGCACGCGGTCTGCGATCCACCGCCCCAGCGCCGCGTGGTTTTCGACGCCCCAGGCCCGGGCCGTGCCATTGGAGCTGTTGTCGTTGAGCACGACGAGCGGGCCGGAGCCGGCGGGGAAGAACCTGGCGAGCAGTTCATCGGCCCTGGCGAGGTCGGCGGCGGAGGCCGCGAGTTCGGGATCGAGCGGACCTTCCGGCACGCCGATCGCGGCGGCCAGTCGCATGAAGGCCACCGGCGGGGGCACGATCGGCTCGTCGCGGCGGGGAAGCACGACGTCGGTCAGCAGCCAGCGGCGGCTGCGGCCGACATGGCCGACGCGGCGCCGGCCGCCGCCGGCGAACGCCAACGCCGCCGACGAGAGCGAGTTGGGCAGCACCAGCGCGATGTCGGGACGGTCTCCGCGGAGCGCGCGGGCCGCGGCCCGGAACCCGTGCGCGGGATTCCTGCCGTGACGATCGTAAAAAACATGACGGTCGATCCAGCCCGAGCCGCCGAGCAGATCCGCGACGATCGCCCGCATCACGCCCGTGATGCGGGCCGATGTTCCGAAATGCGATTTGAGGGAGCGGAGCAGGGGAGTGGCCATCACGGCGTCCCCGACCCAACGCGGCAGGATCACGGCGATATGCATGGCTGGAACGGTAGCGTCCGGAGCCGCCCCGGGGCAAAGCCGGTTTTCAAGAAAGGCCGTCCACTCGCTACCGCGGCCGCTGGGGGATCGCGGCCCGCAGCGTCGCGATCCAGACCGCGGCCGCGGCGGCGGTGAACGTCAGCCCGCACGTGGCCGCGATCCACAGCAGAGGCAGTCGCGCCGTACCGCCGACGAGCGCCGGCCAGACGGCGATCCCGCCGGCAACGGTGCCGACAGCGAGCCCGAGCCCCACCGTGGCCAGCATTTCGTGCACGAGCAGCCGGCGGATCCGAGGGCGGGTGAACCCCACGGCACTCAGCAGGGCGAAGCTCCCCAGGCGCTCGACGACACCCTGCAGCATCACCGCCGCGACCCCGGCCGTGCCGAGCAGGAGCCCCAGGCCGCCGAGCGCCTGAAAGCCGGCGAGAAACGTGTTCTGCACGGCCTGTAGGCTCCGCAGCCGATCGATGGCGGGCTCGAGCGACACGCCCGCGTCGGCCCAGGCGGCCCGCAACCCCTCGACCGCCACGCCGCGTTCGCCGGCCGCGAGCCGCGACATGTCGACGAGCGCCAGGGCGTAGCCCGACCGCGTCGGGAAGATCCGTTCGAAGTCGCGCTCGGCCACGATGACGCGGCCCTGGAGGATGCCCGGCTCCAGGAGTCCCACGATCTCGAACTCCACCACGGCTCCGGCTTCGTCGGCCAGGGTGAATCGACTCCCGACTCCGCCGAGTTTCAGCCCCCACTGTGCCGTGGCCTGATCGAGCACCGCGGGGATCGGACCGTCGTGCGGCCGCGGCCGTTCGAGCAGTCGCCACGGATTGCCGGCCGTCTCGGCCGGGGCATGGGCCGCCGACGCGACGAAGCGGAAGCCGCCCCGGTCGATGAAGTCGCGACCAACGCCGATGACGACAGGCCGGCCGGCCGCGTAGAGATTGGTGCAGCTGGCATCGTCACCGTCGCTCGAGCGCACAAGCGCGATCGTGCATGCGGCCACCGCCCGCTCCTGCGAGGGCGACAAGCCGAGCGTGTCGCGGGTGGCGGAATCGGCGGGATCGACGGCGGTCGGTTCGCCGAACATCGCGATGCTGGCCCAGCCGCCGTTGGGAGCCTGCCGATCGTCGGGATCGGCGGGGGGCCGCACGGCGAAGGCCGACACGGCCACCACGAGGAACTGTCCGCAGGCGACGATGGCGGCGATCGAAAACGCCCGGCCCGGCCGGGCGACGAGCATCCGCGTCGCCAGATGCGGCAGCGAACGGACGGCCCCGGCCGCCGGACCGCGGGAGAGCCAAGCCCATGCGAGCGCGAGCAGGCCGGTGAGCGCGACGAACCCCGCGGTGAAAAACATCGCGACGGCTGCTTCGGCCCCCGCCGTTCGTCCGACAAGGGCGGTGGCAGCCGACAGCCCCACGCTTCCGGCGCCCAGTCTCAGCCACCATCGTCCCGCCGCGCGAACCCGGCCCGGGCCGACACCGTCCGCGGCGGCGAGCAGCGTATGCGGGGGCCGACCCGCGGCCCTGATCGCGGCGACCGCAACCGCGGCGAGCGAGAGCGCGAGCGTCGCCACGACGCCCGCTGGGACCGCGCTCCACGCCGGCCGGGCGGCGGCGAAGGCGGCCGAAGAACCGGCGGCCACATCACGATTCCAGGCCGCGGTGAGACCGACGAGCAGAGCCCGCGACCAGAACGGGCCCACGACGGCACCGACGCCCGTGCCGGCGCAGGCGGCGATGCCGCCGACGACGAGCAGCAAAGCCGCGAGCCGCCGCGGAGGCCAGCCGACCGCCGACAAGAGCCCGATGGTGCGACGGTGCGCCGCGACCAGGAGTCCGAACTGCAGCCAGGCGAGCAGCAGCGCCGCGGCGACGACGAAACTCGACAGGGCGAGGAACAGCGGCCCGAAGGGGGTCGCCCCACGGGCCGCGGCGATCGCCCCGGCCCGCAGCGGCATCACCGCCACTCCCGCCGCGTCGGGATGGATCGCGGCGGCGATGCTGTCGGCGAGCGACTCCGGCGTGGCCCCGGCGGGCAGCGGCAGATGCCAGGCGGTCGTGCGGCCGAAACGGCTGCCGGCCAGCCGCCGGGCCGTGTCGAGCGCGACGAAGGCCTTGGGCGTGGCGCCATGCTCCTTCCAATAGCGGTCGTCCTCGTCATGCGGCGGCACGGTCCGCACGCGTGACTGGTCGAACGGGAAGGGAGGGTCCCAGTCGGCGATCGATGCTTCGTCGGTGACTCCCTGCACCTCGGGCACGAGCGACCGATCGACCGCGCCGCCCGTCATCTCCGCGATGCTCGCGATGCGGAAGTCGGCCACGGTCTCCTCGACGCGACCGTGGATCGTCTCGGGCCGGAAGAAACGCACCGCAATCCGGTCGCCGACATTCACGGGCCTGCCCTGCGCCGCGAAATCGTCGGCCAGCCACCGGTTGATGACGATCCCGTCGCCGGTCGGCGGCGCCAGCGTGCGACCGGCGGCGTCCACCAGGTCTCCACCTGGAAATGAGGTGCCGTCGATGCCGAGCACCGTGGAATACGCAATGCGGGCCGCGGCGGGCTTGCCATCGGCGTCGAGCGGCACGACCTCGTTGGCGAGGAAGACGAGTGTCGGCCGCCCGCCGAGCGGCGCGAGCACCGACTCCGCGGCGCGATCCGCCTCGGCGTTGACGACGAGCCGGCGACTCGCGAGCCGCAGGTGGCGACCGTCGGCCGTGGCGTCGAGGGCGAGTCCGTAGTCGGCGAGCCTGGGCGTGAGCCTCCCTCGCAGCCAGGCTGTGGCATCGAGCGATCCATCCCGCAGCCCGGTCACGAACACCGCATTGGCGAGGTCGCCCTCGCGAAGGATCGCCTGCGCCTCGACCAGCGACATCACCAGCAGCGGCGGTGTGACCTGCGTCGGCCGCACGGCGAAGCGGCCCAGCCCGGCATCGGGCAGGATCGCCGCCACCGTCATCCGTTTGCCCAGCGACTCGCCCGACCGCCGACCGAGCGGGCTGTCGGCCGGCACCTCGGAACGCCGCGGCAGCCGCACCACGACCGTGTCCCCCGCGCGGATGCCGGCCGCGCGGGCGAGCACGTCGTTGACGAGAATCGTGTCCGAATCGAGGGGCGGGGGCGGCGGATCGAAGCCGAGCGCCGCCGGGTCGTCGCAGGCCAGCATGGTCGCCGGGGATGCGCCGGCGGGCCGCGGAGGCTGCGTCTTTGAACGAGCATCGCCGGCGGCCCGAGGGCTCGAAGCCGGCGCGACGGAGGCCGGCAGCAAGAGGGCGGGCACGGCCCGAACCGTGCCCTCGTCCACCGCGGCGATTTCGGCGGCGAGCTGACGGCGCACGAAATCGTCCGTCAGCACGGCGGCGTCGATCCGTCAGAGGCGACTGACGGCGAGGTCGAGAAGCCCTCTTTGAATCGAATCGCCCACACCGAGCGCACCGATCACGGTCGTCGCCACCACGGCACATGCCGCCGCGAGCGCCGCCACCTGGGGCCACCACTGCCGCACGAGCGTCAGCCCCAGCCCGCCGAGCGACCGCACCGGACCGCTCATGGCCCGAGCCTTCCGTCACGCAGGTGACGAATGCTTCCCACCCGGGCCGCCACGGCCTCGTCGTGGGTCACCACGAGCAGCATGCCCCCCGACTCGGCGACGAGATCGATGAGCAGCGTGGCGACCTCGGCGGCGGTGTGCGAGTCGAGCTGGCCGGTCGGCTCGTCGGCAATCACCAGCCGCGGCGAGAGCAGCAGCGACCGCGCCACCGCCA
>SXGQ01163286.1_pt1 | contig 12438 bp, 13 predicted proteins | sample 3178371 | NCBI WGS metagenome assembly SXGQ01 (sample SAMN11356859, study PRJNA531348) | freshwater metagenome | isolation source: freshwater sample F1-20 | place: China: Fuxian Lake, Yuxi | collected 2017-12-25
CAGACCGCACACTTTCTCCACAGCTTCGACGCAGACCGCCGCCGACGCGCGACGGGCGCGCGCGTAGCGTGCCGCCCTACCGCTCCAGAGAAAGGCTCCCACCTCATGTCCGTGATCGATCCCGCCAAGGCCGCCAAGGCTCGCAACGACGCCCTCCAGGGTGCACTGACCCAGATCGAGCGCCAGTTCGGCAAGGGCAGCGTCATGCGCATGGGGGACGAGGGAGCCCAGGTCAAGGTCAACGCCATCCCCACGGGTGCGCTGTCCCTCGACCTCGCGCTCGGTATCGGCGGCATGCCGCGCGGGCGCATCGTCGAGGTGTTCGGCCCGGAGTCCTCCGGTAAGACGACGCTCGTCTACCACGTGCTCGCCGAGGCGCAGAAGCTCGGTGGCGTGTGCGCGTTCATCGACGCCGAGCACGCCATGGATCCGCTCTACGCGCAGAAGATCGGCGTGGACATCGACGAGCTGCTCGTCTCCCAGCCCGACTACGGCGAGCAGGCGCTCGAGATCGCCGACATGCTCGTGCGCTCCGGCGCCGTCGATGTCATCGCCGTCGACTCCGTCGCCGCGCTGACCCCGCGCGCCGAGCTCGAGGGCCAGATGGGCGACCAGAGCGTCGGCCTGCAGGCCCGCATGATGAGCCAGGCGATGCGCAAGCTCGCGGGCAACCTGAACCGCACGCAGACCATGTGCCTGTTCACGAACCAGATCCGCGAGAAGGTCGGCGTCATGTTTGGCTCGCCCGAGACGCAGCCCGGCGGGCGCGCGCTGAAGTTCTACAGCTCGCAGCGCCTGGACATCCGCCGGATCGAGACCCTGAAGGACGGCACCGAGGCCGTCGGCAACCGCGTGCGCGTGAAGGTCGTCAAGAACAAGGTCGCCGCCCCGTTCCGTCAGGCGGAGTTCGACATCGAGTTCGGCAGGGGCATCTCGACCTCAGGCTGCCTGCTGGACCTCGGGATCGAGCACAACGTCATCACGAAGTCCGGCTCGTTCTTCTCCTACGGCGACGAGCGCATCGGCCAGGGCCGGGCGAACGCCAAGGCGTACCTGGACGAGCATCAGGAGATGTCCAAGGAGATCGAGGACAAGGTCTACGCCGCGCTCGGCCTCGACCGCGACCTCGTCGCGGAGATCGAGCGCGATCCCGACGCCGAGGTCCCCGAGGTCGGCGCCGCCGCGTAACGCGCGTCCGTGCTGGAGCCCGCCGACCGCGTGCTGTCGCGTGAGGTCAGCGCACAACGTGCGCTGGACCTCGCGTACCGCTATCTCGGCCGCCGTGACCGCACGGTGGTCGAGATGCGCCGGCATCTTGAGGGCAAGCGCGTCGAACCGGACCTGATCGACGACACGGTCGCCGAACTGCTCGAGCAGGGCTACCTCGACGACGCGCGCTATGCGCAGCGGTTCGCCGAAGACCGTCGGACCCTCGATGCGTGGGGCGTGGAGCGGATCGAGCAGCGGCTCATCGCCGTGGGCGTCGACCGCGCAGACATCGCCGCGGCGCTGGCGGCGCAGCCGGCCGAGGCCGAGCTCGACGCGGCGGTGGCCCTGCTGCGCCGCAAGCTGCGCGAGCCGCCGTCCGACGATCGGTCGCGCGAGAAGGCGCTCGGCATGCTCGTCCGCAAGGGCTACGAGCTGGACGTGGCGTACGACGCGGTGCGGGCAATCGAACGCGGAGAGGCCTGAGTCGCACCGGACGTTTGCCCGGTTGTGAACGCCGCCGTTCGCGCCTATCATCGGACGGGTTGGACCGAGCCCCGCGACGGGCCCTGAATTCGCAGCTAATCACCAGTTTCCCGACGTCCTTGATGCGTCAGTTCCCCGAACCGAACGAGATCACCCAGCAGCAGCCCGAGGAGGCGTTCGGCCGCACATCGGCGGCCATGGCATCGAGTACGTGAACGTCCGCGTGCGCGCGCTCCGACGCCGTCGCACGCAACCGTCGCTAGGACCGGTCCTATCCGCAGTCCCAACGGAGAGGAACGGCAATGGAGATCGTAGGCGCGGCGGCCATCCTCGCGGTGGCGCTCATCGTCGTCAGCGTGCTCGTCGCACGAGGACGGCGGTCGCATGCGCCTGCGAGCACCGAGGCGATCCGCGACGTCGAGCAGGCGGTGCGCGATCGCGAGCAGCGCGTGGGGGAGGTCGAGGAGCGGATCCGCGAGCGCGCGGCCGAACTCGACCGCCGTGCCCGGGAGCTGGACGAGCAGACCCGCGCGCTGGAGGCCGAGCGCGACCAGCTCGCGCGCCGGCGGCGCGAACACGAGGAGGCGCTCGAGCAGATCTCAGGACTCAGCGTCGCGCAGGCGCGTGACCGGCTTGTCCGCGAAGCCGAGGACCAGGCACGGCACGACGCGGCCCGGCGCTTGCGCGGCATCGAGGAGGAGACCAAGCGCGCGGCCGACCAGCGCGTGCGCTCGATCCTGTCCGTCGCGATGCAGCGTCTCGCCGCCAGCCACGCCGTGGAGACCACGGTCAGCGTCGTCGAGCTGCCCAGCGATGACATGAAGGGCCGGATCATCGGCCGCGAGGGACGGAACATCCGTGCGCTCGAGAACCTCACGGGCGTCGACTTCATCATCGACGACACGCCGAATGCTGTCGTCCTGTCCGCCTTCGACGGCGTGCGCCGCGAGATCGCGCGCATGACCCTGGAGCGCCTGCTCCAGGATGGCCGAATCCACCCCGCCAAGATCGAGGAGACGTACTTCCAGGCGAAGTCGGACCTCGACAAGCACATCCTCGAGGCGGGAGAGGAGGCGGCGCTCGCCGCCAACGTCCAGGGGCTCGACCCGGAGCTGACGAAGACCCTCGGGCGGCTGAAGTTCCGCACGAGCTACGGACAGAACGTGCTCGCCCACTCGGTCGAGTGCGCGAACCTGGCGGCGCTGATGGCCGACGAGTTGGGCGCGAGCGCACGTACCGCCCGCCGCGCCGCGCTGCTGCACGACATCGGCAAGGCCGTCTCCCACGAGGTGGAGGGACCACACGCCCTGGTCGGCGGGGACATGGCTCGCCGTCACGGCGAGAGTGAATCGGTCGCGCACGCGATGGAGGCCCACCACAACGAGGTCGAGCCGCAGACCGTCGAGGCCGTCATCGTCCAGACCGCCGATGCGCTGAGCGGCGCCCGCCCCGGAGCGCGGGGGGAGTCGCTCGAGCACTACGTCAAGCGCCTGCGCGAACTCGAGCAGCTCGCGCAGAAGCATGAGGGCGTCGACAAGGTCTACGCGATGCAGGCGGGCCGCGAGATCCGCGTCATCGTGGCGCCCGATGCCGTCGACGACGACCGCGCGCTCGCGCTCGCGCGTGAGATCGCCCGGGAGATCGAGCAGGACATGGAGTACCCCGGCCAGATCAAGGTCACGGTCATCCGGGAGTCCCGCGCCGTGGAGTACGCCCGCTGACGCTCTCAGTCAACGCCCAGCGATCCGGAAGGGCGCCTTAACCGCTTGGGCCGAAGGTCTCGTCATGACCTCTCAGACGACACCCACACCGGCCGCCGAGGACAAGCCCGCCTGGCAGCGGTACCTCCCGGCTGGAGCGGCCGCGACTGTCGCGGTCGCCGCCATCATCGGCATCCAGGCCGCCGCGTCGGACGGCAGCAGTACGCAGAACGTCGGGCCGGGACAGGGCGGCCCCCCGAGCCAGGCCCAGCAGCAGGCGCCGGGGACCTCTGACGGCTCGCAGCAGCAGGTCCCGCCGTGGGACCAGAACGGCAGCGGGACCCCGCCCACGCCCCTCGGCATGGACGGCCAGGCAGCGCCCGGGGCCACGCAGGGGCAGCAGGCGATCCCGGACCAGGGCCAGACGCAGGACCAGGGGCTGGCCTCGCCGCGGACGAACGTCTCGTGAGCGCGTTGGACGTCCGCTTCCCGGCGATGGGGACCCAGATGCGGGTGGCCGCGGACGGCGGTCATCCCGCGCTCGAGCACCGCGTCCGCGGCGCACGGGCGGAACTCGAGCACACCGACGAGCAGCTCACGCGCTTTGACCCCGACAGCGCCCTCTCGCGCCTGAACGCCGCCGAGCAGCGCACGGTCGAGGCCGGCCCGCTCCTGCGCGACCACGTGCGGGCGGCGCTGTGGGCCGCCGATCGGTCGGTCGGGCTGATCGACCCCACGATGCTGGACGCGATCGAGGACGCCGGGTATCGCCTGTCGCGTGTCGGCGCGCCCGCACCCGATCTCGACGCTGCCCTCGCCGCCGCACCGCCCCGCACGAAGGCCGGGCCGGCGAGCCGCGCGCGCTGGCGGGAGATCAGCGTCGACGACGACGCGGCGACGATCACCCGCCCGGCCGGCGTGCGACTGGACCTCGGCGGCACCGCGAAGGGGCGCGCGGCCGATCGTGCCCTGCGCTTCCTCGCGGGAGCGCGCCACGCGATCGTCGACTGTGGCGGCGACCTCGCCCTGGGCGGAACGTCCGGCCGGCCGCATGCGGTCCTCGTCGATCACCCGCGGACGGGCGAGACGGTCGCGACGCTGCGCGTGACCCAGGGCGGCGTCGCGACCTCCGGGATGACGAGGCGGGCATGGCTGCGCGATGACGAGGGCTGGGCTCATCACCTGCTCGACCCGTCGACGGGCGAGCCGTGCTGGTCGGGCCTGCTGAGCGCGACGGCCGTGGGCGGGACCGCGCTGGAGGCCGAGGTGCTGGCCAAGATGGCGTTCCTCCGCGGGGCTGAGGGCGCCCGGCGTCTGCTGCGCCGGCGGGGCGGGGTCATCGTCCATGAGGACGGCGACGTCGAGGTCGTGTCCAGCGCCCCGGCGCACACGCTGCGCGTCCGCCGCACGCCGCGCGACCGCTGGGTCGTCGCGCGCTGACCGCCGGGACCCAGGATCGGGACGGCAGGGGCGCAGCGGTACCCTGGTCGCCCATGCCGGACCGCAAGCGCTACCACATCACCACGTTCGGCTGCCAGATGAACGAGCACGACTCCGAGCGCATGAAGGGCATGCTCGAGACGCTCGGCTACGACGAGGCGCCCGCGCGCGACGAGGCCGACCTCATCCTCTTCAACACGTGCTCGATCCGTGAGTCGGCGGACTCGAAGTTCGTCGCGCACCTGGGGGAGGCCAAGCGCCTGAAGTCCGAGGACCCGACGCGGGTGGTCGGCGTCGGCGGCTGCTGGGCCCAGTCGGTCAAGGACGAGGTGTTCGCCCGGTTCCCGTTCGTGGACGTCGCCTTCGGTCCCGGGCAGGTCCACAAGCTCGCCGAGTTTCTGACGTCGGACGCGATCACGGCGCAGGGGTTCTTCGAGTTCGAGGGCTTCCCCGGCCACCTGCCGACCAAGCGCGAGCGTGAGTTCCAGGCGTGGGTGCAGATCCAGGTGGGCTGCAACTGCGCGTGCTCGTACTGCATCGTGCCGTCCACCCGCGGGCGCGAGGCCAGCCGGCCGTTCGACGAGCTGGTCGCCGAGGTGCGCGGCCTGGTCGACGACGGGGTCCGCGAGGTGACGCTGCTCGGCCAGACGGTCAACAGCTACGGGCGGGATCTCCGCGGCGACGACGGGCGGCCCCGCAGCTTCAGCGAGCTGCTGCGTGCGCTGGACGGGATCGACGGCCTCCAGCGCATCCGGTACACCAGCCCGCACCCGAAGGACCTGCGCGAGGATGTCGTCCGCTGCCACGCCGAGCTGCCGTCGGTCTGCCAGCACATCCATCTGCCGCTCCAGAGCGGGTCGACGCCGATCCTCAAGGCCATGCGCCGCACGTACTCACGCGAGCGCTACCTCGATCGCGTCGCCATGATCCGCGAGCAGGTGCCGGACGTGGCGCTCACGACCGACGTCATCGTCGGGTTCCCGGGGGAGACCGAGGAGGATTTCGAGCAGACGCTTTCGCTCTGCGAGGAGGTCGGCTACGACGCGGCGTTCACGTTCCTGTTCTCGCCGCGGCGCGGCACGACGGCCGCGGAGCTCACCGAGGGCCTGGTCCCGCATCCGGTGAAGGTCGAACGCCTCGAGCGTCTGGTCGAGGTCATCCAGCGGCGCGCGCACGAGCGTGCGCAGCGGTTCGTGGGGCGGACCGTCGAGGTGCTGGTCGAGGGGCCGTCGCGCAACGACCCGTCGCGGCTGCGCGGCCGTTCGTCGCACAACAAGGTCGTGAACTTCGGCGGGCTGGCCGAGCCGGGGGAGATCGTCCCGGTCGAGATCGTGTCGGCCACGAGCCAGACCCTCGCGGGCGAGATGTCGCTCGTCGCGCGCCTCACCGTCTGACGAGTCCGGGAAGAAATCGGGAAGGCGCGGCGTCCATGGTGGTAGTCCCATCAATCCGACGGAGGCCCACCATGCCCATCAGCCCCATCACGCTCCGCCCCGCGATGCCCGCCGACGCACCCGCCGTGCGCGAGCTCGCGACCCTCGACTGCCGTCCCGCCCTGCGTGGTCCTGTGCTGCTCGCCGAAGCGCGCGGGCGACCCATCGCGGCGATCGCGATCCGTGACGGCGCCGTCGTGACGGATCCGTTCCGTCGCACGGCGGCGGCGGTGGCGTTGCTGCGGACCCAGCGCGATCTGCTGCAGCCCGAAGACCGCACGACCCTTCGGCAGCGTCTGACGTACCCGCAGTTGCGCGTCGCGTGACGTCCTCCCGGCGTGCGAACATACGTTCGTGCGCTGGGACCATCTGAACATCGAACATGACGAGGCGGCCACGCTGCCCGGCTACCGCGAGCCGGCGCACGTGCGCCGCTTCAACGTGCCCGAGGCGATGGACACGCGGTTCTACGAGGTCCGTGCGAAGTCGGTCCTCAACCGCGTGCCGGAGCGGTCACGGATGCCGTTTCGGTGGACGATCAACCCATATCGGGGATGCAGTCATGCATGCACGTACTGCTTCGCTCGCCCCACTCACACGTTCCTCGGCTTCAACCCCGGCCGGGACTTCGAGCGCGAGATCGTCGTCAAGGTCAACGCCCCCGAGGTCGTACGCGCCGAACTCGGCCGCCCGCGGTGGGGGCGCGAGCACGTCGCAATGGGGACGAACACCGATCCGTACCAGTGGGTCGAGTCCAAGTACCGGCTCATGCCCGAGATCTGGCAGGCGCTCGGTGACCGCGCGACACCGTCCTCGGTGCTGACCAAGTCGCCGCTGCTGCTGCGCGACGCCGACCTCATGGTCCGCGCGGCAGAACGTGCGCCGGTGTTCGCCGATCTCTCGATCCCGACCTGGGACGAACGAGCATGGCGGCAGACCGAGCCGCACACCCCGCATCCGCGGGCGCGGATGGAGGCCGTCGCCGAGCTGAACCGCCGCGGTATCCCGACCGGCGTCCTCGTGGCACCGCTGATGCCCGGCATCAACGATGCGCCCGCGCAGCTTGAGCCCCTGCTCGCTGCCGCGGCCGAGGCGGGGGCGGTGCAGATCGGTGGGATCGGGCTGCATCTGCGCGGCGAGACGCGCGACGTCTTCATGGACTGGCTGCGGTCCTGCCGGCCCGATCTCGTCGAGCACTATGAGGAGTTGTACGGCGCCGGGGACTACCTGCCGTCCTACGAGCGCCGGCGGCTGGCGCGGCTCATCCGGACGGCGTCCCGAGATCCCGCACCGGGCGCAGATGCGGTCGAGGGCACCGAGCGATTTCGGGCGATGAGGGCCGCGCGGCGCGGAGGCGGACCGCCGCGACCGTCACCACCGCGGGCAGGACGTGCGGTGGCGCAGGAGACGCTGTTCTGAGGGCGCGGCCGTCAGAGGTCCCGGGCGCCGGGGTGTCCCTCGCCCGGCCACGGGGCCAGGATGAGCAGCAGGCGCGCGTCGGTGACGGCGCGCACCTCGTGCCGTTCGGCGGGGTCGAAGATCGCCAGCAGACCCGGCCCGCCGCGTTGGGGGGACGCCCCGTTGCGGACCTCGACCTCACCGTCGACGACGACCAGGTGGGCGCGCTCGTGGACCTGGTGCTCGTCGAGCGCCTCGCCCGCCTCCAGCTGGAGTGCGATCGATCGCGACTCACCGCGACGCGAGTCCAGGACGATCGGCTTGCGGGGCAGCACGTCGATCGTCTGCAGATCCCAATGGCGCATGGTCTCCCTCCCTGTGGGTCGGCGAGTCCGGACCCGGGCTCGCCTGTGTGCTCAATATCACACGGTCTGGGCCACTATGCCGGGTTCTCCCGGACCTGTGCGCCGTATGGCGCGTCAGCCATCGCGGCGGCTGGCCTGCCCGGCCGCGAGGCGCTCGGCGACGTCGCCGGAGCCCATGCGCCGCTGGAAGCGGCTGGCCAGCTCGGGGGCGACACCGGCCACGATCACACCGGCCCGCATGCTCAGCGGCGCCACGTCGATCTCGCGCCGGTCGCGCTCGATGGCGCGGATGGTGGCCTCGGCGACGTCCTCGGGCGACTTGGTCCCGACGCCCGGGGGCAATTCGATGTCGGCGTCCGCGAACATGCCCGCGTCGCGGATGAAACCGGGGAAGACCGTGGAGACGCCCACCGGCCCGTCGTGGAGCTCCTCGCGCAGCGCGCCGGCGAACCCGCGCATCCCGAACTTCGTCGCGTTGTAGATCGAGCTGTGCGCCGACGGCACCTTGCCCGAGAGCGACGACATGAAGACCAGGTGCCCGCGACCGCGCTCCAGCATCCCGGGGACGAGCCGCTGGGCCATCATGATCGGCGCGCGCAGGTTGACGTCGAGCATGCGGTCGATCTGCTCGGGCGTGAGCTCGCTGATGAGCCCGGTGGCGGGCAGCGCAGCGTTCGCTATCAGGACGTCGACGTCGCCGTGGTCGGCGAGCAGGCGGTCGACCTGGGCGCGGTCGGCGAGGTCGACCGCGACGCTCTGGGCACCCACCTCGGACGCGAGGCTCGCCAGGACGTCGGTGCGCCGCCCCGTGAGGACCAGGGACGCGCCCCGCGCCGCGCAGGCCCGCGCGATGGCGTGGCCGATGCCGCCTGTGGCGCCGGTGAGCAGGACGGTGCGATCGCGAAGCTCCATGGTCAGGCGAACACTGCCACAGTCGCCGTGAATGCGTGGAGGAAGTTCCCGCCGCCGACGGGCCCGAGTTCCCCGGCGGCGAAGAACCCGGCGGCGGGGGCGCCCGCGAGGCCGGCGTGGACCGATCGTGCGTCGTGGTCGGGGACCCCGAACATGTCCTGGCCACGCCCTGTGCACGTGAAGACCAGCGCCCCGGCAGGCGGCGCGGCGCCGAGTGCGACCCGGCGCAGCTCGAGCGCGTCGCGCAGGTCCCGGTCGGCGGTCTCGGCGTCCCGGGCGTGCAGGCGCACGACCTGGCCCGCGCTCACAGGCGCGCCGACGGCAACCGTGCCCTGTGCGGGGTCGCCACCGAGCAGCCCGCGGATGAGGACGTCGCTGGGCCCCGGACTCGGCGTCGGCGCATCCTCGAGGACGATTCCGAGCAGGACGCCTTCGGCGACCGCTGCGCGCTCCTCGGCCGGAAGGGCCTCGACGACGTCGCGGAGCTTCGGCAGCGCCGGCTCGCCCGCGAGCTCGTGGATGACGTGGCCGGTGCCGGACGTGATCTCGAGTTCGGGCCCGACGGCACGCGCACCCTGGGAGACGCACGGCAGGAGGTCGATGTCGTCGAAGCGCACCCCGACCGCGCCGCCGTCGTGGATGCGGTCGTCGCACAGCAGCGCGGCGGACCCGTCGACGGTACGCGCACTCGCGACCCCGCCGAGGACGGGCACGCCGGGCGCACGGACCGCGAGCTCGTCGAGGACCGCATCGGTCGGGAAGGTGTAGGGGTCCGGGAGCAGGACGGTGCCGGCGGCGCCGGCCATCGTCGGCAGGCCCGACACGGTCACCCCGCCCGTGTCTCCCGGACGGACATCGGCATGGAAGGTGGCGGCGCGGCCGTCGCCGAGGTTCGCCGCCCAGACCGCCACGGCTGTCCCGTGCTCGATCTCGCGGCAGTCCCCGAGGACGCCGGCGGCGCCGCAGCCCAGCAGCCCGTCCGGTTCCAGGACGGCGCCGATGGTGTCCAGCGCGATCTCCGGAGCGCCGAGATGCCCACCGGCGAGGAACGTCATGACGAGGTCCGCGGGCCGGCCCCGCAGCCCCTCGCGTGCGTCCTCGGCCGCTGCCAGCGCGCCGAGGTGGGGGTCTGCGTGCGTTGCGAGGCCGCAGCCGACGCGCACGGGCATGTGCCGACCATAACGCTCTGGCGCCGTCTGCCCGTCGATACTGCGCGGGTGACCGGCGTCCTCGCCATCTTCGGCCCCACCGCGGTGGGCAAGACCGCGATTGCGATCGCCGCCGCGCGCCGCATCGCTGCGCACGGCGGCGAGGTGGTGGCCGTCGGAGCAGACGCGCTTCAGCTCTACGCCGGGCTCGAGGTGCTGACCGCCGCGCCCACCCCGGACGAGCGCGCCGAGCTCGATCATCGCCTCGTCGGCTCGGTGCCCGTGACCGAGGAGTTCAGCGTCGCGCGCTACGCGCGCCTGGCCCACGCGGAGATCGACGGCCTGCTGGCCACGGGGACCACCCCGATCGTGGTCGGCGGCACCGGCCTGTACCTCCGCGCGGCGCTCGCCGATCTGCAGCTGCGCCCTCCGCCGGAGCCGGGGGTGCGCGAAGGGCTCATGCGCGAGCTTGACGCGCTCGGCCCCGAGGCCCTGCACGCGCGGCTCGCGGCCGCCGCGCCGTGGGCGGCGGAGCGCATCGGCCCGCGCGACCGCTCCCGCATCGTGCGGTCGCTCGAACTCCTGGCCGCCGGGAGGCTCGAACCGCCGCCCGCCGAGAACGAGCTGTGGACCGCGCACACCCGGCACCCGACGCGGCTGGTCGGGCTGGTGATGGACCGCGACGCCCTGGTGGCACGCATCGACGCGCGTGTGGACGAGATGGTCGCGGCGGGCGTGGTCGACGAGGTCCGCCGCGCGGACGCCGCGGGCGCGTCATCGACCGCCCGGGCCGCGGTCGGCTTCAGCGAGTTCCTGACCGGCGACATCGATGGCGCAAAGGTGCGGACGCGCCGCCTGGCGCGGCGGCAGCTGACCTGGATGCGCAAGCTCGCCGGGGTGGAGCTCGTCGACGTGACCGATCGCGACGCCGACGAGGTCGCGGCCGCGCTGGACCTAGACTCGCTGCGCGGATGACCATGACCTTCGAGAAATGGCAGGCGCTCGGCAACGACTACCTCATCGTCGAGCGCGACCGGCTCCCATTCGGCCTGACGCCTTCCCGGGTGCGGCGGCTCTGCGACCGCCATCTCGGGCTCGGAGGGGACGGGATCCTGGAGCTCTCGCCGGCCGACGAGCCCGGGTTCGTCGCCCGGCTGCGCATCTTCAACCCGGACGGGTCGGAGGCTGAGCTGTCCGGCAACGGCGCGCGCGAGGCGATCCTCTATCTGCGGCGCCGCGGCTGGACGAGCGCGGACCAGTTCTCCATCCAGACCCCCGCCGGTGAGCTGCGCCCGACGATCCAGTCGGAGACCACCTGCACGGTCGACATGGGCCGGGCGAAGCTCCGGTCCGACGACTCCCCGGCCGGCGACGCCGACGGGCTCGGCGAGCTCGAGGCGGGCGGTCGGACGTGGCGCTTTCAGCACGTGTCCATCGGGAATCCGCAGTGCGCGATCGAGGTTCCGGACACCGCCGCGCTCGAGGCGCTCGACCTGCCCGCCGTCGGCCCGGACATCGAGCACCACGCGCTGTTCCCGAACCGCACGAACGTGTCGTGGTGGACCCGTGCCGGCGACGGCGCGATCCGCGCCCGGATCTTCGAGCGCGGCGTGGGGGAGACGATGTCCTCGGGCACGGGCGCGACCGGTGCCGCCGTGGCATCGGTCCTGCGCGGCGGCGACAGTCCCGTCACCGTGCACCTGGACGGCGGCGAGCTGACGGTCGACGTGCAGGAGGACCTTCACGTCGACCTCGCGGGCTGGGCCGTCCCGGTCTACGCGGGCGAGGTCAGCGCCGACCTGCTGGCCGAGCTGACCGCCCTGGACTAAGGGGCTGCTCAGACGCTGACGTTGTGCTCGCGCAGCACGGAGGTCAGCGACGTCTTGCGGTCGGTGCTCTCCTTGCGCTCGCCGATGATGAGCGCGGCCGGGAGGTCGAACTCGCCGGCGGGGAACTGCTTCTTGCGGGTGCCGGGGACGACGACCGCGCGCGGCGGGACCTCGCCGCGCAGCTCGATCGGCTCGTCGCCGCGGACGTCGATGATCGCCGTGGATGCGGTGAGCACGACGTTGGCGCCGAGCACCGCCTCCTTGCCGACCTTCACGCCCTCGACGACGATGCAGCGCGATCCGAGGAACGCGCCGTCCTCGTCGATCACGGGGCTGGCCTGCATCGGCTCGAGCTCGCCGCCGATGCCTCCGCCGCCGGAGAGGTGGACGTCCTTGCCGATCTGGCCCCAGGACCGCCCAGCCCAGCACCTCAAACCTAGACCTGCCGGGCCCCGCGCCTCGGGCCTCAATCGATTGAGACCCGACTCGACCCGACCCGACCCGACCGGCACCCCTGGTGC
>SXGQ01224714.1_pt1 | contig 12435 bp, 9 predicted proteins | sample 3178371 | NCBI WGS metagenome assembly SXGQ01 (sample SAMN11356859, study PRJNA531348) | freshwater metagenome | isolation source: freshwater sample F1-20 | place: China: Fuxian Lake, Yuxi | collected 2017-12-25
CATCGCCAGCGCGGCGATCCATGGAAACCACCTGGCGCGCGGCAGCCGATCCAGGAGTCGGTCCCGACGGTGAAGTACATGAGCCACTTCTCGCGCGGGTCGTCCATGACGTGCACCATTCCGCTCGGTGGCCGATCCCAGAACCCCGCCCAGCCGCTGCCGCCCTCCAGCCTGAAGTTGCGCGGCTCGAAGGTGTGATCGGCCCAGTTCCGAACGTGCCAACTTCGCGAGATCAGGTTGCGCTGCGAGATCCAGTGCAGCTGCGTCTTCGCGCACTCGGGGCGCACCCGCGCGGCGGGGCCGCAGTTCGCACAGACCGGGCCATCCCCGACGGGACGATGGAAGCGACCGGTGACGCCGTCGCGCCAGGCGTAGGTTCCCGAGACGCAGTCGCGTGGCTCGTGGCGCGCGATGCCGACGTGGCTGCACGCGCCGATGAGGCGCGGCGAGACCAGGCGCGACGGGCACTTCGCCTCCTCTCTCACGCTGAAGTACATGCCGCCCCGCGTGCGGTGCATGCGGTACTCACTGGGGACGGGCGACTTGCGGTAGTCGCCGCTCCCCCACTCGTCTGGGTAGTAGTCGTTCGCGGCGCTGTAGCAGTCGCGTCCGTCGTCGAGCGGGACGCGCAGCGACCACTTCGGTGCCGACGTCGTGGATGCACCTTTCGGCTTGCGCGGGCGGTAGCGCCAGCGCTTCTCCTGTGCGGCGAGCCGCTTCGGATCGAGGAAGCCAAAGTTGGCCTCCGGAAACGGCGCCTTCTCCGCGACGCGCGTGGTGACCTTGGTCGCTGCCATCTCCCGTACCTCCCAGTTCGGCCGGCTCGGGCCGGCGCCTGGGGCACGACGCAACGCAGGACGCCACAAGGGCGCTTGGTCCGCGTCGGACCCGTCCGCATCGCCATATCAGCGTTGGCACCGTTCCGGCCCCCGGGGTGGGGATCCGTTGGTTGCCGCACCTTCGTCGAGCTGAATCTCTCCGGTGCTCTCGATGCGCGTCACCATTTGGGTGACTGGGGGAGTGTATCAGGTGGGTTGTGTCAACTGTGCGACACACACCCAGTCAATTGCGCAGGCCGCATGAGATACTGAAACCGCAGTGTCCCCCAGCTACCCTATGAGTATCTGGTTGCCGGGCCTCTTGTAGCCCCTGCTATCGCTCGGTACTATTCACCCATGGTCATCGATGGCATCGAACAGATAATGAATGAACTCTCCTCGGCTCGCGGCGCTCTGGACAAACGACGTAAAGCAGTTGAAGAGGCGCAGCAGACTGTGGCAGAAGCTTCAAAACGAGCAAAGTTTCTGCGCGATGCAGCCCGCCAGGAAGGCGATAAACTCGTCACGCCCGCAGCGCAGGCTTTGTCTCATGAGAATGCGCAATTGGCCTCTGCAGAACACCGAGTCATGAAGCTAGAAGAACTGCTGTATGTCGCACTCCAAACTATTGAACAGCGAATACAAGGATCTTCCTGATGAAGCAAGGGAACACTGTGCCATACAATTCTGACTCGTTGTATTGGTGAACATTCTCAATCCATACACCGCTAGCACATTAAATCTAGCAGACGCCCCGAATGAATAAACCCCTACTGTGCTCTAGCCCTAACGACTAAACGTTGTACTGTCTCCAAGATAGCCTCAAGTCCCAGTTTCGTCACCGTGCTCCCCCTGGAATCGTAGCTTGGTAACCAGGGCCTCCCTCCAGCCTCAACAATTAAACGACCCAACCCTGGTTTGTCCAGACCAGAAGTCAAAGCCTGAAGCCCCAACTGCTCAATGACAGCCAAAAGAAACGCTCTGGGTTCTGTTGAGCCCGTCGAAACTCGAAACTTTTTGATTGACAACTGGTCGCAAATTGCGTCGATTAATTGCTGTTTTGTGGCCATTAGTGAAGTACTCTTCGGTATCCCTCAACGACGCTTCGGAGATATCGAGCGCTATCCGCATCTAACTCGCTCATTTGTTCATCTGCGACTTCTACAAGACGGATGCGATCAAGAAGGATGCCCCTAGTTGTAATCTCATTCCAGATATCGTCGCTGTCCACAATGCCTGGGATCGCAAGTGCAACTAGTGGTTCAATATCTGAAGAAAGCCAACTGGACCAAAGCCGAATATCAATATCTCCAATCTTGTTTACAAAGTCCTCCATGATTGTGCATTGAACTAGCATGATTGGCAGGCCTGGCTTCTTATCGCCGAATGACTTCCATACAAATAGGTCAACTCCTCCATCCTTCATACGAGGTGGTCGGAACGCGATACCGAGGCGAATATTGGTCATCTTACTCAGCCACTGAATAGCTGAGGGGAAATCCGCAGGTCGACCACTCTTTGATGGAAATCCAAAATTCAATGAATGGGTGTTCTCCCCGAAAAATGAAGAGAGCGCACTCGCTGCAACATCTTCAAAGATCTTGCCGGCTACATCAGTGTTAATCTTGAAGTCCAAAGCATTACGCCAAGGTCCCGGTGAAAGAAACAAGAGCCGTAGATACAAGGAGTCCGCAACCGTAAGTTTCGTCGCAAGGTACTCATCATCCACAAGAAATGGATACCTTTCACCGAGTATACGCGAACGGAGCTTAATCCTCTTGAACGCATATGAGATCTGCATCCGGCTTACGCCGGCAATTTTCTCTGAAATCTCCTGAAGTTTTTGGATGGAGAATGGAACACCATGACTGGAAGAAGCCACAATTTCAATCCAGTCTGCGATCTGTTCCGGATCTTCACTCGATAGATCAATCATCAGACATTAAGTCGTTCAAATTCGAGCTAAGCTCGTGTAGCGCCCGTACGTTCTCCTTGGCTTGCTTGTCATCGACATAATCGGATATATCATCGAACGCACTCTTAATGCTCTCCGTTGCAGTTCGGATGCGGTTGAGAAGCCTGACGTATGGATCCATGCCCTGATCCTTAATCGCCTCTTCGGCTTTCTCTAGCGACCAAGTTTCGCGAAGAACTTTCAATCCAATCTCGCTTTGAATGACTTTGCCTAGTTTACTGATTTGACGTGTATCCCTAATCACAGGGCCCCTACCATCCTCACCGAACAGAAAAGCAAGTAGTTCTCGCAAAGGCATCAGGCCCTTTTCCGGGATCGGCTGAATCCCCGGCGTGACTTTACTGCCCAGGGGTGCATCAATGAATGCACGGATGCCAGGCGAACCAAGGGCTACTTGCAGAACAGAAAAGGAACTTTCGAGGGCAGATGTATCCATTCCAACATCCGATGCTTGCTTCGCGATAGCCTGATTCCTGTACATTTCTGCAATCTCGTTTCTATTTTTCCCCACAGCTTCAGCCGCCATCTTGAAGTCATAGTGGTCTTGGTCTATAAGTTTTGCAATAAACTTAGCCTGTGCAAACGGTTGCCATTCCAATATGCCAGAGATATGTCTGAAGCCTAGGATAGGTGCAATCTTTACTCGATCGTCAACAAGAATGCATGGAACCAGATCGTTCGCAGTAAACTTTGACATTGCCGCCAGCTCATTCAAACGCTGCGGTTCATACAATTGCGAGCGGAGCGTCTCGCTTGTCAGTGCGAGAAGTGCCGTTAGCCGCCTATTGCCCTCAATGACAACGTACTTTTCTTGTTTAGGACTGGCTACAACAATCAACGGTTCATTAGCAAAGAACCCATTTCGGGCAATAGATTCGGCAATAGCTGTAATATCAAAACCCATGTGCAACCTGACAGCCAGGTCTTCTTGAGTTTCAGACTTGCTCTTTGCTCCGAATCTCGGATTATCCAGGTCGAGAGTGAGCGCACTTACAGGAAGATTTAGAGGGACGCCAACGATGCCACTACCACCTTCGAGTTCTGTGTTCATACACCTCTCCTCACTACTTTCCCCTTCCCTAAATAGACCGCTAGCGTAAACAAATTGATGTCATCGTGATCCCGGCGAGTCACGTGGTGAGCCTGAAGAACTACGGTATCTTCTCCGTATTGAAGCGGTCCCACCATTCTATCGCCTTTGTAATCGTGTCCTGGCGTGTCCTGTCTTATGTCTTCGCCTTGAAACAGATTGATAAACCCAGTATCGTCAGCCCACTTTCGTTGTCTAGGCTTGTTAATGTCTTCAGCATTCGCAAGCACGACTAAGACACATTGTTGCTCCTGATCTGGTCGTCGTTTCAAGAAGTCTACGATCCTATCGTGTTGCCATCCAGGAGATGAGGGGTTAATTCTCCATGGTAAAATGAGTGAATCCAGCAATTCATTGAGTGGCATGATGCGAGTGCGATGCAACAGCCTCTGGTAGGCCACCGCTTTAACTGATAAGACTCCGGTCGCCCTCAAAACCTCATAGTTTGCGGAAACTACTTCCGGATCTACGCATGGCTTTCGAAGCGCAAGCCAATCTCCATCAGGGCTGAAGCTGTTCAGATGTGAAACGACAGAATCTCTCGTGGGTTTGGACCGATCAGGCAAAAAGAAGCCCAGTTGTTGCGCCCACTCTGCAATGGTGTGTCCTGATTCGAGTGTGTCGCGAAGATTGGCGCGCAGGTCGTCCTCGGTATGGACAATACCTCTTAAGGTGGAGATCGTACGAGAGGTCGCAAAGAACTGGCAAAACGGTAAGAGGTTGGTCCTATATCCAAATGCTCGCGCTCGTTGCTCAATCGTATCTATTTGATCGCTTGGCGGTCTATTCATGTACGTAACCGTTAAGCCCTCTACTGTGAACCCACGATCGAGTTTATTGCCGCCAATCAGCACATGAAATGGAGCCAGATTCCATTGTACTTTTTTGACCTCACTTGCAGAATTTACTAGCCATAGTGTCACCTCTTTGAGCACCAAGCGCATTGCATCCCAAAAGGTTATGTCGTCAAGAGTTGATATTCCGAGTGAATACAGGCGGGTCCTTTCACTCTCAACGGTAGCTGCAAACCGACCCTCAGCGATGTTTGATGAATCTCTATAGCTGTTAATAAACCTATCTACCAGAAATAAATAGCGTTCTTGGAACTCGTTTTTGAATGTTGAATGAATCAACATACTCACTGGAGCGGATGATTTGTCTGCGTGATAAAGGTGCGCCGCCCCAACGAGATAACTTGCTAACGCAACTTCAAGACTATCTGGCAATTCTGCGATCGCCTCTCGGGCACTCTGCTCATCAGAGATCGGTATCTCTCGCACAACTACTGACGCATGGTCAATGAAAAATTCCCTGCCGCCGGTATAGCCTTGGCCGGGTTCCAGAAACACCACGCCATCAGGCATTAGGGAGTCATTAGCATCTAACAACAATGGGGCGTATGGGGTTGCAGTGTATTGCACATAGAGGTGCGGAGGTAACGCAGACCGTAATCCTTTGATTGAAGTATATGTACTGCTTTCACCGCGGTCCCGTACAGCAGTGTTAAGCGATGCCTGATCGGCCTCGTCATCGATAACTAGACACTTCGTGCCTTCCAAACTCAGCGACTCAAGAATCGTTTTAAGTTTTGTTAGCATTTTGGCGTTCTTGAGAACCGGGAGCACCACAACTCTGTCCTTATCAATCCAGCTCTGAATCTCTTTCGGCGTCCGTCGAAGGTTTAACTCGGGGATCGACACCCATCGGTAGTTTCTCTCATCCAGGCCGAGTGACTTCTCCAGTCGTGACCGATTCTGGTCCCTGAGGAGGATGGTCGAGCCCAGCACAGCAATGATGAGTTGATATCCTCTATCAGCCGCCGATGCGCATAAGGCAGTGATCGATGTCGTTTTCCCAGATTGGACGTACCCGAGCGCCAGCACTGTCTGCATTCCCTCGTCGAAGTAATCCAGAATTTGATTCACAGACATCCAAACCTTTTGCCTGTCTCCGGCACCGATGGTGGCTGACAAGCGTTGATCCAAAGCGTTGGATTCTGTACCGGTAAGCGACTGGATCCCCAACACCTGTTCGCCTTTCAAGTTAGGTCTACCTGAAGCTTATGCAGTATCGAATCTATCACGAACTTGGCGGTTCCCACTGACACTGCATTGCCCAATTGCCGAAAGGACTTTGCAGCAGATTGACCTTCAAATGAAAAGGTGTCCGGGAACCCTTGCAATCTCGCTGCCTCCCTTACGGTTATCGTCCTCCGCCGTGCGCCAATGACTGAAGTTTGGTTCATTGCAACAAGCGCTGGCAGGTAGTCCGCCTTCTTAACCCGAACCCCACTAGGACGAAACTGGATGACACCTTGCCAAATAGACCCCAAATCTTGTGCTTGCCACTCCAATTTTCGGTGCGAAATGCTCAATCTCTTTAGCTCGGCGTGTCTTTTTCGCCACATACTAATGACTTCACGATGCTGCCGATAAAACGACGAGTTCTTTTCCAAGAAAGCCACTTTCCAATCGGGATCAGCGGAATCAATCTTCGGCCTCACATGCATTGCAAACTCCCAGAGGGGAAACCCTGGTAAACGCTTCCCGCTAGACATAGCAATAGATTGAACAAAGTCTTCCCACATTTCAATAACGGCGACTCTCTCGCTCGACAACGAATACGTTTCGAGATCACTAATGTCCGAATCTTCTTGCAACAAGTGTCGGGAGAGATCCCATCGTTCTGGTTTCCAATCGCCAATCTGGCTCAGATCAATGCCAAAAGGCTCATGAACCAGTCGCCAGGCCTGTCGCTTGCCAACATATACGCCAACAATGTAGACGCGCTCCCTCATCTGAGGGGCACCGCCTTGCTGGGGTGATAAGACATGCGGTGAGATTATTGTTGGCTGATCGGATACGTGGTATCCAAGGTCTCGGAGCACGTGGAGAATTAATCTCCATGTGTGACGATGCCTTGGACCAGTAAGGTTGCGAACATTCTCAAGTACGACAACTCTGGGCTTTCGTCGTTCAAGGACCTTTGCAATATTGTAGAACAGAGTTCCGCGCGTCTCATTCATTCCTTGTTGAGCGCCGCTCTTGCTGAAGGGCTGGCATGGGAAACCGGCCGCTAACAAATCGTGTCGAGGTATAGTTCTTGACACTTGACCATCAGTGAGGGGCACGATATCCCCCGCTATTGGACCAGCCATCGAACTTTCATGGTTTCTTTTGTAAATGGCGAGAGCATCCTGATCAATCTCCGAGGCAAAAACACAACGCCCGCCCATGCCGTCTAACGCTAGGTGAAAACCACCGATACCGGCAAAGAGATCTACGTACTCAAATCCCATCTGCTCGGGCCTCCAATTTCGATTCCCTTAAGCCCATAAGTGCCTCACGTTTTAGCTGATGCCAGCCACCAAAAGCATCGCTAAGAGTTCCTACGGAAGGACAGAGTTCCACCTGCTTTTTGCGCCACGCCTCGTAGCCTTGCGGGCCCCCGACCGTACCATCTGCAATCAAAAATCTTTGAACGTAACCTAAAAGCTCTTGCTGGCTCCATTTTCTCGAGTAGTCGTTCCTTACTGACTTTATCGATTCGATACCTGCCTCGGCGCACAATTCATTCCACGTCCCGAAGCGTTTTTTGCCGATGAGCGCGGAAGACGGGCCTTCAATCTCTCCGATTAATATCAAATTATCATACGCCTTTCGGGTGAGGGGGAAGTAGTATGTTCCGGCCCTCCTAATGCAATCAATGATCTTTTCTCGAGTCCATTTAGTAGCAGGTTCTTTCTCATGAACATTAGGCAAATCGATAATGAATTTGTGTAGTCGCTTAGGCACGATGAACTTCACTTGGTTTTCTGCTACATTAAGACTACTTGATAACTCGGACATGTACAGCGCTCCGTAGCTTCGGAAGAGCTTCGATATTGCTTCAATTGATCTAGATTGATTCAGTAGCTGACTACTAGACCAATTGCGATACGCGCGACGGATCGTCTCCTCGCTTACGCCGAGTGCATCACCTGCTTTTTTTGCACTGCTAAACTTGAACAGTGCGTCGACATAAAGTTGTAGAGTTGCACCATTAACTGGACGCCTACCTCGTCGCTCTTTCTGTGCCCGTACGCCGTGCCGCTTCAGTATCTGGCTGACGCGTTGTTTTGTTATCCCATATGATTTCGCAAGTTCTGCCGTCAAGGCACCAGCCAAGTATGAATCGATCAAGCGCTGGTTTCGAGAACTTGTTGTCTTGACTATCGGCGCACGGCGCGAGACAGACGCGGAGCTGGTTATCTCTGCCGAAGCAGGAGGAGCATGGCTATCCTCGGGCGTAATGACTAGTGGGCCACTTTGTTGCAGGCTTAGGATTTCCTCGACCGTTTTCTTTCCAATGTTTCGGATGTTTGCAAGGGTCTCGGATGTGAGCTCCATAAACTGCCGGTGAGTGGAGATGCCTGCACGGAGCAAGCCCCTCCTGGCACGGGTACCCAATCTTGGATCCAGATCGCTGGCTGTTTTGGTCATCAGGAAAGTTTCCTGGCTCCAGCAGACAACAGTGCATCAGCAACGGCATCCATTTCTTTCGGATCACAAGAGTGGAGGTTTGCATCGTCAGGAACAAATAGCAAAAGTGACTTTCGCGCACGTGTCATGAGTACTCTATATGCGTTAATCCCATATCGACCACTCTCACCGCCACGCCGCGAGGGACGCCAATTACCAGTTCGAAGATTGAGCTTTCTCGGAATCCACTGTCCGTTTGAGTAAATCATGTCCCAAGACCAGATAACGCACACAGCGTCCAATTCCAGTCCTTGACACTTAAACTCACTAGCAGCGGTCTCTAGGGCGTTTGACGAACTGAGGTTTGGAAGCTCATCGAGATACCATTGCGTCCAAGAGTAATCATCTGCTGCCCCCGGAACATTGACACCGAGCAATTTGGTCCTATCACTTTGCGAACTCGCCAGGAGTCCAACTCTATCACCGTGCGAATTCCTTTCACGTAGGTGCGCTTTTGCGACTGGTAATGACCGGGTAAGCCAGATCGGAAACCTAAGTGACCGAGCTACTTGCACCGCATTCTTTACGTCGCCGTCGAGTACAAGGTTCACCCATGATGGAAGATCCTCATTCAACTCAGTTCGCCGCGGGATATTCAGCTCTAACGGTGCCGATGAAAACCTTGCTACTTCTCGCTTTGGAAAGCTCTCTAACAAAGAATCGGCGGCAAAAGCTTTCCACTGCGTACTTGATTCATTCAGCGCCTCAACCCAAGTGCGGATACCTTCCTCCCCCGTATGAATCTCTTGCCCTGTGCCAATTAGAACTACGACTAAGCGACAGCCAGCCTTTGTCGCAGCGTCAAGCAACTCTGCGGCCTCGGAATTCAACGAGCGGTCTGCCTTCTTCTTTCTCATGTGATCTTTGGTCCATACGCGCTGCCCTTCGTCAAAAACCAGCAATGAAGATTTGAACTCATTAAGTTCAGCATGAAACCCATGAATCAGACGGATCTTAGTGCCTGCTACTCTTCTTCCTTCTTTCAAGCCTCCACTTGTTCGTAATGAATAGTCTCGGGCAAGACTTTCAACGAGAACATCAACAAGCGGGCCATTTCCACTAAGATAGAGACCGGATCCCAATCGCGTTGTGTCACGAAGCAATGGGTCGTGCGCGAGCCGAAGGCCGATAAGCGTCTTTCCGGTGCCAGGCTTACCGGAAACGAAAAAGATAGCGTGCTCATCTTGAGTTAGCTCCGCAGCCTTATCTGTTATCTCATCAATCAATCTCTGCAGCTCTACATCATTGGCAAGACTAGAGTTGATCGCTCGATCTTCATTCATGGCGACAAGTTCGACAGCTGCTCTAATTACGTCCGGGCGAGGGTTAAACTCCCACGCATCACCGGGGTTTCGCGTCCCGTTTTTAGGCGGAAGTGCCCTAAGGACTTGACCCAGCATCTCGGGCGTGAGGACCCTGGGGTCTTGAGCGCTAAACACCGAACTTGACTTTGGCACTTTTGATACCAGTACAACTGAGGACACTGGCACCTCACTCCCGGCCGACAGGAGGCGTCGGATCGTTTCTCTATATCGCATAGCCTGCGATCTAGCATCGCCAATCGAATGAGACTTCCCAGTTTTTGCTTCGATCGCAAAGATTTGCGCTCCGCAATCAAGAACAAAGTCTGGTCTATCGCTGATAAGTGGAAGATGGCACTCCGGCCGAATCAGCCAACTAGCAGATTCCTTGTTGAGAACGCTGCAGATGTCCCATATCCAACCAAGGCTTTCAGCCCATGCGTCTTTCTGCTCAGAAGTGACATTCCAACCTGAAAATCTGGCGCATAACTCGTTAACTGCCTTCAGCGAGAATTGATCGCGCGAATCACGTATAACGTCGCCCACACGATAGTCCCAAGCTGCTGTGTTCGCTCTGTTCATGGGGGGAGTCTACGGCAAGTGATGTTTGGTGCCTGCCTGGAATCATTAATGAAGCAGATAGATAACTGGCCTTTCGGGGAGATCCCTGAGCGGCTCACAGTGCTGGAGACGCGTTGTCTTGGGAATTAGATGCTGTAGGGCTCTGGGCATACCCCGGAGCGCACCGATCCATTGATAACTTATCAAAGGGGTCCCACCGCGCGGGAGGGTAACCCACCCTCGCGGTTTCAATCTTGAAATAAAGCCAGGCGGAGACCCTCCCCTTATCAAAAATGACATACAGCTGACAATATGAACGGCACACTTGTCCAATGCGATCGGTGATTTGTCAAGGCTTGGCCCACAGCTGCTTTAAGCAGAAAAATAGTTGTGGGCCAAACCTGGACAACGCCTATTCTTCACAGTACGTTATTCGCCATGTCACTTTTATTTGCATCCGAAGCCGTTGGCCTTCCTGTCCTTTGGACACGAACAGAAACGGCTCAAGCGTTGGGGATTAGTTTGAAGACGCTGGATCGCCTCGTCCGGAACCGACACCTCAAGTGCATTCGCCTTGGTCCAAGCACCGTGCGGTTCCGCCCAGAGGATGTCGTGCAGTTTCTTGAGGAGGCCGCGTCCTTGGAGGGAAGGGGGCGTCAATGAGGGCGCTCCATGCCCCCAAGCCTTACCAGCGCAAGGATCGCGTCGGGGTCTGGTGCTGTGACGGGAAAGTGCAGCTTGGGCCTGGTCGCTCTCGGCGCATCATTGCAAATGGCACCACCAAGCGGGAAGCACAGGACCGCTGGATTGAGAAGGCAGATCGTGCCCGCAATGAACTCCCTGAGCCCACCATGCCAGCTGCTGCCTACATGGATCGCTGGGCACCACGGCACGGGGGCAAGGTTCGTCCGGCAACGGTGAAGCGCTACGAGTCAGACATGCGCCTCTACCTGAAGCCATGGGCGAACGGCTTAGCCATCAGCGAGATCCGCCGTGCCGATGTTGAGGATCTCGTCGCCTCTCTTCACGCAAAGGGGCTGCGCTCGAAGTCGATCCGCCACGTGATCGCCACGCTGGGATCGATCATGACGAGCGCCCTGCAAGAGGGCCTCATCCACGTCAGCCCCACCACCCGCATCCACATTGCCGACGATGAGCAGCCACGCCAGCGCGTCATGGTCCCGCCCCCTGAGATGCTCGCCCTCCTCGACACCCAAGCGCCGTCCGCAACGCGCGATCTCCTCCGACTCCTCACCGTCATTCCGCTCCGACTCAATGAGATCCGCGGCCTGCAGTTCAGCGACATTAGTCCCGATGGTGCATTCATCACATTGACGGCAGCCGCAACAAAGTCCGGTCGCCCAACCCGTCAAACATTGAAGACGTCGGCAAGTCGACGCACCATCCCCCTCCCGCTCCCTGCTCGCCAAATCCTCACCGAGGCACGTATGCGCCACGCTGTGCAGGGTTTGGAATCTCCCTGGGTCTTTGATCGGGGTGATGGGGTTCCACCAACAATGAATCAACTACACGGATACTTCCGCACGCTAAAAGAACGGCACGGCCTTCCGCAGGGCCTTCGGATCCATGACCTCCGCGCCGGAATGGCGACGTACCTTGGCCAGCAGGGTGTTGCCGTTGCCACCATCCAGCTGGCGCTCGGCCACTCAGATCCTGTGATGACCATGCAGCACTACACGATGAGCAACAGTGGGCAAGTCAGTGCGGCACTGCACAACGTCTGGGGAAACCACCCTGCAGCCGAACCTCCACCCGGATCACCACCCACGAGCTCTAATGGTGCGGATGAAGAGACCGTCCCAAACCTTGGAAAAGTGGCGTTTCGTGCGGGAAGTGATGGCGGAGAGGGAGGGATTCGAACCCACGAGGCTATTAACCTGCCGCTTTTCGAGAGCGGTGCCTTCAACCACTCGGCCACCTTTCCACGGCGGAGGATAGCCCATTAAGGGGTGAGGCTCACCTCAATACCGGCGCTGACCTGCATGCGCAGAAGGCTGCGCATGCGATCGTAGAGACGGAACGCAAGCGCAGGGAGGCCGTACTTCTTGACGAGTGCGCTCCACATCCCGCCGAGTTCATCTTGGGCCAGGATGCGCGCCGTCGCTGGTAGCTGTGCGCCGGTTAGCGTGCCGTTCCAGGTGCACGGTGC
>SXGQ01429177.1_pt1 | contig 12435 bp, 7 predicted proteins | sample 3178371 | NCBI WGS metagenome assembly SXGQ01 (sample SAMN11356859, study PRJNA531348) | freshwater metagenome | isolation source: freshwater sample F1-20 | place: China: Fuxian Lake, Yuxi | collected 2017-12-25
TGTGGGAAGTTCCCAAGTCCGCTCGAGAGTCATACATCGATCGAGAGTGATTACACTTTATTGCAAGTGGCACTCATTTCACAGACTGAACATTCGAAGATTCATCAAACACCGACTCATCACAATTCAGGAAGCAGAGCGTTGAAGAGTGCTTGGGCAATCGCTGCCCTGCTCTTTGCTTTTCTCGTCATCTATCCGATCTTTGGAGGCATCGTTGCCACAAACGATGATCTCAAATTTATTCGTGGAGAAGATGCGACCAAGCCTCTTTATGAAAATTTTCGACTGGCGTGGCTTTATGCAACAAGCTTTCGTCCACTCGAACTGATCGTTGCTTCATTCTGTGATCCAGTGACGCTTGAGTGTTGGATTGTTGTGCCGATCCAACTCTTGGGAGTGATGACCGTCGTTGCTGGCATTGTCGCGATGTGCAAGCGCGTGCTGCCGCATTCGCCAATTGCCGCGCCACTCATTGTGATTTGGGTGCTCCTCTCGCCGAGCACGATGTCATCCCTGTGGCAAATGGATACTTGTTCGCAAACTTGGAGCAGTGCGCTTGGACTATGGTGCGCGATATTGACGTGGGATGCCTTTGTTGCAGTACAGCGCGGCGAAAAAATTTGGAAAGAGATGCTGGTTCTCTTTGCGCTTGCTGTGCTGGGTATGAATATCAAAGAAACTTTTTATGGTTGGATCGGTGGTATTGCAATCGGGTGGACAATCGCATCGGTTGTTTGTTGGCGTAAAGATTTTCGCCCTTCACTTCGATCCGCATTGCCGCTGATTCCAATTCTGATCATTCCTCTGATTGCCGTCGCCCTTCGATACAAATTTGGCGGATTAGGGGCGCAAACCAATCTCGATAGCGACATCACTGGGCGGTATCAATTCTCTCTGGGCGAGAATCTTTTGATCAATGCGAGCGTGTCGATGTTTGGAATTTTTATAAATGGACCTCTCCATCTTTTCACCGACGAAGCCGCTTCACTGCTCTTGCGTGCGCTTTGCCCACTCAGTGGACTAGCTGCAGGGATTCTGCTGCTGTCCGCAATTGCCCTTCGTATATTGCACCGAGATTCCAAGCAAGAAATTTCGCTCGGCCCCATCTTTCTTGCTGCTGGAGTTTGCATTTGCAGTCTGGTTGCGACCCTGGCTCTTGGCACAGTTTCCGACATGTACGGATTCGGCGCCAACATCGGCTCCGGCATTTTGCTCGTTACAAGCATCTTGATACTGTGGGAGCCTATCGACGGGAGCGACCAAAAGATGTTCCGAGCATTGGTCTATTGCTCTGCCGCGACACTTTGCTTGACTGGTGTCTATGGCATAGCAAGCCGAACATATCAATTCTCCATGACGTGGCAATACACTCGAATACTGAATGAAATGGTCCTGACGCATATTGCTTCTCTGCCCCCCGTTGCGCCCGATGCACAGCCCGTGATTTTCTTTTTCACAGACTCCTGCTGTACTGGCCACACCTTTAGCCAAATCATGATCCCTCTGAATCAATCCTTGGGCAATGATTCGGTGGAAGCGTGGCTGAACCGACAATATCCAAAACAGAAAATCATCTTCTTGATTGGAAAGCCTGTTGTCATTCGTAATGGAATTGACCTTCTTGTGGACTGCGACAAACTTCCCAAGCGTGAAGATTGGTGATGCGCCAGCGATGAACACTCAACCACAAATCATCAATTCGCCCACTCGTAAAATCCGTCCAAATGTGGTCGTGATTTATCACTTCTATCCGCACTATCGATCCGCGGTCGTCGAAGCACTCGCCCGAAGTGAAGTCGCCGATTTCACTTTCGTTGGAGATGATCATGAATATCTCCACTCAATCGAGCCAGCGATATTGTCCGACAATGTCAAGTTTCGCCTTGCTCCAACCCATCTGATCTTCAAGCCATTTATGTGGCAATGGGGAGCAATCAAGTGGGCAATCAAACCGGAATTCGACACGGTCATCATGCATGCGGTGCCACATTGGCCATGCACTTGGATTGGCGGGATTCTCGCGCGGATGATGGGGAAACGAGTGTTTTTTTGGGGGCACGGATATCTCTATGAGCCCAAGGGTTTCAAAGGGTTGATCCGCAGAGCCTTTTACGCGATTCCAAATGCCCACATGTTCTATGGTCGAATCGCCAAGGTGATCGCAATAAAGCACGGTTGGGCTCCGAATAAATTGCATGTGATTTATAACTCGCTCAACACGGGGCAGCAACGCAAAATCCGCGACGAGTCAACCAAAGATCAAGCGCTTGAAGTTCGGCGACAAATCTTCGGCAATGATAATCCCGTCGCAATTTGCACCACTCGGTTGATCGCAATTCGGCGATTGGACTTGCTGATCGATTCCATCCACACACTGAAGCAGAGCGGTCATTCAGTCAACTTGATACTTGTCGGCGATGGACCAGAATCAGAACGATTGAAAAAACAAGCTCAACAACTTGGGGTGAACGTTCACTTTGAAGGCGCCTGTTATGACGAGCGACGAATCGCACAACTTGTGATGGCATCGAGTGTCACCGTTGCTCCGGGAAAAGTCGGACTGACTGCGATGCACAGCATGGTGTACGGAGTTCCTGTCGTCACGCACGGCGACGCATCCGACCAAATGCCTGAATGGGAAGCGATCATTCCTGACAAGACCGGAAGTCTTTTTCAAAGTGGCAATGTTCAGTCTCTGTCCGATGCGATTCTCAAATGGACACAGTCGCAATTTCCGGACAGCAATACTCAAAAAGAGTGTCATAAAATTATTGATCGTTTTTGGAATCCTGATTTTCAGCGTCAAGCAATCGAGAACGCAGTGCTCGCGATGGATGCGGACGACTTGCGCGAGAATCGCGGACACATATAGAAAACTGTTAGCATCTTGCCATGATCATTCGCACAACAACCGTTGTCATTTGTTCTTTTTTTGCCTCATCCTCTGCTCTGGCGCTTCAAGCCGGGACTGCTGTCAAAGCGACGGCCGCAGTGCCGCAGGTTGCAGACGTTGCAACGGCTCCAACTCAGCCCGCTCCAGACGGACTTCTTGATCAAGACGATGTGCTCGAAGACGCGGCAGAAATCACCGCCGCGAAGTATCCAGATGCTGAGAGTGTTCTTGTTGGCGAATATGTGCGCACGGAATATAAAGCCGATGGAAGCTATGTCACCTTCGACGATGAATATGTCAAAGTGTTGACCGAAGAGGGGCGGCAAGGGGCGCGAGAAAAGCAGTTTTCATACAACGCTTTTTATGGTGGGATGAAAATCTTAGCGGTCGAAGTGATCAAGCCAAATGGGCAAGTCGCATCTTTCGATCCTGCGACGATCAGCAAGGAACAGGTTGATCGATCACAAATGTCATCCAACATATACGACCCAAATGACAAGATCATGGTGTCAGCCGCAAAGAATGTGGAGATTGGAGATGTGGTTCGATTCTTTGTGCAGCGGTGGGAATCGAAGCCACGAATGAAAGATAGTTTTTCTGACTTCTGCGTTCTCGAACAACCAGCTCCGATCAAAAGTGTCGTCTATGAATTCATCGCGCCAAAAGACAAGCCACTGCGAACGAAGATTGTCTTAAGCGAAATCAAGGGGACCGTCACATTCACTGAGAAAACTGAAGGCGACAAGATCACATACACGTGGACCGGCAAAGACATTCCGCAGATGTTCTTGGAATCAAGCATGCCTGCTTGGTACACGGTGGGACAGCGATTGATTGTCAGCACGCTTGCGAATTGGCGGGAAATCAGCCAGTGGTACTCGAAAATCAGCCAATCCCATTTGGAAAAGGTCACTCCAGAAATGAAGGCGAAAGTCGCTGAAATCATTGCGGGAATGACCACTGATGATCAGCGCATCAAGGCGATCTTCAAATTCGTCAGCCAAGAGATTCGCTATATGGGTATCACCACAGAAACAGATGCGCCTGGATACGAACCTCACGATGTCAATACGACATTTGAAAATCGATACGGCGTCTGCCGCGACAAGGCTGCGCTCTTGGTTTCAATGTTGTCCGAGGCGGGTATTGCGTCCTTCCCAGTTCTTATCAACAATGGAGAAAAGCTGGATATCGAAGCGCCACGAGTTGGTTTCAATCACGCAATCACCGCGGCGCGCGGCAAGGATGGAACGTACATCTTGATGGACAGCACGGACGAAAACACTTCTGACTTGCTTCCTCAATATTTGCAGAACAAAAGTTTCTTGGTCGCAACTCCAGAGGGCGAAACTCTGATGACTTCTCCGATTGCATCAGCCAGCGAAAATATGATGTTTGTCAACACCAGCGTCACGCTTGCAGATGATGGAAGCGCTGTCGGCACAACAACCGTGGATTTTCAAGGAATCAACGACAACGCGTATCGCGGAATGTTTGTGCAAATGAAACCATCGGATGTTCGGCGAGCCTTTGAATCCGCGATCAAGGGCATTTTGCCTGGATCAACATTGACGAGCTTGAAGCTGACTCCAGAAAATATGCAAGACAGCACTCAGAAAATCCAATTGGTGATGAGTTGGACGGTGCCAAATTTGCTGGTCGCTGGTGGAGGTGCGGCACAACTCGACCTGCCTTTCACGGGGTACGGATTCAGCGTTGCGCTGAGAACGATCGGCCAGGGATTGCAATTGGACAAGCGCAAATATCCATTGGAATTGAATGTGCCTTGTGGAGTGCACGAAGATGTGCAGATCAAGATGCCGCCAAGTTTGGAAAATGTGATTGCCCTGCCGCAATATGAGAATACGGATCACAAGGACTTTTCTATCACGCAAACTATCACCGCGAAAGCTCGGGAATTGAATGCGTCAATTGACATCCAAGTCAAATCCCCAGAGATTTCACCTGACGCATATTTGATGATCAAGAAAGCAATGGCGAATATGGAAATCAACGGGCGCCAGCAACCAGTCTTTTCCCGCAAATCGAGCGTGACTCCCCCGCCTCCTCCAACTGCAGATGTTGAATTGATCAGCAGTAAGTATGCCCTTCGCATGGACTCGCCAACAAGTTGGACAACGCGTCAAGAAGTCAAGCAAAAAATACTCACCGTTGCTGGCAAGAAGTCCGCGAGTGAATTGAAATTCGACTTCAATCCACTTTGGCAGAGTGTTGAAATCGAATCTGCGCAAGTGACTCAGAACGATGGAACAATTCGCAAGATCCAGCCTCAAGAAATGAATACGCTCGATGCGCAATGGGTGGCAAGTGCGCCAAGGTACGCAGCCCAAAAGACACTTGTTGTCTCGCTGCCAGGAGTCGAAGTGGGATCGATCATCGAATACGCTGTCAAGTTGACATCAAAGGATCAACCCATCTTCAGCAAGGGATACACATTCGCGAGCAGTGAAAGCGTGAAGAATGTCGAGCTTTCGTACGATCTGCCCGCTGAGATCAAGCCACGGATCGAAATGGATTTCCCAACCGATGGCCATATGACTGACGTGACAAAAGATGGCCGACGAAAGATCACATTTGTGTGGAAAGATATTTCACCCCGAACTCGTGAAGCTTCTGCACCACCATCTTGGATGGATGCGCCGGACTTTGTCATGACCACCAGCACGTGGCCCGAGTATGCCAAAGCCGTTGGAAAACAGATTGCGCCACTATGTATGAATCAAACAGCAAGCATTGCCAAGGCGAATGAATTGATCGCTGGCAAGACGACGCCAATTGAGAAGATCACCGCAATCCGCGATTTCGTCGCACTGCAAATCAGAATGGAAGGACCAGGATTTGCTGAACTTCCACTTGCTGCTGCCTTTTCTCCAGCTGATGTCACGCTAAAGGATGGATATGGACATTGGTCCGATCGATCGATACTGCTCTATGCGATGCTGAAGGGTGTGGGCTTCGAACCAGAACTTGATCTCGCATCGTGGAGTTCGAAAGAACCAACAATACAGAAGCGTTCGTTCGATTTTCCAAGCAGCGGATATTTCTCCGGCGTTGTCTGCCGCGTGAAGCAACCGCAAACGGGAGAGTGGTTGCCGCTTGACTATCTCAGTCAATACGCGCCGCTTGGTGCGACATCGCTCGATGGCGAGCCCGGATACACAATGGATGGAACGCCGTTTGTCTGGAAGGAACCGACTGGTCTTGAAAACTTTGAAGAGACAGTTCTTGCAATGGACCTCGATGCCGAAGGAACTGCGTTGATCACCGTGACTTCCATTTATCACGGAACTGACCATGCTGGATTTGTGCAGCAATACACAGAAATGACACCCGAAGAGAGAAGGCGAAACTTTCAATCTCTTGTCAGCGGTATCGCGCAAAATGCGAAACCTGAGGGCGAACTGGTCACGAACTTCACATATCCAGGGACCTTAAAATTCACCGTCAAAGTGCCGCGTTTCGGCGTGAAAAATGCTGGCGGACTCTACTTTGATCTGCCTTATGTTCCCCAGTCGATCATGCCGACTGATTCTGATCGTCGCGAGCGCGCGTTGCTTTATAACGGCGAATCAAAATCGAAAATGGTCTGGGAAATTTCTGCACCTGCAGGGCTTGTGCCGGTGATTTCTCCGGAGAATCTTGATTGGCGCGGGCCGGGGAATTTAGGCACGGTCAAATTTGTTGCTGAACCGAACGCTGCAACCGATGCGACTCGGCTGACTTATTCACTCGAAATGGATTTGGCCCCCGCCGTCATCCCAGTTGGTAATTACAGTTCACTCCTCGACCTGAATCGCAGATTCAGTCACCCATCCGCACGCAGAGTGCTCTTGCAACCAGTCATCGCAGCGGAAAAACCTGCTCCAAAGATTGCGGCGCCCGAACCGAAGGCCGGAGTTTGAAGCCAGCGGATTTGAACGAGGCTTCGTTTTTGGAAAATCTGTGGATCGGCGCGTGAATGCACTGTCATTCCATCTCAAATTGGCGCAAGTGAAGCAGGTGGGGCAGGAAATGAGCTGTCAAAACCCATTCTGAAAGCAAATCGGCTTTCGCTCAAAGTCGTCCATCCGCACAATCACCGGCGTCCGACGAGTATCTCTACGAATGGCGCGAAGCCATCGTCATAATCGCTTGGTTCGATGGTGACTGCGAACCCAAGCGATTCGAGATGCTTTGTCGACGCATCTAAGTATGAATGTCGCTGTGGAGGAGCCTGCATCGAGTGCGTCGGAGTCATTCGAAGTTCGCTTCGCGTCACGCGCGCGAGTTCCGTGATGCCTTTCAAGTGGAAATCTAAGTCAAACATATTGCCTTGCATCATGCCGCCATTTTCGACCGAGGCATAACAAAAGAGAAAGTGACTTGAAAGAACAAGGTCGAAACTGCGATCCGCAAAAGGTAAGTCGGGCAGAGAAGCGTCGATGTATCGCACCCCCTTGCCACGGAGAAAGTCCTTGGAAAAACTTGCAAGCGCGTCATATTTATCTTTGCGAAACTTTTCCATATCGCGAATATCAAAGTTGCCAGGGGTTTGTTCGATCTGGGCGAAACATTCGTCAATATGTTCCTTGCCACTCTTGAGAAGTTGCTCGATTGACATTGCATACATCGGATCGCAACCGATCACATTCAATTCGCGCTCTGTTCCATCTGCAATGAATGAATCTGGGCCGCTTGGACAATCAAGAATTGATCGGCCACGCAGCGAGGATTCGTCCAGCGAAAACATCGCCAAATACTCTTGATAATTGCGGCCAAAGAAAGCGACAAATGGAATTGAAAATGCTTTTCCCATAAAGCCAGTCCCAACGGCCTTCGTCGTCAGTCCTTGGCCTTCAACTGGGCATCGTTGGCTTTCAAGAAAACCTTGATTTCTTCAGCCATTCCAAGCAGCTTGACCCACTGCTCCTTATAGAGCGTCACGGGGAAACGCCCGAGTCCATAGACCGAAAGCGCGCCTTTCTCGCTGACTTTCAACGAAAGTCCTTTTGCCGAGACATGCTTGAGCGCAGCATTTTCACTGCGCAGTCGTTCGATTTCCATTCTCATTTCTTCGTCAGCCATTGTTGCTCCTTGGTGTTGTGAGGGGGCAGAATATCGCACACTTCGCCTTCACGCTCAAAGATCCCTTTTTTTCTTTCCGCCATTTTTGCAGCGAAATGTGAAATTCAATACACTTGCAGATATGAAGAAATCAACCAAATATATTGTCACTATTGCTTCTGCGGGTCTGCTTATCTCAATCGGCGCTGGATTTGCTGGGCGAATGAACTCCCCAGCAACTTCGCAATCGAAAGAGGAGTCACTGAAAGCCGCCAATGCAAAGTTTTATTCAAGTATCAACACAATGCTGAGCACTGGAAATGCGGATTCGTTTTCAGATGTTTGGTCTCATCGGGACAATGCGTCAAACTTCGGCCCATCTGGTAATCGACAAGTTGGATGGAAGGCGATCGACGCGGAGTTCAAGCGTGAAGGCGCTATGAAGATGGGCGGAAGTGTCACCTGCGAAGACATGGTTGTTATTGTCGACACTGATGGTGATACGGGATATATCACTTGCGTTGAAGTAGGGAACAATATGACCATCGACGGCAAGACCAGCCAAGTGAAATTCCGCTCGACCAACATCTATCGCATGGAAGGTGCGCAGTGGAAAATGGTTCACCACCACACTGATGTTGCGCAAGTAATGCAGGACAGCGCATCGAGCAAAGCGAAGTAACTTCTCAGACGCTGACGAATTCAATCATTCTTGTAAACGGCGCTAGTGATACGGTCTTTCACCAGTAATTGTTGGCGGTGGAGATAGTTTCAAAGTTGATGGCGACGATTTGCGAAGCCGCAGTCAAACTGTCTGCGTTGTTGGCTTATTGCTTCCGCAACTTGTGGCGGATTGCGTCCCAAGAGTGAGTCTGTTTCACGCCCATTCGACTTCGTTTCAACGCGATTTTGAAGCATCTTTTAAGGCGTGCTTGTCGTGAGTGAGCTGAGCCAGACATCGGCCGTTTTTTTCTTTTTTGTGTATTGGGTCAGAAAATCAATTCAAGAAGGTTTACCTCTCCTACGCTTGTTGGGAATGCCTCGAAGTTCCGCCAGCCAATCTAAAAAAACCCCGCAAGCGCCAAGTGGCGCAAGGCTGGCGATTATTTTTGGTGACCAACTTGATGCGCAGTCGTCGCTTATTCGATCTTTGCGGTCGCAAGACACCGTGCTGATGATGGAGGTGGTCGCAGAATCGCGGCATGTGCCAAGTCACATTCAGCGAACTGCGCTGTTTTTTTCTGCGATGCGTCACTTTGCGGATGAGTTGACCAAGAAAAAGTTGCGCGTTACTTACATCAACATTGACGACCCCAAGAACACTGGCTCCTTCGAAACAGAAATTGCGCGCGCCATCGCCTCAGTGAAGCCATCTGGAATAGTGTGCGTGCAACCTGGCGAGTGGCGCGTACTGAAAATGTTGCAACGCATCGAAAGTTCGACCGGCATTGCGCTGAATGTATTACCCGACGAGCACTTTCTGACAACGACCACGGATTTTGCGGCATGGGCAAAGGATCGCAGCGCATTGACGATGGAATTCTTCTACCGCGAGCAGCGCCGTAAGACGGGATATCTGATGGAAGGCAGCGGCAAGAGCGCCAAGCCTGTTGGCGGTGAATGGAATTTTGACAAGGAGAATCGCTTGCCATTTGGCAAGAGCGGTCCCGACCCGCGGCCCCGTGCGCCGCTCACATTCAAGCCCGACAAAACCACGCTTGCAGTATTCGCCGCGATGAAGCGCGCGCTTCCAGATTTGCCAGGAAACGCGGAATCTTTCGCTTGGCCCGTGACGCGCGATCAAGCACTCGCCGCGCTTGAAGACTTCATCAAGCATCGTCTTGCAAAGTTTGGACCATTCGAAGATGCGATGTGGTCAAGCGAGCCAATTCTGTATCACTCCGCGCTTTCCAGTTCGCTGAACTTGAAACTGATAAATCCCAAGGAATGTTGCGAGCGAGCCATCATTGCATACAACGCAGGCAAGGCGCCGCTGCAATCGGTTGAGGCTTTCATTCGGCAAATCATTGGATGGCGCGAGTTCATGCGCGGCGTGTACTGGCTTGAGGGTCCCGCTTACGCGGATCGCAACGGGCTTGATCAACGCGGAAAACTGCCGCACTTTTACTGGAGCGCCGAAACGGACATGGCGTGCATGAAGGCTTGCGTTGGGGAAGTGCTGAAGACTGGATATGGTCATCACATTCAGCGGTTGATGGTCACTGGCAACTTCGCGCTGATCAGCGGTGTGCATCCGCGCGCGGTCAGCGATTGGTATTTAGGAATGTTTGTGGATGGCATTGATTGGGTCACGCTGCCCAACGCGCTTGGAATGGTCATGCATGCTGATCGGCGGCCGAATGCGGCGAAGGGCGTGAGTGGTCTTGTGGGCACGAAGCCATATGCGGCAAGTGGCAAGTACATCCAGCGTATGAGCAATTATTGCAGTGGTTGTCGCTACGACCCTGCCGAGCGCAGTGGCGAAAAGGCGTGTCCTGTGACTGTTTTTTACTGGGACTTTTTGATTCGCACCCGCAAACAGTTGGCGGGGAATCAACGAATGGCGATGATCTATAAAAATGTGGATCGTATGACGCCGGCTGCGATCACGCAGATCACAATTGATGCCGCGCTGCTGCGAAAGAAGATCGGCGTTGGATGAGAGAGAGAGAGAGCTATTGCCCAGGCGAATGGCATTTGACGCTCCCGCAGCAAATCATCCCACGCGCAACAGGCGCGGCAGGTGAGCCAAGCGATATCACATGTTCTGCACGGGTTCGATCAAATATCAGATTGATCATCTGTTTGTAACGAAAATTCTTTTCGATACATTGCTGTCGTGCAATGTTGGTTTGCAAGATGGTGTACGAATTGATGTCGTGGGAAGTTGGTCACACATGCGCAGTGAACCAAACTTTGGATCGAGTCCCCTGCAAGCCGTGCGACTAGAACAGCGCCAATCCCCGCTTGCGCACAGTGGAAGAATGCATCGCGGACCCAATTCCCGATCAAAATTGGATGGGAACCCTGTTGCCGCAAGAGAAATTCTTTAGTTGGATGTGAGGGGGATGGTTTTGTTGGGAAGCACAAGCCTCAACCTCCCCACTCACCCCGCACACAACTTAGCCCAAGATTCGTCGAGTTTCACGTACTTCTTCGGTGCATCCCAAGCGGGCGTGTTCATCGACGCGGCATGCTTGTATGCCCAGCGTGCAATCGAGAGGACACTCTGCAGGTCTGGATTCTTGGATGAGTCGCAACTATAAATCGCATTGCGTTCCACCCACTCTTTCAAATGACGCGTACTGGCGATGTGATCGCTCTTGTCATTGTTCGCTTGTTTGGAAGCCAGTACAAGATTCAGCGGATCGTTGCATGCATACCGAGCCCATGCGATGAAGTGATCGACTTCGCCTTTCTTGGGAGCATCCAGTTTTCTATTGGTATAAAAACAGCGTCCATTCTGCATTTCATACAAATGCGTCGCAAGGTGCGCGAGCGGTTGGCGATCTTGACCGAACATGAATGCTTCAAGATTTCGGTCCTTACCAAGCGATGGATTTTTCTCGCGTATCCACCTCGCCCATCGAGCTTGAACAAGCGCGACAATCACAGCACGAAGCGAACGCAGACAAGCGGCTACGCCATGCTTCAGTGTGATTGTCTGCAATCTAGGATTGCTCACATCTACTCCTGCAAACTTGTACAAGAACTGATCTTTAGAATATTTCTGATCATCGATAGATTCGAAGTGCTGAAGATGCTTCAGCGGATACTTCACGATCAATTTGCGTGTCGCGGTCAGCAAACCATCTCGCTGGTGTTCATATTGGCGAAGTCGCAAGTGTGCGGACTTGGAGACGCCAAGTTCTGGAATGAGCAACGTGATGATTCTCGCCTGACTTGCTCTTTCTGCATTTTGCATAAGCGGCGCACTTCCATACGGTCGCGCCTGCGACCAATACAACGAAAGAAACTCGCGCGCGACATCATCAAGATTCACTTTGAGCGTCGCGCCAGAATCATCACCCTTCTCGACTGCAACATTTGTCAGCGCAATCAACAGAGCAAATTTGTAAGTCGATGTGAACTTCCCAGATTCCAAGAGCAGTTGAACTTTCTGCAGAAACTGAAGTTGAAACTCGCTGTTTGGAACCATATGAAGGTGGATGGTAATGGGAGATGTATGTGCTCGATGCGCTTGGCATCACGATTGCGCATGATTTTCCAGCTCAATCCATCGAGAGTACTCTGGCATACAAGTAATCTTCAGGCAAGTACTCTCCAATTGTGCGACCGTCGTGGTCGTGCAAGATCACTGCCCTGCGAAGGCGGCAACCGCTTCAGTTTGACGAAGGAATTGCAATAATGCTTGATACTGTTTGGCCAACCATCACTTCACAAACTCGCGACGAATTGATCGCGCAGTGCGTCCGCAATCTGAAGAATGATCCAGAGAACTATGAGCAATTTTCCAA
>SXGQ01182216.1_pt1 | contig 12434 bp, 10 predicted proteins | sample 3178371 | NCBI WGS metagenome assembly SXGQ01 (sample SAMN11356859, study PRJNA531348) | freshwater metagenome | isolation source: freshwater sample F1-20 | place: China: Fuxian Lake, Yuxi | collected 2017-12-25
CAACCAATCTCATGGCGCAGTCGTCAAACGCGCCCTTGCCCAGTTAAGGGTTCCGGGAACTTGGGAGGCAGATGTTGACCGCATCCTCGCAGAAGCCGATGCCATCGAATTATTTGGTTCCTTAACGCCAGAGAATGTTCCAAAACTGCTTTCGCGAAGCGATGATGAGCTTGCTATAGCCATCGAATTGGCCGCGGATGATATGCGGGATTGGCGCTTTTCCATGCTTGATGGAGTGGTCGATCCCCAAGTTGGAACCACATTAGGAAAGGTGCTGGCGACCTGGCACCGTGCGACGGCCGAAGGTGTGCTTCCAGCGCGAATCATTGATGGAAAAAAACGCTTGTTCGATCTACGCGCTGGAGCTTTCTATGGCGGAATGGCGAAGAGTTGGCCGGAATTTGCGCTGTTGATTGATTCACTTTCAGAAGAGCTGATGGATTCTCGGGAGTGTGCAGTGCATGGGGATTTCAGTCCCAAGAACATTCTCCATGGCCCAAGTGGAACGTGGGTGCTCGATTTTGAAGTGGCTCATCAGGGCGCACCAGTCTTTGATATTGGATATATGTCTGCGCACTTGAATCTCAAGGCCATCAAATTGGAATCAGAGCAAGATGGCATAAGTCAGACTCTTCGCAACTTCCTTACCGCGTATCAAGAATTTTCTGGCGCACTTCCTTCAAGAGTTTCCGAGCATGCGGGTGTGATTATGGCGGTGCGAGTAGCAGGAATCTCCCAAGTCAACTATCTAAGTGAGAGTCAAAAGGTGCAGGCAATTGCCCGTGCAAAAGATCTGCTAGATGGCGCTTCGGTGTTTATCCCTTAAGTGATCCACTGAGCAGGCCACGCAAGAAGTAACGACCAAGGAAGATGTACACAATCAGAGTAGGCAACGAGACCATGAGGGATGCAGTCATATTCAAGCCATAGAAGACTTGATTACTTGAACCCGTGATGAAGTTCAACGTCGTGGTCGCTACCGAGAGTTTCGGTGATCCACCTGTGAGGAATATGGCGAAGAGGAAGTCATTCCAAGCCGAAGTGAATTGCCAGATCAAAACCACGACGAATGCTGGAAGCGAAAGCGGGAGAATAATCGAGAGGTAAATGCGAATACGCGAAGCTTTATCCACAAGCCCTGCTTCGATAAGTTCATCAGGGATACTTGCGTAGTAATTGCGGAAGATCAGAGTGCAAATAGGGATTCCATAGATTACGTGCGCCATTACCAGCACGTAAATGGACTTATTTATGCCCATGTTGGTAACTAGTTGTACGAGCGGGATCATCACTGCCTGGTACGGAATGAACATACCGAAAAGGAATAGGGTGAAGACGATATTTGAACCAGGGAACTTCCACTTTGCAAAGACGTAACCATTTATCGAGCCGATGATTGCCGAAATGATTGATGACTGAATGACAAAGAAGAGCGTGCGGGCCAGCGATTCGCCGAGGCTAAAGGCCGAGAAATAATCACCGCCGCTCCATGAGATGGGCCATGCCGAGAAATCTAGACCCTTCGGTAAATCGAAGGCATTGACGAGATAGACATCCTTAACGCCTTTGAGCGAGTTCACTACCAACACATAAATAGGCATGACGATCAAGAACCAGATGAAGGTCAGGGATGCATACCGGAAGATCAACCAGAACTGCTCTTTTCCAGAGCGCTTTCGTCTGTTGGCGATGGCGGTTGGCTTCTTCTCAAGGAGTTCTGCGGTCATCGGTTCTCATTCTCCTGTTTTATTACCCAACGAAGGTAAGGGATGATGATGAGCGCTATCAGCAAGAGCAAGACCACAGCAATTGCCGTGCCCTTAGCGTAATTTCGCTGATCGAAAGTGGACTCCCACATGTACACCGCAACGACCTGTGTCACATATGACTTGCCATTGATACCGATAATCAAGTCAAAGACCTTCATCGATACGTGACCCAAGATAATCAATACAGTGAAGAGCGTTGGTGTGAGTTGTGGGAAGAGCACGTAACGGTAGATCTTTGACTCGGAGGCGCCATCAACTCGTGCAGCTTCGCGAAGGTCATCAGGTATGCCGCGGAATCCCGCAAGGAAAAGAGCGAGCACATAGCCAGCCATCTGCCAAATAGCAGGGAGGGCGAGGGCATATGCCGCACCATTCTCGGAGAGGTACCAAGAATTTTGGAGGAAACCAAGTCCGACTTTTTGTAGCAGAAGGTTCAGTCCGCCTGCATCAGCATCGACATTGGAGTTAAGGAGCCAATTCCAGACCGTTCCCATTGCAATGAAGGAAATTGCTAATGGATAGAGATAGAAGGAGCGAAAGAATCCCTCTCCTTTGATGCCCTTCTCGAGAAGGAGCGCCATGATGAAACCGGCGATGGTAGTTCCTACAATAAAAAGAAAGGTGAATTTGATGAGGTTCTCGAAGGCATGAGTAAAGCGGGTATCTGAGATGAGGTTGGTGTAATTCTGTAAGCCAACAAATTTCGGCTCTTTGATTGATGCACTTATTCGATCAGTCATCGAAATGCGAACGGTCCACGCAATCATGCCGTAAACGAAAATTGCGACGGCTGCTATGGAGGGCACGACGAAGAGGAAGCCACCGATCCAAGTGGAGACTCGCTTACTGGTCTGAAGCGCCATCTACGAGAATCACCTTTCCTCAACTAGTAATCATGAAACTGGTGGGCGGTTTCCCGCCCACCAGAATCATCACGAACTTTGTAAAGACTTAAACCTCTTCGGCTTAGGCCTTACCTGCTTCGTATGCAGCGGCAAGATCTGCAGCGAGGCCCTTATTATCTTTTGCGCCACCGCTGAAGTACTTACCGACTGCCGCGTTGTAAGCAGCCATCAAAGCATTGTTGCCAGTGACGCCGTGGACTGTTGAACCGACGAGGCGGTCTGTCTTCCACTGCTCCATAGCAGCCTTGAGGTAATCGTCATAGAGGGATGTGTCAGCATCGGTACGAGCTGGGATCGATCCCTTCTTTGGATTGAACGCATCTTGTCCAGCCTTTGATCCTGAGACGGTCAACCACGCAATACCTGCATTGCGGTGCTTTGCACCAACAGGAAGGGTGAATGAGTCTGAGAGCCATTGGTAGATTCCGACGGTTCCTGGAGCAGGTGCCCAGGTGTAATCAGTTCCAAGCTTCAATCCATCTGCTTGCCACTGTGCTGATGCCCAGTCGCCCATGATGAAGAAGCCAGCCTTACCGGAGGTAACGAGCTTGCCAGCATCTGGCCAGTCGAGATTTCCGGCGCCCTTATTTCCATAAGAGAGCGCCTTTTGGAAGTTCTTCAATGCACCTTCAACTTCTGGACCAGTCCAGGAAGTAGTGCCATTAAAGAGACCTTCGAATGCGTCGGGACCAAGTGTTGCAACGAGCATCCAGTCAAGGAGGTGAGCGATTGCCCAGTCACCCTTACCAGCAAGTGCTAATCCTGGGATTCCGATCTTCTTGAACTTGTCTAGTGCAGCGAAGAACTCATCGAGAGTTGTTGGAGCTGCAGTGAGGCCAGCCTTCTCGGCAGTTGCAGGATTCCACCAGAGCACGTTCGCACGGTGAATATTCACTGGAACTGAGTAGATCTTTCCGTCAACGGTAAGAGTCTTGATGAGATCTGCTGGGAAGATTGTGTCCCAACCTTGCTCTTTGTAGAGGAAGGTGAGGTCTTCGAGCTGTCCGCCCTTGACGTATCCATCAAGCTCCATACCTGCGTGAGCTTGGAATGAGTCTGGTGGATCATTTGCATCAAGGCGGCTCTGGAGAACGGCCTTAGCATTAACGCCGGCGCCGCCAGAAATTGCGGCGTTGATGTACTTGGTATCTGGGTTGTTTGTTGCGAACTCAGCCTCAAGGCCAGCAAGGCCTAAGGCTTCTCCACCTGCAGCCCACCAGGTAAAGATTTCGAGCTCAGGATCAGCCGCTGCTGGAGCTGCTGATTCTTCTGTTGCGGTCTCTTCTGTCGCTGCCTCGTCGCTCGATGAGGAGCAACCTGCTGCTAACAGTGCAATAGCAAAGAGACCTGCAACGAACTTATATGTGCTTTTACGCATCCATATTCCATTCTCTGCGAGGGTTTGGTGTAGCAGAACTACGTGGCCAAGGGTTCTTGATATTGCAGAACTTGTCAATTTTTACCGGGAGAAAGAGAGGTAAATAATTGTTTCTGACCCTCGACCTCTTGTTGAGAGTGCCGCTACGGAGCGCACCACTTGTAGCAACTAGAGCATTGCTGCGCCTATCCTTAGGCCAATGACCTCACTATTGCGCCCTGACTTAGAGCCGCTCCGTCCGATTTTTAACGCCGCCTTGACCTCCGATTGCCTTGACCACCTAGGCTTTCGAAACCAAGTGCTGGGCTCGGATATAGCAATGATCTCTGGCGATGGAGTGATGATGGGCTACGCCTTTCCCGTCAAACTCGAGCCGGTCGAGGTCGCTCCAGAAATCCCATACGTCGGTTTACTTAAGGCTCTCGATGCAGTTGGCAAAGATGATGTCTTCATCAAACCTTCTGGTCGTCGACACACATCTGCGCTCTGGGGCGAATTACTCTCTAATGCCTGCAAATTCAAAGGAGCTGCCGGCGCACTCACTGATGCTCCTGTGCGCGATGTCGCACGGACTCGAGCCCTTGGTTTCAAAGTGTTTGGAACGGGCACGTGGCCGATCGATATCAACAGTCGCTATGAAGTTGTCGCACATAACGTTTCTGGAGAAATCGATGGCGTCACAATCAATCCAGGCGATTTGATCGTAGGAGATGTCGATGGCGTAGTTGTCGTTCCTAATGCCTTGATTCCTCAAGTAATCGCATTTGTCGAAGAGAAGAATTCTGGTGAGAACCTCTTCCGCAAAGCGGTTAAGGAGGGCATGTCACCCAGTGAAGCCTTTGCCAAATTTGGAGTTTTGTAACGTTGACAGAGATCACTCGTATCGACCTCTGGCAGGCTCTAGATTCGCGAGGTACTCCGACTGTCGCTGCCCGTGTGCAGATTGGCTCACATGCCGCAACAGCAATCGCACCCTCGGGTGCAAGTACCGGAAAACATGAGGCGCTCTTCTTACGTGATGGTAACGCCTCTTTCGATGGCCTCAGTGTGACTGATGCAATTGCCATCTTTTCCAAGGAAGTTATTCCAGCTTTAATCGGAATTTCGGGCAATGACTTCTTTGAATTAGATCGAACGTTACGGAGCTTTGATTCGACTCCGACACAGTCGCGTTATGGTGGGCATATCCCCGTTGCAATCACTATTGCTACCTGGCTGGCTTATGCCAAGCGAGCCAATGTGTCACCATACGAAGTCATTGCACAACATGTGGGAGCCAAATCCTCACTTCCTATGCCGATGGTCAACATCTTCTCTGGCGGTGCACATGCCGGACGCGCAATCGACCTTCAGGATATTTTGGCCATACCCACAATGGCTTCTACCTTTCAAGAGGGGCTTGAATGGATCTGGCGGATTCGTGAACACTCGAAAAAGATCCTCGTGAAAAAAGGCTTTGATGCCTCCCTGGTTGCAGATGAAGGGGGTTTGACGGGAAAACTTTCCGGCGATGAAGAGGCAATCGCTCTTGTAAGCGAAGCGATTGATGAGGCCAATCTCTCTGGCAAAGCACACATCGCACTAGATATCGCAGCGAGCCAACTCTTTGATGGAAAAAATTATGTAGTTCATGAAAGCGGGGAAGAAGTCAGACTCGACTCGATTGGTTTCGTAGCCCGCTGGCGACGTTGGATTACGGAATATCCAATTATTTCCGTTGAAGATGGCGCTGCCGAAGATGATGAAGAAGGATGGCAAGAGCAGAGCCAACTTACCTCGCAAATCCAGGTTCTGGGAGATGATCGTTATGCAACACAACGCAATCGATTACGCTCGGGAATTACTAAGGGTGAAGCAAACTCCATTTTAATAAAACCTAATCAAGCGGGTACGCTCTTTGCCGCACTCTCCACTTTGAAAGAAGCGAAGGCACAAGGATGGAATACGGTTGTCTCTGCACGCTCGGGAGATACTGAAGAGAGTTGGCTTGCGGATCTGGCAACTGGATCGGGCGCCGGACAGATAAAGGTTGGATCCACTCACCGCTCCGAGCGGACTGCAAAATGGAATCGACTCTTGGAACTTTCACACTTTCGAGCGGCGCCCTTTAATAGTGAGCAGGCGCTCAACAAATTTATTTAAAATTACTTGATTAACTCAATGGATAGCACTTCAACGCCACCTATCTGCCCCAAGACATTGAGCAAGTCCGTTGGGTCTGTTCCAGGGATTGCAACGACTACATCATCGATTCCCTTGCCACCCTCATTGCTCACCACGGTGAAATTACGAATGTCTCCCCCCGCAAATCCAATTGCCGACGCAACCGACCCAAGAGATCCTGGTCGATCTGGAAGTGAGATTTTCAAATGAAATTCAGCCATGCTGCCAAGCCTACTCCGTGGAAGATTTCCTCCGCGTTATTGATTTGCCGAAGCAGAGCCCAAGGTGACTGAAAACGTTTTTAGCTCGCCACCAGGCAATTCCACAGTGATAGAAACAATGCTATTTGGCGGATAGGAGCGAATTCGGACCACAGCATCGATATCGCTTTTGATGAGAAATCCGTCGATTGACTTAATGATGCTATTGACCGGGATACCGGCCTTCTGGGCGGCTCCATCGCGAACCAAACCTAAAATTTTGCCGTTGCCGTTATAACTTGGATCGAAATTAACCCCGAGTAGTGGTCGAGTGGATTTTCCGGTCTCGATAATCTCGTTGACTACTCGCATCGCCTGATTGATGGGTATCGCAAAGCCCAATCCAATATTTCCCGAAGAGGAAGAGGACGAACCTAGCGCTGCAATTGCAGAATTAACCCCGATCATTTCCCCTTGCCCATTGACCAATGGTCCACCTGAATTTCCTGGGTTAACTGCAGCATCTGTTTGGAGCGCATCGATGTAGGAAGCGCGATCATTGCTGCCGGCAAGTACTGGTCGATTGAGAGCTGAGATGATTCCACTGGTCACAGTCCCTGAGAGGCCAAGCGGAGAACCGATAGCAACAGAGAGATCGCCTATCACGGTCTTGGATGAATCCCCAATCTTTATCGTCGGAAGATTTCCTTTTGCAATCTGAAGGACTGCCAAATCGTAGGCGATATCTCTGCCACGAATCGTTGCGGTGAGTTCAGTTCCATCTTGGAACTCGACGGTGACCTTTCCCCCTGAAACCGCATCGTCGATTACGTGATTGTTAGTAACGATAAAACTCTTTGCGCTATCACTCTGAATCACCGAGCCGGAGCCAGTGCCGTTACCTGTCGATGAAGTGACCGCAATCGACACAACAGTTGGTAGAACTTTTTTAGCAATATCTTTTATAGAGAGATTTCCAGAGTTATCCCTCGTAACGCCATCTGCTCCTGCTGCTCCTGCTGGACCTGCTGGACCAGATACATTCCACGAGACCAAGGTGCGACCGACGGGGCATCGAGTCTTATCCGTTAAGTACATGACTTTTGTTCGATTATCTACACAGGCTGAGAGTTTTGGGGTGGTCGAGGTGACCGCATAAGCGCCCCCACCAGCAACAGCCATGCCCGCAACAAACGCGAGTACCGCTCGCCGATTGGGGGTCAGACTCACCAGACTCATAACTTTAAGTATCACTCTCTCGGCTCAAAAGTTCCTGGGAAAAAGATTATCGTCACTTGAGAATCAGCGAATATAGCGCTCCCCGACTTGGACTCGAACCAAGAACCTGCCGGTTAACAGCCGGCTGCTCTGCCAATTGAGCTATCGGGGAATGAACGGGCCGTACTTTATCGCATCACAAGAGCGCTTCGCCCAGACCCTTCTCGTGGAGGGAGCGACGGAGCGCTTCCAGCCCAATCAACTCGGCGAATGCGGGGGCATAGTCGGTGGATTCTGGATCAAGGCGCTGGAGCGAGGACTTCAATTCGGAAATCTTTCTGGTAACAGATACCTCGTGAAGGCGAGCGATAAGGCTCTCTATAAAGTGAGTGGTGGGCTCGGTTGCGCGCATGGGTTCGACAGTCAATTCAGTAATCAAGGCTGCAAGCTCAGGGGCTGTATCAGCGACAAGAGTCAAGAGGGATGCCAAATGCTCTTTTTTCTCGCTTATCACGTGAAAAAGGTTCTGCAGCCCCGGGTCAGCAAAGTCATCTGGAGTCAATTCTTGCCAAGAGAGCGCCAACTCTGGGTACTGCACAATAGATTTAAGAACTTCTCTTTCTAAGAGATAGGTAGGCGAACTCTTCTCCATCGAGTGTTGATTCGCCTGTCGAGTCGCGAGGTTACCTTCACGTGATCCGCGACCTACTGCCTCACGTACGAGTTCGATATCTACACCTATCCACCCTGCTAGCGATCTGACATATTCCGGTCTGAGCGCTCGATCTCGAATCTTGTTGACAAGAGGGGCGCACTCCTTAAGTGCGCTTACTCGACCCTCTGCAGTCGTAAGATTAAATAACTTGAGTTTTGATTTCATCGCAAACTCAAAGAGTGGAACTCTCCGAGCAATGAGATCTCGAACTGCGCCATCACCATCTTTGATACGAAGCTCGCAGGGATCTAGTCCACGCTCTTCGACTGCCACGAAAGTCTGGGATACAAACTTTTGATCATCATCGAATGCTCGGAGTGCTGCTTTCTGCCCAGCCTCATCGCCATCAAAAGTAAAAATTACTTCACCTCGGAAGGCATCATCATCCATTAAGAGACGGCGCAAAATCCGAATATGCTCATCACCAAAAGCGGTTCCACAGGTAGCGACTGCAGTTTCTATCCCAGAGAGATGAACAGCCATTACATCGGTGTAACCCTCTACGACTACAACCTGTCGTTTCTTTGCGATTTCCTTCTTTGCCATCTCTAAGCCGTAGAGCAGCGCGCTCTTCTTATATACAGGCGTTTCCGGTGTATTCAAATATTTTGGACCGGTATCGTCCTCACTCAAGCGACGAGCACCAAAGCCCACGACATCGCCTGAGATTTCATGAATTGGCCAGACCAAACGGTTGCGGAATCGATCGATATAGCCGCGTTGTCCAGCTTTGGTAAGACCCGCTAACTCCAATTCGCTATCAGTGAATCCGCGGGACTTTAAATGTTTGGAGAGCGCATCCCACTCATCTGGCGCATACCCCACACCAAATTTCGCAGCAGCGCTCTTATCAAATCCGCGCGACTGGAGAAATTCGCGACCCACTTGAGCAGGTCCCGCTTGTTGTAATTGCTCTTGGTAGAAAAGGGCGGCAAGACGATTAGCTTCTAGCAATCGTTTGCGATCACTCCCACCAGTTCGAGTGTGTCCTTCATCGTATGTCAGTTGATAATTCATGCGATCCGCGAGGCGTTCAACAGCCTCGGTAAAGGACATGTGTTCAATTTTCATCACGAACGAGATGACATCTCCACCAGTTTGACAGCCAAAACAGTGATAGAAACCTTTGCTTGGAGTGACATGGAATGAGGGGCTCTTTTCGTCATGAAAAGGGCAGAGACCTTTCTTCTGTCCACCACCTGCGTTCTTGAGCTGCACATAATCGCCTACGACATCATCGATACGGCTGGCATGGCGAACGTGCGAGACATCATCCTCGCGAATTCTCCCAGCCATATTTCAGCGCTCCTTTACTAGCCTTGCTCGATGCGAGCAAGCAACAACGGTACTGCTGGATCTGTCAATGACGCTATCTGGTCAACCACAATACGCAACCGCTGTTCTTCAGTACCGGCCTGCCAATAAGTTGCCAGGTTACGTTCGAGCAGCCTCCCGCCCGAGATGAGTAACCCATCAGCCAACCGATGTATCAGCGCACGCTCATGAAAGTATCGCTCCTGAGATTGCTCAGATCGAAATATGTAGTGTGCGGCGAAGGATTTCAGAAGGGCTACTTCTACGCGTTCCTCACGGGGCACAATTAGATCAGCGGAATATCGAGAGAGTGGTCCGCTGCCAAATCGATCTCGTGTGGCGCGCTCGGCACCTTGAGCAAACCGACCAATAAGTTGACTCGTTAAGTCCTTAAGTCGCGCGAGTGCATTATGGGATCCATCAAACTTCGCTGGCCAACATGACAGGTCTTGCAATCGGATAAATGCGCTCTCAAATTCTGATTCAACAAGGTCGCTGAGGTAATCATCTTTCGCGATTGCATAGAAGTAGTGGAGGTCCTCACCTAGTTTTTCGACAATAATCTGCCCAGAATGTATCGAATCCTCAAAATCGTGAACGCTATAGGCCACATCATCGGACCAATCCATGATCTGAGCCTCAATGGGAGTGCGCTCCGCCGTAACCCCATTCTTTACCCACGCGAAAATTTCATTATCGTCATCGTAAACACCAAACTTCTCTAGATTCTTTGAGGCAGACCACGGATACTTGATTGCGCCATCTAAAACAGCTCGTGTGAGGTTGAGCCCTGCGCTACTGCCCTCGTCATCAAGGGTTTTGGGTTCTAGTCGAGTAAGGATCCGAAAGCTCTGAGCGTTTCCTTCAAAGCCGCCACATTCGCGAGCAATCTCAGCAAGGGCGGCTTCCCCATTATGTCCAAAGGGAGGATGTCCCAAATCATGAGCGAGGCAGGCGCTCTCAACAAGATCAGGATCGGCACCCAGCGCACCACCTAACTCTCGCCCTACTTGCGCACACTCCAAAGAATGCGACAGACGTGTGCGGGGAAAATCATTGGCCCATGGTTGGGCAACTTGAGTCTTTGCTGCTAATCGACGGAGCGCAGAGGAGTGGATGATACGTGCACGATCTCGGGCAAATTCGGTTCGTCCCGGGCGTTTAGCGGGTTCATCAACATATCGAGCGCTATCTGAATCACTGTATCGCCCGTCGCTAACCACGAGTTCCCCCAGCCAGAGTAGTGAGAGTGTGGTCGCTCAAATGAATACCTCGTCGTCCTAGAGTGATGTACGCAAGATACGCCCCCATCTCCCGAAAAAGGTATCGGGAGGTTGCGCTGCCCAACTTATTTGGCCCTTCATCGACAGCTATGCAGTTAGCGCGGAGCTGGAAATCCCGAGCCATCGTCACCGCACGAAGGCAATGCCATGGGTCTGTCACCAGAAAGACCGGTTGGGATTTATCTCTGATTTTTTTCGCGTATGCGACAGTGCTCGTGAAGGTATCTAACCCGGAATTCACAACGATGATATCTTCTCGAGGCACACCTTTAGCCCGCAACCAGGCAGCACCAGCTTTTGCTTCGGTGGTGCGATCACCAGGTTGGCTGTAGCCGACAGTGATGATCTTCTCCACTCTAGATTCCTTATATAGTTCGCGGGCTTTGGATAAACGAGCGTTCAGAACTTCACCGGGACGACCATTTAATTGCGCTGCCCCTAGCACTACCGCAAAGGCTGCTTCACCGCTGGCTGGGCGGGTGGCACTCCACCAGACTCGTGCTGTCGTGATAACTGGTATTGCAACAATCACGGCAAGAAGAAGCGCAATCACTTTGAAGGCGATTTTAAAAAGAATCATCCGCCAGATACCGAATCATCTAACGTAATGGCAGGAATCTCATCGGGATCTTCTAGCCATCGATGAGGTAATGAGACGTGGCGGACTCCAGAGCTTCGCCCGCGCGGAGCCTCACCGATTTCCTGCGGGTATGGCTGCTCCTCTATCTGGTCGAGCAACTCTCTCATCTGAGCAAAGTCATCAATCATTCCTAATTGTGATCTGATCTCACTTCCCACGCGAAATCCTTTGAGATACCAAGCCATATGTTTTCGCATATCACGCGCAGCGCGATACTCATCTTCGAAATACTCGCTCAAGAGTTGGCCGTGTCGAACCATGATCTCTGCAACCTTTCGTAACGTTGGAGGTTGCGGTTCTTCCCGCCCTTCAAAAGCGGCGCCCAACTCCGCAAAGAGCCATGGTCTTCCCAAGCATCCTCGCCCTACGACCACTCCTGCACACCCAGTCTCCGTGACCATGCGGAGGCCATCGCTACCAGACCAAATATCGCCATTACCCAGCACGGGGGTTCCATAAGGCTCTAAAGCGGAGACTAATTCTCCGATGGCATCCCATCGCGCATTTCCAGCGTACATCTGTGCTGCGGTTCGCGCATGAAGGGCCACCCACGAGACTCCCAGTTGGGCTGCGCTCTTTCCCGCATCGATAAATGTCTTGTGATCATCATCGATACCGATACGCATCTTCACTGTCACTGGAATATCAAATTCTGCCGCGTTCTTCACCACCGAGCCGACAATCTCTCTAAAGAGGTTACGTTTGTAGGGAAGCGCCGCTCCTCCACCTTTTCGAGTTACCTTCGGCACTGGACAACCAAAATTCATATCGATGTGATCTGCCAAGTTCTCACGGCCAAGCATCTGCACCGCCAAGCCTGCAACACGAGGGTCCACTGCATAAAGTTGA
>SXGQ01671050.1_pt1 | contig 12433 bp, 10 predicted proteins | sample 3178371 | NCBI WGS metagenome assembly SXGQ01 (sample SAMN11356859, study PRJNA531348) | freshwater metagenome | isolation source: freshwater sample F1-20 | place: China: Fuxian Lake, Yuxi | collected 2017-12-25
GGAGCGAACGCGCGAAATCGGTATCCGCCGTGCAATTGGCGCGAAGAAGCGCAGCATCATGTCGCAGTTCATCATTGAGGCCGTGGTTCTGTGCGAGCTCGGCGGCATCATTGGTGTTGTTCTTGGATTCGCGGGTGCCAATGCCGTGGCGGTGTATCTGCTCAAGGTGCCGCCCGCGTTCCCGGCGGACTGGGCCGTGTTCGGCCTTGTCGTTTGTTCGGTCGTGGGCGTCGTGTTCGGAAGTTATCCAGCTTACAAGGCGGCGAATCTCGATCCAATCGAATCGCTGCGGTACGATTGACGCAGATTTGCCGTAACGCCGACGCCCCGGTCCGCGTCCTGTGGATCGATGAAGACACTTATCGCAATCCTCGCAGTCTCCGTGGCGACCGTGGTCGCTGCGGAAATCGAATCCATCGACTCCGAACAGCTCGGAAAAATCGCCCGCCGCATTCTATCGGATTACGGCTCGCCCGCCGATGTCCCGGTCGCGACCGACGTGGATGTGGAAAAGGCAGCGGGCCTCAAGGGCGGCGAAGCCGGATTGATTGCTATGCCGGACAAAAAGCTCTCTGCAGAATCGCTGGCGACCATTTCGGACAAGCCGGTGACATTCGGTCAGCTCTGGATGCACAAAGTGGTTCCGGCGATTGGCGGAAGCGCGCCTTCGGCGGCAAAGCTGCGCACGGTCGAAGTCGGCGACGAGCACAAAAAGGTGGAGGTTTACTATCTCACCGCGGCAAAGAGTCCCGCCGGAGTGGTTGAGCTTTCGCTCATCTCCGCTGGCAAGGAGCCTCTCGTGAAGGTTCCTCTCGTCAAGACGGACGCGGCAGAGAGCGCGACGCCGTTCTCGGTGAGCGCTCAGAAGGATGGCGAGCAGTCAGGCGTGCTCGTGCTGAGTGTATTCGGCAGCTACAAAGCCGACATACCGCTCACGAAATCCGCACAATAAAAAGACTCAGTCGCGGTCGGGTTCGCGATGGACTTGGATTTCGAAAACGATCTCCGCGTCTCCGGGACCGCCCGGTTGCGGGTCGAGACTGAGTGAGCGATACGCTGCTTCGAGTGCCGCGGGGTCGCCGCGGAGCTCGGGATAAACAGCAAGCAGGCGTTGTTTTACCCAGCGCTTCGCCATGCTGCGATCGACCGGATGAACCACCGGTCCCATGCCCAGTGCGCGTTTGAATGCGCCGAGCAGGCTCATTTTACGAACTCCTCCTCGGGTGCGGTGGTCTTCTCGACGGAGAGTCCGCGCAGTACGGAAATCCGGCGTCCTTTTTCCACGGGGAATGTCGGAACGCCGATGATTTTCACCCATTCCATTTCCTTCACGTCTGGCATCTTGTCCACTTCGACAAGCGTTGCAACCGGCTGCGCATCGGCGGCGCAGCAATTCATGAACATGCGGACGGCTTTGAATCGGACGGTCTCGACGCTTTTCGGATCAGGAAGGAACTGCCCGATGAGCACCACTTTTTTGCCCTCGAAGTCGGCTTGCAGAGTCTTGTCCTGCGCGGCGTAAAGAAGGTCGAGAACCTCCGCGACGATGTAGCCTTCGGGCGTTCTTGTAAGGAAATCAGTGGGCTGTTCCTGGAGTTTTCCAGGCTCCGTACCGGGCGGACGCTGGGAAGTTCCCTCGGCATCGCCCTGACCGGGGAGTGGCAGTTCGGGCGGGCGGATTGCCAGCTTCGGCATCTGCCGATCGGGCAGGCTTTCGGCGGATGTCAGGAAGCCGCGGTTCTTTTTGAACGTGTCGCTGAATCCCGTCGTGGGCGTGTAGAGCGCGGAGACGGTGATGGGTGCGAGCAGGATGAGAAAAGTAAGCAAGCGTCCCGCGGATAGCCGGCTGAGGCCGTGGCCGCACTCCGCTGTGGAGCAGCAGGACGCGTCGGCTTTGAAGAAAATGAAGGTGAGCGACATCAGCGCGAGAACGATCGCGGAGACGAAGGCGTATCGCTGGAACTGCTCCGCGAGCATGTTCTGCATGCGATCCGCGAAGTGGTAGTAAAACAGCACGGCGCTCCATGTGCCCAGTGTGGCGGCCGGAAGCCAGCGGTTGAAGAGCTGTTGCATGGCAGAGTTTATACTACGCGAATGGCAGGGTTGCAAACGATGCTTCCGGTGCCGCTGCCGCCCTTTTTGATCAGGTCCATCGAGCCCCAGAGCATCGAGAGGATGGCGATTAAAATAAAGAGGCCGAGTGCGAGCACGACGACGAACTTCCGTTTGAAAATGAGGCCGTAGAGCCAGAAGAGTTTTAAATCAAATACGGGGCCGAAAAGCAGGAACGCGAGGTTCGCAGCGGGCGAAAACTGCGAGAATTGGACGGCGGCCACGAATGCATCCGTCGTGCTGCACAGTGCCAGCAGCGCGGCGACGATCATCAACACTACAATGGATGTCACGGGAGCCTCGGCAATCGGCGCGAGCGCTTCGCGGTGTACGCCCGCGGAGAACACGCTCGTGATCGCGACGCCGATGACAAAGTAGAACGCGACATCGAGAAAATCGGCCGTTGCCGACTGGATGGCGAGCAGGAGCTTTCGCAAGGGGGACGCGGACGCTGCCATGGTAGCGAAGTCCGGCGGCTCCGATCCATCGGGCGCTCCCGCGATGCTGAGGCCGGTGCGGCGTCGGGAGGACGTCGCAATGCCTTCCTGCGCGATTCTGGACTGCGGGAGATTGTGGATTACGAGCGCCGCCGAGACTGCCACCAGATAACCCATGATAAGCCGGCTTGCGGTCATGACTTCCGGCTGCTGGCCGGTGAAAGCCACCCATGTCGTGTAGCCGACGATCGGACTCACAATGGGAGCCGCGAGCATGTAGGCCGTCGCCACGGAGAGCGGCAGGCCTTTCTTCAAAAACCGCCGGATGATGATGACGCTGCCACATTCGCAGATCGGAATGAACAGACCCAGCAGGCCTGCGACCGCAATCGCGGCTGCGGGCTGTTTTGGAAGCATGCGTGTGATGCGTTCGCTCGATATGTGGACATCGACCAGTCCGGAAATGAGCGCGCCAAGCAGCAGGAAAGGCACGCCTTCGAAAATGACCGAAAGGAATGTTTTCGCGAAATCGCCGAACTCGATATTAAACCAGGACATGGATGCGTGAAGTGAGACCGCTGCAGGATTGCGTCCTTAGCGACCATATCGCGGGGCGTAGTGCAAGCGGCGGGAAAAAATCATTTCGAGGAACTGGAGCCTGCGGTGCGCACGTGGAGTGAGCGATTGTGCAAGGCGCGTGTTGGCAGGGCATGGGACGTGGTGTAATGTCTGAGAATCCGATGGACGAAAACTTCACGCCGCAAATGTCTGGAGAAGGGGAATTCGCAGAGCCGCAGGGGCTCGTGGGGAAGATCTCTCGAATCGTCGGGCAGCTCGAACCCGGACATCCGGCGCGCGAACAGTTGTTGGACCTCTGCGCGGAGTTGAGCGAGCGCGAGGACATCATGGACGAGGCGCGGGAAACAATCGAGAAACTGGAGGCGGTCGTTGCAAAAGTGACCGCGCCCGCGAACCGCATTGGCACGTTTCTGACGGCCTTTCCCCGCTTCGAAAACGGCAGGGCCGTGCTGCTTGCGCAAATCATGGTCGGCGGTCAGGAGTATTTCTGTAATGTCGATCCGCGCATCGATCTCCGCGCACTTCGCCGTGGAACGCGGGTCTTGGTGAACGAGGCGTTTGTGGTCGTCGGCGAGCTCGGCTACGATCGTGCGGGTCCGGTGGTGAAAATCAGCGAACTTCTTGGCGGTGACCGGCTTCGCGTTGGCTCGGGCGTCGGTGAATCAAACACAGTCGTGTATCGCAGCGAACTTCTCGCGAAAGAGAAGCTGAAGGCTGGCGACGAAGTCCGGGTGGATGCCGGTTTTCGCGTAGCGCTCGAAGCCATGGCGCGCACGAAGCAGAACGACTATTACCTCGATACGGTTCCGGAGCTTCCGTGGGAGAAAGTGGGCGGACAGCGCGAGGCGATCAGCGCGATTCGCGAGGCAATCGAAGGCCCGCTGCTGCACCCGGAGATTTACGAACGTTTTCACCACGCGACGCCGAAGGGCTTCCTGCTCTACGGTCCGCCGGGCTGCGGAAAGACGCTCATCGGCAAGGCGACAGCGTGGAATCTTACGCAGCAGCTCCGCGCGAAAACCGGGGAGGAAATGCGCGAATTTTTCATGCACATCAAAGGGCCCGAGATCCTGAACATGTGGGTCGGCGAGAGCGAGCGGATGGTGCGCGAGATTTTCGCCACGGCGCGCGAGAAGCGGCGCGAGGGATTCCTGCCGTTCATTTTTATCGACGAGGCCGAGAGCATCCTCGGAACGCGTCGCGGTGGCCGGCACAGCAGTATTCTCAGCACGCTGGTGCCTATGTTTTGCACGGAAATGGACGGGCTCGAGTCGTTGCACGATGCCGTCATCATCATCGCCAGCAATCGCGCCGATTTGATTGATCCGGCGATTCTGCGTCCGGGTCGGATAGACCGGAAAATCAAGGTGGCTCGCCCGACGAAAGAAGGCGCGCGGGAAATCTACGGACTCTATCTCACAGCGGACCTTCCGTATGCCCCCGCATTGCTGGCCGCGAAGGGCGGGCCTCAGGGCGCTGCAGACTATCTGGCGGATACGGTGATCGAGGCGCAGTTTGCGCATCGTGACGAAAACCGCTTCCTGAATATCACGCTCCGCAGCGGACGCCGCGAGGTGCTTTACCGTGGAGATTTGGTGAGCGGTGCGATCATCGCGAGCATTGTGGAGCGGGCAAAGGGGCTCGCCATCCGGCGCGCGCTGGCGGGAGGTAAGGACGAGGGTATTAGCGAGGACGATCTCCTGTTTTCCCTCGAGGCGGAGTACCGGGAAAACGACATCTTCCCTCCGAGCGACATCACCGAAGACTGGCTGCATCTCATCGATCACGATGCGGAGAATGTGGTGAAACTTGCGCCCGTCCGTACAGGCGGCGAATCGGCCGGTAAAGCGCCTCCGACGGTGATTTAAAGTGACCGTTTCCCCATGAAGCGAATCTTTGGAATCGAAACGGAGTACGGCATCACTGTCGATCCCGCGCCGGATGTAGACGTGGTGCATGAAAGCATCGCAATTGTGCGCAGTTACACCGAGCATGGGGCGCACATGAAGTGGGACTACGTGAATGAAGACCCGCATCAGGACGCCCGCGGATTTCGCGCCGATGAACTTCGCCAGGACACGGACGAAGCAGCGTTTTTCGAAATCGACCGGCTGCGCGACCTGTCATTTGCGGAGATCAAAAGCGATCTCGTTCTAAGCAATGGCGCCCGTTTCTATAATGACCATGCGCATCCCGAGTACTCGACGCCCGAGTGCTCCACGCTCGCGGAAATGGTCGCGCAGGACAAGGCCGGCGAGCGCGTGCTGGAGGAGTGCGTCCGCCGCCGGAATACCCATCTCCCGCCGCCACAAGTGTGCCGCATTTACAAGAACAACACGGATTTTCGCGGCCACAGCTACGGGTGCCACGATAACTTCACCATGCGCCGCGAAGTGCCGTGGGAGCGGATCGTGCGCGACACGGTTTCATTCCTCGTCACGCGGCAGATTTTCGCAGGTGCGGGAAAGGTTGGGATTGAGGGTGAGGAACAGGAAAGCAGCGGCGGTGTTTTCCAGCTCGCGCAGCGGAGCGATTTTTTCGAGGTGCTCACGAGCATCGACACGATGAACCGGCGTCCTCTCGTGAATACCCGCGATGAACCGCACGCCGATGCGGGGCGCTACCGGCGGTTCCATGTGATTATCGGCGACGCAAACATGAGTGAATGGGCGACGGCGATGAAAATCGGGACGACGGCTCTTGCGCTTGATTTGATCGAGAAAGACCGGGCGCCGCGCATCGCACTCGCGGACCCGATCGCGGCGGTGAAGCACATCAGTCGGGATGAAACGTGGAAGTGGAACGTTGCGCGGGCCGGCGGCGGGCGTTTGAGCGCGCTGGAAATCCAGCACGAGTGGCTGGCCGCAGCGAAGGCTCACTGCGAGCCTTGCGCTGACACGCAGTGGATCCTCGCGGAATGGGAGCGTGTGCTCGCCGATCTGGCAGCGGACCCGATGTCAACGCGTGACCGTTGCGACTGGGCCGCGAAACGTTTTCTTCTTGATACATTCCGCGAAGCCGAGGGACTCACTTGGAGCGATTCGTGGCTCCAGTCACTTGACTTGGAGTATCACAATGTCTGCCGCGAGACTGGTCTTTATTACGAACTCGTGCGCACGGGCCTGATGCGTCGTGTGGTGAGTGAGGAGGCGATTCACCACGCGCTATTCCATCCGCCCGAAACGACGCGCGCCTTTTTCCGTGGCCGTGCTGTGGCGAAGTTCGATACGCAAATCTCATCGCTTCGTTGGGACGAGATTACGTTTGGGAAAGATGCAGACGCATTTTCCATTTCGCTGCCGCATCCCGCAGGGGACGCGGCGCTGCATGCCCGAATTTCTGCAGCTACAACAGTGGGCGAGCTGCGCGGCTGAATGATCAGGCCGTCGGTTGTGCTTGCTGGCGGCGGATGAATTCGCGCAGGCCCTTGTAGCCGACCATCTCCTGGCGGTCTTCATCCCAGAAGCGATAGCCGAGCGACTTGAGGCTTCCGAGCAGCGTGATGGGTTTCACCTGCTGGAAAATCGAAATCTCGTTGTGGCAGCGCTCCAGATTGTAGTTCGCGATGCGCGGGCTGAGGTGGTGGATGTGGTGGAAGCCAATATTGCCGGTGAACCACTGAAGGATGCGCGGCAGTTTGTAGAACGAGCTGCCTTGAAGCGCGGCGGCTGTGTAGTCCCACTCATCGGCGCGTTCCCAATAGACGCCCTCATACTGATGCTGAACGTAGAACATCCACACGCCCGCTCCGCCTGCCACGAACATTACGCAGACGACGAGAAGCAGATATGTCCAGAAGCCGAAGATAAAACTCATGCCCACGGTCATCAGGGCGATGCCGAGATTCATCCAGTGCGCGGAACGGCGGTCCTTTTCCGACACGTTGGAATTTGGGAAACGCTGCCAGATTAGGAAGAGGTAGAGCGGTCCGATGCAGAACAGGATGAAGGGGTTGCGCGCGAGGCGGTAGGCGAAGCGCTTCCAGCGGGAGGCTTCGAGGTATTCGCGGATGGTCATCATCCAGACGTCCCCGGTTCCGCGTTTGTCCAGATGTCCGGAGCTCGCGTGATGCACATTGTGCTCCCAGCGCCACTGGCCGTAAGGGGTGAACGTCAGCATTCCGGTGATGTAGCCCACGATCTGGCAGGCACGTTGCGATTCAAAGAACGAACCGTGGCAGCAGTCGTGGAAAATGATGAACGTTCGCACTGTCAGGAGACCGAGCAGCACGATGAATCCGGCCGTGAGCCAGTAGGAAACCGAAAGGCTCCAGTAGATGAGCGCCCAAGTCGCTGCGTAGGGCACGAGAGTGTTCACGATTTGCCAGATGGCCTTCGGAAGCGACGGTTTTTGATACTCGGCGATGAGTTTTTTCCAGACAGACGGCGTCAGCGGTACATCAGATGCGGGGGCGGCGGTGTTCGGATTCGGATTCAATTGAAGGTAGGTGTCGTTTTCAGTTCCTCTTAGCCGGAATTGGGCCGCGTGAACCGGTTTCACGCAGTTTTCTCAGCAAAAAGGACGTGGACGTATAGATGGAAACGCGAGGAATGCGAGTCAAGAATTGCACTTTTCGGGTCGAAAATTGGCGGCCCATCCCTGTTGCGATGTGCTATTTGCTACCGGAGCAGGGGATTACCACCAGATAGCCGTTTGCAACCACTCGAGCAGGCGGTGGCTGATGATCCACGCGACTGGCTTGCGATCGCCCTGGATGGATGCGCGTCCGCGCATTCCCGGGCGGAGGTCGGGGGACGCGCCTGTCACGGCGGCCTCGGCTACGAAAACGTTCCTGCCGTCGCGCTGCTCGCTCTGCGGGTAGAGGCGTGCGATTTGGGATTCGCCGTTCCATCCGCTGTAGGCTTCCATTCGGAAAGTAACGGGCATCGACTGCCGCACGCGGCTGAACTCGTAGTCCGGCACGTCGATTTCCACCTGCATCTCCTCGAGCGGTGCGATTTCAAAAAGCACAAAACCCTGCCGAACGGGCTGTCCCTCCGAGCGGCGGAGGTCGCCCGCAACGATGATTCCGGAGATCGGTGCGCGGATGGCGAGCATGGCCAGCTTCTGCTGCACGAGCGAAAGTTCCTCGGCGACTCCTGCGGCTTCAAACGCCGCCACCTGCGCGGCCGAGAAATCCACGCCGTCGGGATTGCTCATCGCGCGGTCGCGCTTCTTCAGGGCCTGATCGCGTGATGCGACCAATTCCGCCTCTTTCAGCTTCAGTTCGCGACTGTCGAGGTTCACGAGCGGATCGCCCTCCTTCACCCGGTCGCCGGGCTGGAGCGTGGTGCGACCAAGCAGACCGTCGAACGGTGCGGCGATGACTCGCTTCGTTTTCGGCACAAGCCGGCAGTCGCATTTGATCGAGTAATGCACCGGCAGAATCAGTACCGCCGCAAAGACCGTGAGTGCTGCGAGGATGGCGCGCTGTTTGTTGCGGGTGGCGGTCCGCCAGGTGCGACGGATGAAAAACAACGCGGGATTCGGCTTTGCACGCTCCAGTAGCTCGAAAAGCGGCTGCACAAACGGAAGCATCGCCTCAAGCAACGCGGGAGTTCGGTGGTCCGGATCACTGTTCCATTCGAAAACACACGCGCGTTTTCCAAACGGCAGTGTGATGATTTTCGTCGCGCCGGACTCCGCTGCGAGAAGCTCGTGGGCTACCGCCGTTTTGTTGTCGGGAAACTCAATGCGCGCGCCCTCCAGCACGGCCTCGCGGACCGCCGCTTCCGCACGCTGGTGCGAGGGGCTTTTCGCATCGACCTTCTGCACACCGCTGATGGCCGCGATGTGTTTTCCATTCGCGTAAATGACCCGCGAGCAGCCGAGGTAGTCGCGCAGCGCGTCCACTGCGATTCGGCAGGCTTTTTCGTAATCCTCGTCGCTTCCTGCGCGGCGGAAGACATCGAGCAGACCGCTTGTTCGCTCCAGCACCCAGTGGATGTCGCCGGACGCGATTCGCTGTTCGCGGTAAAGCAGGTAGCCGGCGACGCTTTGGAGAATCAGCAGATAAGCCTGAGCCTCCCGCGGGTCGGGCAGCACGAATTGCGCGATGAGCACCCACAGCGGATGGCTGTCGCGTTGAACGGGCACGGCGATCGTGCAGCCGCCTGCACCGAGCGATTCCGCATTCTCAATGACCGCCGCCTTTGCTTTGCCGAGCCGTTCTGCTAATGGCTCCAGCGAAGTCGCCAGAATACCGCGCGTCGTAATCGCCACACTCGCCGCACCGGGCCGATCGCTCGTGGGGAAGACCGCCAGCGCCCGCGCATTCAGCAGCGCACGGAGAAACTCCAGCAGCGGACGCACCTCGCCGCCTTCCGTCAGCGCCGCAAGCTGCTCCTGCACGCGCGGACCGTCCGGAAGACCCGGCGGTTGCTGCTGCGCGGCGACGCGTTGCTGCGGTTGATTGGCGGTGGTGGACATTGCGGAGAGCGTCCTATCCTCCCGCTCCCACGGCGCAAGCCCCCGCTTGCAGAAACCCGCAAAATCGCCACCCTCCGCGCCATGCGCAACGCACTTCTCATCCTCGCAGCACTCTCCACCATCGCCCGTGCCGAACACTACGACGTCGTCGTTTACGGCGGCACCTCCGCAGGCGTCATCGCCGCCGTGCAGGCAAAAAAGATGGGCAAAACCGTCGTCCTCGTCGGCCCGGATAAACACCTCGGCGGCCTTTCCAGCGGCGGACTCGGCTGGACCGACACCGGCAACAAAGCCGTCATCGGCGGACTCGCCCGCGATTTCTACCACCGCATCTACCTCGAATACCAAAAGGACGAGACGTGGAAGTGGCAGAAGAAGTCCGAATACGGAAACAAAGGCCAGGGCACCGCTGCCATGGACGGCGAGAACCGCACCATGTGGATATTCGAGCCCAGCGTCGCCGAGCGCGTCTTCGAGGGCCTCATCAAAGAACACAACATCCCCGTATTCCGCGACCAGTGGCTCGACCGCGACAAGGGCGTCGTCAAAAAAGACGCGCGCATCGAGAGCATCACCATGCTCTCCGGCCAGAAATACACCGGCTCGATGTTCATCGACGCCACCTACGAAGGCGACCTCATGGCCGCCGCCCGCGTCCCCTACACCGTCGGCCGCGAGCCCAAAGCGCAATTCAACGAAACCCTCAACGGCATCGTAGCCGCCCACTCGAAGAGCCATCAGTTCGAGAAAGACGTCAGCCCCTACAAAATCCCCGGCGACAAAACCAGCGGGCTCGTCCCCCGCATCCACGACGGCGACCCCGGCAAGGACGGCGACGGCGACAAGCGCGTCCAGGCCTACTGCTTCCGCATGTGCCTCACAAACGACCCCGCGAACCGCGTCCCATTCGCACGGCCCGACGGCTACGACCCCGCGCAATACGAACTGCTCAAACGCTACATCGCCGCAGGATGGAAATGGGGCAACATCATCGCCAAATTCGACCCCATCCCCAACCACAAGACCGACACCAACAACCACGGCGCATTCTCCTTCGACAACATCGGCATGAACTACGACTACCCCGACGCCACCTACGAACGCCGCCGCGAAATCATCAAAGAACACGAACTCTACCAAAAAGGCCTCCTCTACTTCCTCGCCAACGACCCCGGCATCCCCGAAGACATCCGCACCCGCATGAACCAATGGGGCCTCCCCAAAGACGAATTCACCGACAACGGCCACTGGCCCCACCAAATCTACGTCCGCGAAGCCCGCCGCATGCTCGGCGAAACCATCATCACCGAAAACCACCTCACCCGCAAAATCCCCACCACCCGCAGCATCGGCATGGGCTCCTACAACATGGACTCCCACAACGTCCAACGCTACGTCGATCCCCGCGGATTCGCCCGGAATGAAGGCGACGTGCAAGTGAACCCCGGCGGACCATACCCCATCGACTACGGCGCACTCATCCCCCGCGAAAAAGACGCCGTGAACCTCCTCGTTCCCGTCGCCTGCTCCACCACACACATCGCATACGGCTCCATCCGAATGGAACCCGTCTTCATGATCCTCGGCCAAAGCGCCACCACCGCCGCCATCCTCGCCCTCGACGCCGGAATCCCCGTCCAAAAACTCCCCTACGACACCCTCAAAACCCGCCTCGAAAAAGACGGCCAAATCCTCGAATACACACGCCCCCCCGGCGCCTCCATCAAACCCCCTTCCTTAAAACTCGACGGCATCCTCATCGACGACACCGCCGCCGAAAAGCTCGGCAACTGGGCCTCCGGCACCCTCAACGGCACCCAACGCATCGGCGACGGCTACCTCCACGACAGCAACGAAGCCAAAGGCCAGAAAACCATCCGCTGGACCATCCCCATCAAAACCCCCGCCACCTACGAAATCCACCTCCACTACCCGCCCAACCCCAACCGCGCCACCAACGTCCCCATCTGCATCCTCGGCCCCGGCATCGACAAAACCATCAAAGTGAACCAACAAAACAAAGAAGCCAGCGCCCACCTCGGCACCTTCCCCCTCAAAACCAACGACAACCTCACCATCACCATCGACACCAAAGACACCGACGGCCACGTCGTCGCCGACGGCGTGCAGTTGATTGCGAAATAGGGGGAACCGACCGGGCCAATGAACAGTTCTTTTCTCAGAAACCACCGCATTGCCTGGCTCATGTGCGGCGCGATTGCTTCGGGCATTGTTGGGTTTGAAATATGGCGACTTCAACCAGCGAAATCTCAAACTGTTCCGAAGGTTTACATTGTCCCGATTGACGGCTCGGCGGACTCCAATTCCCCAAGTGGATTCATCCTTTACACCAGTGCCGACCTCTCGGGCTGGAGCCTAAAACTCTGGCACTTCCAACCGAAAGCGAAGGGCGATGATAAAGTCGTTTGGGAAACCCGCGACTTCGGGCACCCGTGGATCATCAACCACTCCAATCCCGATGGCGTCTCCACACTCTTTGTGGGCAACATCAATGGAGGTGGTACAATCCCCATGAGCACTACCACCGGCAGTTTCCGTCGCAGTCCCGAAGGTGCAGACAAAATATTGGAAGAGGGCGCGCTTGGCGCTGTCATTATGTCTCTGCCGGATAACGCTCCAAAGCCCAGCAAAGAACTATTCGACGTGTTTCCCTTCTGCTATCGAAAGTCTCGCGTAGCGATCGAAGAAATGAGCGAGAAGTTTGGCATTGAGCTCTTCGCGTTCGAGTTTTCCAAAAACCCTGAACCAGTTGGTAAAAACAAGTAACAAACAATGTCACCCAATTGCCGCATCACCATCGACACCAAAGACACCGACGGCCACGTCGTCGCCGACGGCGTGCAGTTGATTGCGAA
>SXGQ01223278.1_pt1 | contig 12431 bp, 10 predicted proteins | sample 3178371 | NCBI WGS metagenome assembly SXGQ01 (sample SAMN11356859, study PRJNA531348) | freshwater metagenome | isolation source: freshwater sample F1-20 | place: China: Fuxian Lake, Yuxi | collected 2017-12-25
CCGTAATCATGGTTGCCCGTCGCGAAGACCGTGGGGATCACGCCGTCGAAGACCTGCAAGGCGCGCTTGGCCGACTTCCACTGCGACTCCGAGTTCTGGTCGCCGAAGCCACGGCCGCCTCCGACGGCGATGTTGTTCTGTTCCACGAGATCGCCCTCATGCATGATCAGGCCGATGTTCCAGGCCTGGCGATGCTCCTTCACCCATCGCGTCATCAGGTCGAAGTGCGCCTGGTTCTTCGCATACTTCGCGTAGTTCTGGGTGTCGGGAAAGACCGCGATCGTCCAGCCGGCGCCCGTACCACGCGAGGGATCGACGAGCGCGGGGGCCTCGGCGGCCCGGGCGGACGCGGCGAAGAACGGGGCGGCCAGCATGCCTTGCAGGAAGGTGCGACGCGGGAACGAGCGGGGCGGGCTCATGCGGAATGTCTAGCAGACCTTGGCGAAGATTCAACCCGGCGAATGGGCTTTCCCTCCCAACCCCTTTCGCCCAAAGTCTCCGGCACGGGCCCATAGCTCAACGGTTAGAGCACGGAACTCATAATTCCGTGGGTCTGGGTTCAAATCCCGGTGGGCCCACCAACTTTCAACCCCCTCATCACGAAAAACCTGAAGCTAAGAACCAAGGCGCTTACTTAGCTTAGATTCCTTCATCAGTCTGGTCAGGATCATTAATCTGACCTGATTCCCACACCCTGAATTTGCTGTATGCCGAATCGGAATTAGGACTTAATGAGAAAGCTGCCATCAAAAAATCGCGGATAACCCGCAATGCCTTATCGCGAGCTTCCGAGTCACCAGGAGGGATGGATAAGGCACCGACACCAGGAATCAGCTCTTTGTACTTTGAGTACGAATTGTGAAGTCCAGACCCATCAGATCTATCGCCCGGGAACAAAATAACCGATGCAGCAGTCCCTCGTATGGCTTCGTTATATGTATGCATTTTGTATATGTCCTCCGGCTTCGCGATTTCGTCCCTACCTGCGGCCTCCTGCTCGTCGTCGTTATCTCCGGCCTTTGATAGATCAAGATTATGGATTCTGAATTTAGCGTCAAAATGCACATAAGTAATTTCACCCGATAAAGCCGCCAACTTACGCGAGTTGAGGAAATCTTCCCCAGGACGAACGGGTAAGCATTCAACAGTGTAATCCGGACGTAACGATAACGAATAGCTAGTATATCCAGAGCCTTTTTTAAAGGTACGGTTATAATAAAGCGCAAGATACCTCTCATCGGCACCGACCTTGCACCTTACGATTAATCTCGGCGTGTCTTTATATGCCAGTGCTATCGAAACCTTACCTTCAAGGTTAAGCTCATTGACGTATTCCTTATGAATATTGGAGGCCCCAGATAAGCCCTCAATCGCATCGGCGAGGAAAAAGAATAGCCAATACTCATAAAGGTCGGGAACTTGTCTGTTCTCGGCACTAGGAGAAAGCAGGCCGCCACTCTTTATATCCCTAACAGACAGTGCTGAGCCAGAAGCAATCCATGCACCAAAGATCTTCGAATACCCCTCACGACGTTGCAGCACCTGGTTCTCAAAGGGAATACGAGTAAGCGGGCGAATACTCTTCATCAGGCCTGAGGCCAGCTGATTACGAAGCTCAACCTCCATCGCACCTGCTTCAGATGCAATCCTTTGTCCATATTGGTCTGAACTGTTTCTGACTCTAGATGCTAGACTCAAAAAACGTTCAAGCGCCCGCTTAACGAGCCGGTTAGGCGGAGTGTCTAGACTATCAGTTCGCTTCCGATCAAGTACTTCATGTGGATTACGCCGGCCAGTAGCTGAATCACGCGACCAACGAATTCTTCCTATGGGGTCTTCGACCGCATAAAGCCCGTTAGCCAAGCCGACCGGTAGCCAGCGCGCATATGACTCAAGCTGAGAATGCGGCTGAGCACGAATGAACGTCATTGAACGCTGCAGCTCGCTAAGCGGCAAAAATGAGCTGAGAAGTAAAAATGCCTCCAGGTCATTCTGTTGAACCTTTTCTGCATCAACCGTAAACTTGGCACTAGTAGGAGCTGAAGCGTCAAAAAGGAGGGCTATTGATTTATCCGTAAGGTCTCTCAATAAGGCTAAATACTGTGTCTCATAGCCAATTTTTGCGGAAATTACCTCAAATCTAAGCCGACCACCAAGACCAGTATCAAGCCAGCCAGAACCTAGAAAATTGGAGAAGTTAAATTGGCCGCGAGATTGTCTGTTATCGACCTCCCACCTAACCCCCGGGCGGGTAGAATTCGACAATGAAGAGAGAATCTTCGGGAGATCGCCCTCCTTCGTTACCGCCAGCCTTCCATCCTTCGACTCAAAGAACTCCCAATTGTAGGTAGTATTTTCAAGAAGACGGAGCCTGCAAAGGAAGTCAGCTTTACTATGGGATGCATAGAAAATCTTCCCCTTATTATCATTGTCGCCGAATAACAAAGGTCCCGGGTGGTCAGTTGAAAGAAGTGACGGCCTAGAATTAATCGACGCCGTGGCAATGAAAGCATCTAGATCCGAGGACTTGGGAGCCTGTGTTGTCCCAACATAAAACCAATGAGTGTCACTGACTTGCGCCAAGACATAGTTAGATATGATGGGCTCCTCGCTCACTGAATAAAACTGACAAACTGGTCGGATTTAAGCTGCCTACTCATCGCGTTGAGCTTTTCGCCAGAAAGGCCCAATCCAAGCTCGTTAGTAACAGCGACTAGCTTATTAAGTGTTACGGTTAACGCGCCGGAAGATCCATTAATCTTGGGTAAGGCCTTCTGAAGGATTGCCCTATCAATAAGTACCTCAATTGGTTGCTGGGATACGATATCGCTGGCCTCAAGAGCTTTTGCGGCAGCGACATAGTTGAGACAATCCCTGGCAGTTCTGTGGGCAAATATAAATCTAGACCCGCTCATAGCTTCAAACAATCTCTCTAAGACTGCGTTCAGCTTAACATGGTCTTCAGCTTCAAGTTTCTTACCGGAGTCCAGAGAGATGCTCATGAACTCTTCGACATAGCTATCGGACATCGGCTCAAGCTCTGTATGAGGTGAAGAGTTAAGTCCTTCGCTGATAGCCTGCCAAGAGACCTTAAACTCAATGACATGAGCACGATCAAGAACCTTTGGACTAAACATATAGGTTGTCTCGTCAATATTGACGGTTCCGATTACAAATAAGTTCTTAGGCCACTCCAATTTTCCAGGAATAAGTAAATCGTCTTCCGTAATAAGATCTACCTTGGAATCGTGTAGTTTTATTTTTTCGCCAGACTCCATTGAACTAAGAAAATCAGAGAAATACCTTTCGACATGAGAAAGATTCATTTCGTCTAAAATTAGGAAGTGCGGCTTACTTGGCTCAGAAACGGCCTTAATAATCATGCGTAAAGCCGGAGGGGCAGAATAGATATCACCGTCTTCGACAAGGAGATTCCTGAAACCTAGTAACGGCCTATTGTCGGTCCAATCAGCGCCTACCGCAACAACCTCAACTCGCTCACGGCCAGCCACGGACCTTGCCACCTGCATTGCAGAGCGAGTTTTTCCGGTCCCAGTCCCGCCTGCGATAATTAGGAATTGCTTAGCAGCTAGCGCCTTAATCAGAAGCTCATCAAAAGATGACATGTCCCTAGGCTCCGGAGAGACAGCATTACGATTCGCGCGGTTTGAGGCATCTGAAGGGGACTCAGATACAGTTACCTCGATACCCGGGAATAATTCCATAACTTTATCTGAAGCCTTAAACTCCTTGAGTTGTATGAGTCGCTTCACATGCAGACTCGAAGTCGTCGAATCTACGGCGACAAGAAGAATTGCGTTGTAGTTACCTCTGCCTCGCTCCGAGAGATAGTTCCTGATCGAGGTACTTGCGCTGCCAACAGTTTTATCGACATCCTTTCCGGCGCCTACGGTAAAAACAGCAACCCCAAGCTCGGTCCTCTTCATTGCCTGCCCTCCCTGGGTAAGCCGGATTGGGAGATTCGTCGTTCGTTTGTCAGCACCTACAATATAAATATCATCGGAATTTAACTGCAGCCGCTCAGACAAAAAATGGCGCATTTCATCAAACTTAGCAGTCGAAGTATTGCTGATACCCCCCGGGAAATCCTTAACCATTTTTTGGTATAGGAGGGTTAACTTCTGAATGACGTCATTGCTCATAGTGTTTTGCGTGATGCTTAAGTGATGCTATAAACTCCTTAGGATAAACTATATTCGTCGAAAGTAGCGCCCTTGAGACAAATCCGTTGGTTGCCCTGGCCGAGAGAGGCTTCAGTGGATGCTTCAGATACTTGATCAGGTTAAGTTCGTTCGGGACTGCGCACCAAGTACTTACACAAGCCTCAAAACGCTTTCCCTTAGAACCCCAAGCTGACTTTGGCCATTTTACGCCAAGCGGTTTATCCAATGCATGTATGCCTTCTCCAGGCTTCAAAATTTGACTCGCAAGCCAAGTAGATACGTCAGCGCATACGGCATTCCCAACCAACCTCCATCTGCTATTCTTTTTGAATTCAGAATCTGATGCAGGCTCAGTCCAATTTTCCGGAAAACCTTGTGCACGCTCTGCATCATTTAGGCTGATCGTACCAACAAAGTCCTTGCTGGGTATCCATATTGCCGGCGGAGAAGGTATACCGACGCTTGAGCCCCCCTTAATCGGCGGGATTCCTTCTTTAGTCCACCCGATGCCGAGTTTCCCCTCGGTCCAATAAAAGCCATAGGAGTTCCTGGGATTAAATTCAGTAGGCTTACCATCAATATTACCAACATCATAACTCTCCTTGAAAAGGACAGTCCTTGGATCTTCTTTTTTGGACGCTACGAAGATTACCCGATGTCTTCGCTGCGGCACTCCAAATGCTCGCGCATCTACAACGCGGTAAGCCCAGCTATAACCCAAACTTTCGAACGTAGAGGTAAGGAGATTCATCGCATTCCCCCGATCCAAGGAAAGCATATAGGGTACATTCTCGAGAATAACCCAACTAGGAGCAGGCTTGGCCTTTTTAATTAAACGAAAAAGGTGTTCTACCAAACCCGAACGCTCCCCGGTAATACCTACCTTTCGGCCTGCTTGACTTAAATCCTGGCATGGAAAGCCGGCTAGCAAAATGTCGCATGAGGGTATGCTTTTAAGAGTGGTAACGTCTGCTTCGACCTTAACTCCTGGGTGATGCCTCTTGAGAACACTTTGAGCTGCTGGGTCATTTTCGCAAAGCAGCTCAACACTGAATTTAGCGCTAGAAAACCCATATTCAAGTCCCCCAATACCCGAGAAAAGACTGACAATTTTTTTCCTCATTTACGTTCAGCCTTGATGCTAGCGATTAAAGCAAGAGCAAGGGCGTAGCCGAGCTTCGGAGGAACAGCGTTTCCTATTAACTTCTGCAGGTTGCGTCGTTGCGCGTCTCCGAAACTAAACCAATCCGGGAAAAACTGGATCCTTGCAGCTTCATGAGGGGTAAGCGTCCTTGCCTTGTGCGGATGCACGAAGCGACCCTGGCCTGTAGATCCAAAACCACTTGTAATAGTCGGCGCCGGCTTGTCCGGATACATCCTACCATAAACTGACTTATAGGTATGTACCTTAAGCTTATGGCAGTCAGGCCTCTGGCTATCGGGGAGCTCATATAGGTTGTGCTTAAACAAATAACTAATGCGCTTACTGTTAGTCGCCGAGTGAGTTGCCGAGGTGTCGAAGGTCGATCCACCTTCCTTAGAATCCAGATCGTCAATTGCCCATAAAACATTACGATGCGAGCGCTTGAGAGCCTCGATTGTATCTTTAACAATCTCGATATCGCCAGTTGTCCCAAGGACGAAGTGCCGCTTGCGCGATTGAGCTACACCGAAATCAGCAGCATTCAAAACAACCTGGTGCAGCTTATAACCTAAGCCTTCAAGGGTAGACAGGGTTCGCTCTACAACCTTCGATTTCGAATGCCTCACACCGGGAACGTTCTCGATTAAGATAAGCTTTGGGGAAAGTCGCTTTGCTGCCCTAGCCATAACACTATAAAGGTCGTTACGAGGATCATCTCGCCTCGTATGGTTATTTAAGTCGGAGTGTCCCTGACAAGGTGGGCCACCGATTAGCAAGTCTACAGCTTCAGGAAGGGCTATCTTAGCGTCCGGCTTAGTATTTTTCAGTGGGAAAATCGCCTCGATAGGGGTGCTGGTAGCGATACCTGGATTAAGATTGGAACGATAAATACTGAGGGCGCACTCATCAATATCTGCAGAGAAACTGACACATGGGCGAAGACTAAAAGCCTCCGCAGCTTCCATGCCGCCAATGGTTAGGCCGCCACATCCGCAAAATAGATCAGCGATAGCAAAATCCGGCCTGCGAGAATCATGAGGCTTTCTCCCCAGCTGAAGCCAAGACTTGTCAAAAATCTCGTCCGGACTTTGTTTCGATCTAGCTGAGGTTACAGCTATGGTAGTTGAGTAACTTTTCCCAAAAAGCTTAACCTCCCGAGTGACATGGGTTCGGGACTGGTTCAGCTTGTAACTTTCATAGATATTCAGGGCAGCCGATGAGCCCTTTGAGGAAGTTTTGCGCAAAGTCATGTATGGTTATTGCCCTCAATTGGTTAAGAGTTCGAGTCTTAAATTTGACGGTGGGCTAGTGAACATGCATTCACCATCTGGGTCAATTGATAGTTCATGCCAATGGCCTCTGCCCAAGATTCCCCAGAGGCCCCTAAAGCCTAACTAAGGGGATAGTGCCCTTCCTGTTCATCTCTGACGGGAAACGCTCGTTTTTCCCAGTGGTGGATGCCCCACGCCCTACCCTAGGGGTGGGGAATAGATTTCTTTCGACCCCAGCCTCCTGGATTAGAGCCAAGCTCCCTAATGGGTAGGCCCGGACTAGCCCCTCTAGGAGCGCACGAGGCACGAGATACACCTTCTCGATTCCCAGCCGGACCTCCAGGAGCTCGAGCTGATCTAATGACATAGGTCCAGAGGGTCCCGGGCCGGAGCACTGCCGGCAAACCTAAGCCAGAAGGATTATCTCTTAGGGGGAGCCTTTAGCTCAGTTCTTCTTAAAACGGTTTTTGATAATGAGTCCGAGGCCGATTAGAGCAGCAGCTCCACACAAAACTACACCAAAGGGATCTGAGGTCCATCTTTCACCTGGCCCCAAATCATCAAGCTCACTCCAAACTCCAAATACTCCAAACGCACATAAAATCTGCGGGACTGTAACGGCATTTTTCTCTCGGTGCCGCTTTCTCCTCTCCTTCGCAAGGCGGGCCTCAATTTCATCGTCAAGCTCTTCTCTCGCAAGACGGGCCTTCACCACTCGTTCCAACGCATCCTGCCTTGTTCTCTCAAGGTCGGACAGAAGAGCCCAACTCGTCATCCCCTCGTGCCAATAATGATCCGTTGGCTGGAGTGCGCCAACCCCAAGGAGACGGATGACCTCAGCTGAGTCATAAGTCCCGATCTCTTTGCCGGCCCGGGCGATTCTAACCTGGAGAGGATTGCTCATTTACTTAATTAACAGGTAATAAAACGCGTGGCTACCTATTCCCACCCCAACAAAAAAGGCATAAGGTACAAATGTTACAATGGCAGCTATTAGGGGAATAGCCCAAAAATCAGGGCTGGGTTTTGAATCCTTACCTGAAGCCCTACTCCAGATCCAGCAAAGTTTCAGTCCCCTTGTTCCCCCTACGATATAGATTAAAACAAAAAGTATTCCGAATGCACCGACAGCATAAAGATCTCTTAAAAGCAGCCACAGATAATTTACCCAAAAAAACGGTTTTGCTCCCGTTGTATGGTAATATTCTTCCACTGCCCTCCAAGCAGCAAATCCTGGAAGGACTACGAATGGGACTAGGAAAGATACAATCACGGCAACCCGCCCCAATCTGACAAAAAATAGGCGGTCTCCTTCTGCGTCTAGCTTTTCGTTTTCCTCCCGTTTCAGCTCTAGCTCTTCTTCATTAGTCATAAATCTTTAAAATACTTCTGCAAAATAGCCTCAAGCCCTATCGCAAGGAGACGCAACGGAGCCAAGGGGGTAATTAAACCTCCCCCTAAAGAGAAAGAGTTAATTCCACCCCAAGGACTTGATCCGCTCCCAGAACGGGAAATACCCACGGGTGGCGTGAGGGAAGAGCCGGGTGTCCCAAGCCCGGCGGCGCCACGTGATGGCGATGCCGGCCTGGGCGAGGGCTGACTCGACGGCCTGCGCTTCGGCCAGCCACGGTCCGACAAACGGACGATAGGCGACGACCCGCTTAAGCTGGTGACTGCGAGCCCAGTCGACCAACGTCGTGGCGAGGTCACCGGCGGTCTCAGCGGACACCTCCGCCCCGAAGTGCGCAGACGCCCGGGAGGCGCCGTCGCGCAAGGCCGCCTGCGTCCAGGCGGCCACGGACTCCGACCAGCCGGCCTTGGCGGCCATGGCCCGGGGCCAAGCGGCGTTGATCGCGACGAACTTCTCCGCGGAGAGTTCGCCTCGTTCGGCCGAGAGATCTTCCGGATGCAGCCAAAGCCCCGCCCTGCCCTCGGCGGACTTGCCCCACAAGGGATCCTCCGTCCACGCCGCCACTTTCGGCAAGGCCGGCTCGGAGAGTGCGAACGCCGCGCTGGCGAGTTGGCCGCTCATCGGCGCATGCCTTCCATCGGTGTAATAGGCGATGTTATCTGCTCGGGCGACATAGGTCTTACCCGGCGTCTGCAGTCCGGCGACCCAGCGCCAGGAGAGCGTGTTGCTGGCGACATCCCCGTCGAGCAGCTGTTCGTAAAAGAACGCGGCACCGAGTTCCCAAGGTAGCCTGAGCGTAAAGACCCAGATCGAGGCGAACCACATGCGGGCGTGGTTATGCAGATAACCGGTCGCCACGAGCTCCTTGGCCCAGTCATCGAAGCCCGCGATCCCTGTGCGTCCGGCGAGCGCCGCTTCGAACGTCGACCTTTGCTCAGCGCTCAGTGAATCACGCAAGCGCGGCACGGCTTCCACCCAACGCGACCAAGCTTCGGGACGTTGCTCGAGCCAACCCTTCCAATAGGTCCGCCAGTACACTTCCTGCACGAACTTCTCCACGGCCTCGAAGGACCAACGTTCGCGGGCCGCGGCGACGACTTCTTCCTCCAACAGCAGACGCTTCTGCACGCACGGGGAAAGGCGGGAGATGTTCGGGTGCCCCGGGCGGACGAAGTTGCGGTCCGCCGCATAGCGTCCCGCGATGGGCATGAACTCCGTCAGACGCGCCGAAGCGGCGGCCCGGGTCGGCAAGAAGTCCGGCGGCGAAGGCATGCAAAGATGTAAGCGGAAGCAGCGCGCTCCGCAAACGGTCCGGAGGATTATCGGCGCCTCAGGACCCTTTCGACTTGGCCGCTTCGATCTGACGGAGGAGTTCGTCGCGACGCAGCCCCCCGCGCAGCCGGTTCTGGTCCGAGATCTTCTTTTCCAAGAGCTCGAGGTTACGGGCGGCCCCTTCATGCGAGCGAGCCGCGACCGACCAACAGGCGAAAGCTTCGGCATCGTCCCTGGGCACGCCTCGTCCTTGGCTGTGACAATAACCGAGGTGATTCAGGGCATCCGGAAAGCCTTGCGCCGCGGACTTGCGGAACCAATCGAGGGCTTGCGCCTGATCCCGCGGGACGCCTTCGCCCTTGGCGTAAGACAACCCGAGATAACACTGCGCTCGGGCGTAACCCTGCTCGGCCGACTTGCGGATCCACTCGATGGCCTTGGCCTGATCCTTGGGCACGCCGGCGCCGGTGGAGTAGCAGACCGCGAGATTGTTCTGGGCCGGCGCATAACCTTGCTCCGCCGCCAAGGTCAGCCACTTGGCTGCTTCGCCGAGGTCCTGAGCCACCCCTTCGCCCCGGGCATAGAAGCCGGCCAACTTGAACCGAGCCACGGGATCACCCGCCTCGGCCTTCGCGCGCTGATCAACCAGCAGGGATGCTTCCTGTTCAGAATCGTCGGTCGGCGACAGCAAGATCATCAGCACGAGCATGAGGAAAACCGCCGAAGCGAGCATCAGGACGAATCCCTTACCTTGACGTGCCGTTGTCCGTGACATGCGGACAGGTTGCGGGCGGCTTCGCGAGGGGTCAAGCGGACCAATCCGGCTTGGCACGAAAGCGGACTTGCCACAGGGTGTCGCCATGCGCCCCCTGCTCCCCGCCCTGCTCTGCTTGGCTTCCTTGGCTATGGCCGTCGATAAGCCTGACCTATCCGTCGTCGATCTCTCGGCGCAGAAAGAACGTCAGGTGGTCATCGGCGCCGGCACGGCGACGGTCTACCAAGGCCACCCGACGACCCTGCTGATGCCGGACAACAAGACGATCTTCGCGGTATGGTGCATCAACCACGGCGGCGCCGCGGGTCCGATGGCCCGCAGCGAAGACGGCGGCCTGACCTGGACGCGCCTCGACGCGCAGTTGCCCAAGGGCTTCGCGACCCACCAGAACTGCCCGAGCATCTACCGCATCGTCGACCCGGCCGGCAAAGCCCGCCTCTGGGTCTTCTCCGCCGCCCTCGGCAAACGCGGCGGGCCGGGCATGCCGAGCATCATGAGCGAGGACGACGGTAAGACCTGGAAGGAGATGCCGCCGCTCAACCTGCCCTGCGTGATGACCTTCAGCAGCCTCGTAAGACTCAAAGACGGACGGACGCTCGGCCTCTATCACCGCGGCCCCGGCGGGGCCGACAAGTCGCCGCTGGTGACGTTGCAGATGATCACCGCCGACGGTGGCTTCACTTGGTCCGAACCGCGGATCGTCGCCGAAGTCGCCGGCAAGAACCCGTGCGAACCCTACGTGTTCCGCTCCCCCGACGGTCAGGAACTCGCCTGCCTGCTGCGCGAGAACACCCACAAAGGACGCAGCCTGATGATGTTCAGCCGAGACGAAGGCGCCACCTGGTCGACGCCCGTCGACACGAACTGGGGCCTCACCGGCGACCGGCACAACGGCGTGTTCACTTCCGACGGACGCATGGTGGTCTGCTTCCGCGACCAAGCCCTCAACAGCCCGACCAAAGGACACTTCATCGCCTGGGTCGGCACCTATGACGACCTGAAGTCTGGCCGGCCCGGACAGTATCGCATCAAACTGCTTCACCATCACGGCAAACGTCCGGGCGACTGCGGCTATCCCGGCGTGGAGCTCCTGCCCGACGGAACCATCGTGGCCACGACCTACGTCAAATACGCCGACGGCCCCGAGCAGAACTCCGTGGTGAGCGTCCGCTTCAAGCTGAGCGAAACGGACGCCCTCCTGAAGCGTTAACGCGCGGCGGGCTCCTGGCCGCTCAAGGCGCGTTGGTCGGGACGATCGATGCCGATCTTGACGGTATACTTGCCTGGCGCGAACACGGGAGGAGCGAAGGCTTTGCCGCCGACCAGACGGCGGACGTAGACCGTCTCACCCGTCTGCTCGGCCACGACCTGCACGACGGCCTGGCCGGCAGGGAGATCCACGGACGGCAGGAAGCCGATCGGCTTGCGGCCGTCGTTGTCGGCCAGCGAGAAGGTCTGCGGCCAGCCGGGGAACTGCTGGCTATCGCCCTTCCGGGAATCGCTGAAACGTGGCCAGCATTCGAAAGTGACCTTGTCCTGGTTCAGGTCGAAGCGGGCGACGCCGTAACCATCGGCGCGCTGACGCTCATCCTGGATGTCGCCGGGATTCGCGTAGGCGAGGACCGACATGCGGTTGCCTAGTCCGTCAAGGAAGTCCCCCGTCCACGGCAACGGACTGCCGGCCACCGCGTTCGGACCGGCCTTCTCGTCCTTCGGATGCCACCAACGCCCATAGATGGTATTCACGAGCGCCGGACTCGTCAGGGAATAAGGCCCATCGCCGAAGGCTTCGATGCCGTGCTTGACCGTCACGGCGAGATGCTGGTCTCCGCAGAGGTGGACGGCCTGCACGCGACGCAGGGCGCGCAAGGCCTCGTCGCGACCGGCCTGCGGCCACCCGTTGCAATCGAGGTCCGCCAGCAAGCGATCGTCACGCTTACCGTGCATGTGGACGGCGCCGCAGAAAGCGGTGGCGGAAAGCACCGCCTTGCGTCGGACACCGACCCAGTCCTCGGACCAGGCCGCGAGGAACTTCAGCTGGCGTTGCCCCAGAAGCTGCAGCCCCGGGAGGTCGATCGACTTCGGGTCATACTTCTCGTCCGTGATATGGTCAGGCCGGGGGCCCTGCTGCGGGATCTTGCCCAAGGGGCCGGACTTGAACTTACGGTCCTCGAGGATCGCGAAATCCATTCCGCCCACCTTGAGACGGGTATAATACGTCGTGATGCCACGTTGGACGGGCGTCGGATCGTAGGCATCCGGCAGATGCCAGGATTGCTGGCGCTGGACCATGTTCACGTAGGCCACCGGGAACATGTAGCCGCCGTCGGCGTTGCCCGGGGCCGTCGAAAGCTTGCCGTCTTCGCCCCAGAGG
>SXGQ01594171.1_pt1 | contig 12429 bp, 11 predicted proteins | sample 3178371 | NCBI WGS metagenome assembly SXGQ01 (sample SAMN11356859, study PRJNA531348) | freshwater metagenome | isolation source: freshwater sample F1-20 | place: China: Fuxian Lake, Yuxi | collected 2017-12-25
ATGTCTACGTCTACGCCTTCCGGCAACCTTCGGCCCAGGCCAGCCCGAACCCGTAGACATGTAGACGCGTAGACACACATCTCCAGCGCCAGCTCACCCGGAGAGCCTGAACCGCCTCCCCCCCTGCCCATTCCGTCCCTCGACCTCGACCCAGTTGCCCGCCCCGCTCCCGACGAGGTCCTCCAGGGCCGCCTCCGCTAGCCCCGCCCCCCTCAGTGACCGGCACCCCTGGCGGACCTCCCGGGCACTGGCCTCGCCCCCGCGTCTGGCGAGCCACTGAATGAGCTGCTCCCGGACGGTCACCTGGGCGGCCGACTCGCTGGCGAACACCACGGCATAGATCCGCTTGGTCTCGCGTTTGAACCACTCGGCCAGCCCGATCGCCTCCTCCATGCTCTCGGCGCTGACCTCCTGCGGCACCTGGTTCCTTCCGCTTGCCGCCCACTTGACCAGCTCGATGATCAGCGCGAGCCTGGCCGCCGTCTCCTCCAGCTTCGACCAGGCCGACGCGAGGTCCCCCGTGAATGCGACGGCCTCCTCGTTGTGGCGGTCGTAGTACTCGATGAACCGTGCGCGAGCCTCCCCGGACAGCTCCATGCACACCGGCTCCCTGCGGTCATTCTCCCCCACGGCCATCTCCAGGGTCAGCAGCCGGTCGAAGAGCGCGGCGTAGGCCTGCTGGACCTCCGGGCTGATCGTCTCCTCGGACCACTGCTTTTTGACGCGGGGAGGGAACGCCATCAGCATCCGCGCCGCCAGGCCGCTTTCCCGGTGCTCGCTGCCCAAGGCCTTCCGAAGCGGGCCTGGCTGGATGCCGCCGGTGATGCAGAGCGAGGCCCGGGGCACGTAGATCGGTCCTGCGGTAGAGCCCTTTCGGTCGACCAGGATCGCGCCGCCGTTGTGCATGCTCAGCCAGTTGGCCTCGTCGGACTTGCCCTTGGAGTTGCTGGCGTACCGATCAAAACTCCCCATCCACCCCCGCAGCTCGTCGCGGGCCAGGAGGTCCCCCCGTGGGTTGTCCTTGAGGATCGGTGCCAGCGCCTCGACGGTCGTGTCGCTGACCATGTAGCGGGTCAGCACCGGCGGCTCGGGCTTGTTGGGGACGAAGGTTGACCCGTTCTGCCGCCCTCGCTTCAGCTCCCGCTCGTACTCCTCGACCAGCCCCTCGTAGCGCTGGCGGGCGGTCTCGTAGGCGGTCAGCGCTCGCTCCTGGAGTCGACGGAGAGGCGCGAGTGACAGATCGAACCCGGTGGTCTTCTGGTTGCCGCTCTCCCCCACCGATACGGTCCAGACAGTCGGCGGCACGGTCCAACTGGTCTTGATGCGCAAACGCCGGGCATTGCCGATGGTCGCACCGAAGGCCGCGAGCGCCGGAAGGACGAAGAAGGCAGGGTCGCCGCGAGTCGCCGCAGCGCCCTCGATCACGAACTGGCGGAACGGTTGCGGAAGAAGAGCCACCGGGAATGGCTCGAACGCCAAGCTCGGGTCGGCCTCTGCGGGCGCGTCTTCCTGCTGGCCGTACCCCTGCCGCCGCAGCTCTGAGGCCGCCGCACTGAAGTCGCCGTCGTGGTGAAGGTGCGCGTAGACGGCGAACTTCGAGAGCGCCTCCTCGGTCGGCAGGGTCGTGCTCGTCGAGAACACGTAGAGCCACGCGCCCGCGCCGAGGACCGTGGCGGAGATGCCCTGGGTCTTTCCCGGCCGCCGCCAGAACGTGATGGGCCGTCCCTCGTGGTCGGTCGCCTCGCGCACCCGGGTCCAATCCACAAGGAGTTCGTCCCAGGTGGCCCGCTCGTTGAAGTCATCGCCCGGGGAGAGGCCTCGCGGATGGTCCCCGGCAACGCGTGGGGGCGAGGCTGTGCTGATCGACCGAGAATCCGGCACCGGCATCTCGTCGAGGATCCTGAACAACCGGTGCAGTTCCTCGACTTCGGAGGCGGTGAACGTTGGTACGGTCTCCGGACCTCCGCTGAGGAACTCGTAGGAGAACCCGGTATCGTGGGTCCGGCCGCCACTGGGCGCACAGATCGAGTAGCCCCCCTGGCCCCGTGTCTCGGCGAGGACTTCCGGCTTGCCATCTGCCCCAGGTCGCCTAGCTAGCTTCGTGTTCCCGGCGACATGACCATCGCTTATACGGAAATAGAAGTGAATACCACCCGAGGGCGTCAACTCGCTCCACCCGTTGGTCATGCGCTGGAAGAGTTCGCCGATGCCAGTGCCCTCCGCAATCCGGGCCAACTCCTCTAGACGTTCGATGCAATGGTCTTCCATCTCCAGCATCTCGATGTTGCCACTGGCCCGACCGGTCAGGACAGCGACTCCATCGCACCCCCCGCTTTGGACCAGCTTCACGAGGTCCTCTGCGCTACGCGGAGGCTGCTCGGCCCTGGAGATTTTTCCCCACTTGTCGATCGCTCCCTTCGATCCGTCCGGCACAATCGGGTGCAACGCAAGTCCGGCACGGGTTCCTCGTTCGATGAAGTCGCATAGTGCGGCGACTCCCTGGGTATCCAGACGTTCGGGGGGCATTGGCTGTCCTTTTTTCGCGGATGATGTGTGGCCACATGCAACGGCCGTCCCGTGGCATGACCACTGCGGGTTGGAGCGATCAGACGAGAAGCGCGAGGGCCGACGCCGCCGCCCCATCAAGAGACGGCGGCGCCGGTGACCACGCTTCACTCGACCGTGGCGGGCGAACTGCACTCGACCGACGGGTAGCTCACATCCGCGGAGATGTAGGTTCCCTTGCGGAACGACACACGCACGTGCACGAGAAGATCCCCTTCCGCCACCGCCTCCCTGAGGTCGGTATCCGGGTCGTCACCATCTGGTGCCGCCACGCGTTGAACCTCCGGGTCGATGGCGGGCGCGAGGGCGAGACACAGGTCTCGCACCTGCTTGAACCACGCCACCGTCACGACCGCTGTCTTTCCCGCTACGACGCGGGTCAGGTCAGTGAAGTGCTCGTGCTCCGCCGTCCGGAAGCGTCGGAACTCGACCTCCTCGACGCCGAGATCCTTCAGGCGGCTGACTGCCTCGTGGTTTTCCACATCGGGACTGAAGCCAAAGAGCGACTTCCAAGCGCAGGAATGCCTATCGGTAGGCACTGATTTCCGGGCCATGGGAACGGATCTTTCTAGGCCGCTATCCGGCCATTCGAGAGACTGACCCCGGCCCCGGCGGCGAAATTGCCCCGGGCACCGGGCCGCCGCGACACGCGGTCATCGACGGCACGCGTGAAGGTCGCAGGTGCCCTGACCCTGACCGTTTTTCAGGGCGTATTTCGCGCGGCGTCCACCCAGCGGCGGTACGCGGCGCGCGTCGCCTCCGGGACCGAGAAGAGGTCGGGCGGCGACGAACTTCCTCCGGCCCGAGGTCCACCTCGCCGGGCCTGCTTGGCCTGCGTCACGACCCCTAGCCCCAGACGCTGGGTCAAAATCCTTCTCACTGCCGTGTACGCAAGTCCGGTCGCCGCCATCAGGTCGTTGATCGTTATCCCGGGCTCGCCATGCTCGCTGGCCCGCACCAGTGCCTCGAGCACCCGTCGCTCTTTGTCTCCGAGCCCGACGAACAACTCGCCCTCCGCCGGTGCCGCCTCAACCGTGCCCACAACCCCGCTTCCATCCGTGCCGCCGGGGTTCGCCGCCAGAAACCGGTCCAAGTGCGCCCGAGCATCACCAAGGCTCCCGGCAATCCTCCAGACGCCCTCCATCAAGTGCCCGGGGATGGCGAACGCCGCCGCCTGCCGCTTCCCGACCGCCTCGATCCATATCGCGACGACACCGACCCGCGTCCGTAGTTCCACGACGAGTGCGCTCACCGCTTTCGGCAGGTCTGAAAAAACACTGCTCTCGCCATCGTCCACGACGTCCATGTAAGCCCGTGATCCCTTGATCGCCTCGATAAAGGTCCGGGCGTGATCCTCGAATTCTCGCAGTGCCAGATGCACCACGTCCTGTTGCTGGATGATGGACCACTCGGCCTGCATCGCAGCCCTGGTGAAGTTGCGTTGTCTCGAAACCAGCTTCGCCATGCCGCGACAGAGATCGCGGACAGCCTTCTCGACGTCGGCGAGAGCGGTGAACGACTCGTCGATACTGCTTCGCAGCCTCTTCAGATCCGGCGTCGACGTGGTTCGTAGGCCGCTCATGACGTAGTGCCGCAGGTCTTTCTCGCTTCGTAGCCCGGCAAGCCGTTCCCGGTGCTTCGCAATCAGTCGCTGAACGTTTTGAGCGAGATCGAGGATTCCGCCCAAGCCTTCCACGAGCCTGGCAAACCGCTCCCACAGCTCCCGTGACTCCTCTGGCGACATTGGCTGTCGGGCCTTGGTCGCCAACTGCCGCAACTCCTCGACGTGGCCCTGGAACTGCTCCCCGACCGACGCGACCTTCAGCCCGGTCAACAGTCGCTTGGCCAGCGCGTCCCCTGGGGCACACCTCTGAACTCCAGGCAGGCCCTCGGCCTCGGCGTACGCGGCGTCGAGGCTCCGCAGCACGCTCTCCGCGTCAGTCGCCAGCGAGTCGATCTTGTTGGCGAACCGCGTCTGTTTGTTCGCATTGTCCGGTGGCGCGCTGGAGGTGTCGTCGAAGAGTTTCTTGACCCTCGGCACCAGTGCCTCGACGCCACCCACGAAGGCCGCGAGGTGATCGAGGGCTCGTGACCGGGGCGATGGATCTCCTGAGAGCAGTCGCTTCTGGCGCGATCGCGGCGCTGGCGTCTTGCCTCGGCGTGTCGGCTTCGGCGCGGCGGGCTTGGCCTTCGACTGCTTCCGGGCGGGCGACATGGCTGGCCTGTTGCGAGGTGGAACTGGAGGGGCTTACCGGCACGCGCAGAAACGCATGCGTCGCCCCAGCGTCTCCGGCTCAACCTAGCGACGCCCGATCGGTTCGTCCAAGCGTGCGGCCGTGCTGAAAAACGGTCTGAAAAACGGTCGCTCTCCCGGTGTGCGCTCTGATGACTCCATGCGGACGACGGCGTTGTGCCGCCCGCGCGATGCTCCCGCCCACACCGAGGTTTGAGCCATGCCCCCAAGCGACCCTGACCCGTCGGCCGATGCCCCATTCGACGCCGAAGAGGAGATCGATGCCCATGACGACCACTTCGTCGAGGCCTCACTCCTCGACGCCGCGCAAGCCGCCGACCTGCTCTGCGTCAGCCCCCAGACGCTCCGCGAACTGGTGCGGCGCGACCGGCTCCGCTGCGTCGAGTTCGTGGCGACTGGCTTCCGCCGGCCGATCCGCCGGTTCCGGCTGGCCGACCTGATCGCGTTCATCGACGAGTCGGTGAGGTGACGCCTGCGGCATGGCGTCGTGCACCGCCCCGCACTCGCCTATTTCAGACGAATCTTGCCTTGCTTTCATTCATTCCGCTTGATGGAGCCCCGTCATGATCGACCTTCGACGATTCGCGGAGGAACGGCCCATGAGCCTCTCCGCCGCCGCCGACTACATCGGCAAGCTCACCGGCCAGCCGAAGCCGAACGTCAGCACCCTGTGGCGATGGTGCCTCAAGGGCTGCAAGGGCGTGAAGTTGGAGAGCGTCTGCATCGGCAGCAAGCGCTACGTGACCGCCTCCGCCATCGAGCGATTCATCGCCGCCCGGAGCCAGCCGGGTGCACCCACGCCACCCACCACCGTGAACATCGACCGGCACTCGACGCCGCGGGTCCAGGCGCCGAACGACCGCCGCCGGAAGGAGATCGAGGCCGCTCGTCGCCGTCTCGATGAACTCACCGGCAGTAGTCGCCGCCCCTCCACTGCTCCGCCGTCAGCGAGCTAGCCGATCTTCTTAACGACCTTCGCCGCGAGCTGCATGTCGGCCTCGGCGTAGATCTGCGTGACGTCGGCCTGGGCGTGGCCGAGCACGACCTGCGCCGCCTCGAGCCCGAACTTCTTCCGGACCTCGGTGCCCGCGGTGTGCCGAAGCCGGTTGGGGGCCCAGTCCTCGATCAACGTTGCCTTGGGATCCTCCGCGACCCGCTCCTTGTTGAGCGCGGCGACGCCCCGGCTGATCGACCGCCGGTAGGAGGCGTTATCGTAGTGGTCCCGGGGTCGCCGCCGTCCATTAGCCTTCGGCTTCCTCGCCCGCTGCGACGGCGTCAGCGGCGACTCGCGGGCGAGCCGACGGACCTTGCTTCGATGCCGCTCGGACTCCGCGGGTGAGAAGCAGTAGTCCACCGCCGGGCGGACGAGGTACCGCATGAGGATCGCCTGGGCCTTGGGGCCGATCATGATGATGCGGGCCTTCTTCCGCCATGCGTTCTTGTGGTCCTTGGGACGCCACTGCCAGACGTCACCTTCCCGCTCGACGTCGGCGGGGCGAAGGCCGCAGACCTCCCCGGGACGGGCGCCGGTGAGCCGCTGGAAGCGGACCATGTCGGCGACGATCGGCGAGAGGTAGGGCAACGTCAGGTCGACGATGGCATCGTCGACCGGCAGGATCGGCGGCAGTTCATGCGCGGTCGTCCGGCCGGGGAGCAGCGGCTCGACGGTCATGAGGGCGTTGTGGAGGCCCATCGGCACGTACTCGTGTGCCTCGGCCCAGCGGAACACCCGCCGGATGGCTTTCACGAGCCGATTGCAACCGACGCGTGCCCTGCCCCTCGCCGCCTCGGCGTCGCGGAGGTGCATCAACTTTCGCGGGCCGAAGTCCTTGGCGGCGATGTGGTCGAAAAGCCGTAGTGCCCGCACGGCTTGGAGGGCGTTGTCGTAAGTGCTCGTCCGCCGCTTGCCGTCGGCCGTCCGGTAGTAGGTCGCGCAGTGCTCGAGGTAGAGCCCGAGCACCTCGGCGATGGTGATCGAGGTCGGCGGCGGAGCTGACTCGGCAGCCACCGGCAGAGCCTCGGCGTTGGCCGTGGTGATGCCCACCGGGCCTACGTGTACGCCGCGTTCAACGTCGGGCGAGATCCGCCGCGTGGCGAGGAACTCGGTGATCAGACGGTCGTAAGCCGTTTTGGCCTCAGGGGAGCCCCACTTGCCCAGCCAGTGGTCCCGGCCATTGATCCGGACGCGAGCCCGGCCGCTCGGCTTGTGGTGAACGAGCGCCGGGACCGACCCCTTGGGACGACCTGCCATGCTGTGCCCTCCGGAAAGATGGGGTCAGACCCCATCTTTTGACCCCATTCCCGGGGATTCCCGAAGGCACTGCCGGACGACGGCAGGTATCCGAACTGCTCTCGCAGATTAACTTTCCAACCAGTCGGGGCGACAGGACTTGAACCTGCGACCTCTTGACCCCCAGTCAAGCGCGCTAGCCAAACTGCGCCACGCCCCGATTCAGCCCCGCACGAACGACCCGAACGGCTCCGGCGATCGTCTCGCCATCAGCGATTCATAACCGGATTCCCCGCCGCAACCGGCATCTGCCGGCCACCACAGGGACCACTCGCACCGTTCCCACAGGACCGCCACACTATGGCACAGCGGCCCGCACACGGCAACACGCATTCCCCCACCCGCCGGTCCCCCGTTCTCCCCCCAGCACCACCATGACCAGCCCCGTCCGCACCGGCCCGCCCACGGCCACGATCCCCGCCGAACCGTTCGCCACGCGACTCGCCGCCGCCGTGCGCCTGCGCCGTACACCCGCCTGCATCGGCCTCGATCCGCGCCGCGATGCCCTCCCCCCCGCCATCGCCGCCAGCCTCGGCCCCACCTCCGATCCCGCCACCGTGGCGGCGACGTTCGCCCGGTTCTGCCACGAGGTGGTCGATACCGTCGCCCCGCTCGTGGCGATCGTCAAACCACAGCTCGCCTGCTTCGAGGCCCTCGGCCCCCACGGGATCATGGCGCTGGCGAGCGTCATCGATCACGCGCGGAGCCGCGGCCTGCTCGTGCTCGCCGACGGCAAGCGCAACGACATCGGCTCGACCGCCGAGAGCTACGCCGAAGGCTGGCTCGGCGGCGCATGGGGCACCGACGCGCTGACGGTGAACCCCTACCTCGGCCTCGACTCCCTCGAACCGTTCGTGAAGACCGCCACCGCACGCCACGCAGGGCTGTTCGTCCTCGTGAAGACGTCGAACCCCGGCAGCCGCGACTTCCAGGATCTCGAGACCGGCGGCCAGACGATCTACGAACATGTCGCCGCCGGAGTCGAAGGACTCGCCGCCACCTCCGCCGCCGGCGGGCGCTACGGTGCCGTCGGCGCCGTCGTCGGAGCGACGTGGCCACGCCAACTCGACGCCCTCCGCGCCGCCATGCCCCACGCCTGGATCCTCGTGCCCGGCTTCGGTCGCCAAGGGGGACGGGCCGCCGACGTGCGCGGCGCCTTCCACCCCGACGGCCTCGGAGCCCTCGTCGTCAGCGCCCGCGACGTGATCTTCGCCCATGCCCGGCCGGAGATGAACGCCGGCCTCGCCGATGCCCAATGGCAGACCGCCGTTGACCGCGCCTGCCGCGACATGATCGACCGGCTCGCCTCCGAAACCCCCGCTGTCGCCCTCGTCGGCTGACCGGTCGGCCCCGCCGCCCACCTTCCCCCCGGCCACGGATCCCGGCCCCATGGAGCCTTCACCACGCGGCAACCGGCGCCACGATCTCGACGCGCTGCGGGCCTTCGCCATGCTCCTCGGCATCGCCCTCCACGCGGCGCTGTCGTTTTTCCCGTCGCCATGGCTGGTGCAGGACTCGCGGCAGAGCCCGGTCTACGGGCTGTTCGTCGGGCTCGTCCACGGGTTCCGCATGCCGCTGTTCTTCCTGGTGAGCGGCTGTTTCACGATGCTCGTCTACCGGCGCCGCGGCCTCGCCCCCCTCCTCCGCCAGCGCACGGCGCGGATCCTCCTCCCGCTGCTGCTGGCCACCGTGACGGTCCTCCCGGCGCTGTGGGCGGCCGCGCTGTGGGCGATGCGGCCGGCACCGGTCGCCGGACCACCGGCCACGCTCGTGGCGGCGATCCGCGCCGACGACAGAGCCGCGATCGAACGCCTCCTCGCCGGCGGTGCGACGGCCGCGGCACCTGACGGTGAGTTCTCCCTGCCACCGCTCCACTGGGCCGTGCTCGTCGGCCACGACGAGGTCGTGCGCCGCCTCCTCACCGCCGGTGCCGATGTCGCCGCCGGCGACCGGCAGGGCAACACGGCGCTCCATTCCGCCGCCTTCATGGGGCGCACCGATCTCGCACAGGTGCTCCTCGACCACGGCGCCGATCCGCAGGCGCGGAATGCCACCGGCGTGCGCCCCGTCGAATCCTCCGACGCCGACCGGACGACGACCGACTTCCTCCTCCGCCTCCTCCGCCTTCCCCCGGTCGATCCCGACATCCTCGCCGAGGGCCGCGCGCAGGTGCGCGCCCTGCTTGCCGAACAGATGCCGGAGGACGTGACGGCGGCCGCGCCGCCCGCTGCCCCGGCCGCGCCCCCGTCGGCAGCCGAGACCTACCGCGCGTGGCTCGCCGCGCCGCGATTCACCCTGCGCGTCGCCGGCCGGCCGTGGGGCCTGTTCACCACACCGGCACTCCACCACCTCTGGTTTCTCTGGTACCTCTGCTGGCTGGTCGCGGGGTTCGCGATCTGGGCCCGGTGCTTCGACCGCGGCCCGGGCTCCGGACGAGTCGCCATCTGGTGCATCCCGCTCACCTTCCTCCCGCAGTCGTTGATGGGGGAGGCGTTCGGGCCCGACACTGCCACCGGCCTCCTCCCCGCGCCGCACCTGCTGCTTTACTACGGACTGTTCTTCGCGTTCGGCGCGGCAGCCTTCTCCTCCGGCGACACCGGCCCGGGCCTGCTCGAGGCGACGAGCCGGCGCCCGTGGATGAAGCTGCTCGTCGCCCTGCTGCTGGTCTTCCCGCTCGGGTTCGCGAGCGGGCGATTGCGGCCGCTGGGGGTGGCGGCCCAGGCGCTCTATCCGTGGCTCGTGTCGCTGGGGCTCGTGGGACTGTTCCACCGCTGGTGCACGCGCGAGCGGCCGGCGGTGCGGCTCCTCGCCGACGCCTCCTACTGGATGTATCTCGTGCACCTGCCGCTGGTGATCGCCGGCCAGGGGATGGTGCGCGACCTCCCCTGGCCGAGTGCGGTGAAGTTTCTCCTCCTCACCCTGGCCGTGACGTCCATACTGCTGGTGAGCTACCGGCTCGTGGTGCGCGACACCTGGATCGGCCGGTTGCTCAACGGCCCTCAACGCCGAGGGGCGGCCTGATCCCCGCGCGGAAACCAGCCATGCCGGTCTTCGACTACCGCTTCACCGTGGCCGCACCGATCGCCGCGGTGCGTGGCTTCCACCGCGACACCAGCGCCCTCAAGCGGCTCACGCCGCCGCCGACGATCGTCCAACTCCACTCGATCGAACCGCTCGCCGAGGGGTCGGTGAGCCGGTTCACCCTCTGGGTGGGGCCGCTGCCGCTGCGTTGGACCGCCGTCCATCGCGACGTCCACGCCGACGGTTTCACCGACGTGCAGGCGGAGGGGCCGGCGGCGAAATGGGAGCACACCCACACCTTCGTGGCGCTCGGGTCAAACCGGACCGAGATCCGCGAGCATATCGAATACGAGCACAAACGCGGGATCCAGGGACTCGTCACCCGCGTTCTCTTCTCGTGGCCGAACCTGCAGTTCATGTTCGGCTACCGCTGCCTCGCCACACGCTGGTGGCTGCGCGGCGCGCGGTGAACCGCGCCACGGAAGCAGCCCCGGCTCACCCCTTCTCGTCGGGTGCTTGGAGCCAGCAGGACAGCGTCGGATCCCACGCGAGCACCTCGTCGGCCTTGAAGTAGATCGCGATCTCACGGGCCGCCGACTCGGGGGAATCGGAGGCGTGGACGAGGTTCATCTGCCGGCTGGAACTATAGTCGCCACGGATCGTGCCCGCGGCCGCCTTGAGGCCGCTGGTGGCGCCGAGGATGTCGCGGATCACGCGCACCGCCTCCGGCCCCTCCATCACCGTGGCCACCACCGGCGCACCGGTGATGAACTGCTCGAGGGCCGGATAGAACGGCTTCGAGACATGCTCCTCGTAGTGCTGCCGGGAGAGGGTGGGGGTGACCCGGAGCATCTTCATCGCGATCAGCCGCAGCCCCTTCTCCTCGAACCGGGAGAGGATCCGCCCGAGGAGCCGCCGCTCCAGGCAGTCGGGCTTGAACATCACGAACGACCGCTCCATCACACAGCTCCTCGTCGGGGTCTCGGATCACGCCAGCACCGGCCGGTCGGCGGGGTGGGAAGTCTACCAACGTGACGGGGCCCTGCTGAAGGCCCGGCCGCTGGGTCGCTCCCGCGCCGCTGCCCGCATCAGGGCTCGAGGCGGATCGCCCCCTCCCGCAACGCCACGAGAAACTCGCGGTTGCCGGGGAGCAGATCGGGGAGGGCGAGCATCTCGTCGGCCGAGAGCCAGAGGATCTCGGCAACCTCGACCGGATGCGGCACGAGGTCGCGCTCATCCACCAGCCGCACCGCCCACCAGGACAGCGCCGTCCCCCAGTTCGTGACACTCGACCAGACCCGCGTCGTCGCCACCACCGCTGCCCCCACCTCCTCACGGCACTCGCGTTCCACCGCGTCGTGCTCCGCTTCTCCCGGTTCCACATGTCCACCCGGAAAGCAGATCCGGCCGCCGGCGGCCACGGTGGGGCCGCGGCGGATGGCGAGGTACCGACCGTGGCGGCTGGCGACGGCGACCACGCCGCGGGGAGTGGGGGACCCGGATGATCCGGATGATGGCGACATGGAACCGTTTCCAGGGACGACCCGTACACTACACTTTGACGCTTCCCCGTGGCAGTCGATCCCCACTTCCCGGCCCGAGTCAGCCCATGGATTCTCCGCAGCGGCCCAAAGGTCCCCCGTCACCCCGGCAGATGCTCGGGAAACCGCTGGGCATGCCCGCCCTGATCATGATCCTGTTGGCCGGCCTGGCGCTGGTCACGCTGCTGGTCAGTGAGCAGGCGTCGCTGCCGATGGCGGTGAGCTACGACGAGTTCGTCCGCGAGGTGAAGGGGGGCAACGTCGCGGCCGTGGAGATCTCCGGCAACGCCCTCACCGGCGAATTCAAGGAGACCGGCGGCCCGGTCGGCGGACGGCCGCGCGGCTTCCGCACCGAGCTGTCGAGCTACCTCGGCCGCAGCCTCGACGAACTGCTCCTCGCCCATGGCGTGAAGACGGTCGTCCGCCAGCCCACCGACGGCACCGGCTTCCTCATCGGCCTCTACATGATCGGCTTCCTGATGTTCATGGGGCTGCTCTGGACCACCCTGCGCCGGGCCCGTGATCCACTCGGCGGCACCGGGTTCCTCGGCGGGTTCAGCCGCTCCCCGGCGAAGCGCTATTCGGCCACCGACAAGCAGGTGACATTCGCCGACGTGGCGGGCCTCGAGGGGGTGAAGGAGGACCTCAAGGAGATCGTCGAGTTCCTCAAGGATCCGCAGAAGTTCCAACGGCTCGGCGGGCGCGTGCCCAAGGGGGTGCTCCTGATGGGCCCCCCCGGCACCGGCAAGACCCTCCTC
>SXGQ01183761.1_pt1 | contig 12428 bp, 5 predicted proteins | sample 3178371 | NCBI WGS metagenome assembly SXGQ01 (sample SAMN11356859, study PRJNA531348) | freshwater metagenome | isolation source: freshwater sample F1-20 | place: China: Fuxian Lake, Yuxi | collected 2017-12-25
ACGTCACCTCCGACGACCAGGTCCTGACCGACGCCGACGTCGAGGAGCTGATCCGCTGCTATGTGCAGGCCGCCCGCGTGGCCCGCGACTGCGGTGCCGACTTCGTGGACATCAAGCACTGCCACGGGTACCTCCTGCACGAATTCCTCAGCGCCCACACGCGTCCGGGCAAGTTCGGAGGCTCGTTCGAGAATCGCACCCGCATTTTGCGCGAGATCATCGCCGGCATCCGCGCGGACGGCAACCCGATCGATCTCGGCGTGCGCCTCAGCCTGTTCGACATGGTGCCGTTCCGACCAGACCCGGCGCTGAGCGTGCCCGGCAAGCTCGGTCCAGGCATCCCCGAGGAGCACGTTACGCTCCTCCCCTACCGCTACGCCTTCGGCGTGAACCAGGCCAAGCCCACGGAGATCGACCTCACCGAGACGTTCGCCTTCGTGAAGCTGCTCGGCGAACTCGGCGTCAAGATCCTCAACACCACCGCCGGTTCCCCTTACTACAATCCGCACATCCAGCGCCCGGCGGCCTATCCGCCCAGCGACGGCTACCAGCCCGCGCATGACCCGCTGATCGACGTCGCCCGTCAGGTGCGCGTCGTCCGCGAAGTCCGCGCCCAGGCCCCGGCCGGCATGATCGTGGTCAGCTCCGGCCTCAGTTACGTGCAGGAATACCTGCCGCACCTCGCGCAGCACATCCTGCGCGCCGGCGGCAGCGACGCCATCGGCGTGGGCCGCGCGGTGCTCAGCTATCCGGCCATGCTGGCCGACGCCGCGAAGCACGGCGCGATGGAGACGAAGTTCATCTGCCGCACGTTCAGCGACTGCACGACCGCCCCGCGCAACGGACTCATCTCCGGCTGCTACCCACTCGACAAGTATTACACCGCCAAGCCCGAGTTCCAGCAGCTGAAGGACATCAAGAAGAGCGTCGGCGCCTGAGCACGGCTCAGGGCTTCTCGAAGATCAGCAGGTGCTGCCACGGCAGCCCCGGCTTGTTCGTGACGAAACGAAAACCCGCCGCCGCGAACTCCTTGCGGGCCTGCGCCTCGGTCATCTTGTGATGCGGCTTGATCGGGACGTTGTCGTCCTCCGCGCGATACTCCAAGAGGTAGATGCGGCCCTTTGGCTTCAGGGCCGAACGGAGCGAGGCCAGCATCTCCACCGGATGGTCAAACTCATGGTAAGCATCGACCATCAGGGCGGCGTCGATCGAGGCCGGGGGTAATTTGACGTCATCGACCGCACCCAAGTGGGGCTGCACGTTCGCCACGCCGAGCCTGGCGGCTTCGGCCTTCAGGAACGTGAGCATCTCCGGCTGGATGTCGACCGCGACGACCTTACCTTGCGGCAGCAGGCGGGCTAGCCGGAACGAATAATAACCCGAGCCCGCGCCGATGTCGGCCAAGACCGCGTCCGGCGCGAGTTCGAGCAAGGCGATGGCCTTGGACGGCGCCTCTTCCTTCTCGCGGTCGGTGCGCTCGAGCCAGCCGATGCCCGGATGGCCCATGACTTGGGAGATCTCCCGGCCCATGAAAGTCTTGCCGATGCCGTCGCGCGAAGGCGGACAGGTCCCGTACGCAGGAGTTACCGGCGGCGACGCGGCCGGGGTGGAGACCGCGGCCGGCCGGACCCAGAGGAACAATGCCAAGGCGCCCAAGATGAATAATGCTGAGGATAACCACGGACGATTTTGAGGCATTTCCCTTTGGTACCACCAGGCGGCGAGGTCGCAAGCCCGGCTCTGCGCCGCCATTGGTCGGCGCCTCTCATCAAAACGGCCCAAAGGCAGCGATTTACCGAAGGAATAGCATGAGGGGGACATGCCCTCCACGGCGGGCACCCCCTGGGTCAGCCCTTGCCTTAGAACCCCCCCCTGGATAATCTGTTATAGGTCCTTGAACACGCACGGCATGAAATCCTTAAGGCGCAGAAAAGGCTTCAGTCTGATCCTCTCCCTGGTGGTGATGTCCTTCTTGATGCTGACGGTGATTTCACTGGCGTCGTTCATCACCATCGAATCACGGGTCTCCTCGCATAATCAGAACATGCTCCGCGCCCGGTTGAACGCAACGGTGTCGCTCCGTCTCGCCTTGGGACACCTGCAACAGGAGGCGGGGCCCGACCGACGCATCACCGCCCGCGCGGACATCATCGCGAACACAACGCAGCCGGGCTGGACTTGGACGACCTTGCGCAATCCTCTCTGGACAGGCGTCTGGCGGAGCGACCTGCAGCTGCAACCACCTGCTTGGCTGATCAGCGGCCGGCATGACGCCGTCCCGGGCAGCCAGTCCGTGAACCTGCAAGGCGCGGCCGACTTCTATCTCAACCAGTGGGTCCCTTGGCAGACCGATTACGTTTATCCGCCGGGGCAAGGCATCACCCTCGTCGGCGACGTCAGCGCGAGCCCGGCCAAGCTGCCCAGCGGGAATAATGCCGGCAAACCCGACGGCCACATCGTGCTGCCCCGGATCAACCTGCCGGACACCGACGTCTTCGGCTCTTATTGCTACTGGGTCGGAGACGAAGGCGTCAAGGCCCGCATCAACCTCGGCGACCCACGCCTGACGCCGACCGACGGCACGGCCGCCACCAGCGAGCTGCGCCAGGAAGCCCTGCGGGGGACGTGCCGATCCGGCACCGAAATACTGCCGGGCCTCGCAACGATGCCCCTGAGCGGCATCGACCAGCGTATCAGCCATATCCAGCAGCTCTTCCTGCTGACCGCCGGCGGCGGCATCGTCGAAACCAACCCGCCCACGATCGTCCGCGACCTCGCCGCTGATTCCACGCTCTGGTCCCGCGGGGTGAACGCCGACTCCGTCTGGGGCGGCCTGAAGGTGGATCTCTCGCTGGCCTTCGAGATGAACGACAACGACTGGGCCGCTTCCGAATTCGGAGACGGCGCCACGCCCAGGGACTCGGCGGGCAATCCGCTCTCAGGCGTGACCTACGTCTACCACCCCGATGGGGTTACCCAGCGCAGGGCCTTCGGCACCACGAAGACCGCTTTGCGATTCGACGGCACGAACCGGGGGTTCGCCCCGCTCTACGTCTTCGACGTGGCGCTCGCCAGCGGCAACATCACCACGCGCGGCCCTCTCTGGGATACGCTCCGCAACTACCACCGGCTCTACAAGGAAATCAGCTGGATCGGCGCCACCTGGCCGGAAATCAACGCGCGCACGCATTTTCCGGGGAGCGTCGCCCTCCGCGACGCCGGTTACGGAGCCCGGTCCCACTACGGCCGGTTCTATAATCGTGAAGACACGCCGACCGGCGATTTCATGAACCAGACGACGCTGCACGGGCTGCCGGCGCCGCGACCGACCAAAGTGGCGGTCTCGCCTTACGTCTGTCGCCAGCTCCTGGTCTTCGGCCTGCAAGACGGCGGGGGCATCTTACGGCTCACCGTCGCGCCGGTGGTCGTTCTCCATAATCCCTACAACGTCGGCCTGCGTCTCGGCCGGAAGAACGTCGGCCTGGAACCCGCGGGCATGCGCTTCTCCTTCCGTAAGTGGCAGACGCACCAGCTGAACATCCAGAGGCAGGGCGCGAGCTGGTCGAAGACGGTGGGTGAACTTGCGGCGGCGGCCGATGCCTCGTCGACCAGCGAGGAAAGCTTCCGCACCTACTTGGGCGCGGAGATCCTGCTGCAACCGGGCGAGTTCCGGGTGTTCTCGCTGCCGAGCGCCGGCTCCACCGCGAGTGCCATGGGGCCGCTTCCCTTCGGCCGCATCGGCGGAAACATGGTTTCCGGGCTGGACACGCGCGGCGGGGTCTGGATGCCCGTCACCACGGCCGGTGGCGCGACCTTCTCCGCCACCGCCCAAGCCACCGTCGTGCAGATGCTGAACACAGGCACCTTCGAGACCAGGGTGATGCTCGCGGCCTGGCCCGGCGACGACATCATCTCGGACCCTCAGGACTCCTCCAGCGAACTCACCACCCTGATCACGCATAATCTGACCCGCAGCGGCTCGACCGCAACGGTCCCGATGGGCAACCTGACCCTGAACTTCGGCGGCGGCGGCCTTGGGCTGCCGACGGTGGGCTCCGAACCGCGCATCCTCGCCGTGCTGGACCAAAGCCTGCGCTGGCCTCGTGACCCCGGCCCTTGGCCGCTGTTCTCCCACTCCAATCCGCTGGCACCCGTCACGAGGGCCGACGCGAGCGGGATGTCGGTCGCGTCGACTCCGAACGGTCGGGCCTTAACCTCGCCTAGCTATCGGTGCACGATCTATGGGCCGATCACCATGTTGGGCAACGCCATCAACACCTCGGGCGTCGCCGGCACGTTGGCGTTCGGCGGGATGAGCCAGTCGAGCACCGCCGGCGTGACGGCGGCCGTCTACACCGAAGTGCCGCTGGCGGCGCCCCTCTCGCTCGCCCAATACACGCACGCCAACTTCGGCCTGCGCGACCAAGAACCGCTTTTTCAGATCGCGCAGAGCTTCGTCCCCTTGAACGGTCAGAACTACATCACCAGCACCTACGACGGAAGCTGCCTCAGCTCGCACCATGACAGAGCCTGGATGGCCAACGCGGCGTTGTTCGACCGGTTCTTCCTGTCCGGAGCGGCGCCCGTCATCCGCCGAGGCGCGGACGTCACGGAGACCAAGTCCCTGTCGGCCGTGCTGGACGATTTCGCGGGCGGCCATGGCAGGCTGGCCAACCCGCGAACCTTGCTCTTCGCCCAGCGCGACGAAGAGACGGTCCGGCAGATGCTGCGCGACCATCGGCGTATCGCGGGCACGATCCTCTCCGAAGGCACTTTCAACGTGAACAGCACCTCGGTGCCGGCCTGGGCGGCCCTGCTCGCGAGCGCCAAACGCAACGCCCTCGGCGCGGCGAACGAACTCGAACCTTCGCCGACCAACAACGGCCGCTTCCCCCGCGCCGTCCGGACCGACGCAGCCGACATCAGCCAGAACAACAACGTCACCGACGCGAAGGCCTGGACCGGACTGGCGACCTTGAGCGATGCCCAGATCTGGACTTTGGCCGGATGCATCGTGGAGGAGATGCGCAACCGGATACGGTTCAACCATCGCTACCAGTATGGCATCAAGACCGGCATGAACGTCCATCACGTCATCATCAACCGCGGGGTCGAGGTGCCGCTTCCCTTCATCGGACTCTCCCAGTTCGTGAATCGTTTCAACTGCGGGGCCTACCCCAACGACGTCGCCTGGCAGGGTTGCCTCCAGAGTGCGATCGTGCGGGCCGATGGCGCCGGCGCGAATCTTTCCAACCGCAGTTCTCCCCTCATCCCCGCGCCCGTGTTCGGGCCCGCCCAGGCCTCGGTCAACACGACCAACACCAACGTGCCTGGCAGGATACCCTACGCCCTGACCCCTGCCAACGCCATGACGACGGACCCCAGCGTCACCCCCATAACGAATCGTAACCATGCCCTGCGCGCCGCGCCGACCTCACTGACCCAGGCCGACATCCTGGCCGCGGTCGGCTCTTCGCTCACCACGCGCTCGGACACCTTCGTGATCCGCTGCTTCGGCGACGCGACCGACCCGCTCGACCCCTCGAAGACGCTCGCCTCCTGCTGGATCGAAGCCGTGGTGCAGCGCATCCCTGAGTTCTGCGACGCCAGCCAGCCGCCCGAGACCGAGGTGTGCAGCCCCACGGACGGACAGAAGCATAACCCGCTGCTCAGTTCGGTGAACCAGACCCTGGGGCGTCGCTTCATCATCCTTTCGGCACGTACGCTGAGCCCACAGGACCTATGAGAGTCCTGACGACCATCCTGACCACCGGCCTCGTCGCCGGCCTTGCCGCCCAGGCCGTCGACCCGGGCACGGACGGCGTCCGGGTTCGCTTCCACGCCCTATCCTTCGACGAAGCGATCTTCGGGGCCATCTACCTCGCGGGCGAACACCTCCAGCGGATCGACATCCCCGCGGACGGATTCACTCCGCAATACTCCTACGCCGGTCCGAAGAACCTTCGCTTCGTGACGGTCGACCCGCAGGCGCGGCAAGCCGCCGCGATGACCCCGGAACTCAACAGCGCCCTGCAGAGACTCCGCCGAGCGCAGGCGGGCGCCCTGCAGATCTCCCATGAACACGAACAGACCGTGGAGCTGATCCAGAAGATCCGCTTCCGTTCGGGCGAGGAAAACCGGCCGGCCGCCAGCGGAGACCTCACCCAGCTCGCGGCCCTCAACATGAGGTTGCAGGAACTGGGGGTGGCCCTGGCCGCGAACACGAAGGAAACCGAGGAAGCCAATCTTTCGGTGCTCCGTCTGGAATCCATCCCCTCGCCGGCGCCGATTCCCCAAGAGTCCCCCGCGGGCAAGCAGCCCGGCAACAAGGCCGGCAAGACGACCTCGCCGACCACCGAATGCACCTTCCCGAAAAACGGAAGCTACCTGCTGATTTTCTACGCGGTCGGCGCCGGCCAGGAGATCATGACCCTGGACGACGACGCCGGCGTCTTCCCTTACGGCTCGCACCAGTTCATCAACCTTTCTGGTCGGGCGCTCGAAATCAGAACCGACGGTCGGACCGCCTTGCTGAAGGCGAATACGCGCAAGACCTTGGCTAACCAGGGAGCGGATTTCGGCTATTCTCTCCTCGAGATCCATAGCGAGAACGCCGAACCGCCCACGCTGGGGTGCACGCTGCGTTTACTCCGCAATCCGGACCTGAGGACGCTCACCTTCCTGCTGCCCGATCCCGACAACCCGCAGCTGATCCGCTGCCGGAGCATCGAGGACTTGAAGCCGGCGCCCGCGGACAAACCCCGGCGCTAGGGCGGGCTGGACCAGTCGAAGCGGGGGCCTGCGAATAGCTACCCTTCGCTTAAAGACCGTAATCATTCATAAAAGATGGGGTGAGAAGGAGGCTGAGGACTTGCCCCTATAATCAACCCGAGTAATTTTACTAATAATGCTCTTAACGGCATTAAGATGAACACCCCAAAACGCAGCCCGGGTTTCAGCCTCGTCCTTTCCTTAACAGTGATGGCTTGCATCGTGTTGTTGGTCATCAGTCTCTCTGCGTTCATCACGATCGAGTCCCGTGCGGCGATGAACGATCAGCTCGCCACGCGGGCGCGCCTGAACGCCCTGGTCTCCATGCGGCTCGCGCTTGCTCACCTCCAGCAGGAAGCGGGCCCCGACCGACGTTCCACCGCGCGCGCCGACATCACCCAGCCCAACGTCAGCCCCGGCGACCTCCGCAATCCGATGTGGACCGGCGTCTGGCGTACCGACTTTCCTGACTTACCGCCGGCCTGGCTCGTCTCCGGCCGCGGCGACCAGCCCGCCGGCACCCAGACGGTCTCGCTCTTCCAGACCGGGAGCTCACCGGATTACCCTGCGGGATACTGGGCTCCCTGGCAGTCGGACCCCTCCCTCTCCTCCGCGAACAACGTTCCCCTCGTCGGGCTTGGCAGCACCCTCGCGGCGGCAGACGGCAAAGCCAGCGGCCTCGTCTCGCTGCCTAAAGTGACCTTGCCGGACGAAGACGTCGCCGGCACCTACGCCTACTGGATCGGCGACGAGGGCATCAAAGCGCGCGTCAACCTGCGCGACCAGCGTCCGCAGAACAATACCAACCGGATCGACCAGATGATTTCCCTTCGCAGCCCGCTGACCCACGGACTGCTGAAGAACCTGCCTGACCTGACGCAGCTTGAGGCCCTGAATACGGTGAGAGACATGGGGCTGCTGACGGGACTCAACGCCGCGGTAGGCTCCACCGGTCCCACGGATGTCCGGACCTACTTTCACGATGTCAGCCTGACCTCAGCCGGCGTCCTCGCCGATTCGCTGAACGGCGGCCTGAAGCGCGACCTCTCCGTGGCGTTCGAGATGAACGACGCCCAGTTCGCCAAGTCCGAGTTCGGACAAGGCACCAGCGGGGCCTTTCCTTCCGCCGGCACCCTGACCGAGAAAGGTTTCGCATCGGTGACGATGGATACCCTGCGCATAGTCAACCCCGACAAGTCGGAGACCACTTTCGCCGCGACGCCGATCTTCAGCCGCACCGTCCCGGACGGTGAACTGCGAGGCCCGACATGGTGGGCGCTGCGGGATTACCACCGCCTCTATAAGCAGCTAGGCTGGAGCGGGGTCGCCCTGGCAGACAGGGAAAGCAGCGTACCCTCGTTGCGTGCCCGCGCTCTCTGGCCTAACGCAGACGCCGCGAGACCTAACTACGTCGACAAAGACCAGCCTCCGTTGCTCCCTCCGTCCGGCAACGCCACGGCCAACGACGTCCGGCGCAGCTACTACAGCTACTCCGACATTTATAACGGCGACCTGCCCCCGTCCGTGAACCCCAACGCGAGCGACCGGTTCACCGGCCAGCCCGGCCAGTCGGACAAATTAGTCACCCGCCCGCTGCGGACCGCGGCTTCTCCCTACGTGCAACGCGTCTCCCTGGCTTTCAGCGTCAACAAGATGCAATGGTTCGTGCGCAAGTCGGTGCGGATCGGCAAGAACGTGATCTACTACTTCGAGGAGTGGATCGATATCCGCGTCAACGTCACGCCCATCGTCGTGCTGCACAATCCTTACAACGTCAGGATGGTGCTGGCCCCCAACGACATCGCGGGCCCGGACAAGACCCGCTGGCACAAGAATCCCAACAACACCGTAGACGCCACCGGCACGGCCTTCAAACAGCCTTACTCCATCGCGATCTCGTTCGCCGACCTCAAGGACTGGAAATTCCGCTTCAAGCAGTACTATGCCGATTCGACGGACGTCGCCTTCGAAGGGGACTCCCCGCTGTCGGACTTTTTCCGGATCCAGAGCGGCACCCCCATCCTGGATGCCTTCGGCCAAAAGACCGGCAAGTTCCTCGCTCCGTATGAAAGCGACGACGAGGACAGCTTCCGCCTTTACCTGACGAAAGATAATGACGCGTCGATCACGCTGGAGCCCGGCGAGATGCGCATCTTCTCCTGCGCGCCGGTAATCGGCGACTGGTCCAAGTCCGTGCTTCTTAACAACAACTACGACATGCGGGGCGGCTTCCGTGACAACGTGTACGACTGGAACTTCGGCGACGCAGCGCTGGAATCATTGAACATCACGGCGCCGATCAGCTTCGAGATCATCCCCGGAGGCAACATGCGCATGAGGACCGCCATCGTCGGCAGCCCCAAAGACCAGCTCTACCGCGACCGTAAGATCGGCAAGACGAAGGCGGAGATCGAGGGGGACAAGGAGGACTTCCTGCGCCTCACGAGCGAACTCAACGAAGTGGTCTTCACCGACATAAACGAGACCAATTACGCCCGGCCCGGCGAGAAATTCTTCCAATCATGGCGATCCGTCCGGGACAAGTTCCCCCGAAAAGAAAGCGACGATTACTGGGACGGACGCCGCCCATTCCCGGACAACGCACTGCCTTACGAAGCCGACCTGGTCACCGTCATCGACATTTCCGCGAAGACCGCGGATACGCCGTCCGCGGGCGCGCCCTTCCCTCTCTTCACCCACTCCAATCCGTTGGCACCGACCCAGCGCGCAAGCTCATCCGGACGGACCAGAAACGATCCCGGGACCGGGCCCAATTCGGGCGCGACCGGCGCCTCCCCGAGCTACCAGCTCACGATTCGTAACGGAACCTGGCTTGACACCCGATTCGCGGACGGAACCTTCGCAGGCCCGGTGATCTCGTCGACCGACAGCGGACGGGTCGCCTTCGGAGGCAACTCGACCGGCCCCACGGGCACGCAGAAAGCCATCCTCACTGAAGTCCCGCTCTTCCAGCCGATCTCGCTGGCTCAGTATACGCATGCCAACTTCGGCGTCCGCGACCAGCAGCCCTTGTTCAGCATAGGAAACAGCTTCGCGTCGCCGCTGGTCGACGCGAAGAAGGCCTTCCAAGACAACGGGAAGAGCTGGACGGACTACGATCAGAGCTATCTTCTCAACACCGCCCTCTGGGACGGCTTCTTCCTTTCGAGCGCGGCCCCGCAGATGAAGACGGACGTGACGACCGACGCCGCAGGCTCGGCGCCCAAGCCGCCGGACCTGGCGTCGACGGCGACGGTGACGACCGACCCCAACGAAAAGAACGAACATAGCCTCAGCGACGTGATCAGGAAGTTCGTCCAAGACGGAGTACCTCTCGATAATCCGCGATTCTCGATCGAACGCTCCCACTTGGACGCCGAAGGAACCGCCAAAGCCCTGGCAGACTACCGTCGCTCAGCCGCGGTCCTCATCAACAAGGGGGCTTTCAACGCCAACTCCACCTCCGTCGCCGCCTGGCAGGCCTTCCTTGGATCGGTCAAGAACATGGCGATCGCCGATAAGTCGGCCAACTTCCCCTCTGCAGACCAGAACGCCCGCTTCCCTCGCGTGATTTCAAAGGGCGACACCAACGTCGCCGCCAATGCCTACGATGACCCGTCGAACTGGTCTGGCTTCACCAGCCTGACGGACGAACAGATCGCAAACCTCGCACAGGCCATAGTCGTGGAGAACAAGGCCCGGTTCGCCATCCAAGCCCGGAGCGAGCGCGATATCGCCAAGGCTCCGGGACTTCGGCGCTTCGGAGGTCTCGCCACCCCGGCCACCCCTTACCTGGGACTCTCCGAATTCATCAACCGCTTCCTGACCTCGGAGACTTGGGCGAATCGCTGCGGCGCCATCCAGGCCGCCATCATTCGCTCCGGGCTAACCGACCGGCTATCGGACACCAAGCTCACGAGGTCATCCCTGCTGACGAGGACGGCGGGCCACTTCCCTAACCCGGAAAACATCGAAGTCATCGCCCAGAACGGAAAGATCGGGATGCACGCCGCCATGGGAGCCCCGGGCAACCTGCTGCAGTCCGACCTTCTGCAAAGCCTGGGCTCGGCCCTCGCGACCCGCTCCGACACCTTCACCATCCGATGCTTCGGCGAAGCCTCGCAGAGCAGCGGAGAGACGGGGTCGGCATGGATGGAAGTCGTCGTTCAGCGCGTACCGGAGTTCATCGATGCGACCAACGCTCCCGAGACCGGCAACAGCGCGCCGCACCCCTTCAAGCCCTCGCCTTCGGCCTCGCCCGACCCCACGGTCAGCACCGCCCTCACCCCGGTGAACAATCTCCTCGGCCGTCGCTTCAAGGTCCTGTCCGTGCGATGGCTGAAAGCCGATGAAATCTAAACTCGCCGTCTGCGCCGCCCTTCTTCCCCTGCTACTTGGCGCCGCGGGTGAGACGGTGGTTGAAGCCCGACTTAAGTTCATTTCGATGACGAAGCCGCTGGTGGGTTTCGGCATAGTGCAAAACAATAAAGCCGAGGGGCTCGTCATTCCGGCCGACATGTTTTCGGATGAAATCGTCTATCGGGGACCTGCCCGACTCGAGCTAGTCGAACTCAAGACATTGGCCGTGACGCAGGCGCCACTGACGTCGGACGTCGAAGCTGGCAAAGAAGCGGCCACTTCCAAGAGAGAGACCCGTGGCGTGAAAGCAATGCCCCGTGTCAGCGTATCAACGCCTGCCGGGAAGCCGCCGCTGGCCTGGATTGACCTGCCCGTCTCGACCGGAAGACAGAGCCTGATCCTGCTCGTCACTCCCGGCCGCGGGAATGGCATCGTCGCGGTCCCCGACGCAGTCGGCTCATTCCCCCCCGGCAGCAATCGCTACCTCAACCTCTGTCCCTTCTCGCTGGTCGTCGTGACCCCCTCAGGTCGTCAGCTCATCCCAGCGAACAGCTCGACGGTCAGCAGGCCGGGCTCGAAGGATAACGATTACTACGACCTCAAGTTCTTCTCCACGATCAACCAGGAGGAGAATCTGGTGTTCTCCAGTAGGACCTACCATCTGGATTCCGTACGCAAGCTTTTCGTCCTTACGCCACAACCCGGCAGCAAGGGACTGATAGGCGTCCATGACATCGAAGATCGCCCGGCGCCATCCAAGGGACGGCTCCCGGGTGAGCCAGAACTCAAGGCTTCAAAGTAGTCAGGAGACGTAGCGCCAGTCGAGGATCTCGGCCTGCGGGGTCCGGCGGCCTTGCCAGCGGTTCCACTGGAGCTTCACGGCCATCTCGATCGCCTTGCCCGCTTCGGGCATGCGGGCGGCCATACGCCAAGCGACGAAGTTGAGGCGGCGACCACCGCTGAGCAGGACCTGGTGCCGGAAGTTACCCTCGCCGAAAGGCGAAGGCGGACGCTCGAAGACGAAGCCTTTGAAACCGAAGACGGGTTCGGCGTTCCCTTCGCCGTAAGGCTGCAGCAGGTCGAGGTCGTCGAGCAGCTGGTCGGTCACCTCCGAAGGCTTGATCCAGTGCGCGATGTCGATGTCGCGTCCGTCCGCCTGCACGGCGCCGGCCAGAAGCTGGGCCTGGATGGCTTCGTTGAAGCGGGCGCGGAAAACCTCGACAGCGGCGACGTCGAGCGAGACGCCGACGGCCATGGGATGTCCGCCGTAGGTCCTGAGCAGGTCGGCGCAGGCGGCG
>SXGQ01188168.1_pt1 | contig 12428 bp, 15 predicted proteins | sample 3178371 | NCBI WGS metagenome assembly SXGQ01 (sample SAMN11356859, study PRJNA531348) | freshwater metagenome | isolation source: freshwater sample F1-20 | place: China: Fuxian Lake, Yuxi | collected 2017-12-25
GCGCATGCGGTGGGTGCGGTCGGCGTAGTTGATGCCTGTCAGTCGATCCCGCACCTGCCGGTTGCTGTCAGCGCACTTGGTGCCGACCTGGTGGCCTGGAGCGGCCATAAAATGCTGGGCCCGACGGGTATCGGCCTGCTCTATGGCACGGCCGAGATTCTGGACGCAATGCCACCCTTCTTGACCGGGGGATCCATGATTGCCACGGTCGAGATGGAGCGCAGCACTTATGCCGCGGCGCCCCAGAAATTTGAGGCCGGGGTGCCGATGGTCGCGCAAGCGGTTGGTCTAGGCGCGGCGGTCAATTACCTCGAGCGCCTCGGAATGGCTCAGGTGGCTGCCCATGAGCAGGTGCTGACCGCCTACTCATTGATGGCGATCGGCAAGATTCCCGGGGTGCGCATTATCGGCCCGCGTGCGGCGGTTGATCGTGGCAGTGCCATCTCATTTGTGGTTGCGGGAATCCATCCACATGATGTTGGTCAAGTGCTCGACAATATGGGCATCGCCGTACGAGTTGGCCATCATTGCGCATGGCCCACCTGCCGGCGATTCGGGGTCCCGGCGACAACCCGCATCTCACCATATATCTACAACGACCTAAATGATATCGACGCACTTGTCGAGGGCATCGTGGAAGCACAGCGCTTCTTCAAGGTGGCGTCATGAGCCTTGAATCCCTCTACCAGGACATCATTCTTGACCATTACAAGAATCCGCGTGGACGTGGATTAATGGAGTCGCCGCTTGGAACTGCATTTCACGTAAATCCAACTTGCGGCGACGAAATAAGCATGCAGGTGGCGACATCCGAGGATGGCGGCCTGTTGATCGGATATGAAGGTACCGGCTGCTCCATTTCGCAGGCGAGCGCGAGCGTGCTTTATGAATTGGTGCAGGGCCGACCGGTTGCCGATGCCGAGAGCATCCGACTGGCTTTCGTTGATCTAATGCATAGCAAGGGGCACGCGGATCCGGATGAGGAAGTACTTGGTGATGCAATTGCCTTCGTCGGTGTTGCAAAGTACCCAGCGCGCATCAAGTGCGCGCTGTTGCCTTGGATGGCCCTGCAGGATGCAGAGATCAAGGGTGGATTGATGTCGGAACCAGATTCGGACCAGGAGTGAGGACACCATGAGTATCGCAACCGAAGATGATGTCATCGAGGCCATGAAGGATGTCGTTGATCCCGAATTGGGTATCAATGTCGTCGACCTGGGCTTGGTTTACGGGGTGAGCGTGGATGATGGCAATGTGGCAACGGTAAATATGACTCTGACCTCGGCCGCGTGTCCATTAACTGATGTGATCGAGGATCAAACCCGGGCCGCGCTCTCTGCGGTGGTCACTGACTTCGCCATTAACTGGGTCTGGATGCCACCATGGGGGCCCGATAAGATCACCGATGACGGCAAGGACATGCTCCGGGCTTTGGGATTTAATCTCTGAGCAGTTGCCCGGTGAATTAGCAGGGTGAATTTGCTCGTAGACTGTCAGCGTCATGATTACTGCCACCGGGGTTGAGTTGCGCGCCGGTGCTCAACTGCTGATCGGCAATGTCTCGATCCGGGTCGGCAAGGGTGATCGAGTCGGCTTAGTCGGCCGAAATGGCGCGGGGAAAACCACTTTCACCAAGGCGCTGGCGGGTGAGAGGGTGCCCGCCCAAGGTCAGGTCACCTGTACCGGCACGGTCGGGTACCTACCCCAAGACCCGCGCTCTGGGGATCCGGCTGAACTAGCCCGCGATCGCATCCTGGAAGCCCGCGGACTGCGTGATGTCATGGGGCGCATGCAAGAGGCCAGCATGCAAATGGATACCCAAGATGCCGAAGAGCGTGATCGCATCATCAATCGATACGGGCGCGCTGAGGCCGAGTTCGAGGCGCTCGGCGGGTATGCGGTGCAATCGCAGGCCGCGGCCATCGCCGCATCAGTAGGGCTCGAGGAGCGAATCCTTGACCAGCCACTAGGCACGTTATCCGGTGGGCAGCGAAGGCGCGTTGAGTTGGCCCGCATCTTGTTCAGCGGCGCCGATGTCCTGCTGCTAGATGAGCCCACGAACCATCTAGATGCCGATTCGGTGCGCTGGTTGCACAAGTTCCTGGCTAACTACGAAGGCGGCTTCGTCGTCATTAGCCATGATGCCTCGCTGCTGGAGGGTACCGTCAACCGGGTCTGGCACCTGGATGCAAATCGACGCGAGATCGATGTCTACACCCTTGGCTGGAAGGCGTATCTAACCGCCCGCGAAACAGATGAGCGCCGCCGCAAGCGCGAACGACGTAACGCAGAGCTGCAAGCCGACACCTTGCGTAATCAGGCTGAGCGAATGCGGGCCAAGGCTTCCAAGGCGAAGGCGGCACAGAACATGCTCCGCCGCGCAGATACGCTGCTGGCTGGCGCGGACGAAGTCCGAAAGTCCGACAAAGTCGCAAAATTGCGGTTCCCGACCCCAAAGCCCTGTGGCAAGGTGCCGCTCTCGGCAACCGGTCTATCGCGATCCTATGGATCACTCGAGGTCTTCACCGACATCGACCTGTCAATTGACCGCGGGTCACGGGTGGTGATCCTCGGCCTGAACGGGGCCGGCAAGACAACGCTACTTCGTATCTTGGGTGGCGTTGACCTCCCCGACACCGGCGTAGTGGAGCCGGGGCACGGCGCGGTGGTTGGTTACTACGCGCAAGAACATGAGACCTTGGACCCGAGTGCGACCGTTCTAGAGATGATGAATCGAAATGCGCCGGATTTGGACGACACTCGCAAGCGCACCGTGCTGGGTTCATTTCTGTTCGCCGGTGATGATGTCCGCAAACCGACCTCGGTGCTCTCTGGCGGTGAGAAGACCCGACTCGCGCTGGCGTGCCTGGTGGTGTCGGGGGCAAATGTTCTGCTCTTGGATGAACCCACCAACAACCTCGACCCAGCGAGCCGCGAAGAGGTACTGCAGGCTCTACGCTCCTATGAGGGGGCGGTAGTCCTGGTCTCACATGATCCCGGAGCGGTGGCGGCGCTGGACCCCGAGCGGGTGCTGATTTTGCCGGATGGTGATGAAGACCTCTGGAACTCGGACTACGTTGATTTGGTTGAGTTGGCCTAACGGGGAGGATTGGGAGGTGCAACGTGTCTACGGCTGCAGCTGAAATCGATGGAGTGCGCATCGATCGCCAGGGGTCGGTGCTCCATGTCACTTTGAGTAGTGCCGGGAATCGCAATGCCCAGACACCGGCCACGTGGCGACGACTGGCAGCCGCCGTGGATTTCGTCACCCATGAAGTCCGAGTCGTGGTGCTCGCCGCTGAAGGCGTGAGTTTCTCCGCCGGACTAGACCGCCGAATGTTGAGTGTGGAGGGGATCGAGGGGGAGGAGTCGCTACTCACTCTTGCAGATCACGACGAGGAGAAGGTGGATGGTTTCATTCGCGGGGCACAAGCCGCTTTCAGTTGGTGGTCGCAGACCCCGGTGCTGACCGTTGCAGCCGTCCAAGGGCACGCGATTGGTGCCGGTTTCCAATTAGCGCTGGCGTGTGACCTGATTGTTGCCGCGGACAACGCACTATTCGCCATGCGCGAGATCTCATTGGGCTTGGTTCCGGATCTAACCGGCACTTCAAGCCTCGTCAGGCGAATCGGGTACTCAAGGGCCCTGGAGATCTGTGCCACCGGCCGATTTGTCGATGCCGAGGAAGCAGTACGAATTGGGATCGCCAATTATCAAGCCCCCCTTGGTCAGTTGGCCGAGCGCACGGATGCTTTGGTCGAATCACTCTTGACTGCACCGGCCGGCGCCGTGCGCGAATTGAAATCACTGCTGCGGTCCGCCGAAGACAATAACCCCGCCGACCAGCAATTGGCCGAGCGGATCGCGCAGAATAGGCGGCTAGCTGATCTACGGGCCGCAATGAGGGGCTAGACATGTCGATGGAGAACGTCTGGATCACCTACCGTTCGATGACCCGCGACCGGTCCATTCAGGCAAAAACGGTGAATCGGGAACTGATCCGGCGCATCCTTAGTTACGGGCACCCATACCGGCTTTTCGTCACCCTGTTTCTACTTACCTTGGTTCTCACCTCCCTTCTCAGCGTGGCCCAGCCCCTGCTTTTTCGCCGGATCATTGATCAAGGAATCAGTGTTGGTGATTCGCGCCTGGTCACCGTCACGGCCATCCTGATCGCCGTGATTGCCATTGTGGATGCCGGACTTGGGTTGGTTGCCCGCTGGTTCTCATCGCGAATTGGTGAAGGGCTGATCTACGACCTGCGGACCGAGGTGTACACCCATGTCCAGGAGCAGTCGGTGGCATTCTTCACCCGCGCGCAAACCGGTGCCTTGATCTCCCGTCTGAACAGTGACGTAATAGGCGCCCAGCAGGCATTTACCTCAACCCTCGGTGGGGTGCTCGGCAACCTGATCTCACTCGTAATTGTCTTGATCACCATGTTTGTGCTGTCTTGGCAGGTAACTATCGTCTCACTGCTGCTGGTGCCGCTTTTCATCTTGCCGGCGCGATGGATGGGGCGACGGCTGCAGGGGATGACCCGCGATTCAATGCAATTGAATTCTGACATGAGCGTGCAAATGTCCGAGCGATTCAATGTTTCTGGGGCGCTCTTAGTGAAGCTATTCGGTCGCCCCGCGGATGAGTCGGCGAACTTCTCGTCGCGCGCGATTCAGGTCCGCGATATCGGCGTTAAGATGGCAATGGCCAACAGATGGTTCTTTACCGCCTTGACCTTGGTAGCCGCGCTGGCCACGGCGATTACCTACGGCCTCGGGGGCAATCTGGTTATCAGTGGGGCGCTGACCCTTGGGACGTTGTTGGCGCTCGTCGGCTTGCTGGCACAGCTTTATGGTCCGCTTACGGCTTTGTCGAATGTTCGAGTAGAGGTCATGACGGCGCTGGTGTCCTTCGAGCGAGTATTCGAGATTTTGGACCTACCACCACTTGTTCAAGAGGCTCCCGATGCGCGGACGGTTGCCCCTGGCCCGCTAGCGGTCAAGTTCGACGATGTTTGGTTTCAGTACCCACTGGCCGCGCAGGTTTCGCTCGCCTCACTAGAGTCAATTGCCCGTGAGGATGCCAATGAGGCTGGGATCGACGTCTTGTCGGGAGTGTCCTTCGAGGTACCAGCCGGAACCTTAACGGCCCTGGTTGGTCCGTCAGGTGCCGGCAAGACGACGGTGAGTGCCCTAGTCAACCGGCTGTATGACGTGACAGGTGGTGCAGTTTTGGTTGGGGGCGATGATGTGCGGGAGTTGCGCATGCAATCGTTACACGACGCGGTCGGCACGGTCACCCAGGATGCGCACCTGTTCCACGACACGATCAGGGCCAATTTGCTCTATGCGAAACCCGACGCCACCGAAGCCCAGATGCTGGAGGCCTGTCGCGCCGCACAGATCTCGGAGCTAATCGGCGCGCTACCAGCCGGCTTCGACACGGTTGTCGGTGATCGCGGCTACCGGCTATCAGGTGGGGAGAAGCAGCGCATCGCCCTAGCTCGGTTGTTACTTAAGGCACCACGGGTCGTGATCTTGGATGAGGCAACTGCTCACCTCGATAGTGAAAGTGAGGTGGCGGTGCAAATTGCTCTTGACTCAGCCCTGATCGGGCGGACATCCATTGTCATTGCCCACCGGCTTTCAACGATTCGGCGTGCAAACCAGATCCTCGTTGTTGTGGATGGGACAATTGTCGAACGAGGCACCCATGATGAACTGATTGCCGCCGGCGGTGCCTATTTTGATCTTTATGACGCGCAGTTCGCGGAGCAGGCGGTGTCGGACTAGACCGGTGCCTCCTTGGCCTCCCGCCGCAGGAAGAAAAACCATCCGACCAGGGCCACGCCGGCAAAGAGCAGCCATTGCCCGGCGTAGGAGAGATTCATGCTGTCATCAATCTGCGGTCGAGAAATGACAGTGAGTCCAGGGCTTGGGGGGGTCGAGGAACTGACCCTGAGATAGCCGTTGAAGTCACCGGGCGCCGGTAATACTTCCGGGTCTACTGCACCCACCATTTGCGCCGGGAGACCAACTCTGGCCGCGTCATCGACTCTCTCGAATTGATGCCACGTGCCCATTACGGACACTGCGCCGGTGGGAGCCGCTGGGATCTCGGGGGAGGTGGTGGCCGAGGAGCTCGCCGGCAGCCAGCCACGTACCACCCAAGCCACCCGGCCATCGGCCAGATCCAGTTGGTTCAGAACCCAAAAACCATTGCGCCCCTCTTGTGGACGTTGTCGCACCACCACTTGGGTATTGGGGTCGTAGGTGCCAACGGCTTCGACGCTTTGCCAGTCCGCGGTTGTATCCGCAAGCGTGATCAACTCGATTGGGGAACCGGCCGCGGCCAACTCCAAGGCGGCGCGTTGGGCGGCCTTTGCCTCGGCGCGATGCCACTGCCAGTTACTCAGGACGCCAAAGGCCGCGATCGCCACCAAGACCAAGGCGGTAAAACCCAGCCAGCGGCGGGTTTTAAGCAGGACGAGCATGTGGTCACCCTACGACTGGGTGAGCTGCCCAGGTGGTACCAGCCGGCGTCCGGGGTTCGATTGGGGAAAGCCTGATGGGGTTGAGCCTGTATGGGTCGAGTTGGCCCGCGGCAAGGCCGGCTGTTCAGCAGCTGCGACCCCCAACTTTCCCGGTTCGTCGTTCTCGCGGCCGGCATTCGCAACCACCACCGCGAGGTAGGGCAGCACGACCGCGCCGGCGATCAGTACCCACCGTGGCCAGCCCGGGACCACTATTGCCGCCAGGACACAGGCGGTGCGGATCCCCATCGAAATAAGGTATTTGCGGGTGCGACCGGTCTGCTCCTGGCTTAGGGGCCGCTGGGCACCGGTGATCGTGAAGACCTCGGGTGCTGGCACCTTGTCTTTAGCCACGGATCACCCATCTGCTCATGTCCCTACCGTAAGGCCAATACGCACAGTGCGCCCGTTGGGCTGGTCGCACCTAGGTGTTAGGTTCGCGACCATGATAAATCGCACATTCCAAATGGCCGAAGTCGTCGGCACCTCCCCGGACAGCATCGAATCAGCGGTCAGCTCCGCGGTCGAGCGTGCCGGTAAAACGATGAAGCACATCGACTGGTTCGAAATCACCCAGATTCGCGGCTATGTCAAGGACGGGGCGGTCGATCATTTCCAGGTTTCGCTAAAGGTCGGGTACCGGCTCGAGGATGTTTGATGTGGGCTCGCAGACTTGATCCGATAAGCACCAGCCGCGAGGTTGATCGCCTGATGGCGTTCAGCGACGGAGTGGTCGCCGTTGCAATTACCTTGATGGCCCTGCCATTGATCAACCTGCCGACGCCCAGGGCTGGTGAGCCGCTGTACACGGTTGTAACGAATAATCTGGGCCAACTAGTAATTTTCTTGTTCACGTTTTATGTGGTTGCGGTCATGTGGCGCCTGCACAGTCGAATCTTTAGCCAGATACGCGGGTATGACAATCCTTTGTTCTGGCTCAACGTGGCTTGGCTTGCGGGGATTGTGCTCCTGCCATGGCTAAGCAGTCTTTATGGTTACACATTCACCTTCCGGGCAACCGAACCGAATATCAGTACGTCAAGTACTGGTGATGTCGCTTTCCTCTATTGGATCTTGATGGCGGCGGTCAGCTCACTCGGAACATTGATGGGGCGACATCTGAATCGAAACCCGCGGCTGCTGATTGAAGGCGTCAATCCGGATACCCCAAGTGGGGCCGTACGTTTTCGTGGTTGGATTATTGCGGGTTACTTCGCCACCATCGGTCTAGTCAGCCTGATTTCATCGGCCATTGCGTCTTATCTTCCGATCGGCATTTTGGCCCTAAATATGTGGTTGAAGCCAAAGGCGCCGAAGCAAGGTTCCGCAACAACGAACGGAGCAACCATTGAGTGAGGTAGCACTGGTGACAGGTGGCAATCGGGGGATTGGCTTGGCCACAGCAAAGCGGCTACGAGCTGCCGGCTACCAGGTTGTGGTGGCCAGTAGATCCGGGCAGGCCCCCGACGGCTTAGCTGCGGTGGCGATGGACGTTGCTGATCCCGGCGCGATAGAGGCCGGCTTCTCTCAGGTTGAGTCGGACTTTGGCCCGGTGTCGATACTTGTGGCAAATGCGGGTGTAACCCGTGACGGGCTGCTCATGAGGCTAAGTGATGCGGATATCGACGAGGTGCTGAACACCAACTTGGCGGGTGCCATTCGCCTTGCGCGTCGCAGTCTGCGCGCCATGCTGAAGGCTCGCGGTGGTCGCATCATCTTCATCTCGTCGGTGGTGGGCATGCTTGGTTCCGCCGGGCAGGTTAACTACGCAGCGGCGAAGTCAGGGTTAATCGGCGCGGGAAGGTCACTAGCCCGCGAGGTCGGGTCCCGTGGAATAACGGTCAATGTGATTGCACCGGGGTTCGTCGAAACCGACATGACCGCCGATTTGGATGCAGACCGCAAGTCGGCAATCCTCGGCGCGGTGCCGTTGGGACGTTATGCTGAGGCAGATGAAGTGGCCGCGCTCGTGCAGTTTTTGGCATCGGCGGATGCCGGCTACATAACCGGGGCGGTTATCCCAATTGACGGTGGCCTAGGCATGGGCCACTGATTAGCGGTCAGGAGCAAGCGCATGGGCATATTGCAGGGTAAGCGCATTCTGGTCACCGGGGTCTTGACCGACCAGTCCATCGCTTTCCATGTTGCCCGGCTCGCCCAGGAGCAAGGCGCCGAGGTCATCCTCACCTCATTTGGCCGGGTGATGTCACTGACCGCTCGCTCTGCCCGCCGGTTGCCATCGACACCACCCATCATCGAACTCGATGTAACCAACGACGCTGACCTGCTGGCCCTAGCGGGTCGAGTCCGCGAGCATGTCGATGGCCTCGATGGTGTTCTGCACTCAATCGGATTTGCGCCCGAGGCGGCGCTCGGCGGTAGGTTTCTTGAAACATCTTGGGCCGATGCGGGCACCGCACTGCAGGTGTCCGCATTCTCCCTGAAGTCCTTGTCGGTTGCCGCTGAGCCGTTACTTGGTCGCGGTGGATCGATAGTCGCCTTGGATTTCGATGCCGCCGTGGCCTGGCCCAAATAGGACTGGATGGGAGTTGCGACAGCCGCGCTTGACAGCACCTCCCGCTATCTGGCGCGCGACTTGGGGCCCAAGGGTATTCGCGTAAACCTAGTTGCGGCCGGACCGATTCGGACCATGGCCGCCAAGAGCATCCCAGGGTTCGAGGAGTTTGAGGGGGTTTGGTCCACCCGAGCACCGCTGACCTGGGATCCGGACGACCCAGAGCCAGCGGCTCGAGCATGTGTTGCCCTGATGTCCGACTGGTTCCCGGCCACTACGGGTGAGATCGTGCATGTTGACGGCGGAGTGCACTCCCAGGGTGCCTAATAAGAAACTCGTGCTGATTCGCCATGCGAAATCGGCCTACCCCTTGGGCGTTCAAGATTTTGATCGCCCGCTGAGCCAGCGCGGGGTTGTTGACGCCGGTGCTATTGCTGCATGGCTCAAGGCATCGGGAATCTGGCAGCGCCAGGTTCGTGTGGTGGTGTCTTCAGCCATGCGCACCCAAGAGACTTGGTCGCTGATCCAGGTGAATCAAGCCGACATTGCGGCCAGCACTGAGCCGGCGCTCTATGAGGCCACCCCCGAGGCGATCCGCTCGGTTATCTGTGAAACTTCACCTGCCATCGAGGTTGTGATAGTCATCGCGCACAACCCGGGGTTGGAAGACCTCGCGGCAAGCATTGCGAGCAATCGGCACCTACCCGCCTTCCAGCAGCTTTCTGACAAGTATCCGACAAGTGGGATCGCGGTTTTCGAGGTTGGCGACTGGACAAACTTGGTGCCGGCTAGCGCACTGCTAACAGATTTCGTGGTGCCAAGGGGCTAGCCGGTGACCAGCGGCGGTGCGGGGGTGACGACGCCCGCCCGGGCATCGGCACCTTCAATATCTTCCCGGGTGATACCGAGCAGGTAGAGCACCGAATCCAAATACGGGACCGATAGTGCCGCATCGGCCGCCTCACGGGCCGCAGCCTTGCCATTGAACGAGACCCCGAGCCCGGCGGCTTCCAGCATGGCCACATCGTTGGCACCATCGCCAATCGCGATGGTGCGACGCATTGGAATTTCATATTTCTCCGCGAATTCCTCGAGTGCGGCCTGCTTGCCTTGACGGTCAACAATGACGCCGACGACTTCGCCGGTCAAGAAGCCGTCACGCACCCCAAGGTGATTCGCGCGCACGTCATCGATACCCAACTCATCGGCAAGTGGCGTGATCACTTCGGCAAAGCCCCCGGAAACCAGGCACACTCGGTAGCCGAGGGTGTTGAGAGTCCGGCACAGGGTGCGGGCGCCAGGGGTAAGCTGCAGGCTCGCGCGAACCTGATCAAGAACTCCAACGGGAAGTCCTTTGAGGAGGCCCACGCGGGCGCGCAGTGCCGCAGCGAAATCAAGATTTCCGGCCATGGCCTGCTCGGTAATCGCAGCAACTTGATCGTCCACGCCGGCGTGCTCGGCGATGAGATCGATTACCTCATTTTGGATGAGGGTGGAGTCGACGTCAATCACGACTAGGTGCTGGCCACGCCGATCAAGACCAGCCTCCTGAACCGCTATGTCGACGCCAACCTCTGCAGCTGCGGCGACGAGGGCCCGACGTAAGTCGACTAGCTCTGCACCAGAACCTTCAAACACGACCGCGGTCACCGGGTAGGAGGCGATGCGGCGGATGCGGTCGATATTGCCGCCGCGCTTTGCGATCTCCTCGGCGATCCTAGCTACCGCACCAGGTCTAAGTGGCGCTCCAAGAATAGTGACATGCACGCGACCACGACGCCGATCGGTGTCCTCCATGGCACCGGGTACGGTCGTTACATCCATATCGAGTGTGGCGGCCGTTCGCCGAATATCTTGACGCAGTCGGCTAATGACTTCGTCCGCAGCACCGGAATCGGCATCGACAGCGACCAGCGCCGATAGCACCAAGTGGCCGCGTACCACCAATTGCTCGACATCTTGGACGGTCACTGGATGTCCAGCGAGGGCCGCGAAAAGGGTCTTTGTCACCCCGGGTCGGTCAGTGCCGCTAAGTGTGAGCAGCAAGGTCTGTGACTTCATAACGGCATTACGCTAGCGCGTGTGCTTCGGGTCGGCGAAAAAGGCGACTAAAGTCACGTCCGTGGCGTCTACCCGACCAGTTGACGAGGTCTTTGCCTGCCAGCACGTAATGGTTCGTCGTGGGTCAAAACTGCTCCTTGCCGACCTGAGTTGGTCGGTGCGCTCGGCGCAGCGTTGGGTTATCTTGGGCCCGAATGGGGCGGGCAAGACCACGTTGTTGCAGTTGGCTGCCGCGGCGCTGTTTCCGACCGCCGGTTCGGTGCACCTACTTGGTGAGGAACTCGGTGCGGTGGATCTAGTGGAGTTGAAGCCACGGATCGGCTGGGCCAGCAGCGCCATTTTGAACAACCTGCCGGTCGGGGAGAGCGTGGCAAATGCAGTGCTTACCGGGGCTTACGGGGTGACGGGCCGGTGGCGCGAGAAGTACGAGGTCGTCGATGAGTTTCGTGGCGCGCAGCTGCTGAAAGCTTGGGGGCTAGATGCCCTTGCCAACCGCACCTTCGGCACTTTGTCGGAGGGGGAGCGGAAACGAACTTTGATCGCGCGGGCATTGATGTCCGACCCAGAGTTGTTGCTCCTTGACGAGCCGGGGGCGGGCCTGGACCTAGGTGGACGGGAGGATCTAGTGCAGCGATTGGCGATATTGGCCTTCGACCCTAAGGCGCCAGCACAGCTACTGGTAACCCATCACGTTGAGGAGATTCCACCGGGATTTACGCATGCATTACTGCTGCGACATGGTCAGGTGGTGGCCCAAGGGCCAATTGATCAAACACTGACGAGCACATTTTTGAGTCAGACATTTGATCTGCCGATTCAGGTAACGCAGTTGGCGGGCCGGTACTTGGCCCAGCGGGCCAGCTGAATCAGGTGCGTAAAAAAGGGGGTCGCGTAGCTGATGATCAAGCGTCGTGACGGTGGGGAGCCGGTGGACGAACTAAGTGATCGCATCTGGACGATCCCAAATATCTTGAGTTTCGTCCGCCTACTGGGGATCCCGCTGTTTCTCTGGCTGGTGCTGGTTGAACAGGCAGATGTCTGGGCATTTATTGTCCTGGTGGTCGCTGGCGCCTCCGATTGGTTAGACGGTGCGCTTGCCCGCGCACTGGGCCAAACCAGCAAGCTCGGGGTGCTCCTTGACCCACTCGCCGATCGCCTGTATATCGCCGCAACAATAATCGGCTTGGCGTTGCGCGGGATCATCCCTTGGTGGTTGGTGATTGTCTTGGCCCTGCGCGATGTGATGTTGCTGCTGTTGCTGCCTGCGCTCAGGCGCCGAGGGCTCAGGGCGCTGCCGGTTACTTTGCTGGGCAAAGCCGC